>ERZ1026870.1061-NODE-1061-length-13311-cov-4.126811_pt1 | contig 13311 bp, 9 predicted proteins | sample MGYA00380165_ERZ1026870 | MGnify/ENA primary metagenome ERZ1026870 (study PRJEB33269, sample SAMEA4719801) | human gut metagenome | biome: human-associated habitat; feature: organic feature; material: feces | place: Cameroon | collected 2013-10 ...
CTGAAAATCAACCAATTACAACAACGGCTTTAACAAAAGAAAATCAGGAAATAAAGCAATTCACCAAAAACCAAATAAGCCAAAAGCCATAATTCAAGCCCAGAAACAAACAACAAGGCACAATAACAAGGAAAACAAAAGAAAAAAGCCAAAAGAAAAACAAAAAGAAACGCTGCAACAAGTCAATCACTAACCTGCTGCAGCGCATCAAAAAAAATATCTATCAAAAACAGAAGACTATCAAATCAAGAAAGTCCTTCTATTTCCCCATTCACAATATCAATATGCAAAGCCTGCGGCTCCTTAGGAAGACCCGGCATACGCATAATATCACCTGCCACAATAACCAGCATCTCAGCACCAGCGTTTATCACGATATCGCGTACAGCCACATCAAAGTTCTTAGCCACACCATACTTCTTAGCGTCGGTAGAGAAAGAATACTGAGTCTTAGCAATGCAGACCGGGAAACGCTCATAACCCAAGTTACGAATCATCTCAAGTTTCTTCTTAGCCAAAGTACTGTAAGTTACACGATCCGCACCATACAAGTTACAAGCTACCTTACTTACCTTCTCTTCTACAGAGTCGCCATCCTCGTAAGCGAAATGCAAAGGCTGCGACGGCTTGTTTTCAATAGTATCAACTACCAAGTTAGCCAATTCTACCGCACCGGCTCCACCTTCTACAAAGGCATTGTTTACAGCGAAACCTACGCCAAGCTGGTCTTCGCAATGACGGCGAACCAATTCAATTTCTTCGTCAGTATCGTTAGCATAACGGTTGAACGCTACGATAACAGTCTGTCCGAACGACTGCAAGTTGCTGATATGTTTGTCGATATTAGCCAATCCCTTCTGCAAACCTTCTATGTTAGGCAGCTTAATTTGGTCAAGACTAACGCCACCGTGCATCTTCAAACCTTGTGCAGTAGCAACGATGATAGTCAACTTAGGATTCAATCCTGCCTTACGACACTTAATATCGTAGAACTTCTCTGCACCAAGGTCGGCACCGAATCCGGCTTCTGTAATAACGTAATCGCCGAAAGTCATAGCCAACTTAGTAGCCAAAATAGAGTTACATCCGTGAGCGATATTAGCGAACGGACCACCGTGAACAAATGCCGCGGTATTTTCGGTAGTCTGCACCAAGTTAGGCGAAATAGCGTCTTTCAGCAACACAGTAATTGCACCAGCCACGCCAAGGTCTTTCACGGTGAAAGGCTTGTTATCAATGGTAAAGCCAAGAAGAATATTTTCTATGCGGCGACGCAAATCGTCTTCGTCGGTAGCCAAACACAATATGGCCATAATCTCCGAAGCAGGAGTGATATCGAATCCCGACTCACGTACTATACCGTTAGTCTTTCCTCCAAGTCCGGTAACGATGTAACGCAATCCACGGTCGTTCACGTCGAGCACTCTGTTCCAAAGCACCTCTTTCAGAGCGAAACCGTTATCGCGGTTCTGATACATATAATTGTCGAGCAATGCAGCAATCATATTATGCGCCGAAGTGATGGCATGAAAATCGCCCGTAAAGTGCAAGTTAATCTTATCCATCGGAAGAACCTGAGCGTAACCACCTCCGGCTGCTCCTCCCTTCATACCGAAGCAAGGGCCTAATGACGGCTCTCGCAAAGCACAGATGGCTTTTTTACCTATGCGGTTCAATCCTAACGCCAAACCGATAGACACTGTAGTCTTACCGATACCCGCCTTAGTTGGGGTGATGGCTGTAACCAAAACCAGATTACTATTGTTTACTTTCTCGTCGTCGATTAATGTTTCGGGGACTTTAGCTATATAACGGCCGTAGTTTTGTACTTCTTCTACAGGTATGCCTATGCCGATTGCTACCTGCTTAATTTTCTTCAGCTCTATGCTGCGTGCTATTTCTATATCCGATTTCATAGTGTTTTTTAATTTCGAGCACAAAGATAGAAATTAATTCATAACTTTGCATGAAGCCATTCCCTACAAAGGGTTTATTTATAATGACTATAACTTAATTTCAAACAATATAAACTAAGATTAAAATGAACAACTTTACTTTTTACAGCCCTACGGAATTCGTATTTGGCAAAGACACGGAAGGCCAAGTTGGCGGTCTGGTCAAGAAATATAACGGAAGCAAAGTGTTAATAGTATATGGTGGCGGTTCTGCTATCCGCAGCGGACTAATGGATAAGGTGAAAAGCTCGCTCGATGCAGCCGGAGTTAAATATGCCGAATTAGGCGGCGTGCAGCCTAACCCCATCGACACAAAAGTTTACGAAGGCATTGAATTAGGCCGCAAGGAACAAATCGACTTCCTCTTGCCTGTAGGCGGAGGCTCGGTAATAGATACCGCTAAGGCTATCGCTTTGGGTATGGAGTACGAAGGCGATTTCTGGGATTTCTACATCGGAAAGACCACTCCAGAAAAAGCACTTCCGGTAGGTGTAGTTCTTACTATTCCGGCAGCAGGAAGCGAAGGTTCGGGCAACTCGGTAATCACTAAGACAGACGGATTGCAGAAATTGGGTGTTCGCACCGACAAACTGCTCCGTCCGTTATTCTCTATCATGAATCCGGAGCTGACTTACACACTTCCGGCATGGCAAACAGCGTGTGGTATAACAGATATGATGGCGCACATCATGGAGCGTTATTTCACCAATACCGAAGGCGTGGAGATTTCCGACCGTCTGGCAGAAGGTGTGCTGAAAGCTATCATCACCGAATCGCCTAAGGTCATGGCAGAGCCGAGAAACTATGATGCGCGTGCCAATATTATGTGGGCAGGCATGGTAGCACACAACGGTACTTGCGGCGTTGGTCGTGTAGAAGATTGGACTTCTCATTTCATGGAGCACGAAATAAGTGCTATATATAATGTGAGCCACGGAGCGGGCTTGGCAGTGATGTTCCCAGCATGGATGACTTACATGGCTAAACATAATCCGCACAAGATAGCTCAGTTCGCTACACGCGTATGGGACGTAACACCTGCCGGCAGCGACGAAGAAACAGCACTGAAAGGCGTAGAATGCTACAAGGAGTTTATGCATTCTATAGGTATGCCTACTACATTCAAGGAATTAGGCATCGAGAATCCGGATATCGACCTGCTGCATAAAAAGTTGCACGAAGATAAGGGTGAAACTGTAGGAAATTACGTTAAGTTAGACCGCAAGGCAACACGTGAAATTTACGAATTGGCATTATGATTTATAACAACTCACAGATTCGCAGACAAGACCGCACGCTCGATGAAGATAGCGCAGCAAAGCTTCTGAAAGAAGGCGAATATGGCGTTCTGTCAATGCAGGCTGAAGACGGCAACGGAGCATACGGTATTCCTATTAACTATGTATGGGATGGCGGCAACTCTATCTACATTCATTGCGCTCCGGCAGGAAGAAAATTGGATTGCATAGACGCTTGTTGCAACGTGTCGTTCTGCGTGATAGGACGTACCAAGGTAATCCCGTCGCAGTTCACCACAGCTTATGAAAGCATAGTACTGAAATGTACCGCTCACCGCAGTCTGCACGAAGCCGAACGCATGTCGGCTCTGTCGCTTCTTCTCAGCAAGTATTGCCCCGAAGATAAGATGCTCGGCATGAGTTATGCGGAGAAGTCTTTCCACCGTACGGAAATTATCCGTCTCGACATAGAAGAGTTCAGCGGTAAGACCAAAAACAAATTCTAACGAAAACTATAGTAATATGAAAACCCTAACAAGTAAACTATTCTGCATGGCAGCTGCTGTTACACTTACCGCATCGCTAAGTTCTTGCGAGGAAGAAGACATGCAGACCGACTATCTATGCAGCAGAATATGGACTGACGAGTGGACCGACGAATATGGTACCTACTACTATCAGGAGATTTCATTCTATCCCGATTATACTGGCAAAGACTATGTTTACACAGAAGATGCAAGTACAGGATTAAGCTCTGAACGGGTGTATTACTTCGACTGGGATTGGGAAAGTTACTCTTCAATCTGCATGAGATACTCTGACGGATTGAGCTATATGGATAATGTAAGCCTTGGACAGAACAAGTTGGACTGTAAGTTAGACGGCGACTGGGTAACATTCATCGGAAAGTAAAAAAACAGATAATAACGTATTATAGAAATTATCATCTCTATGAAAACAAGTAATTTAAAGACAATGACCGCTGCCGTTATGTTGGCTACATCGACTTGCCTTAATGCGGCTACAACGGCTGCTCCAGACAGCAAGCCTATCATCGGCAAACAAGAGATTACCGTAACCGACGGACGAATGACTCCCGAAGTGCTATGGGCTATGGGTAGAATAGGTGGCTCAAGCGTTTCGCCCGACGGAAAGAAAGTTGCATACACCGTATCTTACTACAGCGTGAAGTATAACAAAAGCCATCAGGTAATCTACGTGATGAATGCCGACGGCTCTGGCAACACACTGCTTACTACTACTGCCGATAATGAAGGCAGTCCGGCATGGATAAAAGGTGGTAGCAAAATAGCTTACCTCAGCGCGGCAAGCGGAAGCAACCAGATATGGGAAATGAATCCCGACGGAAGCGAACGACAGAAATTGTCGGATTATAAAGGTGGAGACATCGAAGGATTTAAGTTCTCGCCCGACGGTACTAAGGTGCTTTTCATCTCGCAAGTGAAATATGGACAGCGTACTGTCGATTTGTACCCCGACCTCGACAAGGCTTCGGGTATGGTGATAGACGATTTGATGTATAAGCATTGGGATGAATGGGTAGAAACAGTGCCTCATCCGTTCGTAGCCAACTTTGACGGAAACAAAGTAGCTGCCGAAACCGACGTATTGGAAGGAGAGCCTTACGAAGCTCCTCTGAAACCGTTTGGCGGCATAGAGCAATTGGCATGGAGCAACGATTCTAAGCAGATTGCTTATACTTGCCGTAAAAAGACTGGATTGGAATATGCCATCTCTACCGATTCTGACATCTATCTTTATAACATCGAAACTAAGGAGACTAAGAATCTCTGCAAGATGGATGAAAACGACAAGAACATGGGTTATGATACTAATCCGCAGTTCTCGCCCGACGGAAAATCTATCGCTTGGTTGAGCATGGAACGCGACGGTTACGAAAGCGACCGCAACAGACTGTGCGTTATGAACCTTAATACCGGAAAGAAGACGTATGTAGCCGAAGCGTTCCAGTCGAGCGTAACAGATTTCTGCTGGAATCCGGATAGCAAGACTCTTTATTTCGTGGGTGTATGGCACGCTACCAGCATGATTCATAGCACCAACCTGAAAGGTGAAGTGAAACAGCTTACTGATGGCATGTACGACTATGGTTCGGTAGCTATGCTTAACGCCAACACGCTGATCACACAACGTCACTCTATCAGCAACGCCGATGAGTTGTTCACCGTTAATCTGAAGAAGAAAAACCAAGTGACTCGCATCACTAAAGAAAACGATCATATCTTCAACCAACTGAAACTGGGTAAGGTGGAAGGCAGATGGACTAAGACCGTAGACGGAAAGGATATGCTTTCATGGGTTATATATCCTATCAACTTCGACCCTAAAAAGAAGTACCCTACCCTATTGTTCTGCGAAGGTGGTCCGCAAAGCCCGGTTAGCCAGTTCTGGAGCTACCGCTGGAATTTCCAGATAATGGCAGCCAACGATTATATCATCATCGCGCCCAACCGCCGCGGTTTGCCTGGATTCGGCATGGAATGGCTTGAAGAAATCAGCACCAACTACGGTGGTCACTGTATGGACGACTACCTAAGTGCTATTGATGATATCGCCAAAGAACCTTATGTAGACAAAGACCGTCTGGGATGCGTAGGCGCCAGCTTCGGTGGATATTCTGTATATTGGTTGGCAGGACATCACAACAAGCGTTTCAAAGCGTTCATCGCTCACGACGGATTCTTCAACATGGATCAGCAATACTTAGAAACCGAAGAACTCTGGTTTACCAACTGGGATTTGGGTGGTCCGTACTGGGATAAGAGCAATCCTGCCGTACAACGCAGCTACTCTAACTCTCCGCACTTGTTTGTAGATAAATGGGATACACCTATTCTATGCATCCACGGCGAAAAAGACTACCGTATCTTGGCATCGCAGGCTATGGCGGCATTCAATGCAGCAAAACTGCGCGGCGTTCCTGCCCAAATGCTTATCTTCCCCGATGAGAACCACTGGGTACTGAAACCACAGAACGGAGTATTATGGCAGCGCACATTCTTCAACTGGCTGGATAAATGGTTGAAGCCAGCTAAATAATAAGATTACTACGCAATAATATATAAGGAAACCTCTCGCAATAAGTTTGATAGACTCGATGCGAGAGGTTTTCTATTTTAAGGTATCTACCGTTACAAACGGTTCTTATAGATTTCTGCCAAAAGCTTCTGATAGCGGTTTTCTACTTCGTAATATGCCATCAGCTTATTATAAACGTTGTCGGCTTCGGTATAATAATCTATAACCGAAATCTGTCCTTCGGTAACAGCATCTTTCAGAAGGTCGAGGGTGTTAGTCATCAACGCCACATCGTATGCACGCATAGCCTCATCCAACTGACGGAGTTCATTATATCGGCTCTGTACATCGGCCTCTGTTTGCAAACGTACATCGTCAAGACGTAAGCGGGCACTCACCGCCTGAGCACGGGCTATCTTGTTTTTCTTTCGGTTAGAGAACAACGGCAGACTTCCACCAATAAGGAAACCGTTACTTTTCTCGTCTATAGAAGTATTACGGCGATAACCCACCTCCAACTTAGGAAGCCAGTTCTGACGCTGTACCGATACATTCTTCTCTGCCGCACGCGCCGAAGCATCTGCCATCTGCAGATTAGCGTCGGTAGCTACCACTTCATCGTAAAGCTCGTCATAATCTGCCGGAGCCTTCGCCTGAGGATATTCTGACGCAGAGAATTCTATTGGCAAATTACCGTTCATGGCAAGCAACTTCTGCAATGCTGTACGATGTGCGGCATTATTCTGAGCCACCTCGGTCTGCACATTCATCAGTTCCATCTTAATCTTGTTGATGTCGAGCACGCCTGCATCACCTTGTTTCAAACGTTCATCAAACAATGTCAATAAATCGCCGGCGTTCTTCTTGCGGAGCGAGAGCATAGCCTGCTGCTTGTTCAGCATAATCAGGTCGAGGCACAGATTCTTGGCGGAGAGCAGCAACTCGCGTCTCTCTACCTGATACTGTCTGTCTACTACTTCCTTCTGAAGTTTACCCGAACTATGGCGAGCCGCATACAGTGTGGGAAAGTCGAAACTCTGCGAAACTACCAGTTCCGAACTCGACATGCCACTTATGCCCTTGGTATAAAACGGACTATATTCTACCGATGGGTCTTCCAAATTGTTCTGAGTCTGCACCTCCATACGGGCAGCCTCGGCATCCTTAGCCGAAGCCTGCAGCTCCTTGTTGTTACGCTCTATATTGCGTAGCACCTCATCTATAGCCTGAGCCTTGACTTCGCCCAGCGAAACCAACAAGGCTCCTACAGCTAAAAACGTATTAAGTTTATTCATTTGTCTCAGTATTTTCTAAATTGATATTCAGATTATTTCCTGGTTCACGCCTTCTTACGATTCATCAACTCGTATACTATAGGAACGATAAACGCATTAAGGAATGTAGATGTAAGCAATCCGCCCAATATCACCTTCGCCATCGGACTCTGTATTTCATTACCCGGCAAGTCGCCACGCAATGCCAACGGAATCAATGCCAACGCAGATGAAAGGGCTGTCATCAGAATCGGGTTAAGACGATCGAGCGAACCGTGAACGATGCTATCGCGCACATTCAGTCCTTCTTCCTGACGCAAGGTGTTATAATGGCTGATAAGCAACATACCGTTACGGGTAGCGATACCGAACAAAGAGATAAATCCGATGATAGCCGGAATACTTACCTCGCCCGTAGTGCAAAGCAACGCGAATACACCGCCAATAAGTGCCAGCGGAAGATTCAGCAAGATAACGGCACTCTGTCCGGCATTCTTAAACTGCATGTACAGCAACAAGAATATTACCACAATACTCATGAACGAAGTCAAGAACAGAGTTCGACTCGCTGCCTGCTCGCTTTCAAACTGTCCACCGTATTCCACGTGATAACCTTCGGGCATCTGCACGTTTTCTTCTACTTTCTTACGGATGTCATTAACCACGCCACGCAAGTCTCGTCCGCTTGTATTGGCAGAGATAACTATCTTACGCTGCACGTTCTCACGGTTAATGGTGTTAGGTCCCATGCTCGATACTACATCTGCCACGTAGCTCAACGGAATCTTACGTCCTTCGGCATCGTCTATCATCAGGTTCTTTACGTGCTCTATAGAGCCGCGACTGTCTTCGCCGGCACGAACCACCAAATTGAACGAACGTCCCTTTTCATAAACCTGCGATACGGTTTCTCCAGCCATGTTGACTGTAATGAACTCATTAAACTGCGGCAACGAGATTCCGTACTTAGCCAGCATCTCACGGCGAGGTACAATCTTCAGCTCCGGACGTTCTACTTGCTGTTCTACATTCAAGTCGGCTACACCTTCTACATCGCTTATCACACTCTTTATCTGATTACCTAAAGAAAACATTTTGTTAAGGTCGTCACCAAACAGTTTAATGGCGATGCTTGCCTGTGTTCCGCTCAACATAGCGTCAATACGGTGACTGATAGGCTGACCTATTTCTATATTCGCTCCGGTGATGACCGACATTTTTTTACGTACATCGGCAAGTACCTCTTTATGCGAGCGGTCTTTCAGTTCGAACGGAGCTTCTATCTCGGATACGTTAACTCCTAATGCGTGTTCGTCGAGTTCTGCACGTCCGGTCTTTCTGGCTACGGTCTGAATTTCTGGAATAGAAAGCAGCAATTCTTCTGCCTGGCGACCAATCTTATCTGATTCTTCCAATGAAATGCCCGGCATAGAACTTACGTTGATAGTGAATGAACCTTCATTGAACGACGGCAAGAAACTGCTTCCCAAAGTAAAGAACGCACCAAGAGCCAACAAGAATACTGTAAGAGTAGAAATCAACACCGGACGCTTGTGCGACAATGCCCACATCAGCGCAGCCTCGTAATACTTGCGTAGCCAGCGAGCCACGAACGCTTCTTTAGGGAGTCCTTCATTCTTGAAGTTGCCGCCCAGCAGATAGCTACACAATACCGGAGTAAGAGTAAGCGCCACCACGGTAGAAGCGAACAGAGATACAATGAAAGCTATACCCAATGGGATAAGCATACGTCCTTCCATTCCTGTAAGGAAGAAAAGAGGCACGAAGCTGACTACGATAATAAGCGTGGAGTTAAGGATAGGCATACGCACCTCGCGCGAAGCATGGAATACCACATCGACTACCGAACGACGTTCTGCCTGCGGCAACGAATGGTTGGCACGCAAGTGTTTCCATACGTTCTCCACGTCGACTATGGCATCGTCTACCAACGAACCGATGGCAATAGCCATACCACCCAAACTCATAGTATTTATGCTCAAGCCCATGTAATGCAATACCAATATTGTTACTACCAACGATAAAGGCAAAGTAACAAGCGAGATAACTGTAGTACGTGTATTCGCCAAAAAAAGGAATAACACTATTACTACGAATATAGCTCCTTCGTAAAGAGAACTCTGTACGTTACTGATAGAGCTTTCAATAAAGCGCGACTGACGGAATGTATCGGTAGAAGCTTTCACATCGGCCGGAAGGTTTTTCTGCAAGTCTTTCAAAGCCTCTTCAAGCTTCTCCGTAAGTTCTATGGTTCCGGTATTAGGTTGCTTGGTCACGGTGATAAGTACTGCAGGCTTTCCTTTCTCTGAAGCCAAGCCCAACTTAGGTTGCTGTGCTCCTACTTTCACGTCGGCTATATCTTCCAGCATAACCGGAGCGCCGCCGGCTCCGAGTTTTACTACAGAGCGTGCCATCTTATTTACATCGGTAGTAGACAGTACACCACGTACTATGTATTCATTGCCATACTCGTATATCACACCTCCGTTGGTATTCTGATTCATACCACGTGTAAAGTCCATTACTTCGCTCAGCGTAACGCCATAATATTTCATGCGTTCCGGATGAAGCAATATCTGATATTCCTTTATATCGCCTCCAAGCACAGCTACTTGAGCTACACCGCCCGTAGAAAGGAGTCGCGGACGAATGGTCCAATCTGCCAAAGTACGGAGGTCGAGCATCGAAGTGCTGTCGGCAGTAAGGCCTACAATAAGCAACTCGCCAAGGATAGACGACTGAGGGCCGAGCGTAGGCTTACCTACATTAGCCGGAAAGTCTTCCGAAGCCGCCGCAAGTTTCTCCGACACTATTTGTCGGGCCAAGTAAACATCTGTATCCCAATCGAACTCTACCCATACCACAGAGAATCCGGTAGTAGACGACGAGCGCACACGACGAACACCTGTAGCACCGTTCACAGCGGTTTCTATAGGGAAAGTAACCAACTGTTCCACCTCTTCGGCTGCCATACCTCCGGCTTCGGTCATAACCACCACCGTAGGAGCATTCAAATCGGGGAACACATCAACTTCTGTATGAAAGGCGGTATACGTACCACCAATCAACAGCAACACAGACGCCACCAATATCAGCAGTCTGTTATGCAATGAAAAATGTATAATCTTATCGAGCATAATACTACATCCGCTAATTAATGGTTATGTGTATGTCCGGGGATAGCTGCACTGGCAGAAGCCAATTTAACGTGTATAGCGCCTTGGGTTACTACCTCGTCGCCTTCTTTCAGTCCCGACAATATCTCTACACGACTACCGTCGCTCATGCCTATTTTTACCTCTTGTTTCTTATAGCCTTCTTCGTCTAAGCGCAGATATACAAAGTTTATGCCCTGCTCTTCTGTTAAGGCTGATGCAGGAACACTTATCACGCCAGGAATTTCGGAAGACAGCAGATATACTTCGGCAAAAGAACCGGGAATAATTTCACCGCGATTGTCGAACTCGAAAGTAACTGGGATGTAGAAAGAATTATCATCTGATGATTTGCCGTACGACAGCAAGCGACCCTTTAAGTCGGCCAGACGGAACACGGTTTCTCCATACGATGTACGAAAATTAGCCGATGCTACGCTGCCGAGCAACGGATAATAACGTTCTGAAACCTCGGCACGAAGACGCAAACGACGTGTTTGGCTAACAGACATCAAAGGCTGGCCAACATTTACAAAATCGCCTTCTTTTACGAAACATGATTTTACGTAACCCGAAATAGGTGACTTAACAGCAACACCCTTACCGTCTTTAGATGGCGATAAGGCTTCGTAAGCGATGCGTGCATTCTCATAAGTTTCTTTAAGCAGATTCAGTTCTTTCTTAGAAACAATCTGTTTTTCTGCCAACTTAACGGCACGTTCGGATTCGTCTTTTGCTGTAAGATAAGCCACCTTAGCACGCTTGGCAGGATCACCCTCTTGGATATTGTTACCCGAAACGGCAAGCACAAACGCGCCTTTCGCTACAGAAGTACCTTCTACAATAGAACGGTTAAGAGTAACTACTCCAGATACCGGTGCTACTACTGTAGCCTCTTCGCCTTGCGCCGCAAGAACCTGTCCGCTGGCGGGAATTACACGGCAGAAAGTACCGGCTTTTACGGTTTCTACCACTACTCCTGCAGCCTTAGCCTTTTCGGGAGTAAGGATGATTTCGTCAGAGTGACCGGCTTTAGCACCTTCGTGACTATGACCTTCATGTTCGTGGTCGTGACCCTCATGATTATGACCTTCGTGATTATGTTCTTCTGTTTCGTGGTTATGGCCATCATGATCGTGTCCTTCGTGACTATGTCCACAAGAACCCAATGTAAAAGCGGTCAGGAAGCCTACTAATAAATATAATTTCATTCTTATTATTTCTTTAGATTGGTAAATATATATAAGGAGATTGTGCCCAACGTAATTAGCCGTCGGACATAACAAAACATTCTGCCTCATCAATTAGAGGCGAATAATCAACCTAAAGAAGGAGGTGCACGAAGTCCCCCTGCCCTACAGATATACCGGGCATGAAGATGCTCCACATAAACGGTTTCTTCCGCGAAGAGCCGCATACAGGAAAGCTCTTTCAGCCAAAGTTCATCGTCGGGAGTATAAAGAATGGTACAAAAAGAATAATCGGGAACAAAATGGAAGCCGTGAGGAGCGCTACACACAAAGTGAGTTACACAGCCCGACGTACACGAGTGCTGGTCGGCATCGCTACTATGATGCATGTGAGAACCGTCGTGATGAGTACACTTAACGCCCGCGCCACAATCGCATAAAGCCATCGTGGTACATACGGCCATATCATGTTCCAGGCAAAATACTCCAGCATGATGGTGATGGGGAAACACCGTAGCTATCTGCATCAATATACAGATTGCAATCAGCGCCCAACTATAAATCCTTCTTGCTTTTTCTTTCATACGGTTATTACTCAGACTTTTTCAAATATTAATTTAAGAGTAGCAAAATTACGCTAATGTTCACTCTATCAGAAAAACCACGATTAATATTAAGCTGTTTTAACATTCTTACCGATATGAAGCAAGATTCACCGAACGAAAATCATTATCTTTGCTCCCCAAATATAGCAAATACATCGCCATGAAACGGATAAAAGTTACTTCGCCACAAGCGCGCATACAGACAAGCATAGAATTACCATCGTCAAAAAGCATCTGCAACCGCGCACTTATTATCAGTGCCTTATCGAAAAGTGCATATCATCCAGAGAATCTATCCGACTGTGATGATACGCGTGTTATGGTAGAAGCACTGAATAATATGCCTGACGAAATAAATATCATGGCTGCCGGTACCGCAATGCGTTTCCTTACGGCATACCTCTCGGTAAGCGAAGGCACACACACCATTACCGGAACAAAGCGAATGCAGCAACGCCCCATCAGTATCTTGGTAGACGCACTGCGTACACTGGGAGCCGATATAGAATATGTGGGAGTAGAAGGTTTCCCTCCTCTGCGCATCAGCGGCAAGAAGTTGACAGAGAACGAGGTTACTCTGCCGGGCAATGTAAGCTCGCAATATATTTCGGCGCTGCTAATGATAGGACCGATGCTTGAAAATGGCTTAGACCTGACGCTGACAGGCGATATCGTATCGCGCCCCTACATCAACATGACACTGAAATTGATGCAGGAATTCGGTGCAAGAGCTATATGGACCGACGAGAATCATTTGCGTGTAGAGGCAGGACCGTATAAGCCTATCCCATATTTTGTGGAGAGCGACTGGAG
>ERZ1026870.1063-NODE-1063-length-13302-cov-154.840870_pt1 | contig 13302 bp, 10 predicted proteins | sample MGYA00380165_ERZ1026870 | MGnify/ENA primary metagenome ERZ1026870 (study PRJEB33269, sample SAMEA4719801) | human gut metagenome | biome: human-associated habitat; feature: organic feature; material: feces | place: Cameroon | collected 2013-10 ...
TCAACGCCATAACAGACTTGGCACATCCTTTTTTAACGGAAACCAAAGTTCCATTGGGAAAGGTTATGTTTATGCCATAAAGGAGGTCCTCCATTGGAAGCTCTATGGCTGGAGGTTCCATTGGCACGAACATCATGCCTGTACTTGATGCAGATGCTTCTGCTTTTTCTCTGAGGGCTGCCTTCTGGGCTTGGCGGATTTCCTGCTTGGCACGCAAGACAGAATATCCTTTCTCACTCATCCAGTTCATCATAGTGCGATGATTTACATGTCTCTCCTTCAAGAAAGGAGTAAGTTGGGCCTTGGGATTTCGGTACAGATAGACCAAGAAGGAATCCCAAGCCTTCTCATAACGTTCGTTTGCTGTCATAATTCATGTGTTTTTAAAACTATGGTGCAAAGGTACGAACAAATGAGAAGACTGCAATGGTATAAACGCGGAGCCGCTTACCAACTCAAAGCCTTATTTTATGATACTTCTTGCGATTTTATGATACTTCTATGAGACTTTTCTGTAAAATAAATCGAAAGTCTCATTTTTGTATATCGCAATGTATCAGATATTTAGAATGTTATTTTCTCTAGATAATGATACTATGATACTTTTTCTCGCAAAAAAACTTTTTTCTGTACGATTGAAATTACCCTATATGCCCTAGAAAGGGCAGAAGTTCCTAGCCCGTTTCAACCGTACAGGATGAATTACTTTGTCGTGAATATGTTAGTGGAAATATTATAGATGGCATAGCCTACAATGTCGCATCTCGTTGGTGGGGTAAGATATTTCCGCCAGAATATAAGGATGGTAAGATGGTTGAGTTGGATGTTGTGGCAGAGTCTATTGATAAGAAGCATATCTTGGTAGGTGAATGTAAATGGACGCACGATGAAGATGCCGACAGGCTCATGGATGTTTTGGAGCAGAAAGCTAAGTACTTGCCTTTTATTAAGAAAGGGCAGGAAGTTCATCTTGTGCTATTCTTAAAGGAGTCTCCAACTCATTGTGCTAAGGAGATGCGAGTATTCCAGCCAAGTGATGTAATGAAGATTTAATTAGTATAGGGAATAGCCGATAGCGTGCGAAAACATGCTTAAAAACATCAACTTTCGCACACTATCGACTGTTTTTTACTCCAAAATAATGACATTTGCAGATTTATTATCCATATTAGGCATGGTCAAACCGACTGGTGCTCCAATGTAGGTTGGGTCACAAACCACAAACTTATTGCCATTCAACAGGATATAATCTCCTTTCACTTGCTGGTTGAAGCAAACGGCTGAAGCGAGATGACCTGGATAATATATCAATATGCACTTTAGACCGAGTAAGTCACGAACTAAGCGAGCGAATAGGATGGCTCTATCCTCACAGTCGCAATAAGGATAGAAGAGGGTCTCTTCAGCAAAGAAAGCACGGTCGTGCCCCCAAACCTTATCATCGTATTCATATACGAATGCCGTTTGAACCCAGTTCAAAAGTTTATCGACGGCATCATACTCATCTAATCCTGCAACCATCTCCTTGAGAATAAGGTATAGTTGTTTTTGCACTTCTTGCTCCATAGGTGTATTGGCATACATGGCCCATCTCGTCATGAAATTACCATTGACTTCCGATGTTGGATAAGTGTTATAGAAGTCGATGAGGTTTTTGTTGACTTGCACATTCAAGGTCATGTCCTTATATCTATCAGAAGATAGATTCCTTATCGGGGTAGATTGGTAAGTAAAGAGTTGACTTTGTGGTATATATAGCGAAAGGGATTGTTCTTTTGGAAAAGCAAAGTCGCATACTTCCATTTTTTGAGTATCATCGCTAAGAGAATAGTAGTTGATACCATCTATGAGGAAGTATCCTTTGTCGTAGATACCATGCTTGCTACCAAAAAGTAAATACAGTTTATTACCATTACGCCCTAATCTCATCTGGTATCCACTTTGACTATAGATATAAGCAGTGGTGAGTGTCGCCAAGTTCCCTTTGCCAAAGTGGTCTTTGGCAAAAGTATCTATTAAGTTGAGATACGCCCAATCACATAACTGCATTCTGATTCTTATCTCTAGGAAGTCTCGAATGGTATTGTCAAGTTGGTCGGTTGACAGTTTCTTCCATGCTTCTGCAATATGCTGATTATCACAGACGTCCAAGTCTATATAGATATCAGAGGGGAAGCGAACACTACAGTCCGTACCACAATATATAAATTGACATTTGTTTTCCGCTTGTTGTTCCTTTTCATAGATAGGGGTGATAGGCTTGGGTTGCGGAGCTTGTTCTATTGGTGAAACTATATCCTTGATGGTGATAGCCTTATCCTCTCTTTTCTTCCCTTTATCTTTGTTAGGTCTGATGATAGGAGAAACTATCTCGTCTTTTGGACGAGGAATAGCAGGAAGAGCCTTGTACTCCTTCCATGCTTCTTTTACAAACTCTGCATATTCTGCATTGCATTGAGCACGGAAGTCCTCATACTCTGCCTTTGCTTGCTTTTTAAAGTTCTCATATTGAGACTGGAAGTCGTTAGTTTGAGCAGAAGAAGTTGTCGGAGCAATAAAAAATATTGCTCCGGCAATAAAAGCTATTTTGAAATGTGGGATATTCATGCTACCATTATTTGTTTAATGTCCAGTTTTTCCATTCATTACCAATTGAAGAAGTCGCCATAATAGAAGGTGACTGTAATTTTCCATTGGTAACAATCGATTGGCGTTCAACTTGTTCCTTAATATAGTCGCTAAGTTCTCCTAACGTGGCATTTCCCTTCGTCTCTTGTAACTTCTTCAAAAGATAATAAGTAAACAACCCATGTTCTTCTTCTTTGTAAGGATATGCAGTTTCATCTCCTTGTGCAGCGGTAAAAACAACCATATTTCCTACAGGTATAGTTTGTTTTACTTTAATGGCTACTCCACGAGCTGAAGCTAGCATATTTCCGTCACGTTTAGCTCAGCTGAAACAAGCATCCAAGAAAACTGTGATAGACTTTGATGGTAAACTTCCAAAAGTTTTATATAAGTTTTCTAATGAATAACCTGTAGCTACATCTGAACCATACCCGTCTGTTGGTAGTAGATAAGCATTTTTGCTTTTTTCGTCAGGGATACCATGTCCTGCATAATAGAAGATAATTTTGGCATCGCCTTTGTAAACTTCTGCAACATCTTGAATCCATTTTACTTCATGTCTGATGTCATTAAGTGTAGCATTTGTAATTAAATGTATATTCTTTTCTGGAATGCCGAGACAATTCCTGCAATACTCTTTAAAGATATTTCCATCATTGACTGCATATGGTACATTTGCCTCTTTATTGTATGTTTCATTAGCTATGACAATGGCAAAGGTGTTGCTATTGGAATTAATTGCTTCAGGAATATTTTTGTCAATATCTGAACTGATGGAAGCAATTTTTATATCTTGATTTTTTGTATTGATTTCCTTTTCTTTGATGATGATATTATTATTTGTAATACTCTGATTAATATGTAAATTGATGGTTTTGTTCTCTGCATATTCACCATATTTTTCTTTGACATATAGAGTAATAGGGACATCATTTGAAGCATAGTTATTGTTTATAATGAGCGGGTAATTGATGGATTTTGTTTCTCCACCACTAATATAAGCGAAATCTTCTTCTTCTTTTTGTGATTCCATTAAAAGCACATTAGTTGGTAGCCCAATTTTTACTTTTACATTGTCTGCACTTCCTTTTTTTGTGTTTTGTAATAAAACTTGCAAATAAAAAGGGCTCATTTTCTTAAGAGTAGTACCTTCTGATGGTGAGACTTTAGAATCCACTATTTGTAGTAGTGGAGCAACAAATTTTTTAGTATTTATGCTGATAGACGCTGTTTCTGTTCCAAATCCATGCGGTTCTTCTACTTTAAGTCTGAGATTTGCAATTCCGTCAGAAACTTTAGTCGTAGAAGTTAAAGGCATACTTACATCTATTGTTTCTTGAGGTTTTATCAATGGTATATTTATATCTGCATATTTTATTTCTTTAGTTGTTTCATTTGGTATAATTTTTGCAAAACAATTTATGGCATTTCCTTTTCCATTATTATGGATTTTAAATTTTATACAACAATTCTCATTAGCATCAATGGCGTTATTTTTATTTGCATCTGTAAACAGAATGGAATTTGGGATAATTTCCAAAATTGGAGGTCTTGAAGGATCGAAAGGGTCGGCAAAGATAATATCATCCACATTAATTTGATTTTTTATGGATTTTACCATTTTTTTAGCTTGACTATCTCCTTTTTGGGCGCATTTTGTGAACCAATAATAAGCTTTGCGTAAATCTTTTTTTACACCTTCTCCATAGTAATAACACCATCCCGTAAAATACATTCCTACTTTGTGATTTTGCAAAGCAGCTCTTTGAAACCAAGGAAAACCTATAGAACTTTCATTAATATTTAGATAGTATTTACCTAATTTGTACTGATAATCTGCATTGCCAGATTCTGCTTTTTCTAACAAAACTTCAAGTGTTTCTTCTTGTGAGAAAGAATATGTACAGCTAATTAAGCCTAAACATAAAAGAAAAATTTTAATTCTATTCATAACTATTTAATTTAATATAACTTTTACTTTAAAGTCCATTTTTTCCAACTATTAGCAATAGTTGCTGTTGATACAATAGAAGGTGATTGCAATTTTCCATTAATGACTATGGATTGACGTTCTACTTGTGTCTTGATGTAGTCGCCAAGTTCACCTAAAGTAACATCGCCCTTTGTCTCTTGAAGTTTCTTAAGTAAATAGTACGTGAACAATCCATGTTCTTCTTCTTTGTATGGATATGCAGTTTCATCTCCCTGTGCAGCAGAAAAGACAACAATGTTTCCTACAGGTGTAGCTTGCTTTACTTTTATTGCGACACCACGCGCTGAAGCTAACATTTCACCATCACGTTTTGCTCCACTGAAACAAGCATCCAAGAAGACTGTTACTGATTTAGATGGTAAACTGCCCAATGCTTTGTATAAGTCTTCTAAAGCATAGCCTGTTGTTACGTCAGAACCATAGCCGTCAATAGGCAACAAGTATGCACTCTTGTTTTGCTCGTCGGGAATGCCATGGCCAGCATAGTAGAAGATGATTTTAGCATCACCATTATAGACAGTAATAACATCTTGAAGCCATTTTATTTCATGCTTGATATTGTTGAGCGTGGCATTAGTAACGAAATGCACGTTCTTTTCAGGCAACCCTAATGTCTTTTTACAATATTCTGTAAAAGCCTTTCCATCATTTTCTGCATATTGTACAAACTTCTCCATTTGATATTTTTCATTGGAGATGATAACGGCAAAGGTATGGTTACTCACGTTGTCAGCTATCGGAATATCAAAATCCACGTCACCACCTTTATGTTCTTTCATGAACTTGGATAGTTTTGTTTCTTTTTGAGTATAGAAATCTGGTGTCTCTTTTAATATATCATTATAGATTTCCCTAGCTTTACTGATGTTGTTATTTGCCAAATATAGTTCACCTTCTACATCTAAAGTATTAGGCATAGAACCTCCTTTTTGCCTGGCTTCATCTATAGCTTTGGCAATGAGTTCAAATGCTTTATTTTTATTCTGTGGTATTCCTAATCCATACATATTTAATAGGGCTAAGATTCGATAGCCAACTAATGCATATTCTTTTTGGTTGATTGTTTTGTCTGCCCATTTTTTTGCTTCGACATAGTCTTTTTGCGTGTAGTATGCCATGCAGAGCATCATAGGGGCATTTGGTACATTTTTGTCGTAGGCTTTTTTATACCAGGTAATGGCTTCGTCAATGTTTTTTTCTGTTCCTTTTCCTTCTTCGAAACAAAAACCAAGAGCTATGTATGAGCCAACATATCCTTTTTCTGCTGCTTTTTGGGTCCATTTAAATCCTTCTGCCTCATTAATAGATGTACCTTTCCCATCAAAATACATCGATCCTAACCAGAAACAAGCAACAGCATCTCCTATAGAAGCTGCCTTTTTGAAGCAGTCTAAGGCTTTTTTCTCATTCCGTTCTGTTCCCAAACCATTTACGTACATGATACCCAAACCTGTATTTGATGCAATGTCACCGTTTTCTACAGCTTTACTAGTCCACTTAAAGGCCTCGTTTGTATTTTTTGAAGTTCCCATTCCATATAGGTACATGCTTCCTAAAGGACCATATGCATCATGGATATTAGATTCTGCCGCTTTTTTCATCCACTTATAAGCTTCCGGGTAATTTTGTTGTACAACATAATATGAGCCAAACCAAAAAAATGCTAGACTTTCGTTATTACCAATAGCTTTCTTTAACCATGGTAATGCTTCTGAGTATTGTTTTAGTTGCATATAACTTGCACCGAGAGCGACATATGCTCGTGATTCTCCGTTGTTGGCGGCTTTCTGAGCCCAGATAATTGCTTCTTCATAGTCTAATTGTGCATAATGGCATTCACTCAACCAAATATATGCTTGATTTTCGCCGTAATCTACAGCTTTCTTTAGCCAAGATATTGCTTCGGAGTATTGTTTTAATTGTTTATAACTTGCTCCGAGGCCAACATATGCTCGGGTATCTCCGTTATCGGCAGCCTTCTTTAGCCATATAATAGCCTCTTGGAAATCTTGTAGTTCATAATAGCTTGCCCCAATCATACCATAAGACCTGCTATCTCCATTTTCGGCTGCTTTTTTTAACCATTTTATTGCTTCTGAATAATTACGAGCAACGTCTTTTCCTTCATAATAATAAACACCTACCCAGCCATACGCGCTTGTATCTCCATTTTTTGCAGCTTGTAACACTTGCTCAAAAGTTGGTTTGTTTTGAGCATACAGACAAGATGACACTAACAGTAATATTGCTATGATTATATTTCTCATAATTTGTTTATATTTTTATTAATCTTCGTTGAAAGGACGCGTTTTTTTGATACTTAACAAGTCGTTCTTAAAAATAAAGGCAAGTCCTGCTCCTAAAAGAGCGCAAGTGAGATTGTTGAAAACATCTAGAAGGCATTCTTTCCAGTAATGTTCAGCACTTAAATTTACTAAAAATATTGCACCAGCAAAAAACACTATTGCAACAATAATGGCTGTAACTTTGAGGAAAGATTGCATGTTTCTTTTTCCATTATTGTAATATTTTACAAATAGGAAAGACAGTAAGAAGCAAGCTATGGCTCCAATGAAGTATATAATATAAGTGTTCATAAGCGAGATTGATTTGATTAATTGATAGTTGATATTATATCAAAGATGGCAAGTACTTCTCAATAACTATTGTAACTTAAAGTTGAACATAGTTTCTTTAAAACGCAAAAGTCTCTGTATTCGATGAGTTATCTTTTTTGCAGACAAGGCTCATGATTAAAAGTAGAGCTTGCTTAAAGCAAAGGTCTGCGTCTTTTTCGGTGATTCTTTCTCCGTCGTCATGCTTGACAAAGGCGTTTTGGTAGCGCTTGAAATATTCTTTGGTTATTGGCCATAACGTTTGAATATTATGGTTCCAACCATTTGCTTCTAAGATTTTGTTTATCTTTTTATCATCTTGTCGCTCTAAAGACTTGTTGTTGTGAAGTAAATCTTTTAAGAGCATTTCTAATGATTTCCGAATATCGTCCAATCCATGCATTAAGTCATCTTTGCCGATTAGATGCATTCCGCTTAATAGCAATTTTTGACATGAGGGGTGCTTATCTGTATTTGCAATAATCTTTGCGAAAATATAGATAAATTGTTCATGGCTCATCATAGATTCAGAAATGTTCATAATTTGTAATTTTTAATGTAAAATATTGTATTCGTATAGCAGTATCTTTGGACTTACATTTCCCCAACCACTTTTGAAACTCCTTCAGTGAAAGTTGTCTTGGAAGTCCAGCATTTCCATCCTCTGCAAATGCTTTTGCAAACATGTTGGGAGAAAACACGATGTAGATGGTGTTTTGTTCCATCGAATGCTCACAAGTCATGGTGTATTCATCGACTTCGCTTGGATTCTCTTCTGCTTTTTGGCAAGAGAAAAACACATAAGGCTTGTCGTGAATGATCTTATATGCAGGCTCTCCAGAACTTTTGTATGGCAAGAGGCAAAAGACTTGATGCGTATTCTCATCCAACAGATAAACAGCGAGATAACCATTGATGGGTGACTTAAAATATAGGTATAGGTCATCCCCATTTCTGAACTCATCGCTTTCATATTTTTCTTCCGTGCCGTTGCGCAAAAGCTTTGCCTCGAAGTCGATAGCTGCATTCTTGATTTCACGAGCCTTTCCGTCAATGCTTACTTTGATGGTTAGCATGTTACTCTCATAGAATATGTCAAGCATTGGCTCACCTATCGTTTCTATCCATTCTCCTTTTACATCACTTCCACCAATCGACAAGAAATCAACAGATGATTTTCCATTTTCATTCTTTACAATGGTAGAGTTGTTTTGAGAGACAAGAGTACCAAAGGCATCGGCAAGGGCTTGAATTTTGGCACGTTCGATGGCTGTACGCTTACCCTCTTCCAGCGAAACATTGTCTGGTACGTGGTAAGTGTATTCTCCGTGAACCTTCTCTATCTTTTGCGCAGATATGGTGAGGAGGTTCATGAGTGTGAGTAGGATGAAAACACAACGCTGTCTCATTTTACCAACCAAGCAATTTGTCCAAGTCCTTGTGTAGCTTGTCACCTTTCTTTTCCAAGTCCTCACGTACTATTTTCTTGGCAGCTTCTTTCGCCATATTGCTATTGTAAGCGATGCGGACAAGCACTTCCTTGTTTTTGTTGGAAAGTGTGCGATACACTTCCATTACAGAGATGGTTCTGCCAATGCTTTGAGAAATGAGATTTTTGCTTGCCATGATGCTTTGGGTGACGGATGCAGCTTGTTCTTGTGAAAGTTGTTTATTGGCAACGGTGTTTTCAACTAGAGCCGTCACCTCTGTCTGGATTTGTCCTGCAAGATTTTGCTTGGCAAGTTCCAAGGCTTGCATTTTGGCGGCATCATAGTTCTCACCAATGCTCATAGCTTCTCCCATGATGTACTTAGGAAACATGTTGTCATCGTATTCGTATGACATCATGTAAGCCTTGTCTAACTGCTTTTCGATAGGAAGTGCTCCTGGGGTAGTAGTCCATCCTTCTTTGCTCAATTTCTTGGCTTCTTTTCTTGCAACTTTTGTGGCTTTCTGTGTCAACTCCGATTTAGATGACTTCATTAGTACCTTTCGCTCTTTAGCTTGCTCTTTTGAAATTTGAGCAAATGAAGGTGAAGCACACAACGTCAAAAATAAGACGCATAAAATACCAACTGCTTTCATTTCTTTATTGCCTAAATAAGCCAACGACTCCCTGATTGGCAGTTAATATTATGTTTCTTAGATATACAAAAAAAAGGAAACGTGGAGCCAGTCTGCTGCTCGTTCCACTGGTTAAGGCCTTCGCATTGCCCAAGTTGTCGAAACGAGCAATGCTGAAAGCCCCACGTGAATGTGTATATAATTCACCCTCCCTACCAACGAACCATAATGTCCGAAGCCAATGAGGGCTGTATATAATACACCCTGTGAGGCGTCCCCATTGCTTTGTTTTTGACAACTTGTTTGAAGTTGCGAAGTTCTAACCAGTCAAAACCAAAGCGTCAGTTACGCCTTTATTATGTATCTGTATCCCCACCTTAGCCCAATCGTGGGCTTTCAGCAAGGATTACGCTGCAAAGATAGTGATTATTTTTGAAAGTTGTATCAAAAAGAAGAGAAAATTATAATTATTTTCTCTGTTATATGCCCAAAAATGAATTTATCTGCCTCATTTTGGTAAAAAAACGAGGCAGATAAATCGGAAATGAGGCAGAAAAAAACTACTTTGTCACAATATTCCTAATATTTTTGATTGCTTCATCACATTTTTCCTGCTTTTGAAGGAACAATACCCAATGCACTTTTCACTTCTTCATAGATTTTACGGCACTTACTTTCCATCATCTTGTTTTTCACACCTACTACTATCATATCATCCAAAGTAGGATATGATTGCCGTTGGCATAAAGAATAAAATGAAAGAAAAAACGCCTCTATCTTTTTTTTTCAGGGATAGAGACGTTTCTGTTTAATCTATTTCATTTTTCACGAGCCACTAACTACTTCTGCTTCAGATAGTTCAACTGAACCTTAGGAGCACAGGCATTGCTTGTTTTCTCGGTATATTCAGACACCTTCAATGTAGCAGTACCCTTGATATTCTCCACATCGCTACCTACCTTGAAGAGATAGTTACCTGCATCTACCTTCCACTGGCTGTTGGCCTCATCGAAGCTGGCAAGATCGCGCTTTTCAAGTGTCATCTTCAAAGTCTGGCTCTCACCTGGATTCAGCAACTTGGTCTTGCCGAAGGTCTTGAGTTCCTTGGCTGGCTTCTCGTAAGCACCCTTAGGAGCGGTGACATAAACCTCAGCAACTTCCTTGCCGGCAACCTTACCGGTATTCTTGATAGTTACGCTAACCTCAATATTGTTGCCTTTAGCCTTGACAGATGGCTTGCCAAACTCGAAGGTAGTATAGCTCAAACCATAACCGAAAGGATAAGCCACATTCTTCTTGAAGGTATCAAAGTAGCGATAACCTACGTAGATATCCTCCTCGTGGTTGCTATAATCGTAACCCTTGATGTTACCCTTGCTCCAATCCAGCAGATTCTTGTAGGTGTACATATCGTAATCCTTGGCGAAGTTGGCAGTAGATGGATGATCGGTAGCAGCGATAGGCCAGGTCATGGTCAACTTACCCGATGGATTCACCTTACCGGTCAGGATATCAGCTACAGAGTTACCGCCCTCGATACCTGGCTGCCAAGCTACGAGAATAGCATCCACACGGTCTCTCCAGCTGGCTGTCTCCATCACAGAACCAGAGTTGATGATGACAATCACCTTCTTGCCCTTGGCATGGAAAGCATCAGATACACGGAAAATCATATCCTGCTCTATCTGACTGAGGTTGAACTCACCATTAATCTGGCGATCCATTCCCTCACCTGCCTGACGGCCGATGGTGATGATGGCAGCGTCTGCCTTTGGCTCCTCGCCAGCTACACAACGCTCGGTAATCTCGATTTCATCGAGCTTAGGCTGACCCTGATCCAGGAACCACATCATCGGATTCTTGTCTGCCTTCAACTTAGCCTTGGCATACTTCACATAATTCTGATAGATTTCCGTAAGCTGAGGAGTAGTTGCCACACCGATATTCTTCAAACCGGTAACCATATCCACAGAATAGCCTACATTAACGGCTCCACTGCCAAGACCACCCGACATGAAGTCGTAAGAGTTGACACCGAAGAGCGCCACGGTCTTCAAGCCCTGGATAGGAAGAGCGGCATCATTCTTCAGGAGCACCATACCCTCGGTAGAACTCTGACGGGTGATGGCTGCATGAGCCTTCAAGTCTGGCTCACCACTATATTTATATCCCTTGAATCGAGGAGTCTTCACGATATATTCGAGCATACGGCGAACATTGCGGTCCACATCCTTGATATCCAGCTTGCCATTCTTTACGGCATCAACAATATCCTGCACCTGAGCTGGATAACCCGGCATCATCAGGTCGTTGCCAGCCTCAACTTCCTGTTCCAGCGGAAGGTCGGCACGCTTACCAATCCAGTCGGTCTCCACGATTCCCTTATATCCCCAGTCGTTGCGGAGAATATCGGTAAAGAGTCCCTTGTTGCCCTGAGCATAAACACCGTTAACCTTATTATAGGCAGACATGATAGTCCAAGGATTGCTCTTGCGAACCATCATCTCGAAACCCTTCAGATACAACTCACGGAGAGCACGCTGGCTCAATCGCTCATCCACCTTGGTACGGTCAGTTTCCTGAGAGTTCACGGCAAAGTGCTTGGCACTCACACCCACGCCCTGGCTCTGCACACCCTGTACAAAGGCGGTTCCGATAAGACCCGTTACGATTGGGTCTTCTGAATAATACTCAAAGTTACGGCCACAGAGCGGATTGCGATGCAGGTTCATACCCGGTCCGAGCACAACATCACAGCCATACTCCAGGGTTTCGTTACCGATAGCCTCACCCACCTTGCGCACCAGGTCGGTGTTCCAGGTAGAAGCCAGACAGGTTCCGATAGGGAAACCAGTAGCAAAGTAGCTACGGCTGTCACCTTCGCGATGAGCATCGATATGAACACCGGCAGGACCATCACACTGAACGGTAGTAGGAATGCCGAGACGAGGGATGGCTACAGTAGTACCCGCAGCACCCGGCACGAACTTCTTCTGATGTCCGAGCATAGCACCGCTGCCCACGAATCCATCGTTACCACCGCCCACCAGCATCTGGGCTTTTTCTTCCAAGGTCATCGCCTTGATTACTTCATCGATGTTGTTGGCATTCAATTTTGGTGCAGATTGCGCCATCATTGTAGTTGCCATCGCTCCTGCCGCAACGGTAAGAGCCAATTTCTTGTAGTTCATCATTTTGTCGTTTATCTAGTTAGTTATTACTTTTCTGTTCTTTTAGTCGTTTCGTCAGTTCCATGCAGTCCCTGAGAATACTGCATTTCTTCAAAAACTTGCTGCAAATATAATAAAATAAGGTGGAAACACCAAGCATTTCCACCTTTTTTTCTTGAATTCAACAAGATTATTCCCGGATTTAACAAAAGGTATAGGAAGAACATAACATACTATACATATCCCTAACCTAAGACTAGTCCTGATATTTAATCTGGAAGTAATCAAAAACAAAACATTCCTTCCATTTCAATCTTTCGCAAATTTCATCAAAAAGAAAAAAAAATACTCGAAAACCTTGTAGGAATCAAACAATTATCGTATCTTTGCCGAATTATCCAAAAGTTGGGTACTAGAGTAAGGACATTTAAATAATGAAAGGTATGGAGCAGAGAAATTCTTCCATCGAAATCTATCGTTCCCCAGAGGGCAACATAGAGCTGAATGTAAAATTAGAGAATGATACCGTTTGGCTTACACAAAGCCAAATGGCAGAGTTGTTTGCTGTTGACAGAACATCTGTTACACGACACATTCGCAACATTTACAAGAGTCAAGAACTAGACGAAAAGTCAACTTGTGCAAAAAATGCACAGGTTCGTTTGATGTCACGTGCGATTACATTGCAAGATCAGGTTTCAGAAGGTGAATATAACGGACTATTCAATGTCATCAGCGACTATGTTTATGCCCTGGATACTCTCGACAAATATGATTAAAGCAGAACTGAGGAAAAAGATGTAATGGTAAAAGTAGTCGTCAACTTGATTAA
>ERZ1026870.1069-NODE-1069-length-13244-cov-6.282053_pt1 | contig 13244 bp, 25 predicted proteins | sample MGYA00380165_ERZ1026870 | MGnify/ENA primary metagenome ERZ1026870 (study PRJEB33269, sample SAMEA4719801) | human gut metagenome | biome: human-associated habitat; feature: organic feature; material: feces | place: Cameroon | collected 2013-10 ...
AGCGTCAGATGTGTATAAGAGACAGCTTTTAATCTTGTTACTACACACTTACTACACACTTTTGCTATTGAAATACATAGAAATACATAGAAATATGTGAAAATTGATAATCAGTCTAATGTCACATAAAAACCCTTAAATACCGCATTTATTGTGCTTTTTGTTAAGTTCATAAGGGGTAGTCTGATATACGTAATAAGTTTTCCAAGTTAAATATATTATACATCTTAACCCCCATTGTTTTGTGGTTTTTTCAATTTTAATGTGTGTAGTACTACACACTTACTACACAGCACTTTTTTTAAAATCAACAATGTTGTCCTTGTCTTTCACAATTCTTTCAATATCTACTGCCGCTCTTTCTTCTGTTACGTGTGTATATAAATCCATTGTCATTTTAAGAGTTGCATGACCTAAATATGATTGAACAACTTTTGCCTGCACACCTGCTTCAAAACATCTTGTAGCAAAAGTATGTCTTAAAGTATGTCCACTAAACACAGGAAATTCGTTATCAAAACTTCTTGCAAGATTTATCTGCTTAACAATAGCTTTAATTGAATCTGAATAAATCTGCGAATTGAGAGGCGTGTTATAACTTGTCACAAACAAATAATTGTTCTGCTCTTTAGGTCTTTTGCACTTTACAATATCCTTTAATTCGAACTGCTTTTCAAGATATTTAATGCATTCGCTGTTAATAGGTACTTGTCTATAACTCTGTTTGGTTTTAGGCGGCTCAATGTGAAAAGTTTTGCACTTATCATCAAGGTATTTTTGATACACAAGTGTCTTATTAACATCAATATACCCCTCATCTAAGTGTATATCATTAGGTGTAAGTGCAAACAGTTCTCCTGGGCGCAAGCCTGTATTAACTGCCACATTATACAAATTATCGTAAAATGTCCCTTTACTTGCTTCTAAAAACTCTATCTGTTGTTTTGCTGTTAGTGTGAAAGCTTTAAGTTCTTTATCAGCCCTAAGCTTTACACCTTTTGCTGGATTTTTAATCATTAAGTCATCTTCTATTGCTCTACTGAACATATCATTAAGTATAACCTTAATCTTGTTCTGCCGTTCATATTTATAATTGTCATCAGCTATTTTATCAATTAGTGTTTGAATATCTGATTTAACAAAGGAATTTATGTTGCGATTTCCTAAAAAAGGTGATATATTTTTATTGTATATGTGAGTGTATTCCCTAAGGGTATTAGGGCGTACACTTTTCTTTTTGTACACTTCTATCCAACGATTAAACCAATCGTCCAGCTTAATATCATCTCTAATGCTTGTAAATTGAATATTTTCTGCTATTGCAACAGCCAATTCTTTTTTAACTTCTGATAACTTTGTGCCATAAATATATTTAATCTTATTAAATCTATCTTTATATCTTCCTTGATACACACCGTCCTTTCGCTGCGACAATCCTACACCTAGTTCTTTACCTTTTAAATCTTTTCCCATTCAAAAGCTCCTTTCTTTTGAAAAAAGCCTTGATATAGACAACCACATATTACTACATCAAGGCATATATTTCAATACATCTCTATATTTCGTTACTTTTTTCTATATAGTGCTCAAACTCCTTACGCTTAACAAGCCTCTTATTCCCAACTCTTAAAACAAATGGACAGCTAATTTCATTAAGCATACTGCTGATTCTATTAATTCCGATATTGCTATATTCGGACGCTTCTTCAACTGTTAATGTAACTTTTTCCCATATAGGAATTGTTTTAACCATGTCATCAGTCCTTTCTATCTTGATTTTTATATCCTTAACTCTTCTTGAAATTGTTGCTTTGGATAACATAAGTCTTTGACTAACCTGTTCTAAGCTCATATTACCCACAAGCAACTTGAAAATTCTTAGTTCCTCTTCTGTGAAATTGGCATTTTCAATTATTTCATCAAGCTCCGGCTTAGTCAGTCCCGAAAACTTCATAAGCCTATCTCCTTATTTAAACTTAATATGTTCTATTCCTGTTTCTTCGTATAACTGATTAACAAGCTCTTCCGCTGTGAATAATCCGTCATTATAGTTATCTATAAGTACTTTAAGTTCTCTCTGTACTTTTGTTAATCTCTGCTGTCCGAAACCGAACTTATCATGTAGTACCCATAAAATTAATATCAATGCTGATTCAAAATTTTTCCTTTGCTGTTCATTGCTAATTCTGTTCATCTGAACACGTAACATTTGCTCCTTAAACTTTTTCTGTTCTGCCTTACTCATATTTTCACTTCTTTCTTAGAAATTGATTGTCGTATCGCCAGTAGTGCTTGCTATTATCATTCTTAAGACTTTTACCTCTTTCGTAGTCTGTCTGCCAGCATTTCTGACATAATTGTCCTTGTGGTCTGTCAATAGGTTCTCCACAACGATAGCACAAGTGATTTTCTTTGCGATATTCTTTTATATTTTGCCTATTTTCAGTTCTTTTTCTGTGGATAGCATTATCTTTACTCTGGCATATAAAACACTTTGCTTTGCCCTCAACAGCTTTAGTCTTGCCGCATCTAACACATATGCCAGCTTTTCTACGTTCAGCGTATAAGTTTTTTGAATATTGTTTAAATGCTTCATTGTTTTTTCTTCGCTTATCATCACTTAATGGGTGATTAGCTCTATATTCAGCTTTGTTAGCCAAACATTCCGGACATATCTTTTCATCACCCACAAGTTTATTTTTGCGACATTCCGGGCAGATTTTAAACTGCCTGCAAAGTTCTCTAGTTTCTCTACTGTAAGCCGTTTGCTTCTCCCTACATTCTTCGCAATAAAAGCCTTTTCTATCAAGCGGCTTGCCGCATTTAGGGCACAATCCATTCTCTCGGCGGTAATTATATAATTTCTTCTGCGGACTAATTGGCGTTGTCTCCATTGAAAATCAACCTCTCATTCTGTCAATTCTATCTTGTATCTCTTTGGGTACTTCGATATATTCTTCTGTGCTTGTATTTTGACCGATAAGGGCATTTTCTTTAATTTGTAATGTATTCATATCTCTTTGGAATTTTTGCTCGATTTGAGCCTTATACGAATTTGCATTCGTCTTTTCGATAAGTGATTTAATGTCGTCTGGCATACGATTTATTTCATTCGCACGCTTAACAACTGTTTCGTAAGTTCTTAAGAAATTCGATTGTATTACTGTTTCTATCGTCTGATAATCTGATGTCGCCCAGTTTTTAAGGTTATCTGGCATACCAACCGCTTGCCTGACAAGTGACGGTAGCTTGTTAAATTCTTCAACCGCCCCATATGTGCCATTCCGTAATGCTTTACTGACTAACCCCCAAGCTGCCATTCCGTCAAGTTCCTGCGGTTGTGATATAGTCTGTATTTTACCTATCAACTGTCCTATACTTGGAGCAAATCCGCTTGTATCAGAGTTGATATACGCTTTAAGTGCGACTGACACTTGTTCATAACTGTAATTTTCCAACATCATATTCCACACATCTACTGTCTCTGATAAATTGTTAGGCTTGTAGTTAGGGTAGCAATCACACATAATGCGAATGATTTTAACTGTTTCTTCTCTTACCATAATTACCTCCCTTCAATTGATTAGAAACAGTATCTAATTTGTCGCATATAATAGCACTATTAATCGCTATTGTTCTTAAAAGTGATTCAACCCTTCCGTTGTGCGGATAATCGTATCTGAAATTAATTCCATTAAGTGTATCATCTAATCTGCTCATTCTTACTGCCCCCTTTTTTACACATTATCCCAGTCAATAGCACCCTTATTGAAAATCTGATTGCCTTGCTTATTAGAATTATCTTCTTTCAGCTCAAACAGTCCTTGCCAGCAATGGTCTACTGACTGATTAAGAATTTCAATGGCTAAGTCATTATCTCCACCCGATAGCTTTTCGAGAGTATTCATAGCCCTATGCAATGCCTTGTCAGTACAGATAGGTTTTTTAATTCTCTTGCGCATTGTCACATACTCGTTAAATGCTTCATCAAGTAATTCATCATCTGGATAATAACTTTTCTTTTTGGATATTACGTTAGTAATATCTTTTTCTTTTATATTCTTATCTTCTTTAATTTCTTCTGTTCTTTCATTCTTACTTTCTTTTAATATAGAGTTTGTTAATAGAATGTTATCTGTTTGTTGATTGTTTGTTAAGTTGCTTGTTATTTGTTTGTTATCTTGCTTGTTATCCGTTTGATACAAATTGTAGTTAACCACAGTAAATATCGTGAATTTGTTTGTTGCTTTGCTTGTTATTTCGCCTGTTAATTGTAAGTGTTTTAGCGAGGTACGAATTTCCATTACAGACAAATTAGTTTCTTTTGATAATTCAGATATTGAAGAGGGGAAAGACCCTCTTTCAATTATCTTGCCTTTGTAATTTCCGTCTTTCCAATAGGCACTTATCAACATATACATAAAAAGTCTGAATGTATTAATGTCACTCCACCATTCCCACTTTAAAATTTTTCTGTCAATTTTAATAAAATTGCCTGCCATAATTACCTCTTCAAGTTCTGCCACATTGTTACTTCACTAAATCGTTAATATTAACTCTGAATCCGTCAAATTCCTTGCCTTTACTTCTAACATAGGCAGACGTATCAAAGAACATCAAGTTGCCACTATTGTCCGTTGCCATACTTACACCATTTCTTGTAAGACTGCCTTTGAGTAGGTCAAGTAGAATCTGTATTTCCTGCTTTGTTTCGTCTTTCATACTGTATCTCCCATAAAATCACTTAATCTCATTTGTGCCATTTCGGTATCTAACCTCTGTTTTGACACCTTGTAATAGTATTCGTCAAGCTCAAACCCGACAAATTTATGGTTAGTGTTATAGCAAGCTATCAAGCTACTCGCACTGCCTACATGAGTGTCAAGAATAATATCTCCATCTTTTGTGTATTGGCTTAAAATCCATTCGTAAAGTGCGATGGGTTTCTGCGTAGGGTGTATGCGAATTTCTTTATTTTTCATATTTTCCTGCAACATACCATTCCAACGATACTTGAATTTTCTTACTGCAGAATCAAATGAAGTCCACGCAAGTTCACAATCTGCAAAATCTCCTGTATTATCCTTGTCCCAAACAATCCAACAACTACTATCGTATGGAATTTTACTTATAAAATGGTTAGCACCCCATATAATCTGATTTTTTGAAACTCTGAAAAGTTCGTCAAAATATTCTTTATCTGGTGGTTTTAAATCGTTTCCATAAAATGCTTTATAGTCTTTTGCTTTCGCTAATTTACTTCTTGTATGGTTTTTATCTCCGTTTTCTCCAATACCATAAGGCACATCAATAATCGCAAGGTCAAAATATTTGTCGGGAAATTCTTTCATTCCTTGCATACAATCCATGTTGTAATATCCAAAATCTAACATTTGCTCTCACCACCATTTATAAAATCACTTATATCCATTTGATTATCGTGTTCAAATACAAGCATTTCATTCTTTGCACGCTCGTAAAAGTTTCTGTCAATCTCGAATCCGTATGCGCTTCTGCCAAGCTCTGCGGCGGCTCTTAGTGTGCTACCGCTACCGCAACAAGGGTCAATAACAACGTCTCCCTCGTCTGTAAAAATCTCAATCAGCTTTTTAAGGACTGCTACGGGCTTTTGTGCCGGATGAATTTTTGGTATGTCTTTTCCGTCTTTCTCCCAAGTGAACCAATTAAACACCATATGTCCTGTACCTCTGATGTTCTTTCCGTTTTCATCAATTTGCAAGCCGTTTCTGAATTTCGGCAACTTATTTCGGTACAGTACGAGTGCATATTCCGTAGCACCAACGATGCGCATATTCGCTTTAAGTACCTGTGGACTGTAATTTTTACAGAATACAAGCGGTATGTAATTAACAAATCCGTGTTTCTTCGCCGCCGCAATCAATGTTGACAACTGCTCAAATGCGCAAAACACAATCATGCAAGGGCTATTACTACTTCTGCCCCTTGCGATAGGCTTTGTATCTTCTTTTTTCAACATCTTTGAACAGAAATGAAAATATTCATACAGATTGAAATTGAAATCCGAATTGAAGGCCGCCTTTTTCGCAAGTTTGCTCTCACCATTCTTGTTATCTCCACCGTTATACCACATAGGGTTACTGCCATAGAAGTTGTTTCCGACATTATAAGGAACATCAGCTATAATCAACTGTGCTGGCGGTATTGCATATTTCTTGTAATTCTGCATAGAATCACGATATATCTCACATTTAATCTTCTTTTTATACATTCTAAATCTACCAAAAGGAAACCTCGGTTTTGTGTCCGGACAACCTTATTCCTTTCTTTGATTTTTAGTTAATTAAACCTTTTCATCTGCTTTTTAGCCGCTTCAAATACCTTATTATGAATGTAGTTCTTGATATCGTTGTAACAATCTTCACATACTTCACTTATCACTACCTTTTTATTGACATCGTGATAACCTCTTTTTGCGAAATCATCAAGGTAAATATCAAAACCTGTTATTTCGTAACAATCGCTACAAAATTTGCCACAAACATCACATCTGTATGCTTTACTCATTCTGTATCACCCACTTTCACACAATCACTTACAAGCATATCTGCCTTTATAAGTTCATAAATAATATCAAGGTATGTCCTATGGTCTCTGTACCGGCAATTTGCGTCTTTGTGGATTCTTGGGTCGTTATCATTCCACTCATTAACGCCAAAATATACATCACTAACAAAAAGCATTTTTGCACCTCTAGCAACGCACAAATAGTAACAGCCCTGCTTACCATATTCGTCCTTGCATTTCTTGAAACCGAATTTTTCAAACTCTTTGGCTTTCACTTTCGGGATCAGCATTTTTATTCACCTGCTTTCAACAATTCCATAAATTTCTCATAGCTCTTTGCTCCATCTTGTTTTCATTTCCCTTGGTATATCCTGACCTTTATTTCTTTCTCCAGTCCAATGTGTACCTCCTGTGACTCCATCGCACTGAAAATTGCTTGCTTTAAGGCTTGCAACATTTTCGGATTCAAGAATATATGTAACTACCTTTTTATAGCCCATTTCTTTTGCAACTCTACAACAAGCTCCATATAGCATTGAACAAGCATTGTATGTTCCATCTGTACACAGTCTATTAATTTCACAAGTAGTTCCATTGTCTAATTTCCTCGAAACAGGTCTTCCACATACAGCGACACCAACAAGTTTTTCATTATCATACAAACTAAGGCAAAATTTGCACCCGACCGTTGCCTTGTGGTGTCTGTGGTTTTCATTGATAAAAGCGCAAGCAGCTGCAAAAGTTATCGGTCTAATCTCCATCATATTCACCACCATTCATAAGAGACATAAACTTCTCATACTGTTTCTGCGACACCTTGTTGTTCTTCTTATCGTCTCTAATTTCGATTTTAAGGTGCTTTTCTGCGATAGAGGATAATTCCCTCGCTAGCACCTTTTTGCCTTGCTGTATGCCTTGCATATAGCCTTTAGGTGCTTTTCTCTCACCAATTGAACCACTTGCACGATTTTCACCCTGTCCGCCTAAACTGACATTTCGTAGTTGATAGCCTTTGGCTGCATATAGTTTGATGTAATACTTCTCCTTTTCATCAAGCTGGCTTTCTGGGAAATTCAGAAATTCAACTCGCCAACCATAAGGGTTTTTCTCTTTGTCATACAGCTTATGCCGTTTCAAGCTAAGGTCTATATGCTGTTCGTAGCCTACAAGGTGGCTTGCCAATCTGCTAAGGGTATGTACCGCCTGTCCGATATAAGCATACTTAAATCCGTTTTCATCTTCTCGGAGTAAAAAGTATATTCCACTTTCATCATTCAGCTTTGGGTTTAGCTTCAATAGTCGCTTTTTGTTTTCCTGTTCTATCGCCTTGGCTTTTGCTATGTTTTGATAATTCAACTGTTATCACCTGCCTTTACTTCAAAAGGATTTACAAAATTATCAATAGGTTTAGCTCCCATACTAAAGGCTGGTGGTTGTTCATCTATAATAGTTTCAAATATTTCAGATAAAGCCTTGCTGATATAACTTCTTTTGTGAATATCCTCAATTAGTTTATCTGCGTCAATCAGTCTCATTCTTCATCACTCCAATCTAATTTCTGACCGCAATGGTAACACCATTTTGCAATATTTGTTCCAGTTATTCCCAATTTGCAAGCCGGGCAATAATATGTATTAACATACCTAACTACTTGTTCCTCACTCTTAATAGGTTTCTTCGGTATTTGCTTCTCTCTAGCTTCAATCACACTCTTAAATGTAAAGCCTTTCTTGACACATTCATCTTCAAACTGCATATAGTTTTCTAGGACTTCTGTTGTCATATTGCGGTCGGATAGCTTTTTGATTGTTTCAAGTGCTGATATTGCATATCCAATAGCGCCCATAGTTTCGTAATCAGGGCGCGGTTTCCAAGCGTGTTTTAAATATTCAAAGTGTTGCTTTAGTTTCTTAATTGCTTCATTCTCTGTCATACTCACACCTCTTTAATTAAATGGTAATCCCTCATCAGCCACATTGTCTGGAATTGACATAAAACTATCTGAACTAGCATTGCTACCCATAATTCCGTTGCTATTATTATTCTGCTGATTGGCTCTGCTCTCGCAAAATTCGTGTCTTTCAATAGCACACTCATTAGTGTAGACTTTTTGTCCGTCCTTGTTAGTGTAGCTGCCTGTCTGCCATCTGCCCTCAACGATAATCTTGGTTCCCTGGTGTAAATACTTCTCCGCAAACTCTCCATTCTTACCAAATGCGATACAGTTAATAAAGTCCGCTGCCTGTTCGCCCTCTTTCTTAAAAGCTCTGTCAACAGCTAATGTGTACCTTGCTACTGCCATACTTCCGTTTACTGTCTGTGAATATCTAACATCAGCATCCCTAACAACTCTCCCCGAAATTATCACTTTATTCATATTTTTTCCTCTTGCTTTCTGAAATTCGTTTTCTAGTTTCTTCACTTCTTTTTTGCCCTGTATGATGATATATTGTGTGTGCTGAATTTGTCATCATACATAAATTTTCAATTCTGTTATCATTTTTTATCCCGTTCAAATGATGTATGCAACAATTTCGTGGCACTTCTATTCCTGTGGCTTTTTCATAAACTACGATATGTTCCATAACGTACCCACCTTTATCTGCTCTTTTATGTTCTGGCATTAATATTTGAACGTATCCTTTTCTTGTTTTCCTAACGCCGCCATTCCAATTACTAGCATTTTTACCACTTTTGGCTTTTGACCTGTTCAAAAACTCAATTTCTTCATCTCTCTTTAAATTAAGTGAATAAGCTTTTTTATAGATTGCCAAAAATGTTTTATTAGGAAATAAGGCGATTAATTCATCATTTGTTAAGCGAGAATATTTATCTTTTAATAAAAGGACTTCCTCCTCACTCCATTTGGGATTCATAGTTATTATCTCCTTACATCTAAGTTTTCCATATTTGTTGCGGTTTCTTTCGCTTCTGATTGAAGCCATTCCATACAACTAGCTTCTCCCTCGTATTCTTCGCCGAATGTGTTCTTAAAAGTTATAAGAAACTCTGCTAACTCTTCATCTGACATATTCCTTATCTTGTCGGAATTGGTGCGTCTGCTATCACATCTGCAACAAGGCTCATTATCTCTTGAATTGCTGTCGTGCTGGTAGTTGCAAGAAATCTTTTCTTCACTATCATCAAATGCTTTTAAAAACATTTCAGCAATTTCTTTCTCGTATCTGCCACACATACCTTTGCAATCAATATCCGCGATAATCCTTGAAAAGAAATCTTTGAATTTATCAGCAATATAATCTCCTGTGAAATCTTTAGGCATATCAATTACTACTTCCATTTTCTCCACCTCTCAATTCTTTCAATACAATTTAAAAGCACCGTCCCATTTTTTCCACTTTAAAAGCTTTCCACAGTAATGACATTTTTCAAAATCATTGCTTGAAGTTACATATTCTCCGCATTTAGGACAACTGCCGCCTACGTATTCAAAATCACTTGACGGACATTGACTTATTACTTCTTCTATGTAGTTAGGTTCTTTTAATCTTGCTTCCGCCTCGCTCTTTGTAAGGAATACTGATTTGCCAAATTCTGAAGTGCGCACTGATATTTCATCTAAGATATCTTTTGGGAAGCCTTCTGAATATGCAACACAGTGGTATATTGGTGTTTCAGAATATATAGTTACTTCATAAACTTTATATTCTAATACTTGCCCTAATTCCCTGCAAAAATGCCAAACAGTATCCTTTGTTGTGCAAGACAATTTAATAAGTCTACCTTGCTCTTCTAAGTCCTCATAATCTGCTAATTTCTGTAACACATTATGACGATTGTTTTCCCATTCGATAGGTTCTCCACTAGGTGTAGCATATACACCTGTTCCGTTAGCACTTCTTCTTGTTAATCTCTCCATTTCCGCTCCTTTCTAAAACGGACATTCACTAGGATTTTTCAAATCCCAACTTTTCCCTGTTGCCGCAACATCTACATTTGCGTTTCCGGCAACTTTTTTCATCTTCTCGATAAAACTATCTCTATCAGAATTTTCACTTGATAGATGGCACATTATGACATTCTGCAAGCTATCTGAATAATTTGCCTTAACAAAATCACAAGCCGTGTCAATGCTTAAGTGACCTCTAAAAACGTGATTAGCTTTGCCTGTGTTATCCCTGTCGATTAAATCCTTGTCATAATTCACGCCTAAGAGGATATGGTTTATGCCTTTAAATCTCCACTTGATTAATTCACAATCTGTTATGTAAAGCATTTTCCCCATTTCCTTGTGAGTAATCAGAAAGCCGTATATCGGGCAAGGTTCGCCATTTGCGTCTGTATGCGTCCAATTTCCGTCCAATGTCTGTAACGGAAACGGATAAATTGTGAATCCGCCATAATTCTTCTTGTTATAGATTCTCTGGTATGGTGCGAATACCGGTATTGACATTTTTTTTAAATCGTCTAATGACTTGCTATGGTCAAGATGCCAGTGGGTGCATAACACACCCACAACATCTTTAATGTTCCAGTTCAAGCCTTTTTTGATATCCTTAATCGGTATTCCGCAATCAAGGATAAGTGTTTCTCCACTGTTGGAAGTTAAGGTATAGCAATTTCCTGTACTTCCTGTTGCTATACAATGCAATCGCATATTCTTCTCCTTTACTCGCTACTTCGCAAAAACAATAATAATTTTTCTGTACAATCAGCACAAAGGTCGTATCTATAATCTACATATGAATAGCCATCTGGATTGCCATAAAACATCGAATGAAAGCACAGTCGATTTTCTTTTTTGATACCATATTTAAAATATCCAGCCCATTTAGACAAACTGTACTCAAAAGGCTTTCCACATCTATCGCATTTACGGATTTCTTCAACTGACATACTTATACCTCGATTTCATCATCCTGTGGAAACTGAAAATACTCGTACTTCGTTAAATCCTCGCTAATATCCACCATTATCTCTACGTTGCTCTTGGTTCTTCTGGCATTGGCGAAAAATTTCTTGACTCTTTCTGATATTAAATTCGTTGCTAAATCCAGCCTATGATGCTTTTCTAGCATTTCCATAGCCTTAACTGCCTTTTCTTTAGCTGAATATTCAGCTAACTTTGTGCCATTAGGCGATGATAAATTATGGCAATAGATATATGCCACTTCTACATCTTTATATTTCCCACTAGACACAGATAGCGAAAAATAATCATAAGGAACATCTATTGTTCCGTCTTGTGAAATTACTCTCATATCAGCTCTCCTATTCTGCCTGCATAAATGGCGGTAATGTGCTATCTTCTGCCTGTTCTTCGGTTACTTCTGAGCTATCGTTTGCAGAAACATCTATAATATCGTTCTCGTCAAAATCAACGCTATTTGCGTTCTGCTCAATGTCGTAAGCAACATCCTGTTCGAGCATTTCTTCGTGACTGACTTCCTCGTAATCATCTTCTCCACCAAAACCACTATGAGTATTGTTGATAGATTTTAGAAGCCTGTTCTTAACAGTTTTCATAGCCATCTGGTCTGTGAATTTCTGATGAACTCCGTTTCCGTTCTCCTTGTATCCGAATCCCTGTTTCCAGGCTGTCTTTATCTGTTTGATAGTCATAACCTCTGTTTTAACAGTTCCATCTTTCATAACTGCAACCGCATAGGCACCCTTAATCTTGTCGTTGTCGATATTGTCAATTTCCTGTGTGTGTTCTACGATTGTTTTCTTTCCATTCTTAATTGTGTAACTGAACTTATCACCCTCATAGATAACCTCTGCATTAATATCAGCAAGTCCGTATCTTCTAGCAAGACAAGTCGCACCATAAACAGACGGCTGACAGCTTAACTTACCCGCATAAGCGACTGGGTAACACTGCTTCTTTCTTATTGATAATCCGTCTGTTACCATTTCGATAAGTGCATTTTCGATACTTGCCCTTGTGCAACTCTGCAATACAGGTTTCTTATTCATATCCTGTGTGTCCTGTAAAATGAGCATTGCTGACATAAGCTCATTTGTGTAGTTGTAATCTTTAGGGAATGTCAAGCCAAATTTCTCTTTCTGCTTGATTTTTACAACCATTCCCTCTGTAAAGTCCTTTGCCACAAGTTCTCTACTTTCAGCTTCTTTTGCTTCGGCAACTGCCGTATTTTTCTCTGCCATAATTAGTTCTCCTTGTCTTTCAAAAATTTTTCCCAAAATTCCACAAATCTTCTTTGCACTTCTCTTCTATTTTCTTCATCAGTAAGGGCTGCTCTTTTAATGCAGTTGTTATAGGTTTCCTCTCCTAAAACTTTTCTGCAAGTCTTTAAAACTTCAATGAGTTCTTCCTCTACCAATGGTTTGAAACCCGAAATTGTTACGCTGCTTTTGTCTACTTTAATCATAATTATTCCTCACTTTCTACTTCTTCAAATTCGCCATTAACTAATTTATAGAATGTGTCTTCTTTGATGCGCTCTCCGTCCACATATTCCGTTTTCACACATTTAGGTGCCCAAGCGCAGTTTTCCGTTCTTGCCCATTCAGCTAATGTTATCCAGCTACCGGTTTTTGCTTTTGCTCTTGAATTATAGCCTGCCGCCATAACAACTGAATCTTTACCCTCAGATGTTATCTTTGCGTAATCTCCACTTGAACCTATCTGTGCGGAATCTCCACTTGAACCTATCTGTGCGGAATCTCCACTTGAACCTATCTTTGCGTAATCTCCACTTGAACCTATCTTT
>ERZ1026870.1070-NODE-1070-length-13227-cov-5.856362_pt1 | contig 13227 bp, 9 predicted proteins | sample MGYA00380165_ERZ1026870 | MGnify/ENA primary metagenome ERZ1026870 (study PRJEB33269, sample SAMEA4719801) | human gut metagenome | biome: human-associated habitat; feature: organic feature; material: feces | place: Cameroon | collected 2013-10 ...
GAAGCGTGCCGTAGGCCCATTCGCCCTCGATGTAGAGCGTGCAGGACTTGATGCCTGCGACTTCGCCCGGGCTTTCTTCTTCAAGGGTGACTTTGAACCCCTTGCGTTCGGAGTAGCGCATGTACATGCGCTCGAGCATGCTCGCCCAGTCCTGGGCCTCGGTGCCGCCTGCGCCGGCCTGGATTTCCAGGTAGCAGTTGGCCGAGTCCATCGGCTGATTGAACATGCGCTTGAATTCGAGCTGAGCGACTTCCTTTTCGATTTCTTCGACGTCCTGGCCTACGGCTTCAACCGTTTCCCAGTCCTCTTCCGCCATGGAAAGTTCGAAAAGCTCGGCGGCATCATTGATGCCCGAGGTGAGTTTGTTGAAGCTGCCGACGATGTCGTCGAGGAGCTTCTTTTCCTTGCTCACTTCCTGAGCGTGCTTGGGATCGTTCCAGAGATCCGGATTTTCAACCTCGCGGTTGACTTCTTCGAGACGGCGCGCTTTGCGATCGACGTCAAAGATACCCCCGAAGTTCGGTCAGACGGCGCGTAAGGTCGTCCGTAAGGTTCTGAATCTGGTTGATGCGTTCGACTTCCATCATGTCACTCTTTATGTAGGGGTGGAAAGGGAATGGCCGTGACGGTTTGTGGACGGCCACAAGGTGCGGCGCGCTGCGCACGGCAGAAAAATCAAATAATTATAAGGCGAAAGCGCCTGCTTTTTTGTCTGCAGGCGCTCTCAAAAACGGGTAAAAGTCGTGGAAAATCAAAGCTCTGCGGCTTCAATGACGAGTTGGACGGTTCTTCGGCCCATGAATTCGTTGATGTTCGGGCGGTAGGCCAGGCGGACTGTGCCCGGGAGCGTCTCCGTGTGGCGGAAGAAGATTGCGTCGAAGCGCTGACCGCCCAGATCGAGAATGAGCTTGGTATGGGCATCCTTGACGAGGCTCTGGCGCACGACGCGAAATTCGTTGGCGAAGATCGGGGCGTCGAAGCCTTGTCCCCAGATTTGGCTGTCGATTGCCTGGACAAGGCGCTCGGTGATCTCATCGGGGGCAAGTCCGCCGTCCGCGTAGATGACGCGCTCGAAAACGGAGGCGTCGACCATGCTGAGAACGGCCTTTTCCAGAGCGTCGCGAAAGGCCGGAAGCTCGCTCTCGCTTCTGAGGGTGAGGCCGGCGGCCATGGCGTGTCCGCCGAACCGCATGATCGCCCCCGGCAGAGCTTTGGACACAAGATCGAGCGCATCCCGCAGGTGAACGCCCGGAATCGAGCGGCCCGACCCCTTGAGCGAGCCGTTGTCCGCGGGTGCGAAGACGATCGTCGGTCGATTGGTCTTTTCCTTTAAACGGGAGGCGACAAGCCCGACGACCCCCTCGTTGAATCGGGCGTCGTAGAGCGTCAGCGTCGCCATGCGCTCAATGCTGCAGCGCGAGAGCGCCGATTCGGCGGCCTGCTGCATCTCCGTTTCGAGTTCTTGACGGGCGGCGTTGAAGTCGTTGAGGCTTCGTGCGTATTCGAGCGCGACAGCGGGGTCGTCGGCGAGCAGGCATTCGATGCCGTTTTCCATCGTGTCGAGACGGCCTGCGGCGTTGATGCGCGGACCAAGCGCGAAGCCGAAGTCTCGCACCCCGGCGGTTTCCGGCTTCTTTCCCGCAACGGCGAAGAGTGCGTTGATGCCGGCATGCGTGCGGCCGAGCCGGATGCGGTTGAGACCTTGAGCGACCAGGATTCGGTTGTTTTTGTCAAGCTTTACGACGTCGGCCACGGTACCGAGTGCAACGAGGTCGACAAGCGAGTCGAGCCTGGGCTGGGTCTGCTGCGTGTAGACGCCGCGCTCGCGAAGAAGCGCCCTGAGGGCAAGGAGCACGTAGTACATGACGCCGACGCCGGCGAGCGCCTTTGAGGGAAAGGCGGAGGTCGCAAGGTTCGGATTCACGATGCATACCGCTGGCGGGAGTTCGGCGCCGGGCAGATGGTGGTCGGTGACGATGACGTCGATGCCGAGTCCTGCTGCGCGACGAACGGCTTCGGCTGAGGAAACGCCGTTGTCGACGGTGAGAAGCACATCGGGTTTGGGGCTGCGTGCGGCAAGCAGGTCAACGACGGTGCTCGAGAGCCCGTAGCCGTGGTGAACGCGGTGCGGAACGAAGTAATCCGCCTTGATGCCCATCATCCTCAGACCGCGGAGTGCAACAGCGCAGGCTGTGGCGCCGTCGCAGTCGTAGTCGGCGACGACGGTCACGCGCTCGCCGCGTTCCCGCGCGAGCGCAAGGCGTTCGGCCGCCTCGCGGGTGCCTTCTAGCAAGGCGGGCGGCAGCATCGACTTCCAGTCCTGAGCGAGCTCGGAGGCATCCTTGATGCCGCGTGCGGACAGCGCGCGGGCGACGGGCTGCAGATAGCCTTCTTCGTGCAGCCGTCGAGCCGCGTCAAGATCGAATTCACGATTGAGTATGCGGGTCATTGCGCTGCTCCTTCATAGCGGTCGGGGCACCAGGCGCGGGGGGCGACCGAAGTCTTTCGACGGAAAAGCTTGTCCATGAGACTCGATTGTGCCGGCGCGAGCGTCGCCGCGCCCGTCTCGCCGAAGGCAACCACCATGACGCACTCAGTCTCGAAACGCTTGGCGTCATCACGGTAGGAAGCAGCCTTGCGGGCGACTTCGGGCAAGGCCCGGGCCCAAGTCTCCCAGTCGCGGGCGAGCCACGCCGGGTAGAGGTCTTCGATCACGGCAATGACGTCGCCCCTGGGGGCCTCGGGCCAGCGGCCCGTGTCTCGGCCGATGCGTTCAAGGAGAATGCCGGCGGCGTTGGCCCATCCCCGCACGGCGGCGTCTTCGCATGCGACGCTGCGAATAAGCGTGGGCGGGAAAAAGAGCTCCTCGTGTCCGCCGCCCGAAATCCAGAGCGCGTCCACGGCGGCTTTGCCGGCAGCGCGGCGGGCTTCGTTGACGTGGTGCGACGCGAGAATGCCTCGAACCTCCTCAAGGAGCGCCAGCACTTCTCCGGCAGCCTCTCCTTCTACGGGCGCTTCGTCCAGCGTGAGTCCGGGAAGCGTCATGGCGGGCGCTGCGACGAGGGCCCAGTCCTCGCGGCGGGTGAGAAACCAGCTCGTATCCCAGATTTGGACGCGAAGGCCCGCTTTGAGAAAGAGGGGTTCGACCGCGAACGTGAGTTCCATGAATTCGCGCTCGTCGAGTTGCGGGCACTGAGCAAGAACCCGGCCTTCGGCGTCAAGAGAGAGCGGCGTGAGGCACCAGAGCTCGGGCGCCTGCTCGCGTCCGCCCAACGAGAGCCAGCGCCAGGGCGCTTCATGAGGGGGGCAGTTGCGGCGGGTGATCACTCGCCAAAGCCATGAAAGATGGGGAGCGCGGCGGTAGCAGCCGGAGTCGAGCACCTGAGGGACGACCATCCCCGCTCCCTCGCCCAGACTCTCGAGCGCCTTGATGCTCGCTTCGGGCATTGAAGCGAGGATGCGGTCCGCCTCGTCCGAAGGCAGACGGGCGCCGGGAATAAGAATGAAAGCTTTCGACATAGTTTGTGCATTGTAGCGGGAGGCGGACAGGCTAGAATGGGAAGCCTCTCAACTCTTCACTTTGTCAGCCTGTGAAAATCCCGTTTGAACTGACCATTGGCCTCACCTATACGAGAGCCGGCCGAAGGGGACGCCGCAAGGACCGCTTTCTGTCCTTCATTTCCGGCATGTCCGTCGCCTCGATTGCGCTCGGCGTTGCCGCGCTCATCATTGTGCTTTCCGTCATGAACGGCTTCCAGAAGGAGGTGCGCGACCGCATGCTCGGCGTCATTCCGCATATCGAGATCTCGAACGGCACGGGTCCCATGACGGATTGGAAAAGCGTCGCCGAGGACGTCATGAAGAACCCGGAGGTGGTCGCCGCCGCTCCCTACGTGCAGGGCCAGGGGCTGCTCAATTCAGGCAGCGTCGTGCGGGGCGCCCTGGTGAAGGGGATCGATCCTGAGGCCGAGCCCGGCGTAAGCGACATCGAGCAGCATCTTGAGCGGGTCGATTCGCTCAAGTCTCTCGAACCCGGCGGCTTCGGCATTTTGCTCGGACGAGATCTCGCGCATGCGCTTCGAGTGCGGCCGGGCGACCGCATATCGATGATGGTGCCGCAGGGCAGCGTGACACCCGCGGGACTCGTGCCCCGCATGAAGCAGTTCACGGTGCTCGGCTATCTGTCGTCGGGTCACTATGAATACGACAGCACGATGGCGCTCGTCAACCTGCAGGACGCCGCTGCGCTCTTTCGCACGGGCGGCCCGCAGGGTCTTCGGGTGCGGGTGACCGACATGGACCGTGCGCCCGCCGTCGCCCGTTCCCTCGTCAATGCCCTGCCGCCGGGCACCTACGCCTCCGACTGGTCGAAGCAGAACCGCACTTGGTTCGCGGCTGTTCAGGTGGAAAAGCGCATGATGGGCATCATTCTCTTTCTGATCGTGCTGGTGGGGGCCTTTGGACTTGTTTCCTCGCTCGTCATGACCGTGAAGGAAAAGCAGGCCGACATCGCCATTCTCAGAACGCTCGGCGCAAGTGAGGGGGCGATTATGCGCATCTTCGTGATCCAAGGCACGATCGTCGGCATCGTCGGGGTGGCCTTCGGCGTTGCGTCCGGCTTGCTCGTGGCTGAGAATGTCGGCGTGATCGTAAGCACGATCGAGAGGGTGTTCAACGTCGAATTTTTGCCAAAGTCCATTTACTTCATCTCCGACATGCCGTCCGATCCGAGATTGTCCGACATCGTTCCCATTGCGCTCTTTTCCTTCCTGCTGAGCCTTGCGGCCACGCTCTATCCGAGTTGGCGCGCGGCCCGAACCCAGCCCGCGGAGGCCCTTCGTTATGAATAAGGAACTTGCGGTCGAGGTTTCGAACCTCGTCAAGGTTTATCACGACGGCGATCATCCGGTTCCCGTGCTCTCCAACGTCACGTTCAGCGTGGCCAGAGGCGAGACCGTCGCCATTCTCGGCTCCTCGGGATCGGGCAAGTCGACGCTGCTGCACGCCGTGGGCGGGCTTGACGCGATCGATTCGGGCGAAGTTCGCGTGGCGGGCACGTGCCTCTCGGGGCTTTCTCAGAGAGCGCTCGGCGAGCTTCGCAACCGCTCGCTCGGTTTCGTCTATCAATTTCACCACCTGCTGCCTGAATTCACGTCGCTCGACAACGTTGCCATGCCGCTCTGGATTCGTCGTGAGGATCAGGATTCTTCAAGAGAGAAGGCGCGCCGGATGCTTGAGGCAGTGGGGCTCGGACATCGCCTTGATCACCTGCCTTCGCAGCTTTCGGGCGGCGAGCGTCAGCGCGTCGCCATCGCGCGCGCCATCGTGACGAAGCCCGTCTGCATCCTTGCCGACGAGCCGACCGGCAACCTTGACCAGACAACCGCCCGGGGCGTCTTCGATCTCTTTCTCAAGCTCGCACGCGACGAGGGCACCGCCATCGTGATCGTCACGCATGACGAGCGTCTTGCCGATCGCTGCGACCGCATCCTGAGGCTTGACGCAGGCGTCATACGAGAGGCCTGATCGTGCCGGGACTCGTCGACACCCACTGCCATCTTCAGGCGAAGGCCTTTGAACACGACTTGGCGGAGGTGGTCGCGCGCGCTCGGGCCGCAGGCGTGGCGGACATGGTGGTTTGCGCGGGCGATGCGTCCGACTGGGAAAGGACGGCAGACGTCGCCCGCGAGCACGGGCTCGCCTACATGCTGGGCATTCATCCGCTCTTCGTACCCAAGGCGAAGGAGACGGACTTGGAAAAGCTTTCTGCGCTCGCCGAAGCTTCCATGGCCGATCCGCACTTCATCGGCATCGGCGAGATCGGTCTAGAGGGTCTCGTCATGACGATTGACGAGCGACAGGAGCGCTTCTTTCGAGAGCAGCTGATCATTGCGTCGCGCCTCAATCTGCCGTGCTCGATTCATATGCGAAAAGGCGCCTCTCGTCTTCTCTACCATTTGAAGAGAGTTCGCGTCTCGGGCGTCATTCATGCATTCAACGGGTCAAGCCAGGAGCGTGACGCCTTTCTTTCGCTCGGACTCAAGCTTGGGTTCGGAGGCGCCGTCACCTACGAGGGAAGCCGCCGAATCAGGCGTCATCTTGCCGAGATTCCGGCCGACGCCTTCGTGCTTGAGACCGATTCTCCCGACATGCCGTCCTCGGTTCGACGGGCGTCCGGGATCCTGAGGACGGAGCCGGCGGATGCGGCTGAAACGGCCGCCGTTGCCGCCCTATTGCGTGAAGTCCCTAGGGATGAACTCGTACTTCAGTCAACCAAAACGGCACAAGCCGTCTTTAATCGGCTCGAGCTTCGACAAGTTCGTTAAGATGGGTTCGTAATCCTGCAAGCGGAGGTCACCCATTCATGACAACGAAGGACATTCTCGTCTCGATAATCGGGCTCGACGAGCCGGGCATCGTGGCTGCGACGGCGGAAACGCTGACGAGACTCGGCTGCAACATCGAGCAGATGACTCAGACGACCCTTCGGGACCAGTTCACGGCCGTCTATCTTGTGAACAAGCCCGAGGACATCGAAAACAAGAACATCCAGCTGGAGATTCAGACAGCCTACGATCTGAAGAAGTTTCATTTGACGGTTTCCATCCGCGACGTTGAGAGAGCCGGCGGGGCGGCGGTTTCGGGCGAGCCCTTCATCGTGAGCATCTGGGGGCAGGACCGCAACGACATCATTGCCACCTTCGCCCGCATCTTTGCCGAGCACCGCATTAATGTCGAGGGCCTCAAGGCCTTTCGCATCGAGGATGATCAAAGCCTTCAGGTTTTTGAGGTCGTCATCCCCGAACAGGTTGACACCCGCTCCCTGCACCGCATCATGGGCGAACGCGCCAAGCGCATGGGGCTCAGGCTCTCCATGCAGCATGCCGCCATCTTTGAAGCCATTCACCGCGTCCGGGTTGTTTGAGACGAAAGGAAGACTAAAACATGCTGACAGATTCTGAAGTCCTTGCGACTTTGTCCATGCTTCGTTCTGAACACCTCGATGTCAGAACCGTCACGATGGGAATCTCGCTCTTTGACTGCGCCTCGAGTGACTTCGACACCTTCGCCTACAAGGTTCGAAGCAAGATTCTTAAAAATGCGCAAAAGCTCGTCGAAACCTGCGACATCGTCGGAGACCGCTACGGCATTCCCGTCGTCAATAAGAGAATTTCGGTGAGTCCCATGGCCACCGTCTGCGCAGGCTTTTCGCGTGATCAGATGGTTGAGGCGTGCCGCGTGCTTGACGACTGCGCCAAGGATGTTGGCGTTGACTTCATCGGCGGCTTCGGTGCGCTTGTGGAAAAGGGCATGACGCCGGGCGAGCGCAATCTGATCGATGCGCTTCCCGAGGCGCTCGCCTGCACGGATCGGATCTGCTCCTCGATCAACGTGGGGTCCACCAAGGCCGGCATCAACATGGATGCCGTCAAGCTGATGGGTGAGCGCATACTCGACGTGGCGGCGGCAACGGCCGAGCGTGACGCCATCGGCTGTGCAAAGCTCGTCGTCTTCTGCAACATTCCGCAGGACGTTCCCTTCATGGCAGGCGCTTATCTTGGCGTGGGTGAACCCGACGTCGTCATCAATGTGGGCGTTTCGGGGCCGGGCGTCGTCAAGAAGGCGCTGGATCGCGCCTTTGAGGCGAAGGGAGAGTATCTGACGATTACGGATGCCGCCGAGGTCATCAAGCACACGGCCTACAAGGTCACCCGCGTGGGCGAGATCATCGGCAACGAGGTCGCGCAGCGACTGCGGCTTCCCTTCGGTGTGGCCGATTTGTCGCTTGCGCCGACGCCGGCCGTTGGCGACAGCGTGGGCGAGATCTTCCAGACCATGGGACTCTCGTCGATCGGTGCGCCGGGCACGACGGCCGTTCTTGCCATGCTCAACGACGCCGTGAAGAAGGGCGGCGTCTTCGCCTCCTCGCATGTGGGCGGCTTGTCGGGGGCCTTTATTCCGGTTTCCGAGGACAGCGCCATCGAGGCCGCCGCGCGCAGCGGCGCCCTTACGATGGAAAAGCTTGAGGCCATGACGAGCGTGTGCTCGGTCGGACTCGACATGATCGCAATTCCGGGAGACACGAGCGCGGCCACGATTTCGGGCATGATCGCCGACGAAATGGCCATCGGCATGATCAATTCGAAGACCACGGCGGTGCGCATCATTCCCGTGCCCGGCAAGGGTGTGGGCGAAAAGGCCGTTTTCGGCGGCCTGCTTGGCGAGGCTGCGATCATCCGCGTGCCGGGCGGCGACTCGACGGGCTTCGTGAAGCTCGGCGGCCGCATTCCCGCCCCGATTCATTCGCTGAAGAACTAAATTCCCCATTCAGAGCGCCGTCTTCCTGATTTGAAGCCGGCGCTTTTTTCTTGTACGCACAAATCCCCCCTCGGTGGATGAAACCGCTTTGAATCGCACGGCAATACGTTTGGAGTCATTCCGATCGGTTTTTCGCTGCGGCTTGAAAGCGAAACAACAAATAAGCTAAATATCCAGAGGTTTCATCATGAAATCAATTAAACCCCCTCATTGTTACGGAATGCGTTTATGCAAGGCTTTGATTGCCGCTGCCGTTGCCTTTGTGCTGAGCACATCGGCTGCGGCGCAGGAGGTCATCAAGGACATCAAGCTTGACCTCGGCGGCTGTACCCTGTATGACGCCGAAGACTCGGCTGCAATCGTACGCGTGACGGCCGACAGGCCTCAGGGCCTCGTTGTCGGCTTTCACAATGTTCTGGTCGCGCCAAAAGTTCGCCTCGGAACGACCTTTCTGCTTCAGGGATATGGTGTTTCAAACGGCATGAACGGCGTTTCGCTGGCCATACCGGCCGATTCCGGAGCTGTAAATGTGATCGCGAGCGGCGGTACGACGACCCTCGTGGTCGATACGGAGAGTCTGCCCAAGCCCGACGAGATTCCTCCGGATCTGTCCGGAGGTGGTGAAACGGACGGCGGTGATCTGGATGACGGGTTTGATCCCGGCGAAGATTTGGGCGAGCTCTTTTCGTCCCGCGCGAGCAAATCATCGGATTACTCGCAGGAGCAGTTCACGGCCGGGGCGTTCGAAGCCCATCAACTCGCGAATGAAGGTCGCTACGTTCTCAGCCTGGCGGGGTATGAGCCGCAGGACGTGTTGGTGTTGACGGAGCGTTTGAACGTTACCCCTAACACGCAGATGAGCTTTGGCGGGGACGGCGAGGCGAAGTCGGGTGTGAATTTTCATTTGGGCTCAAGCGCAGGTGTCGTGGTCAAGAAAAGCTGGTTGGCCGAACAGGACGGAAAAACGGGGGCGATAGGTTTCGGGGCGGAAACGCTCAGCGTCTTTGAGAAGGGGGCTGTCATTTTGATTGCGGATGATGACGATGACAATTCGGACGGGTTGGGGGCTGTCGGCGGTGAAGGCGCCGTGGACGGTCACGTTATATTCAATGTCGACGAGGGCGCCAGACTCGAGGGGGTGGAGAACCTCAAGTTTCTGGTCAGTCAAAACGGTCATGCCGGCTTGATGAATTTCGAGATGACGGCGGACGGCCTGGTGCTCGTCCAGGAGCCGTGGCGCTACGAGGGACCGCTTTCTTCAGTCATTAATGCGCTGGGCGACTGGGCTGTGCAGGCCGATGCGCCCCGGCCCCTTCAGGAAGAGTTCATGAGAAGACTGGAGGCGGGCGAATTCGGCGCAGCCGTCAATCGCATCGTGGCCGTCATGAAGGGAGCCGGCACCTCGGCGGAAATGCTAAGAACAGCCGAAAACGTTGTGGAGCGCGCTTCCAGGGCGATCGTCGCCTTCGAAGATGATCAGGCCGTGAAGGTGACGGTGCGAAAGGGTGAAAGCCGAGGCCGCTATCAGAACGTGAGGGAGCGCGACTATGAGCCCTTCAACTGGACGCGAGAGGTGACGGGGCTAGATTTGGAGGTGAATCTAAGACACGCGAACAAGTTCGCCGGTCTGCTTGTCTCGTATGCGGATGCGGATGTCACGAGCGGCTATGAGGAGAAGTTTCAGACCGATCGCGGCTATAGCGGCGTGACCGTGGAGTCCAACGTGATGTCGATTGCCGGCTACTGCGGAAAGGCTTGGGAACGGTTTTCCGTAACGGGCTTCGGCGCCTTCTCGGGCGGCAATGACAAGGTGCGCGTTCGCTCGATGCAGGAAATGCTGGCCTCCGGGGAGCCGTCTCGCAAGGCGCTCACGGCGGGTGCCGCCGGGAGCTTCTACCCCGGCTGGGGAAGCTACAAGAGCATCAACTTGACGGGGGCGCTCGCACTGACGAATTTCCTTAAGTCGACTTATGATGTTGCGTTCGACGGCGAGTCCATCATGGATGTCGAGGAGCAGGACCGTTGGGTTGGCACGCTTCAGTTTCAGGCCGGTTGGCACGAGCTCTTTCGGCCGTCGGCCTCGAGCTGGATCAAGGCCGACGTCACGCTCGGCGGCCGTGTGCGGGGAGGAGATCTGGAGGTTGAACAGAGTGTTGGGGCCCACGGCGCCTCGGCAAGCGTTTCGCATGAGGATTTGACGCGCGGCGAGCTTTTCGGCGACGTCGCGCTCAAGGTGAGCCTTCGCAACTCCGTTGCGGGCGTGAGTCTGGGCGGATCAACGGGACCGGACGGCTCCCGCTCCTGGACGGGCGGCTTGACGGTTGACTACCAGTTCTAGCCGCCTGTTCGATAAGGGCGTCTGGGGTAAGGGCGGAGGCTCCGCCTAGATCAGAAGGGATCCTCTAGAATTGCATGTGCAGGCGTTCGCTTTTGGTGCCAGTCTCCGTAAGCGATCGCCCGCATGACTGTAGAAGCCCTCCGCAACTGGGAAAGAGGCTTGCGGAGGCGCCTGGAGGAGAAAAATAGAAATGTCGGAAAAGCCCGCCGTGGTCGTAGACGTCTCGCTTGCGCGCAGTATGGTCGAGCCGCTCTATCGCGACCTTACCCTTCCGACCGGTGAGAACGTCATGCAGCATGCCGACGGCATCGCTGGCATTCTCAGAGAGGTTAGGGACGATCCGGAACTCATCAGCGCAGCCTATCTTTTCTGCGTGCCGTCCGTGATCCAGAATTCCGGAGAGTGGATCGAAAAAAGCTTCGGTCCCGCCGTCAACGGGCTCGTGCAGGAGCTCGGTCAAGTCAACGAGCTTTCCCGTCGCGCCCGTTCCGAAAACGAAGAGGCCAATACGCGGCATCAGGTGGAAGCCATGCGGCGCATGTTCCTCTCGATGTGCAAGGATCTGCGCGTCGTGCTTCTCAAACTCGCGAGTCGTCTGCAGACGCTTCGCTGGTTCGCCGCATCAAAACGCGAGGGTGCGGAGAAGTTCGGTGCCGAAACGCTCGACCTTTACGCACCTCTGGCAAACCGTCTCGGCATCTGGCAGCTGAAGTGGGAGCTCGAGGACCTGTCGCTTCGCTTCACGCGTCCGGCCGAGTACCGGGAGATCGCCCAGCAGCTCGATGAGTCGCGCGAGCAGCGCATCGAGTTCATGCAGAGCGCGGTGCTGCGCATCCGCGGCCTTCTTGAGGAAAACGGCATCAAGGCTGAGGTCTCGGGACGGCCCAAGCACATCTATTCAATCTGGAAGAAGATGCAGCGCAAGCACCTGCGGTTTGACCAGCTTTTTGATGTGCGCGCCGTGCGCATCATCGTCGATACGGTCGAGCGGTGCTATCAGGTGCTCTCCATCGTGCACGAGCATTTTCCCGTCATTTCGAAAGAGTACGACGACTATATCGCCAAGCCCAAGCCCAACGGCTATCAGTCGCTCCATACGGTCGTGACCGATAAGGCCGGCCGGCCGCTCGAAATTCAAATCCGAACCCGGGCGATGCACGAATTTGCGGAGCTCGGCGTGGCCGCACACTGGCGCTACAAGGAGGCAGGCAACTCCAACGGCGCCACGAGCGCCGAGGAGCAGCGCGTCGCATGGCTGCGACAGCTCCTTGCCTGGGGCAGCGACATGCAGAGTCATGGGCAGCCTGAGGGCGAAGCCGTGCTGGACGATCACATCTATGTGCTCACGCCCCAGGGGCGAGTTGTCGAACTGCCGCGGGGCGCAACCCCCGTCGACTTCGCCTATGCGGTGCACACGCAGCTCGGCCACCGCACGAAGGGGGCCAAGGTCGACGGCCTCCTCGTGCCGCTCAATACCAAGTTGGAGACCGGTCAGACCATCGAGATCATCGCAGCCAAGGTGGGCCAGCCTTCTCGCGACTGGCTTTCCGCCGACAAGGGTTTTGCCGCAAGCCCTCGCACCCGAAACAAGGTTCGTCAGTGGTTCAATGCGCAGCAGACCGCAGAGCTCACCGCGCAGGGCCGAGAGAAGATCGACAAGGAACTCGCGCGGCTCGGCAAGACGGCCGTCAAGCTCGAGGACCTTGCCAAGCGTCTCGGGTACGAAGGCGTTGACGAACTCTGTCTTGCCTACGGCAAGGAGGAGATCACTCAGACGGCGCTCGCCACCGCCGTGCAGCCGCCCAAGCCCGCCGCTGCCGGGCCTGACGAGGTTCTGATCCGTCAGTCCCGCAATACTGGCAAGAGCGACGTGCTCGTTGTGGGAGTTGATTCTCTGCTCACGCAGCTTGCGCGTTGCTGCCACCCCGTTCCGCCCGATGAAATCGTGGGCTACGTCACCCGCGGACGAGGCGTGACGATTCATCGAGCCGACTGTCCGAACATTCGAAACATGTCGGAGCAGGATCACGGCCGGCTCATCGAGGTGAGTTGGGGACGTGGAGGCGACGGCGTCTTCCCGGCGGAGGTCTTCGTCGTGGCAACCGATCGTCCGGGGCTTATTCGCGACATTTCAGAAATCTTCATGAAGGCCAAACAGAATCTTGTGGGCATGAATTCCCAGAAGGTCAAGTCCGACGTGCACATGCGCTTCACGGTCGAAATTCCGACGGCCGCAAGTCTGACCTCGTCGCTCACGGCGATTCGTGAACTTAAGGGCGTTCTCTCGGCTCGACGTTGCTGAGATCTGAGACGACAACAGCTTTGTAACAAATAAAATACCGTAAATACGTGAGGTGGAGAGACGACTCTCCGCCTTTTTTCTCCTTACAACTCATTTGCTTGGCTGTTTTTAAAGTGAAGCTTTGCGAAAATATTTTTCAAGAGGTCTTGCTTTTTCGAAAAAATCAGGCATAATTTCGTTCTCACACGGCAGGCACGTAGCTCAGTTGGTTAGAGCATCACCTTGACATGGTGGGGGTCGTTGGTTCGAATCCAATCGTGCCTACCAG
>ERZ1026870.1072-NODE-1072-length-13211-cov-7.553512_pt1 | contig 13211 bp, 8 predicted proteins | sample MGYA00380165_ERZ1026870 | MGnify/ENA primary metagenome ERZ1026870 (study PRJEB33269, sample SAMEA4719801) | human gut metagenome | biome: human-associated habitat; feature: organic feature; material: feces | place: Cameroon | collected 2013-10 ...
GGTCGGTTACGTTGATAACGTTGTCCACACCCAATTTTGCTCCAATTCTGCCAGCAAGGTCTTCACAAGTACCTGTGCTTGAGCCATAGATAATAACAGTTTTTTTCATAATCTTTAGTTGTTTTTATTTATGTAAGTGTATGGTTAAAGCCGTTGGTTTTAAGTAGGTGTTCAAAATTAGTTTATACAATCCATGTAGGGCAATTCAATATAAACTAATTCTGAACACCTACTTAACTGTTGCAAAGTTAGTTTGGTTTCAACTTCTATACAATACCTAAATACGATGATTATTTACATGGTTATCATGATTAATGTTTTTGTTTTTTAACCACTCATTCTATCATTATTTGGGTGGCGAATAGCTGTAACGTGCTGATATATTATAAGATACAGGAGCGATGGGTGGCGGCTCGTGGTTGCCATCTATCATTAATCTAACACTAAAGGCTCACAAAGAATATGGAGTGGCGGATGTGTAAGTTGCGGTTTATCGGGGAGAAGCTTGGACAAGAGTACTTGTTGATATTTTAAGACAAGAGAACATGAGGACAAGGAACTGGGTGTAGACTGCTTGGGAAATATGAGAACATGAGTTTGGTTGGGCTTGCAGCCCAACACTCGCAGCTTGCGTTATGCCCTCTTATGGAACGGCGAGCTCCTGCTCGCCGAGCAAGCGAGTGCGGCATCGCTGCAAGAGGCATCACGCGAACATTTGGCGGAGGCCTGGGGCGAAGCACTGTAGCTCACTTTGCTCGCAAAGTGAGGGGGGCGAATATTGTGGCGGACAAGCACTGAAAATCCAACAAAGTCATGCCCCAGAGCGTTGGTCATGTTCGCTACGTGTTCGTGGCCCTCACTTTGCGAGCAAAGTGAGCTACAATGCTGGCGCCGTAACAGGCGATTGTGTGGGTCTGCGCAAATCTCCGCTGCGAGGGCGCTACCGCTAACATTTGATATTCCTATTTTGAACACCTTAAGAGAGCACCGTGGCGGACATGTTCAAAACACGGATGAATGCAGATGATGCTTGGGCGCACATCAGAAAATTATCCGAAATCAGGAATTTCACATAAAAAATACTTATCTTTGTCGGGAAAGGGGCTGAATGCCAGTAATGTATAGGCCGCTTGGAATATGGCTTTTGGCATGCTCAGTCCTATATATATTATAATGTGTATCAACATCAATCTATAAACAATAAATCCAACCTTAATGATGACACCTTACTCTGATATCCGTAAGAAGTTAATCGGCGCAACCATCTGCTGCTTCATCGTGGGCGGCGGGCAAGGCCTTGTTGCGCAGAAAGTCATCTTCCCCCAGCAACAGCAGGCAAGCACGGCGTCGCTCGTTGTTGGCGATGGCACATACATCCTTAAAAACAATTTGCTTTCCGCCCGCTTCGTTAAAGATGGAGACAAACTCATTTTTGGCGGTTGCGAAGAAATGAACCTCAAAGCAGGCACTGATCTTTTCAAGGTGGTGCTTGGCGACGGCACGTCATTTACGTCGTCAGACATGACCCTTGTCAGCGTTGAAGAGGAAACGCTGACTGGCAAGGCCGATGCCGTGAAGGGTTCCGACCGCTTCGACGGCAAAGCCATCAAAGCCGTGTTCAAGAAAGATCGGCTCAACGTCACGTGGCATGCCGTTTTGCGCGATGGTTCACACTATCTTCGCACCACGCTTGAAGTGACGGCCGATAAAGACCAGGCGATGCAGTCCATCACGCCCATGCTCTACGTCGTCGACAACAATGCAGCCAAATCCGTCCCTGTGGTGGTTGGCAACACGCGCGGCGCAGTGTTGGCAAGCGACAAGATTTTTGCAGGACTGGAAACACCGATGGGCGTGAACTCAACGCAGGTGGCCAATGCGGGCATGGACTCGTTTAATCCCAAGGGGTGGAACTCCGGCTCGTTTGTTTGGGCTCCCGGTGAAGAACTTCCCCAGGCCATCCGGGAAGCAGACCTCAAGGTGGACAACGTCAGTGTCTCGCCCGACGACGTCATGGGCGCACGCGGCTATGTGTCGTTTCGCAAGACAGGCAAACAGACCCTCACGTTCCAATATACAAGCGGTAGCCACCGTCTTGACATTGTCGGGGTCGACGTGGTGGACGGCACAGGCAAGGTGCTTGCAAGTGACTATCACAGCGGCTTCACCGGCGGACAGAAGAGCAACAACGTCTATACGCTCGACATTCCGCAGACGGGCGCTTATGTGTTGCGCTATTTCGTGGCAGGCACGAAACGCAGCGATTTCAGCAGCAACGGCACAGTCACCTTCAGTCAGAAAATTGCGGTGCCGGTTGTCATCTACGACCTGATTGCCGACGACCTGCCGAAGGCAAGCGTGAAAGCCCAGACTTTGGCTGGAGAGACCGCTGGCAGCGAGGAGACCGTCATCTACGACCGCAACGACTGGAAGGTGAGCGTTGACGGATGGAACAACGACAACGGCACTGGAAAGGCTGAAGCCATTATTGACGGCGACGCCAACACTTATTGGCATTCGCATTATGACGACAACACCAACAAGGCGATGCCCCACTGGTTTATGGTGGATATGCAGCGGTCGCGACCTGTGGAATACGTGGGCTTCGTCACGCGCCAAGCGGCTGTTGGCGTGAACGGACACATCAAGGACTATGAGATTTGGGCTGGTGATGATGCCAGCAAACTGACGAAGCAGATGGCAGGCACGCTGACCTATTCCCTGGGAGAAGTGTGGGTGAAATTGCCAGCGAAGATCAATGCCCGTTATGTGAAAGTTGTCATCAAATCCTCACAGAATGGTGCCGTCTTTGCCTGTGTTGCTGAGTTCCGTGTGGCCTCCGGCAACCCGATGGCAGATGTTGCCTTGACCAGATTTGAAGTTGACGACGAGGTGCTCCGCGCCTGGACGCCAGATACTTGGACGGCAGTGGCCGATGCCGACATCCCTTCGCGCGTGAAGGAACTCGATGAGGCATACCCCAATGTTCTGGAGAAGAAGATGGACGTTGACTTCATCGAGAGCAACGGTACGCTGACCACCACCTTCGCTTATGCCAGTGGCGCCAACCGCCTCAACATCGTTGGCGTGGATTTGCTGGATGCGAGCAACAACGTGATAGCCTCAGACTATCATGTGGGCTACACAGGCACGTCAAAAGAAAGCAACACCTATAGCCTCTGGATTCCGCAGAAGGGCAAATGTACCTTGCGCATGTTGGTGTCGAAGAAAAACGATGCCATGACTTCCTCTGGCAGTATCACGCTGAACTACACCAAGGTCGACACGCTCCACATGCTTGCCCCGACAGAGGTGCCCATGCAGGGTTATTGGCGGCGCAACACCACGCTGAAGCAGGGAAAAACGTGGAATGTCAGTTCCGTGGTCGGCCTGGTCGCTCCTGGGCAGCAGCGTCGTTCGTTCTTGGCATACAGTGAGCGCGAGCGTGCAGTGCCTTGGCGTGCAATGCCAGTTTATATTTCCTGGTATGAACTGAACATCAACCGCAACAATGCCAAGGGAAATGGCGGTGTGTATGGCACCAAGGGCGATTACACTGGCAATATGACCGATGCACAATGTGCCGACGTCGTCAAGCATTGGAAAACCGATTTCTATGACAAATACGGCAAGAAACCCGTTGCTTTCGTCTGGGACGATGGTTGGGACGAATACGGCACGTGGACTTTCAACGGCAACTTCCCCAATGGATTCACGGCGGAAGACAATCTGGCAAAACAAATGGGCGCAGGCATCGGTGCCTGGCTCGGACCAGTTGGCGGATATGGCGCCAGCGGCACTTACCGCCGCAACTACTGGAAGGGACAAGGCGGCATGCAGCTCAGCAACGACAAATATTATGACTACTTTGTGAGATGTTGCAACGACATGATTGAGAAGTATGACTTCCGCTTCTTCAAGTTCGACGGCATCAGCGCGCAGTTCTCTGCCACAGGTCCCGACCTGACCGACACCGGACTTGAAAACTGCGAGGCCATCATCAGCATTGAGAACGACGTGCGCAAGAAACGGGCCGACATCTTCTACAACACCACTGTGGGAACGTGGGCTTCGCCTTTCTGGTATCACGTCACCGATGCTACATGGCGCCAGGAGAATGACTATGGCGAAATCGGTGTGGGCACCGACCGTGAGAAATGGATCACCTATCGTGACCGCCTTGTTTATCAGAACTATGTACAGCGTTCGCCACTTTGCCCCATCAACACGTTAATGACCCACGGGTTCATCCTCTCCAATTTCGGCAACGTGTCTAAGGATATGAGCTACAATGGCGTGGTGCGCGAAATGCGTTGCGCCTTTGCTTGCGGTTCGGGCATGGTGGAACTCTACAACGACTATGCGCTGATGAACAGCATCAAGAATGCCAAGGGACAGAAGGGCAAACTCTGGAAGGAACTTGCCGACTGCATGGACTGGCAAGAACGAAATGCCGATGTCTTGCCCGACGCACACTGGGTGGGCGGCAATCCTTGGGATGGCACCACTGCCAATATTTATGGATGGGGCGCCTGGAACGGTAAGAAGGCCACGCTCGCCTTGCGCAACCCCGACACCAAGGTGCGTACGCTGAAAACGACCCTTCGCAAGGCGCTCGACATTCCAGCGTATATCAAGACCACAGTGACCCTGAGCAGTTCCTTTGCCGACCAGGTGATCGGTGAGCGCGGTTTGCGTGGCGTGGAAATGAATGTGCCCATTGACATCGACAAGGAAATCACCTTCACGTTGCCTGCCTCCACCGTCTTTGTGTTTGAAGGAATTGACAACGGCAACTTCGATTTCCCCACCACGGGCATTGAAGAGTCGGCAACCGTTGCAAATGGAATTGAAGGCAATGACATTGTCTATGACATGAGTGGCCGCCGCCTCCATACGCCTCGAAAGGGTTTCCCCGTGATTGTTGGTGGAAAGAAGGTCATCAAGTAAGTTCCTAAATATCTGAATAAAATAAAAGCTGTCTGTTTCACCTCCTTTGCTGGGGAAGGGAAATAGACAGCTTTTTTTATTTTGTTGTTGTGGCGCAGCACACACCTCACCAGACCATTTGTCCGTAGTCAACAAAACTTTTTTGTAAGCATCGGACAAATGGAGTTCTTATCCTTTCACCATTACTTGAGTCGTTCTTTTACCATTACTTAACCAGCCAACTTCTTCCCGTACAAAAACTTTTACCTACTTTTGTGGCTGCGGCGGAGTTCGCCGTTTCAAAAACCTTTTAGAATAGAAACAAATGAAAAAGAATTTGATGGCTTTGGCAGTCGCCTCGATTGCCTTGATTTTCTCTTGCACTGGCAACAAGAAGGTGCAGGAGGCTTCTGAAAACGACTCAACAAACGTTGCCGACAGTCTTTCGGCTGCTAACAACGAATTGGATTTGGCAACTGTTGCCGGAACATACGAAGGTGTGCTTCCCGCAGCCGACTGCCCGGGTATCAAAACGGTGCTCACCGTTAATGCCGACAGCACCTATCAGTTGCGCCAGGATTATATCGACCGCAAGGACGCTCACGACGAGGCAAGCGGCGTTTTGCATGTGCTCGACGGCCGTTTGCTGATGCTTGAACGCCCCTCAAGCGGTGAACGCTCTTATTATAAGGTGAAGGACGACAGCCATCTGGTCATGACTGATTCTCTCGGCAACGAACCAGAAGGCGAAACGGCTAAGTTCTATATCCTCGAGAAGAAGTGAACTACCGCTGAGCTAAAGACTTAGGGAGGTTAAATGCGTTCCCTGAAAAAACAACAAAAAGGAGGCAGACATCATTGCGGTGTCTGCCTCCTTTATTGTTTGCGAGGCGTTGTAGGTAATGGCTCAAGTTGTTCTCTTTACCATTATATTACAAAGTCCTCTGGCATTGTTCGGATTAAATTAGTGGGCGCAAGCGCAGCACGGTTTCAGTTGCTGGAAGAAGTCGTTGCCCTTGTCGTCGACAAGGATGAAAGCGGGGAAGTCTTCAACCGTGATTTTCCAAATGGCCTCCATGCCGAGTTCTGGATATTCCACGCATTCGATGCTCTTGATGCTGCTCTGCGAGAGAACGGCAGCCACGCCACCGATGGTGCCGAGGTAGAAACCGCCGTGCTTCTGGCAGGCGTCGGTCACCACCTGACTGCGGTTGCCCTTGGCAATCATCACCAAGCTGGCACCGTTGCTTTGGAACTCATCGACATACGGGTCCATACGGTTGGCCGTTGTTGGGCCCATGCTGCCGCAAGGATAGCCCTCCGGCGTCTTGGCTGGTCCGGCGTAGAGAATCGGGTGTTTCTGGAAGTATTCCGGCATTTCCTCGCCAGCATCCAAACGCGCTTTCAGTTTGGCGTGGGCGATGTCGCGAGCCACGATGATGGTGCCCTTCAAGCTTACGCGCGTGCTGACAGGATATTTCGTCAGTTCGGCACGCACAGCATCGATGCCCTTGTCGAGGTCGATTTCGATGCCCTTCGCACCTTCGCCCGGCTTGCGGTATTCCTCAGGGATGAGTTCAGAAGGATTGGCGTCCATCTTTTCAATCCAGATACCATCTTTGTTGATCTTCGCCTTGATGTTGCGGTCGGCCGAGCAGCTAACGCCCATGCCGATGGGGCAGCTTGCGCCGTGGCGAGGCAGACGTACGACGCGGATGTCGTGTGCCAGATATTTACCGCCAAACTGTGCGCCGAGGCCGATTTTGTATGCCTCCTTGAGCAGTTTTTCTTCGAGGTCGATGTCGCGGAAGGCGCGTCCCGTTTCGTCGCCCGTTGTTGGCAGGCTGTCGTAGTATTTGATAGAGGCGAGCTTCACCGTCAGGAGGTTCTTCTCAGCGCTCGTTCCGCCGATGACAAAAGCGATGTGGTATGGCGGGCAGGCAGCCGTTCCGAGGCTCTTCATCTTTTCAACGAGGAAAGGCAGCAGTGTGCCTTCGTTCTGGATGGTGGCCTTCGTCATGGGGTAGAAGTAAGTCTTGTTGGCCGAACCGCCACCCTTGGCAACCATCACGAAGCGGTATTCGTCGCCTTCAGTGGCTTCGATGTCAATCTGTGCCGGGAGGTTGCAGCGCGTGTTCACCTCGTCGTACATATTGAGCGGAGCGTTTTGTGAATAGCGCAGGTTGTCTTCCGTGAAGGTGTTGTAGACGCCGAGGCTCAAGGCTTCTTCGTCTTCAAAGTCTGTCCAGACGCGCTGTCCCTTCTCACCGTGGATGATGGCCGTGCCCGTGTCCTGGCAGAAAGGCAGGATGCCCTTCGCAGCCGTTTCGGCGTTGCGGAGGAACTGCAGGGCTACGTATTTGTCGTTTTCAGAAGCCTCAGGGTCTTCGAGAATCTTGGCCACCTGGAGGTTGTGTTCGCGGCGGAGCATAAACTCCACGTCGTGGAAACCCTGCTGGGCCACCATCGTGAGCGCTTCCTTGCTCACCTTCAGAATGGTTTTGCCTTCAAATTCGGCAGTGCTGACGCCTTCTTTCGAAAGCAGGCGGTATTCCGTTGTATCTTTGCCGAGTTGGAACATCGGCGCGTATTTAAATTCTGGAACTTGTGCCATGATGTATGTGTGTTTTTTTTGTCGGGGCGCACGGGGCGTCCTGGTAGAATATTTAAATTGTTGAGAATGTCCTTAGGTTACTTTCCCCATTCAGAAGGGTTGCTACGCCACTGGTGGAGCAGTTCCACGTGCTGTTCTTTGATGTATCCAGTTTGGAGTGCCACTTCAACCACAGCTTCGTAGTTGGTCAGTGTGGTGAGTTCCACGTTGGCAGTTTTGAAAGCCTCTTCAGCCACGGGGAAACCGTAGGTGTAGCTGGCCACCATGCCAATCACTTCGCAACCGTGCTGACGCAAAGCCTCAACAGCCTTCAAACTGCTGCCGCCTGTTGAGATGAGGTCTTCGATGACCACCACCTTCATGCCCTTCTGCAAGTCGCCCTCGATGAGGTTGGTCATGCCGTGGTCTTTGGGTTTTGAACGTACGTAGGCGAATGGCAGACCGAGAGCGTCGGCAACCAAGGCTCCCTGGGCGATGGCGCCAGTTGCAACACCAGCAATGGCATCGGCCTCAGGATATTTCTCAGCCACGATGCGGCTCAATTCCAGTTTGACGAAAGAACGCAAAGCCGGGAATGCCAAGGTTTTGCGGTTGTCGCAATAAAATGGTGATTTCCAGCCGCTGGCCCATGTGAAAGGCTGTTCAGGCTGAAGTTTGATGGCTTTGACAGCGAGCAGTTTTTCTGCAAAAATCTTTTCTAACGTACTCATATTATTATTGGTGTTTAAAGTTTCAACAATGATGTCTGCCGGCGGCATGGCGCGGAAAGCCTTTGTGTGTTCCACCCAACGACAGTGTATCTCTTTGCAAAGGTACTAATTTAATTGGAATGCAAAGCGACATGCGGAAAAATCATCCGACGAAACTGGAATTGCTTGGGAGGATACGGAAAAATCAGTTATCTTTGCAAGTTAATCAGTTTCCATTGCAATAAGTGGATGCGTCCGAGGACGTTTGATATATAGTATTTAGACAACCTACTTATATAAACAATGAGCAATATAGAAGAAGGCATATTCCATCGCACCCGTCTCCTTGTCGGTCCTTCCGTCATGGACGTTCTCTCGTCGGCCCGCGTCATCATCTTCGGTGTTGGCGGTGTTGGTAGCTGGTGTGCCGAGAGCCTGGTGCGCTCAGGCATACGCCACCTCACCATTGTTGATTCCGACCGCGTCTGCATCACCAATGTCAACCGGCAGCTCATGGCCACCACCTCCACGGTGGGGCAGGTGAAGGTTGAGGCATTGCGCGAACGCCTCTTGAGCATCAATCCGGAGGCGGAAATCGAGGCCCTGATGAAAATCTACTGCGAAGAGACCGCTGACGATTTCGACCTCGCTTCCTATGACTATATCATTGATGCCATCGACAGTTTGAAAGACAAAGTGCTGCTCATCCGCCGCGCCACCGACACGAAATCTGTTTTCTTCTCCTCTATGGGCGCCGCCCTAAAAATGGACCCGACGAAGATTTCTGTTGCCGAATTTTGGAAGGTGAAGGGCTGTCCGCTGGCTGCCGCGTTGCGCCGCAAGTTCAAGCAGTCGAAGCGCCTGCCGCGCCGGAAATTTCGCTGCGTGTTTAGCGAAGAGCTCGTTCCCAACGCTGTGGTAGACAACAACTGCGATATAGACACCCTGCCAAATGCACAAGGGGAGGGTGGCGATGCCTGGCGTCCGCAGAAGGCCCAGATTAATGGCACGATGGCGCACACCACCGCCATTTTCGGTTTTACGTTGGCCGGACTGGTGGTGCAAGACATCTGGAAGAAAACGAACGAGGCCGCTGCAGCCGACGACCCTTCGGGGCGCTCAGAATCCGAGGACAAGTAAAGGCGCTGTTGCCAGCAGCGGGGGAGGAAAACCGCTCCGCTGTTAGAATATTTTCCTTCAAGCAGAAAGCATATCTGACGTGAAAACAAACTCTCTGAAAACCAATACCCTTCTGAATATGTTCAACACGATGACGGGAATCATCTTCCCCATCGTGACCTTTCCTTATGCCGCCCGCATCCTCATGCCGGAGGGTATAGGAATCGTGAACTTCCAACTCTCCATCATCACCAACATCGTGCTGCTCACCAGTCTCGGCATCCCCATGTATGCCGTTCGGGAAGTGGCCCGCCATCGCGACGACATTGCGTTGCGCAACAAGACAACGGTGGAGATTCTCTTGCTCAGCGTCATCCTGTGTCTCATGGGATATGTCCTGGTGTGGGCCCTCGGCGCTTTCGTGCCGCAGATCAACCAGAATCTGGGCATCTTCTATGTGCTCAGTCTCTCAATCGTGTTCACCGCCATCGGTGTCAATTGGTTTTACCAGGCCATAGAAGACTTCATGTTTATGACGGTGCGCACCACCATTTTTCGCTTCTGGGTGGTGTTTGGCCTTTTCCTTTTTGTGAAAACCCCCGACGACTTGCTCATCTATGCCCTCGTTATCGTCGGCACCACCGTCGGCAACAACATTATTAATTTCATTCACCTGCGCAAGTTCATCCCCCTGAAATCCATCCCGTGGCGCGAACTGCGCGTGTGGCGGCATCTGAAGCCCTCGCTCCACATCTTCGTGTTCAACCTCATCACGAGCATCTATCTCAACCTCAACGTTATGATGCTCGGTTTCATGAAAGGAGACGCCGCCGTTGGGTATTACACCGCAGGCAATCGCCTCTCGCAAATTGTGCTTTCCGTGGTGGCTTCCATTAGTACGGTGATGCTACCCCGCTGCGCCAATCTCTTCGAGACCGGGCGCATGGACGAATTTGCTGCCATCTGCCGCAAAACGCTGAGGCTCACGGTTGCCCTCTCGCTGCCCTGCATGATAGGATTGCTCTCTGTGTCTGAGGGCATTGTGGCCATCTTTTGTGGTCCCGACTTTACGCCGGCGGTGAGTGTGCTCTGCTGGACGGCCCCCATCATCCTCTTCATCAGTCTGACCAATATGTTTGGCTTGCAAGTGCTGTATCCGCAAGGCAAGGAGAATATCGTGATTTGGAGTGTGGCTGGCGGCGCCCTCTTTAATTTCCTTATCAACTTTGCTCTCATCCCCCTGTTGGCGCAAGACGGGGCAGCCATCGCCACGTTTGCCGCCGAACTGGTGGTGCTCATCATACAGATCACGTGGGGACGCCGCTTCATTCCTTTTCCCATCATTGAGCGTGTTCACCTCCACTATGTCGTCGCCGGTGTTCTCATGGCAATTGCCCTCTGGGCCGTTGGCGGCTGCATGCCCAACGTGTGGATGCAGCTCTTGCTGAGCATCGCCACTGGAAGTATCGTCTACGTCGGCGCCCTGGCCTTTATGCACGACGCTCTTTTGCGCGAGATGGGGCAATATGCTCTTGGACTTGTTAAACGAAAGAAGAAACCATGAAAACACCTTACGACTATCTCATCGTGGGCGCCGGCCTCTTCGGAGCCACCTTTGCCCATCTCATGCGCCAGCGTGGGAAACGTTGCCTCGTGATTGACAAGCGCCAGCACACTGGTGGAAATGTCCATTGCGAACGCATACACAATATCAACGTACACCAATATGGTGCGCATATCTTCCATACTTCCGACGAGGAGGTGTGGCGCTTTGTCACTGGCCTCACGCCGTTCAACCGCTATACCAATTCGCCCGTTGCCAACTATAAGGGCCGCCTCTTCAATCTTCCGTTTAATATGAATACGTTCCACCAGATGTGGGGCGTCGTCACTCCCGAAGAGGCACGCCAGCGTATTGAAAGTCAACGGCAGGAGGCTGTTGAACGAATGAAGGCGCAAGGGGTTGACGAACCTCGGAATTTGGAGGAACAGGCCCTGCTCCTTATCGGACGGGACCTCTATGAACATCTCGTGAAGGAATATACCGAGAAGCAGTGGGGACGTCCGTGTACCCAGCTACCGGCCTTTATCATCAAACGCCTTCCTGTGCGCTTCGTTTACGACAACAACTATTTCAACGATGCCCACCAGGGTATTCCCGCCGCTGGCTATAACGCCCTCATCGACGCCCTCCTTGAAGGAACGGAAGTGCGTCTTGATACCGATTTTCTCCTTCATCGCGAAGCCCTCACCGCTGAGGCCGCGCACATCGTCTACACCGGTCCCATCGACGCCTATTTCAATTATTGTTACGGGGCCCTCGAATACCGTTCCGTTCGATTCGAACATGAGACATTGCAGGAGAGTAACCATCAGGGATGTGCCGTGGTGAACTACACGGCGCATGACGTACCCTTCACGCGGATTATTGAACACAAGCACTTCGAGACCTTCGGCAGTGCCGTCAACGACAACCCTTTCACTGTTATCTCCCGCGAATATTCAACGGAGTGGAAACCTGGCATGGAGCCTTATTATCCTGTCAACGACGAGCGCAACTCCGCCCTCTTGGCCCGCTACCAGCAGTTGGCCCAGCAAGAGAAGAATGTCATCTTCGGCGGCCGCCTGGCCGAATACAGATATTACGACATGGCTCCCGTCATCCGCCGCGCCATGGATTTGGCGGCGCGGCAAGCATAACGCCAGCCGTCTGTTGAACTTTCCTCGCGGCATCTGTCGTTCCGGCCTTTATTTCTTATGCCATTTCTTGTGCCTGACAAGCCCTTCCCTTGTTGCTTGGCTCCTCCCTTTCCCTTTGTCGCTTGGCGCCTTATCCCCTTATCTCCAATTCATAATCCCCGATTTTCCCCTAAAATCCAAGAAAATCGCCCTCGCGGCAAAAAAAATCGCCAAAACGCTTGGCCATATCAAAAACACTCCGTATCTTTGCACCCGTTAAGACCGCTATACAGCATCTTAGGAGAGATGGCAGAGTGGTCGAATGCACCGGTCTTGAAAACCGGCGTACTGCAAGGTACCGGGGGTTCGAATCCCTCTCTCTCCGCAGTTGAGTCCTGCAAATCTTTCGATTTGCAGGACTTTTTTATTATAGCGCCTTTCGGGCGCTGGCAGAAAAGAAAATTTTTGCTTAGAAGATATTTTACAAAGAAAACTCGTTGCACGTCTTAGGTCATGGACGAGCAACGAGTTTTGTAGCTTATATTCGGAGCATTGGTCGGCTCCTTTCAAATAGTGTGTTGGGGCTTGAAATATTATTTCATCACCTTTCTTGTGGTGCCGTCGTTGAAGCGCACAATGTTGAGGCCCTTGGTGGGGGAGGTCAGGCGTCTGCCGCTGGTATCATAGCGTTCCACCTCGCGGCGTTCAGCGGCAGAGTGTACTCCGTTTATGCCCGTTGGGGAGAACTCCACGATGTGGTTGAAGGCATACCACTCCTCCCAACACTGGTAATTGTACATAGATCCCTCGGGTACGTAGAGCGTGCATTGGGATTGTGTATATTCCTCGAAGGGCTTTCCTTTGATGCCTATGCCTTGTGGGTTAAGGGCGTATATGGATTTCAATGAGTTGCAATTAGCGAATGCAGCATCGCAGATGATCCCTAAGGTAGAGGGCAACGTAATCGTGGTGAGGAGTGTGCAGTCAGTGAAGGCATAGTCCCATATGTCAGTAGTCCCTTCCTGCAAGGTAAGCGACTTTAGTCCAGTGCAGTATGAGAATGTCTTGCCTTCAATCACTTTCACACCTGATGGTATGACGATCGAGGTGAGACTCCCGCAATAATAGTATTTACAACCGATTATTACTCAATATTTTATAGATAATAAGTCAGAAATATG
>ERZ1026870.1073-NODE-1073-length-13204-cov-11.609248_pt1 | contig 13204 bp, 10 predicted proteins | sample MGYA00380165_ERZ1026870 | MGnify/ENA primary metagenome ERZ1026870 (study PRJEB33269, sample SAMEA4719801) | human gut metagenome | biome: human-associated habitat; feature: organic feature; material: feces | place: Cameroon | collected 2013-10 ...
ATTAAAAGTGAGAGTATTTATTTATAATAAAGATAGCAACCATGAAACTAGAGAATGGATGAGAAAATTAACATGTCCCTATGAATTGCTTGATTCGGGATTAATATGATTTTTACTAATAGGCAAGAGCGTATTAATTGATATTAGCATTTATGAGGCACTCTGGAATATAAGAAAGGAGAAGGTATGTACGAATTATTATCAAAGAGAATTAAGAATGCAGACGGAGAACCGGAAGTATTTATATATAATAGTTTTCCATCAGCTTTTAGAAATCAGGTTTTTTATATTTTAGAAGATGTTTTAGAGCCATATTCAACATATGATGAAAATTTGTGGGATATTTCGAGGAAAATTTTTGCAGAGAAAAGGGATTGAAGGGCATGGGATATGGTAAACTGCAAAAGGGTTATGGAAAATCCAGTATAGAAGAATATTTTAAAGATTGTGATGATATTGACTTTTTGGATGCAATAGATTATTTCTTTTACTTGATTGATAAAAAGCTACGTACTATAAAACCAAAATACAAATATGATTATGATGCAGATGGCGCAATAAATGATGCAATCGTTGAGTTGAATTATCGATTTAAACAGCATAATTTGGGATATGAGTTTGTCAATTCACAGATTATTACTATTGATAGTACTTTTTTGCATAAAACAGCTGTAAAACCAGCTTTAAAATTATTGCTCGAAGAAGGCTTCGAAGGCGCTGAAGATGAGATAAGAAATGCTTATGAAAAAAGACGAAAAGGTGATAATAAAAATGCAATATTAGAGGCAGAGAAAGCTTTTGAAAGCACAATGAAAATCATTTGTGATAAACAGGGATATGTATATGATAAAAACAAGGATACGGCACAGAAACTAATTGCAATTTTAGAAAACAATGGTTTTTATCCAAGCTATATGAATGCGCATTTGACAAGTATACGAACAACATTGGAAACAGGATTACCTGTTGTAAGAAATAAAGTAGCTGGACATGGACAAGGAAATCAGATTATTACTATATCAGACGAATACACCGATTATGCATTGCATTTGGCTGCGGCTAATATTTTGTTTTTGGTACGATTATATAGGAATAAAAAACAAAATCCTTAGTAGTAATCTTTTTCATTTTACTACTAACAGGTAGTAACAACTTGCTAAGTTCTGCCCTGATTTGCCACAATCTGTAATTTCACAGCATTTTACCATAACCCCAGAAAACCTCGCAAAACAGGGTGTTTCCGGACAAAAAGGAGTAAACAATAACTATGATAAAAGTCCTTTTCATCTGCCACGGCAATATCTGTCGTTCTCCCATGGCGGAATTCGTAATGAAAAAATTAGTATCCGATGCCGGACTCACCGCCCGCTTCCAGATCGCCTCCGCGGCCACCAGCACAGAGGAAATCTGGAACGGCATCGGGAATCCGGTGTATCCGCCGGCGAAGGCGGAGCTGGCGAGGCATGGGATCTCCTGTGAGGGGAAGCGGGCCCGGCAGGTGACGAGAGCGGATTATGCGGAATATGATTATCTGATTGGTATGGATGGTGCGAATATCCGCAACATGCTGCGGATATTCGGGGGAGACCCGGAGGGGAAAGTAGCGAAGCTGCTTTCCTACGCGGGATCGGAACGGGATATCTCGGATCCATGGTACACGGGAGATTTTGGGACAACCTATGCGGATGTTCTGGAAGGCTGTACCGCATTCCTTGAATATTTACAACAAAACAGCAAAATCGACACATGATCTGACACTGTCAACACTGCATACATGACATGGATGTCATGCCTGAAAAGTTCACAGAATCACCACATTTTTCTCACAATTTCTTCGCAGATGTCTTTTATTATAAGAGGCAGATAAGGGGAAAGAAATGTTCACAAGATTTTTAATGGAACAGGAGGAATGAGAATATGAGAAGATGGAATTTACCCCAGGTGAATACAAAAGTAATGTGTGCAGTGTTGACAGCTGCTATGGTGATGACGGGATTTACGGCATGCGGAGGAACAACATCTGCGGGTACGGAGAGCGTAGCAAGTGAATCAGCAGAACAGAAGGAGACGATCGCACCGGAGAGTACGACGGAGGGCACGGAGAGCGGTGAAGAGAAGGTGGAATCTTATCTCGGCCAGATCACTGCCATTGATGGCAATGTGATCTCCATCGCACTGGCAGAGAAGCCGGAAGCACCCAATGGTGAAGCTCCTACCGGTGAGGCACCCAGCGGAGAAAAGCCGGATGGCCAGGCTCCTGACGGCAACGGTGGCGCTCCCAATGGTGAAGCCCCTACCGGCGAAGCTCCCAGCGGAGAAAAGCCGAACGGCCAGACTCCTGATGGCAATGGCAGCGCGCCCAACGGAGAAGCCTCGGACGGTCAGAAACCTGAGAAAGACATGCTGGATGAGATGACCTTAACTCTCAGCGGAGATACTATGACTATCACAGTCAATGACGATACGATCATTACGATTGACGGAGAAGATGCCACTCTGGATGAACTTCAGGTAGGTGATACCGTATCCTTCTTCCTGGATGGTGAGATCGTAACTTCTTTAAGCGTTGGTATGCCGGAGTCGACACAGCCTATGCAGGTTCCGGAGCAAAATTAAGCTGACGTAAGAGCATGGTTCCCAGAATTTCTGCCATTTCTTCCGGAGACTGGGGATTGGATTCTTTCAGCCAGGTCTCTACGACACCGACACAGCCGGTGATAATGAAGGAACAGAGATATTCATAATTAGCATCGGATTGCGCACTTTCCAGAACCTGGAGAGTGCGCTTTTCAATCTGATATTTCAGGCGATTGACGAAAGCCAGATCCCCATGAGGGCCGATCATGACCTTGGCCAGATCCCTGTTTCGGTCCAGAAAACGGAAGAATTCCAACAACGGCCCCTGAGAGGCCAGAGAATTGGTAACGACCGGTTTCTGCTCCATGATTTCATTAAATTCCAGGAACATTTCATCCTCGACTTTATGGAGCATATCGTAGATATCATCATAATGCAGATAAAAGGTTCCGCGGTTGATATCCACCAGTTCGGTCAGCTCCTTGACGGAGATATCCTGAATATCATGGGTTTCTAACATTTTTACCAGCCCCTGTAATAAGAGAGCTCTTGTCTTGCGCACACGGCGATCCATTTTTTCCATAAGACAATCCACCAGCCTTTCCGGGAAAAGAAGAAATCATTTCCTATATGTAATACAAATCTGAATTTTTTCTAAAATAATAGACGAACATCGCGAAAATGTCTAAAAATAAACAATCACAAAAAATCTGTAGCTTGCTTTTTCTTCCCCATTATTATATTTTGCATGTGGCAGAAAATCAACACAAGTTCATTAAATGACATTAATACAATTTCTCATCTTTGTAGTAAGTCTTTACAGATGTTCAAAAACATTTTAAACTAGAGGTGTATAAAATCAAATACATAAATAAGGGTACAAAGAGAGAAAAAGCAGGAGGGAACTATGGCAGACAACGCAGAAAAAGACAAAAAAGATAATTCCTTTATGATGAAACTTGCCACGCTCATTGTAGACAAACGAAAAGGATTTTATCTGATCTTTATTGTTTTATGCATATTTTGCGTATTATCCATGAACAGAGTCAAGGTTAATAACGATCTGACCACTTATTTGCCGGACACAACAGAGACCAGGAGGGGACTGGATCTGATGGATTCGGAATTTACCACGTATGGCTCCGCCCGGATCCTGATCTGTAACGTGACGTTTGATGAGGCACAGAAACTGGCAGATCAGGTGGAGGAGATGGACGGTGTCAGCATGTTGGATTTCGATGACACCGAGGATCATTATCATGACATGGAGGCTTTATTGTCTGTCACTTTTGATGAGGAAGCAGACACGGAAGCTACACAACAGCATCTGAATAAAGTACTGGATGCATTGTCCGATTATGATGTTTACTATTCTTCCGATATCGGTCAGGAAGAGCGTGACGCGGATGACTTGAATAATGATATGATCGTCATTCTGTTGTTGGCAGCAGTGGTTATCGTAGCCGTATTGTTATTTACCTCTACGACTTATGCGGAAATCCCGGTTTATCTGACTACATTTATTGTGGCAGCTATTTTGAACAAAGGTACGAACTACTGGTTCGGAACCATCAGTTTTGTTACGAACTCCATCGCGGTGGTGCTGCAGTTAGGTCTGGCAGTAGACTATGCTATCATTCTTGCTCATCGTTTTATGGAAGAACATGAGGACAAGGATGCCAGAGAGGCTGTGATCGTGGCCCTGAGTAAGGCAATCCCGGAGATTTCCTCCAGTTCCCTGACCACCATCTCCGGTATGGTAGCCATGATGTTCATGCAGTTTAGAATTGGTTATGATATGGGTATCATTCTGGCAAAATCCATTATTTTCAGTATGGTGGCCGTATTCTTCCTGATGCCCGGACTGTTGTTGACCTTTTCCAAGGCCATCGACAACACCCATCACAAGAGCTTCGTTCCGAAGATCACAGCAGTCGGTAAGTTTTGTGTGGCTACCCGCTACATTATACCGCCTATTCTGATCGTAGGTGTTATTATAGCATTTTTCCTGTCCAATAAGGCAAACTACGTGTACGATACCAACACTCTGGAATCCAGTACTATGAGTGATAATAAATTCTCCGTCAGCATGGTAAATAAGGAATTCGGTATGGTGAACCAGCTGGCGGTCATTGTGCCGAACGGTGATTATGAAAAAGAGGCACAGACACTGAAAGCTCTGGAAAAGCTGGATGTGGTGAAATCCTGTCAGGGACTTGGCAATATCGAGGCCATGGACGGCTATATGCTGACGGATAAGCTGACCCCCAGGCAGTTTGCGGAACTGATCGATCTGGATATTGAAGTGGCGGATATGTTGTATTCGGCATATGCACTGGATCAGAGCGATTATGGTGCGCTGGTCAGTGGCGTCAGTGAATACGAAGTTCCGTTTATTGATATGTTCCTGTTCATTTATGATCAGAAAGAAAGCGGCAACATCACACTGGACGATGATCTGGAAGAAACTCTGACGGATGCTTATTCCCAGATCTGTATTGCGAAAGATCAGCTGTTGGGCGAAGACAATTCCCGATTTGTTCTGGAATTGAATGTTCCTTATGAGGGAGAAGAGACCACAGCAGCACTGGATCAGATCCGTAATACCGTGGCAAAGTTCTATAATATAGATGACATTCTGCTAGTCGGTAACGCCACCAGTGATAAGGATCTGGGCGATTCCTTCGCAACGGATAATACGATCATCACGGTGCTGACAGCATTGTTCGTTATGATCATCCTGCTGTTCACCTTCCAGTCCGCCGGTCTGCCGGTACTGTTGGTTGTAACGATTCAGGGTAGTATCTGGATGAACTTCTCATTGCCGTATCTGTTGAATGAAAATGTATATTTCCTGGGATATCTGGTAGTATCTGCGATCCAGATGGGTGCAACGATCGACTACGCTATCGTTATCACCAGCCGTTACATGGATCTGAAGACCTATATGCCGATCAAGGAAGCCGCCATCGAAGCACTGAACCAGGCGTTCCCTACCATTGTTACCAGCGGATCCATGCTGGTATCTGCGGGATTTATTATCAGCTATGTATCTTCCAATGCAGCGGTAGCGGCCATCGGACTGGCTCTTGGTCGTGGTACTCTGACATCTATTTTGTTGGTACTGCTGGCATTGCCGCAGACACTGCTGATCGGAGATATCATTATTCAGAAGACAGCATTTACACTGAAACGGGATCTGGCAAAGTCCTTGCCCTCCGCCGGAAGAATCCGTATGAACGGTCACATCAAGGGTTATGTCAATGGTGTGTTGGAGGGTGATTTCATCGGTGTCATTGATGGTGAGATGGGTGCGGTGGTGCGTCCCAAGGATACCGTGACGATGGAGGAGCGGGACGATGCCCCGGAAGAAAACTATCCCAGACTGGAAGCCCAGGAGCTGCCGGAGGATGAGACAGCCGGACAGAAAGCAACCGGAGCAGATACAGAAGCTGCGGATAAGAAAGCTTCGGATAAAGAAAAAACAGCAGAAAGCGAGGGAACAGAAGATGAACAGTAAGAGATTATTATGTTTCCTGCTGGGAGCAGCATTGATCCTGCAGACACCGGCCACCGCCTATGCAGCAGAAACTTTGACCTATGAGCAGTACAGAGGCGGCAGCGGTTATAGCAGCACGATAAAGGAGCAGGATTATGCAGTCATAGAGATCAGCACGGAGGAGGATCTGCGGAAACTGGTGGAGAACTGTGTACTGGACAGTTGGTCCAGAGATAAAAAAGTAGTGCTGCAGAACGACATTGTTCTGAGCATGACAGGTGAACTCAGTATTCCTACGTTTGCAGGAATCTTTGACGGCAGCGGTTTTACTATTTCCAATGTGAAACTGACCGGAGACGGTTCGGCAGTGGGATTGTTCCGCTATGTGCAGGAGGGAGCAAAAGTCCGCAACCTTACGGTCACGGGGGAAGTATCTCCCTCTGGAAGTCAGGATCAGGTCGGCGGTATCGTCGGTGTGAACTATGGCAGCATTGAAAATTGTAAATTTACCGGAAATGTGGTCGGTGATACGGATGTCGGCGGTATTGCCGGAGTCAATGCCGAGAGCGGAGAGATCCGTCGGTGTGAATCCTCCGGAAATGTGATCGGCAATCATTCCGCAGGCGGTATTGTGGGCAACAACCACGGTATTCTGAATAACTGCAGCAACAATGGCAATATCAATACGTACAGCACGGAAGTGACTTATGATCTGGAAGATATCACCATGGACAATCTGGAGCAGATCAACAGTACCTCCAATGTGGCAGCTCATACGGACACCGGTGGTATCGCAGGTATTTCGGATGGTAAGATTTATTATTGCTCCAATTCCGGGGCCATCGGCTACCAGCACGTAGGCTACAATACCGGAGGTATCGTAGGCAGACTGCATCAGGGCTATCTGCAGAACTGCACCAACACCGGATATGTGCAGGGCAGAAAAGATGTGGGAGGTATCGTGGGTCAGATGGAGCCGTTCCTGGAAATCCAGTATCTCAGTGACAAGCTGAAGGAACTGGATACGGAGACAGACAAATTCCTGGATATGTTGGATGCCACCCAGAAAGATGTGAGCAGCTATAGCAAACAGGCATCCAGTATTGCCAAGAGTATCAGTTCGAACCTGAAGGATGCCAACAATGCGGGAAGTTCTCTGACCGGGACCGCTCATGATCTGTGGTATATTTACAATCAGGAGTTGAACGGCGTCAGCAACGATCTGAAAGTCCTGAATGACGATCTGAACAAGCAGGCGGATAATGACAAGAATAACGGCAACAGTCATGACGTTACCATCAGTGGAAATGACATTTGGAATGGTAACTGGGGTGGCGATGGCGATCATGACGTCAGTGGAGGAAACATTACCATCACCGTACCGAACGATACGGAGAGCTATAAATCGGCACTGAAAAAATTCGGAGAGAATGCCACCAAGCATCTGGATAACATGACGAATGCTTCCACGGATCGCAGTGGCGGTATCAAAGATAATCTGGATACACTGAATGACAGGCTCGACAAGGCTTTTGACCAGTTGGGTCAGTTGGGGGATGTACTGGAAGCAGGGACAGACAGCACCAGTGCCCACATGGATGAGCTGATGGATCAGGCCAGAGTTCTGCGGAATCTGGTCAGCGAAATCCGGGATGATCTCTTCCGGTATGAAGGAATTTCTGTAGAAGATACTTCGGATGAGTCAGCCAGCAAGGAAGAGGTGAACCCCGGAGATCCCGATGCGGAGGATGACACCGCAGAACCGGAAGAAACCGAAGAAGCGCGCTATGATACTTCCAGCTTCCAGAAGGGAAAGGTCACCTTATGTGTGAACCGCGGTACGGTGGAAGCCGATACGAATGTGGGCGGTATCGTTGGACAGGTGGCAACGGAATACGATTTTGACCCTGAGGACGATATCACTTTAACCGGAACGGAGAGTTTCGATGTGGAGCAGACGGTCAAGGCAGTCATCAGAGACAGCCGCAACCTTGGAGACGTGACCGGTAAAAAAGACTATGTCGGCGGTGTGGTCGGTAAAGCAGAATATGGCGCAGTCATTTCCTGTGAGTCTTATGCACCCGTAGAGAGTACCGGAGGCAGCTATGTGGGAGGAATTGCCGGATCTGCCAGCTATGCGATCCGCAGCTGTTACAGCATGGGCAGGATCACCGGTAAAAATAATATCGGAGGTATTGCCGGAGAAGGCTGTGATATTTTCTACAGCTATGCGTACAATGATCTGGATATGTCCGGCGAAGGCCAGGGCAGCATTGCCGGAAAAGTCAGTGATGATGGAACTCTGTATGGCAACTATTATGTGGAAGGCGGAGCCGGTGGCGTAGACGGCATTGGTTATCAGGGCGGTGCTACCCCGTTGTCCTACCAGGAATTCTGCAGCAAAGACGTTCCGGACGCTTTCTCACAGTTTACCATTACCTTCCAGGCGGATGGTGTAGAAGTGGCTTCCTATAAATGCGGTTACGGGGATTATCTGTCGGCAGACCAGATTCCGGAAGTACCGGAGAAGGATGGCTATTACGGTGTATGGCCGGATTATGATTTCAGTGATATTACCGGTAATAAAGTGCTGGAAGCAGAGTATGAGGAATGGACCGCATCCATTGCTTCCGCAGAGAAAAACGATAACAATAAGGCACTGGTTATGGCAGAAGGCAACTTCTATCCCAATGCAGCATTGCATCTGCAGGTAGAGGGAAATACTTATACAGTATCCATGACCAATTCGATGAAAGAGGATGCACCGGACTATACCGGAGAAGCAACCTTGCGTGTCTACTGTGAGGATGCGGATAACACTGTCATAGAGGTAGCACAGGATGGAGAGTACACGGAAGTGGAATCCACTGTGATCGGCAGCTATAGACAGTTTACCATGGAAGTGCCCGGCAGCTTCCGCACGGTAGAGGCCGAGGGCAGTCATACATTGCTGATCGTACTTTGCATCGTCGGTGGTGCAGTCGTGATCCTGTTGATCGTATTGTTAGGGAAAAAAGCGGCAAAACGCCGGAAGACGCGCAAGGCGGCAAAACGTGACCGGAAAGCCGGAAAAGCTGACGAGGACCAGAGCGGCAAAACAGACGCAGCAGAAGATGCCGGACAGACGGCTGACGCAGAGGAATAACAATGATTCAGGCAGTTTTATTTGACATGGACGGTACGCTGATCGATACCGAAAAATATTACCGTATTTTCTGGCCGAAGGCACTGGCAGCCTGTGGGTATACCATGACAGATGAGCAGGCACTTACGATGCGCAGCCTGGGACGCCCCTTTGCTCCCAGACAGCTCAAGGACTGGTACGGTGAAGATTTTGACTATTATGTGGTGCGTGACAAACGAAAAGAGATGATGGAAGAAACACTGGACCGGGATGGTATCAAATGCAAGCCCGGCGCTGTGGAGCTTCTGGAAGATCTGAAAAAAAGACACATTACCACAGCGGTTGCCACAGCGACGGATCTGGAGCGGACGGAAAAATATCTGGCACTGACAGGACTTCGGCCGTATTTTGAAAAATTGATCTCGGCCACTATGGTAGCGGAAGGTAAGCCATCCCCGGATATTTATTTCTATGCCTGCAAGCAGCTGGGACTGGCACCGGAAGAGTGCATAGCCGTGGAGGATTCTCCCAACGGAGTCATGAGTGCTTACCGCGCCGGCTGTAAGGTCGTGATGGTGCCGGATCAGACACAGCCGGATGAAAAATTAAAAAAATGTCTGTACGCCTGCGTACCGACCCTGGCAGATATCAGCCACCTCATTTAGAGGTGGCTATATTTGTCATAGTAGCTTGATTTTTGTATTCCAGTGTGTTATTATTTTAACGATTAGAGTGACTATTCGGAAGACAATGAAATCAAGCGGGACTGCTTTGTCATGCTTGCATGTAAAAAGCAGTTTTGCTTGATTTTAGGTGACTCGAATAGAGTCACCGCCACACATATGAGCAAAAATAGCTGCGCAGCAGCGAAAGCACGATTTATCGTGCGATTTTGCGAATAATGTGTGGAATGTATTCATACTTGGAGCCCACGAGGGGCGGAAAGGAATGGAAGAAAATGAATTTTGATGACATCGTAGCAAAAGTAAAAGAGTGTGGGAAGAAGACCGTCGCAGTCTCCGTAGCACAGGACAGTGCAGTACTGGAAGCTGTACATGAGGCCAAGAGACTGGGCATTGCAGATGCAATCCTGGTAGGTGATGAGGCAAAGATCCGTGAGATTGCAGCCGGACTGAATATGGACCTCTCCGATTATGAGATCATCAATGAGCCGGATATGATCGAAGCTTCCCTGAAAGCTGTAAAGCTGGCACATGACGGCCGTGCAGATATGTATATGAAGGGTCTGATCGACTCCAAGAACTTCTTAAAGAGCGTACTGAACAAAGAAGTAGGCCTTCGTACCGGTGGAACCCTGTCTCATGTATGTGTATTTGAGATTCCCGGCATTGACAGACTTCTGTTCCTGACCGATGTTGCATTCATGACCTATCCTACACTGGAGGAGAAGGTTCAGATCATCAAGAACACCATTCCGGTATGTAATGCCTGCGGCGTTGCAGAGCCTAAGGTAGCACCTTTAGCAGCAGTTGAGGTTGTAAATCCCAAGATGCCCGTTACCGTAGATGCGGCAGAACTGACTAAGATGTGTGAAGAAGGACAGATCCCCGGCTGTATCGTAGACGGCCCGCTGTCTCTTGACCTGGCGATCGATCCCGAGGCAGCCAAGCATAAGGGAGCTACCGACCGTAAGATCCAGGGTGATGCAGATGTATTGCTGTTCCCGGATATCCATGCCGGCAACCTGGTATACAAAGCAATCGTACATATGGTAAAAGTAAAGAACGGATGCATCCTGACCGGTACCAAGGTACCCGTAGTCCTGACCAGCCGTTCCGATACCTTCGAGACCAAGGTATACTCCCTGGCACTGGCTGCAGTTGTAGCAGAAGAGATGCAAAAGAATCAGAAATAAGCTATGGATATCGTGATCGAAGCCGCTGTGGAAGCTGCGGGAGAACTGCTGTCGGCAGGTATAGATGCTGTAGTGGACAAAGCGGTAAAGCATAAGAGCGAATATAAGAGTGAATATAGGAGGAAACACACAATGGCAATCAAGAGTCTGATCATCAACCCCGGTTCCACCTCAACCAAGATCGGTGTATTTGAGGATGAGAACTTATTATTTGAAGAAACCCTGAGACATTCTACCGAGGAGATCTCCAAATACGATACTATTTTCGAACAGAAGGATTTCCGTAAGAAGATCATTACCGATCTGCTGGCAGAGAAGAACTGCGATCTGAAGAGCTTCAACGTGATCGTAGGACGTGGCGGTCTGTTAAAGCCCATCCCCAGTGGTACCTATGCGGTAACCGATGATCTGCTGGAGGATTTAAAAGTAGGTGTACAGGGTCAGCATGCTTCTAACTTAGGCGGTATTCTGGCAAGAGAGATCGGTGATGAGATCGGCGTTCCCTCTTACATCGTAGACCCCGTTGTAGTAGATGAGCTGATGCCCATCGCAAGATATTCCGGTCTGGAAGAGATCCCCAGAGGAAGTATCTTCCATGCCCTGAACCAGAAGGCAGTTGCCAAGAGATATGCAAAAGAGGCCGGCAAGCCTTATGAGTCCTTACGTCTGGTAGTAGTGCACATGGGCGGCGGCGTATCCGTAGGCGCACATGAGGACGGCAAGGTTGTAGACGTATTCAGTGCATTTGACGGTGATGGTGCATTCTCTCCGGAGCGTGCAGGCGGTGTGCCCTGTGCAGCACTGGTAAAAATGTGCTTCTCCGGAAAATATACCGAGAAGGAGATCAGTGCAAAGCTGATCGGCAAGGGCGGCCTGAATTCTTACCTGGGTACCAACGATATGCGTGAAGTTACCAAGCGTGCCAATGAAGGCGATGCCAAAGCAGCGGAGGTGAAGCAGGCATTCCTGTTACAGGTAGCCAAAGACATCGGTGCTATGGCCTGTGTGCTGAACGGCAAGGTAGACCAGATCGTTATCACCGGAGGCATTGCATATGGTGAGGATGTAGTGGCTAAGCTGAAAGAGAGATGCGGCTGGATCGCTCCTGTGACCGTATATCCCGGTGAGGACGAGCTGTTAGCTCTGGCTCAGGGCGCTCTGCGTGTCATGAACGGCGAAGAACAGGTGAAGCAGTACTAATTTAGAGTAAAATATAGAACTCCCGGTGGAATGATTCCATCGGGAGTTTTTTACTTTAGGGAATAGACTTTCTGTCAGCATTATGATTTTAACTAAAAATCAGCTTTGACAGAATCCCCAGTACCAGCATGTGTACCGGATAAAAGGCATAGCAGGCAAGCTGGATCTTGCGGTTATGCGCGCCCTGGCGTCCATGGTAGCACCACAGAAGCGGCAGACACAACAGCGCCAGTCCCTGTTCTGAAATCTCGAAGGCATGACCGAAAAGCTGTAATGGAATCTGCATTCCTGCCAACAGCATGACATTGATCCAGTAGAGCCCGGCAAACTGTCCGGCAAGCTGCCACCATTTTTTCCCATGGAAGAGATAGAATACGATAACAGTCAGAACGCCTTCCCCGTAATAGTCGAACATGAGGAGGGTTGCCAGCACGTAGCCCACTGCAGATAGCAGCAGGATCGACGGAATCCACAGCCAGACCGGACATTTTTTCCGTAGGGTATCTATTGCCCAGATACACAGGAAGCCTGTGAGCAGTGTCCAGATCACGTTCTGATGAAACGGGTAGAATAACAGCCCACTGTACATCAGATTGATGGGAAGCTCAGAAAGAATGGCCAGAAGAAGCAGGCGCATGCAATATTTTTTCTTATCATGGGTATGGAAGAAGCCTTCCACCAGGAAAAAGGCGAACATGGGAAATGCCAGTCTGCCGATGCCGGTCAGCCACCAGGCATCTCCGGCGAGGGTAGCCCACAGATGATCACAGAACATGAACGCCATAGCGAGGATATGCAGCGTCAGAGCACTGAGATCCGGTGGGAAAATAGAATAATGGGATACTTTGTTTTGCAAAATAAAACTCCTTTCAAAATTCCTTACGGAAGGATATAGTTGCATTATATCTTGTTTATGCGCTATAGTAAA
>ERZ1026870.1081-NODE-1081-length-13123-cov-4.546679_pt1 | contig 13123 bp, 6 predicted proteins | sample MGYA00380165_ERZ1026870 | MGnify/ENA primary metagenome ERZ1026870 (study PRJEB33269, sample SAMEA4719801) | human gut metagenome | biome: human-associated habitat; feature: organic feature; material: feces | place: Cameroon | collected 2013-10 ...
TAGACATAACAAAACCCCGAAAGTTTTTTGTCTAACTTTCGGGGTTCATGTCATTGGGAAAGTCGGGGCTTTGTTTATACAAAAAAGAGGATGCATCGTTTCGACACACCCTCATATATTAATAAGGAGTGATTAATCTAATTTCAGTACTGCAAGGAACGCCTTCTGCGGAACTTCTACCGTACCGATTTGTTTCATACGTTTTTTACCCTTCTTCTGTTTTTCGAGCAATTTACGTTTACGGCTAACGTCACCACCATAACATTTTGCGGTTACGTCTTTTCTTACCGCCTTAATGGTTTCGCGGGCTATAATCTTAGCTCCTATAGCAGCCTGAATAGCGATTTCGAACTGCTGGCGTGGTATCAGCTCTTTCAGCTTTTCGCACATACGTCGTCCTAAATCGTAGGCGTTGTCTACGTGAGTAAGGGTAGACAGTGCGTCGACCGACTCTCCGTTGAGCAGAATATCCAGCTTAATCAGTTTAGACGGACGGAAGCCCGACTGATGATAATCGAATGAAGCGTATCCCTTGGAAATACTCTTCAGCTTATCGTAGAAGTCGATTACGATTTCGCCAAGCGGCATCTTGTAGTGTATCTCAACACGATTACCTGAAATATAATCCTGACGGACCAACTCACCGCGCTTACCAAGACACAGTGTCATGATAGGACCTATATAGTCGGTAGAAGTAATGATAGAAGCGTCGATATACGGCTCTTCAATATGGTCAATCAATGTTGGGTCTGGCATACCGCCCGGGTTATGCACTTCTTGCACTCCGCCTTGCTTGTCGTATACCATATACGATACGTTAGGAACGGTAGTGATTACATTCATGTCGAACTCTCTGTCCAGACGTTCTTGTACAATTTCCATGTGCAGCAATCCGAGGAATCCGCATCGGAATCCGAATCCCAGCGCCAATGATGACTCCGGCTGGAATGTAAGCGAAGCATCGTTCAGCTGCAATTTTTCGAGCGAAGCACGCAGGTTTTCATAATCCTCGGCTTCGATAGGGTAGACACCAGCAAACACCATCGGCTTAACTTCTTCGAATCCTTCGATGGCCTTGGCGCACGGACGGGCAATGTGCGTAATGGTATCGCCCACCTTTACCTCGCGCGAAGTTTTGATACCCGATATAATGTATCCTACGTCGCCGGTACGCAATTCTTTACGAGGTACAAAATCCAATTTAAGAACTCCAACCTCGTCAGCGTCATATTCTTTTCCGGTATTGAAGAACTTAACTTTATCGCCTGTGCGGATAACGCCGTTCACCACTTTAAAGTAAGCTATGATACCACGGAACGAGTTGAACACCGAATCGAAAATCAATGCCTGAAGCGGTGCATCCTCATCGCCAGTAGGACACGGTATGCGTTCTACTACCGCCTGCAGAATCTCTTCTACACCCAAGCCTGTCTTTCCAGATGCTCGTATAATGTCTTCGCGCTTGCAGCCCAGCAAGTCGATGATTTCATCTTCCACTTCTTCGGGCATAGCGCTCGCCATATCACATTTGTTCATTACCGGAATAATTTCCAAGTCATGCTCTAATGCCATATAAAGGTTAGAGATAGTCTGAGCCTGTACACCTTGCGATGCGTCAACCACCAGCAACGCGCCTTCGCATGCAGCGATAGAACGAGATACTTCGTAAGAAAAGTCAACGTGTCCCGGAGTATCAATCAGGTTAAGAATATATTTCTCTCCATTATACATGTATTCCATTTGGATGGCATGGCTTTTAATTGTGATACCACGCTCGCGTTCCAGGTCCATATCGTCTAGCATTTGTCCTTCGGTCACCTTAATGGTTTTGGTGTATTCCAACAGACGGTCGGCCAGAGTAGACTTTCCGTGGTCAATATGAGCTATGATGCAGAAATTACGGATATTCTTCATTAGTGATATTGTGTCTTTTTATTTACTTGTTTTTGTTGCCGCAAAGATACAAAAAAAGCTGATGCTAATATATCGTTCTCGGATTTTTGCTCTATTTTTGCAGCGTTTTATATATACGAAAAGACTATGGATTTTATAGACTTTACTTCTTACGGATGTTTCTGGACTATATTTTGTTTTGTTCTTTTTATAATCCAGTTGTGCTATATTTTCGGTGTTTACGCACGTGTTTTCAGAACCGCCAAACGGCAGAACGCTGCTTCAGATGACGAGTGTGAGTTGCCTCCGTTATCAGTAATCGTTGTGACAAAAGACTCTGGTAATATGCTGAAAGAATATTTGCCTAAGATTCTGGAACAAGATTATCCTTGTTTTGAGGTGATAGTTATAAACGATAAGTCGGCTGGCGAAGACGAGGATGTGCTTAAGTTGCTCGCAGGGAAATATAATAATCTGTATCATACGTTCATTCCTGAAAGTGCACGTTACGTAAGTAGAAAAAAACTTGGCGTGGCTATGGGAATACGTGCCAGCAAGTACGATTGGGTAGTAATGACAGAGCCTTACTGCTATCCGTCTACCAAGAATTGGCTGCGTAGCATGGCGTGCCAGATGAAGCCCGAAACCGATATTGTTTTGGGATATTGCAATTACGAGTCGGGCAAGGGATGGTTTGCCAAACGCATCACCGTTTCTACCTTATTCCGTGCGATGCGTTATTTAGGCATGGCATTGGCTGGTCATCCTTATATGGGGGTAGGGTGCAACATGGCATACCGAAAGAAAGTCTACGAATCACATAAAGGCTTTGCTGATCATTTGCAGCTACAACGTGGCGAAGACGATTTGTTTGTCAATGCAGTGGCAAAGGCTGGCAATACTCGTGTAGCCGTATCGTCGGATAGCATTATGCGTATGCCCGTACCTCCGTTTAAACGTATTTGGCATGAAGAAAAAATGAACGCTATGGTCACCGCTAAATATTATAGAGGCATAGCTCCTTATCTTAATGCTATCGAGTCATGGACATGCGGACTCTTTCATCTGCTTACCGTTGTAGCTATAGCCTTCTGCTTGATAGAGCAGCAGTGGGTGTTGGCTGGTATAGCCTTCGCTCTATGGCTGATACGTTTCGTGTGTGCCATGGCGGTATATCGCCTTACTTCTAAAGCCATGCGCGAAAGCCTTTGCTGCGTATTCCCGCTGTTCGATTTATTCCGCCCTTTATTGAGTCTAACTCGCCGTGCGCAGTACTTGTTCCGCCGCAAGAGCGATTTTATGCGTCGTTAAGAGAGTGTGGGTTCTCTTTAATGTAACCAAGTAAAATTTATAAACAATAAAAATCATCTGTAAAAGGTTAAAAAAAGAATGCGGTGAGTCAATCAACTCATCGCATTCTTTCAAATGAATCATCGCAATGTTTCACTTGTCCATTCGCATATTGCAGTGCTGCAATTCGCATATTGCAAGATTGCCATTTACGAATTGCAGACTTGTAATTTGCGTTCTTTTTATCTCGCTCAAAAGGTTACGGTATATTCTATGCCTTGCTTTGTCTTAAACTCTACCAAGTCATCACCAGCCTTTATCGTTTTCACGGTTTTTCCACTATTGTCCGTAATCGAAGCGTTTGCTATTCCGGTGTATTTCAGTATACAAATCTCCCCTTTGTTCGATACGATACGGAATGAAACAGCTTTACCGTCCTTCCATTGAGCTGAAATCTGGAAGTTGCCACGTGCCATCAAGCCATCGTAGCTTCCGTTTTTCCAAGCTTTTGGCAATGCCGGTAGTGGCTCTATATATCCTTCATGACTCTGGAGCAACATTTCTGCAACACCGGCAGTCGCGCCAAGATTGGCGTCAATCTGGAAAGGCGGATGAAATGCCCACAAGTTCTGCATCACACGCTCTGACAGAATACCTTTATATAGCTGATAAGCCTTTTCTCCGTTTTTAAGGCGTGCCCACGAAACTTGACGATGAGCCATGGCCCATCCGGTCGATTTATCGCCTCTCATGGTAAGAGACACTGCTGCCGCTTTCATCCATTCGGGTGTAGCTGCCGTAATCATTGTTCCCGGATAAAGAGCGCATAAGTGTGAGATATGACGATGATGTACCTCGCCTATATCACCGTATTTCTTTTCTTCGCGAAACTCTTTGATCTGTCCAGATTCTCCTATTTCTATTGGATTAAGACGAGGAATTTCTTTCTCGATAGTTTTCAAAAACGGATCTTTTATCTTCAGGATAGACGCAGCGTGCAGCAAGTCACGGTAGGTTTCAAGTATCATGCATTGGTCGAACGTGCAGCCCTTGCATTGATAATGTTCTCCTTTATGGCGTTGCTCCGGCGAGAAAGAAGGATCTACCTGTAATGTTCCATCAGGCTGCTCCTTCAAAGTCTTCTGCAGGAACTTAGCCATACCGTACAATGCCGGATAGACGTGCTCTTTCAGCAACTGCTTGTCGCGCGTGAAATCGTAGTAATCCCAAAACAGCTTGGTAGTAAATCCTCCCGTACCCGGTCCGGAATGTTTTCCTGGTGCTTCAATGCCAAAAGCCGTAGCTCCTGTGCCGATAGTCCATCCGTTATAACCGTCTTTGCTCAATGCCGACGGATTGTTTTTCTTGATATATTCGGTAGCTTTCTGTTCTGCCGATTTTCTGAACGCTTCATTGTACGCCATATACGAGTCGAACATATCACTCAGGTTAGTGTTGAATACAGGCCAATAGTTCATCTGTACATTGATGTTATGCCAATATCCCCCCGACCATGGAGATACTTCGTACTGCGACCATGCCCCTTGCAAATTTGAAGGTAGAGACCCTGTACGCGATGAAGATATGAGCAAATAGCGTCCGTACTGAAAGAACAGTTCTTCAAGGTATGTGTTGGTTTTACCGGCTTTGTACTCAGCCAATAGCTTATCGGTAGGTACGATAGGTACCTTGTCTGTAAGCTGCAATGATACCCTGCCGAAGTATTTATGATAATCTTCTTGATGTTCTTTCCGCAATCGGTCGTAGCCCTTGTTTGCAGCTTGCTCTATTCGCTGCGATACAGTTTCGTGCGGATCAGGATTTCCTTGTAGTTTCTGTGCGCCAGAAGCCAAGAATACATTGTCATTCAACTTATAATCAGTACCTGTTGCGATATAAAGAACTACACTGTCAGCCTGATTAACGTTGATTGCACTACCAGCCGCCAATGCCGAACCTCCATAGTTTACAACTTTTATCTGTCCTTCATAGCGCTGCTTATGTATTTGCATTTCGCCTCTCAGTGTAATCAAGTCACCTTTAGCCGTAACTGTTCCGGTACGCCCGTTGTTTCCCGAATCGAACGGATGAAGATACGGCAATTCCGGATGCAGCTTGAACGACACTTTTCCGGCTACGTCCGCCTTTATCTTTATAACGATAGCCTGACTTGGATAATTCGCGAAATATTCACGAGTATATTTCACCCCGTCATATTCATATGACACAGTAGAAATGGCATCGTCAAGGCTAAGGCTCCGCTTATAGTTCTTATAATAACGATGGTTGAAATCGAGATAGACTTCAACAAAGTTGGTGAAAGTACCTTTATCTCCTCCGTCATTATAAGGACCTTTATAACTCAAAGTCTTTTCCGATATTTGTATTCGCTCGGTATCTGTCCGACCGAAAATACACGCGCCCATCGCTCCGTTGCCAATAGGAAGAGACCATGTCTCCCAATCAGTATCGAACGGAAAGCCTCGTGAAATGACATGTGTGAAATCTCCTCCACGGTTGCAAGCCGGAGCCGTATACCATAAGGCATATTCTTTTTTGTTTTCGGTAGCTTGTCCTTGCCAGACCAGTGCTGAAAGAAAAACTGATAATACAACTGTTTTATTCATGCGCTACAATCACTGATTATTTCTTGTCCAAACGCGAACATAGTCAAAGTAAGCGGCTGTCAGTTGGCTGTCGGCAGGTAAGTCTTTGAAGTTGCCTTCGCCGCTGAATGTCGCTACTGTAGACAAATATAGATATTCTTCTACTTTTGGTATCCATTTTCCGTCAAACTCTGCCTTTAATTCTCCGTCATAATAAATCTTCACGCTGTTTTCATCCCATAGCATACCCCATACGTGATACCCTTCGTGAATACCCGGTGTTTCGTATCTGAAATTTTTCTCTTGATGATAATCCTTGTAACCATCTATATGAATCGTTGATAACGCTTCTTCTGCCAAGTAAGCCGATTCGAAAATGTCTATTTCCGCTCCATCATTACCTGTTCCATCTACGTTTTGCATATTGCTGCTTTGCAACCAAAAAGCTGTGAGCGGTGTCTTTTTTATATCGGCCACTTTGATTCTTGCTTCTGCATAACCATACTTCATATAGTATTTTCCGTTTGAGTATACCGAACTGCAATACATTTGGTCATTTCCTACTTTAGAGACTTTCAGTACTAGATTACCGTCTTCTTCTACTACATTTTGTGGCTTGAAAAACCATTCAGCAATTCCTAAGTTGGTTCGTTTACCTCTTGATTCGTCTTTTATTACCCATTTATTGAAGTTAACTCTTTCGTCGTTAAACTCGTCGCTGAAAGAGAGTGTCCAGTCTGTACCAATCTGCGTATTTACCGGCATTGCTCCTTGAGGCGTTGCACTATCTACAAATTTTGACTGTGAATTGTTTGAGTCTACCTGTTCGCTACTGCATGATAATAAAGGCAATGCTAACGTTATAACCATTGTAAAAAGATAACGTGCTATCATAAGTTTTTATATTAAAAAGTGAATGTTTAAAAAAAACAGTCCTGTCTCCTTTTTTTTAATCGATCAGGAGACAGTCCTGCTCTTATAATATGATCAATCCCATCCTGGATTTTGTATAAGGTTGCTGTTCTTGAAGCGTTCTGTATTTGCTATAGGATAGAAATAAAGTTTATCGCTGATAGATCTTGATTCGAGAAGTGTTTTCTGATAGTTTACGCTTTCACCTTCTTTGGTGATTTTTACAGCGTAGATATCTTTTGAATCGTTCCAGTCTTTCCAACGGCGTAAATCCCAGAAACGTTGTCCCTCGAATGCCATTTCCACACGACGTTCGTGTTTTACAGCTTTCAAGAAATCAGTAGCATTTAGCGAACCTGAGATGGCAGGCATTTTTATGCCGTTACGTCCACGTACCGCATTTACTGCTGCCAGTGCACTCATTTTGCAAGTTGAGTTTGTATAGTTGCAGTCATCATAGGCGTTTATCATGGCTTCTGCATAATTCAACAAGATTTCTGCATAACGGAATAGTACCCAGCTATGTTGTGTAGCGGCCGTAGTAGAACCGGCTTCAAAGCTGATAGAATTATTCACATATTTACGCAAGTAGTATCCTGTTGTAGTGGCATTGGTCTTCGGAAGTCCGTTTGCGCCACCTTCGCTTATGTCTACAGCTGTTTTAGCCGGCCATGCCATACCGTTGTGTACAATTGTAAGGTAGAAACGAGGGTCACGGTTAGCATACGGATTAGCTTTCATGGTAGCGTCATTCCAATCGAATGCACGTCCGTCTTTCATCTCGAATGCACTTGCCAAATTCTCTGTAGGGCAAGTAGATGTCTTACCTCCAGTAACTCCCATCGGGTAGTTCAATTGTTCAAAAGTCTTGCTTGTACCTGTAGGGCGTATCAATATGACTTCTTTGCTGTTATAGTTTGTAGCACCAAACAGATTGGCGAAGCTATTGTCTAATCCTACTCCTAATTCGCTTGCATTGCCTATAAGTTCATATGCGGCTTCCGCTGCTTTTGCCCACTTGGTTTTGTCGTTTGACGTATTATATAATGGGCTGGCAGCATACAGTGTTGCACGTGATTTCAGGGCTAATGCAGCGGCGCGTGTGATACGACCGTTTTCTTTGTCGGGCATATCATTATATGTGATAGGCAACTTAGGAGCGACATCTTCACATTCAGATATAATGAAATCGAGAATTGTTTGTGCCGATGCAGGTTCTGCATTATTGGCTTCGTCCTTTGTCAATGTCTTTGTAACCAGTGGTATATTCTGATAACGACGTACCAATTCAAAATAATAGTAAGCACGGAGGAAGCGTACTTCATACTGCCAGTTGGTATAGTTTGTCATCCAATACTGGTAGTTTTCGCTATTCTTCCAAGTCTCAAAATCCAAATTGGTCATGTCTTCCAAATACAAGTTGGCATCATGAATTGCGTTGTAGTAATTCGCATATTGGTCGTCTACAGTATAGTTGGCCGACCATGAACCATTAGTAAAGCGTTGTATTGTAGAAGATTCATAGATATGTATGGCATCGTCTGTAGCAGCATCAAGCATTGCGCTACCTATACTGCAGAAATCGGAAGGCAAGTAACCATATACATCGGTTACAAATTGCTTTACACGGTTGTAGCTGCCTTGTATTTCTTCGAGCGAATAGTTGTCGCTTTCATCGCAATCCATAAAGTTGCATGAACTGAGCGCACCGGCAACGAAGAACAATATAGCTAAATTCTTAAGTTTCATACGTTCGTTGTTTTAGAATGATAAGTTAAAACCAAAAGTATATTGAGTCATTGTCGGATAACTGATTCCGATAGCCTCAGGGTCGCGCAGATTGATGTTGTCAATGCAGAATAAATCGTTGGCACGAGCAAACAATTTAGCTCCTCCCAAGAATCCTGTTTTTGCCAAAAGCTTCGTTGGAAATTTGTAGTAAACTTCCAATGTTCTTAGTTTTAAGAATGAAGCGTCTGCTACCCATGCAGAGTTTGTTGCATAGTTATTATCCGATCCTGAGTAAGTCAGGCGTGGCAATGTTCCGTTAGGATTAGTTTCGCTCCAGCGGTTTTCCCAATACCAAGTAGAAATTGTTCTGTTGCTGATAATGGGACGATATATACTTGCCGTGTTCAGAACCTTACTGTAGTTTCCTACACCTTGGAACTGTGCATATATTCCTAAGCCTTTGTATTCTGCTCCCAAATCGAACGAGTAGTAAATTTCCGGACAAGTTGAGCTGTATCCCAAAGGAACTTGATCGTATGCATCAATAATGCCGTCACCATTTTGATCTTTGTACATGTAGTCGCCCGGACGTACATCACCAAGTTTCTGGGTTACACCACGATTATCGATTTCTTCTTTCGATTTGTAGATACCTATGACTTCGTATCCGTAGTTTATTCCCAATGACTTTCCTGTGCGTTTCAGGTAATCATATGGACGATACTCTTCATTCTGATTTATAATCTTGTTCTTAGCAAAAGTGAACTGTCCGCCAATATGGTAAGTAAAGTTATTGATACTGTGATCCCATGCCAAAGATGCTTCTACACCACGGTTGTCTATGATTCCTTCATTAGCTTTTGGAGCGGTCAAACCAAACACGTTCGATAATGTACCCGAAGTAGCAACCAAGATATCCGAACGGCGATCATAGAATGCATCGACTGTTGCTGTCAGCTTGTCGAAAGCTTTAAAGTCGATACCGACATTCAGCTTTTTCGACTTTTCGTATGTCAAATCAGAAACACCCACTTGAGTATATCGCATACCACTGAATGAAGATGGAGCATTAGTACCGGTGTGGAAGTAATAAGCCTCACCACTTCCGTATAACTGCTTATATAAGTTTACGCTATAGTCAGCACGGCCAGAGATACCGTAAGATGCTCTTACTTTCAAGAAGTTCAACCAATCAGTTTTCATGAAGTCTTCTTCAGAAAGTATCCATCCGGCACCTACTGCAGGGAATATACCCCAGCGGTTGCTCGGGTCAAGAAGACTTGATGCCGAACCATTCAGTGAGAAATCAAGCAAATAGCGATTATTATAAGAATAGTGTGCACTACCTATAATATCCATATAAGCACGACCTGAGTTTTGGTCTTTAGTATTTCTCTTATCCATAGAATACATCATGGTAGCTTGCAGCTTATGCTTGTTCCATTCTTTATGGTAGTCTGCATACGCTTGCATTGTGAATCTTGTTTCTGCCGAACCTACGCTACTTGAGAACGAAAGGTTGGTTTCATTAGTAAGATCACTGTAAACAAATTCACCTGTTGTCAAATTTAAGACAGACGATTGTGATTTGAATTTTTTAGTATTGCTATCCCAATATGATGCTGTATTGTCAATGCTTAAGCGGAAACCTGCAGATAATCCAGGAAGTATAGAAGAAAAGTCTTGGCGTAAATGCAAGTCGGCATACATGGCACGAGTTTGTGAACGTGCATATCCTACACCAGATATCAAAGCCACAGGATTATTGCTGTAGGTAGTAGTTGCACCAAATATATTCTTATCTGTCTTGATAGGAATGGCAGCCGAAGGAACTGTGTATATTGCATTGAACAAATCTGATGTAGAAGTTGACGGGCGGTTGTGTTCCGAGAAGTTTCCCATCAAATTCAACTGCAAGAGTGTCTTGTCTGTCAAGTCGATATCCAGATTTGTACGAACGCTCAGTTTAGAATACTTCAACTGCGTAGAATAGCCGTCATTGTCATTTGTATGTTTTAAGATACCACGATTGTCGAGGAAGTTCAACATTGTATAATAACGTACATGTTTACCACCGCCACGTGCTGAAAAATTGATATTGTCACCAAACGCCGTATTCTTCAGTGTTTCGTCAACCCAATCAACGTTAGGGTAGAAGCTAGGATAAATCTGATCTTTGAATATAGCTAATTCATCATCGCTGTAGCGTGGGTCGAGTCCGTCGTTATTCATTGCCTCATTCAATGCTTTGGCATAGGTATAACCATCTACAAATTCCGGCAAGCGATTAGGAGTAGCTACGTTAAACTCGTACGAGAAGTTTATCAAAGGAGCACCCGTACTACCTCGTTTGGTCTTCACCAATATAACGCCATTGGCTCCGCGTATACCATAGATAGCTGTAGCTACAGCATCTTTCAACACGCTTACTGATTCTATTTCTTCAGAACTAAGTTCGTCGATAGAACGTTCTACACCATCTACCAATACCATAGGAGTTTTTCCATTAGATGTGCCTATGCCACGAATATACATGGTAGCTCCATTTTCCCAAACTGTTCCGCCATTCTGCAAAACCATTAATCCTGGGGTCATTCCATACAATTGATTAGATGGTTTGATGCTGTTTTTATGTGAAAGAGCTTCAGAGCGTACGGTCGATACGGCACCAGTCATTTCTGTTTCATCATAAGAAACATTACGGCCCAACTCTACCACGTCTTTCTTTTGGTCGATAACCGGAGTGCTCTCTTGCGCCATTACGCCAACCGAACACAACACACCGGCCAATACTATATTTAACTTTTTATTTGTCATACTATTCAAGTTTCAAAGTTTGTAGATTTTGAAATGCTTATTCCCATCCAGGATTCTGTATAAGTCCGTATTGCTTATTTATTTCATCCATTGGGAATGCGCTTAGATACCAAATAGAAGAGAAACCTCCACTATTCCACCACGCACGTTTAGTTTTTGTTCCAGCAAAAGTGAATGTAGCAAACTTATATTCACCTGTTTTTTTATTTTTATATACGTGTAAGCCATGAACAGGAGTCGTGAACTTGTCTTCCATTTTCCAACGGATAAGGTCGAAGAAACGAACTTCTTCAAAGCCGAATTCACAAGCACGTTCACGAAGAACTGCTGCACGGAATTGTTCTTTGTTCATGTTTCTTTTCAAACCACCCAATCCTACGCGAGCACGTACTTGATCTACGTAATCGTATGCTTCGGCTGTTGGTCCGTCATTGTATTCATTTAATGCTTCAGCGTATGTGTAGTATAGTTCGGCTATGCGCAAGAACGGCCATTGAATAATATGTCCATTGAGCTCAGAACCACGATCAAGTCCCCATTTACGACAAGCTAAACCTGTAGAAAGGCTTAATTGATGCATTGCTCCTACTCCAAAGTCTGAGCCTTTAGGATAATTGGTAGGGTCGCTTGATAGAGCTTCGTAAACATTGACTTTTCTTCCTTGATATTCATCACCGTCAAGGATGAATGTCTCACACAAACGAGGGTCACGGTTGATGAATGGATTTTTTGCATGTTCCGGATTATTCCAATCAAAGTCTTCTCCGTTTGCCATAGGGAACATATCGAAATATTCTTTGGTTGGGCAATAGCCTCCCCAGCGGAGAGAGTTCCAAAGAAGAAGGTTGTCTGCCTTTGTATTGGCCTGATATATATTCCGGTGTGTGCTGATTAAAGTTTCTGTAGTACCACGGTCGAAATATGCAGAACGAAATGCATGACGATAGTCACCTTCGCTTACGTCTTCTTTCTGTACCATGTGGTAATAACCGTTTTGTGACAAGGCATTGAAGAATGTTTGGCATGCATCAATAGCCAATTTCCAACGGTTTTTATCATAATTGCCGAACCATACCATTTTCTTTTCTGCCGCTTCACCTTGTGCGTATGGCTGGTCGCTGTTGAATAGCGGACTTGCTACAAACAGAAGAACACGGGCTTTCAATCCATAAGCTCCGGCTTTGCACATACGTCCGTCCCATTGCGCCAAGTCTTCGTCGCTCACTTTCCATGGGAATTGCGGGCAGGCAATAGCTTGATCAAGTAATCCTGTTATGAAATCAACAGTCTCTTGCAGTGTGGCACGTGCCGGCATATTGTCATCGGCTGCTAAAGCATGGTCTATGATAGGAAGACCGCCATAATGACGAAGCATGTGCGAATAATATACTGCTACTATCATTTTGGCTTCTGCTTTCATTCGTTCTTTTTCGTCTGCGTCCATATCAGGCACTTGGTCTACGTTGGCAATAAATAGCCAGCAGTTACGAATAGCCGACCACATGTGTGTTTCGCTATCGTTAAAACGAATCTTGGTCTGTGCCTGAGGGCTTTTTGAACGTGCAGATGTATTTTCTTTACTTGCATCGTATTTTCCGTCATAATATATTTTCTGTACTCCGGAATAACCAACATTATCTTGGTTCAAATCGGTAAGACCTTCTATGTTGCCTAAGTAGATAGTGGTATAATATCCTTTTGTTTCCAATCCGTATGGCAAATATTGGTAGCTATACCAAAGCACGCGGCGTGCGTATTCGGCTGTTGAGAATACGGTATCAATTGTTACATCTGTGCTGGGTGGCTTCTGCAAGAAATTGTTTCCGAACTTCAAGTCTTCGCAAGAGAAGTTTATGAGAAGCCCTAACGCCAAC
>ERZ1026870.1088-NODE-1088-length-13074-cov-22.025885_pt1 | contig 13074 bp, 13 predicted proteins | sample MGYA00380165_ERZ1026870 | MGnify/ENA primary metagenome ERZ1026870 (study PRJEB33269, sample SAMEA4719801) | human gut metagenome | biome: human-associated habitat; feature: organic feature; material: feces | place: Cameroon | collected 2013-10 ...
TCTTGGAAAAGAAAGAATGACTACCGATAATTTCTTATAAAGAGTTGTCGATGTTGTTCTAATTGCAGGATTTTGATTAAGCAAAACCCACAAAAGTGCTCTTTGACTTATTGAGACCTCCATAAATAGGCAGGTTGTCGTATGACCGCAGAAAAAATATCATTAGACATCGACATTTTTTCTGAAGTATTTTTGTATCTTTACACTCGCAAAACCACTGTATATATGGACATTTATGTCTTAGCTTCAATGGGTTCTAATCGTACCTTTATGGAATTGAAATAAGCATTTACCAATGTATTAGTAGCACCAAGCATAGTTCTAATCGTACCTTTATGGAATTGAAATTCGTAAGGATAAGTATAAGAAGTAGGGTTAAACGCGTTCTAATCGTACCTTTATGGAATTGAAATTCATGATTGAAACAAAGGGTTTTAAATCCGGTTTCGTTCTAATCGTACCTTTATGGAATTGAAATTTTTGTAGTAAGACGTAACTAAAAAGCCCGATAAAGTTCTAATCGTACCTTTATGGAATTGAAATATGATTATGTGAATGAGCTTAACATCTCGCCTTATTGTTCTAATCGTACCTTTATGGAATTGAAATTAGTCAAAGACAGTAAATGTCTGTCCGCTACGCGGTTCTAATCGTACCTTTATGGAATTGAAATGACATTTATTGCGAATATCAATAACTTAAATAATGTTCTAATCGTACCTTTATGGAATTGAAATTCGTCAGATGTGCCACAAGTCGCGCGTGTCTGCTTGTGTTCTAATCGTACCTTTATGGAATTGAAATTCATTGGCGAGCCTTTTTTATTTATAAAACTTTAGTTCTAATCGTACCTTTATGGAATTGAAATTGTTTATTGCTTTCGGATGCGCCCCGATGTGGCGGTTCTAATCGTACCTTTATGGAATTGAAATGAGTAATGGTTCATCGCAACACTTACCCACTGAGGTTCTAATCGTACCTTTATGGAATTGAAATTTGGCTCTGGTCTCGGTCTACTAGGTAGTAGTATAGTTCTAATCGTACCTTTATGGAATTGAAATTGATAATTATAGGTATTATGCTCCGGTCCAACCTGTTCTAATCGTACCTTTATGGAATTGAAATACGTAATTCTCTTATTGATTATAACCGTCAAAGAGAGTTCTAATCGTACCTTTATGGAATTGAAATGATATTAAACCAATACGCTAAAGCCTTTAACCGAGTTCTAATCGTACCTTTATGGAATTGAAATGGAGTAGGGAATGTATAACGGTCAGTAGCCAATAAGTTCTAATCGTACCTTTATGGAATTGAAATGATTTATATTGATGATAATATACTACAGGTATCTTGTTCTAATCGTACCTTTATGGAATTGAAATACCTTAGAGCGCTCCGCCTTTAGGTTCTCGACCTGGTTTAATCGTACCTTTATGGAATTGAAATTGAGCTGAAGGGTGTTAGTGTCGCGCTCGAACCAGGTTTAATCGTACCTTTATGGAATTGAAATACAAAACTAGAATCTATTATCAGTTGATTATCTGTATTATACGCTCTAAACGGTAGAAAAGTGACCGTTTGGATTCTGATTAGATACGAAAATGTAACGTATTTAACTTTCTATTACACAGAAATTCACGATTATGATTGCCTGAAAGACTTAGACCTAATACAAGATTGTATTGCTTTGCTATATGTTCTTCAAAAGCAACAATCAATACACAAACAGTCAATTACCCAGTTGCCCAATAATTGATTCCAACAAATGAAATGTTTCACATAGCAGTTTCCATCATACTTGTCAAACAAATGGCGGAACTTGCTATTATTGGGAATTTCTATCAATTGGGCTAAAACGTTTTTGGCTTTGTTCATCGTGCAGTATCGTTGATAACTGCACGATGAACATTAACTAATCTATATTCCACATATTCATCTCATCACCTTCGAAAGCATCAAGACACTTTACCACCTTGGCCCTTCCATTAGAAAATTTATAATATTGATCATTTCTACAGGACAAAGTATCATATTCAATAGGAATCACTATCTCTCCTTTTATGTTCATAAACCCAACTTTTCTATTTGTTTCTACGGCAAATACATATTCAGAAAATTGGTATATATAATCATAAACTGGAGAACAAAATAATACGTTTCGTTCTTCTATATTTCGATTATTCTTTGTACATTTGTCACATTAATATATATATATTAATAATACACCTTAAAATAATAACCTATGCTATCTACACTCAAAAGATATTTTGGATATAATTCCTTTCGCCCTCTACAAGAGAACATTATACGCCATATACTTAGCAACAAAGACTGTTTGGTGTTGATGCCTACTGGCGGTGGAAAGAGTATCTGCTATCAGATACCAGCATTGATGATGCCTGGTACGGCTATAGTAGTTTCTCCTCTTATATCTTTGATGAAAGACCAAGTAGAGAGTCTGCGTGCTAACGGCATTGCTGCAGCTGCTCTAAATAGTAATGCCTCAGAAGCTGAGAATCATGATATAGCAGAACGTGCATACAGAGGTGAATATAAATTGTTATATGTGTCGCCTGAAAAATTATTATCAGAGATTCAATATGGTATCTTCAGTAATTCTCATGGAACAGAACCAACTGGTTCTCTCAAAGTTAGTATGTTCGCTATAGATGAGGCTCATTGTATTTCTCAATGGGGACATGACTTTAGACCAGAATATACTCAGCTTGGTAAGCTAAAAGAATTGTTTCCTAATGTGCCTGTTGCGGCATTTACTGCAACTGCTGATAAAATTACTAAAGAAGATATAATACAGCAACTCCGTTTAAATAAAGATGAAACAGGAGAAGTGAAGATCTTTATATCATCTTTCGATCGTCCTAACCTATCGTTAGATGTTCGTCGTGGATATTCTGCCAAAGAAAAGTTGCGCTTTCTGCTTTCGTTGATTGCTCGTCATCATAACGAGAGTGGTATTATATATTGCATGAGCAAGAAAAATACAGAAATGGTGGCTGAGAAACTTCAAGAAAAAGGTATTCGTGCCAAGGCTTATCATGCTGGACTTTCTGCTAAGGAGCGAGACGATGTGCAAAAAGCATTTATTAACGACGAAATAGATGTGGTGTGCGCAACGGTTGCTTTTGGTATGGGTATTGACAAGAGTAATGTGCGCTTTGTTGTTCATTACAATCTGCCGAAAAGTATAGAGAGCTATTATCAAGAGATAGGACGTGGAGGACGTGACGGACTTCCTTGCGAGACTATTCTGTTTTATCAAGTAGGTGATCTTATAATGCTTAGAAAGTTTGCAGAAGAAAGTGGTCAACAGAATATCAATAATGAAAAGTTGGATCGTATGCAGGAGTATGCGGAGAGTCAAGTGTGTCGACGCAGAATTCTGCTCAATTATTTCGGCGAAACAATGGATCATGATTGCGACAACTGTGATGTTTGCAAAAATCCTCCTCGTAGATTTAACGGAACAATACTTGTACAAAAGGCACTTTCCGCCATCATGCGCACTAAACAACAAGTAGGATTTAAACTGCTGATAGACATTCTTCGTGGTGCTTCTAATCAAGAGGTTTATCAGAAAGGTTATCATTTGATTAAGACTTACGGATGTGGTCGCGACGTTATATTTAAAGATTGGCAAGATTATCTCTTACAAATGCTTCATTTGGGTTATATAGAAATTGATTATAAAGATAATTCTCATATCAAAATTACATCCCAAGGTGAGGATGTTTTGTATAAACGCAAACAGGCTCTGTTGGCTATTATCAATCGTGAAGATTTTACAGTAAAGGGTAGAAAACAAAAAGAACGTCAACAAATACAATTTGAAGAACAGCAAACAGAAATGGCTGAAGATAAAACTCTTTTTGAGAATCTACGTCAGTTGCGCTTGAAGATTGCATCCGAAAGAGATGTTCCTCCTTATGTTATCTTTAGCGATAAAACTTTGCATCAGCTTGCTATCGTACAACCAATAACATATATCGCATTTGGTTCTATATCTGGTATAGGCACTCGTAAGCTCGAAAGTCTTGGAACTATATTTGTTAAGGCTATTAGAGAATATAAAGGACTCTCAACGAACGAAACAGAAGAATGGAATGATAAAAATATCAACAAAGACATTGAAATTAAGGATTCGGTCACTACTCCTAAAGCTAAAAAGTCAGTAAGGGACTTTGTTACATTCAATGGAACAGAATATCATATAGGAAGTGAATTAATGGGGTGTATCAAATGGCGTACAACTATAGAAAATGTAAGCAAGGATGTATATTATACTCTTTGGCAGGAAAACCGTTACCCTATGACTCGATATATAAGTGAAGATGTACAATGTCGTGATATGGTTGTAAAGCGTTTTGCTGAAATAATATCGGCAGTATATAACGTGGAGGTTTCTCCGGATTATCAAACAGTAATAATTCCAGTTAGAACGGAATATGACGAGAACGGAAAACCCGTACATTCTTTAGAAGGTGTATCTTTCGAGGAGGCTCTTGATAAATTTAAACAGTTTGTTGAGCAGAATGGGCATCTCCCATTTGCTACATCTGGTGAATATGAATGCTCTCTTCGTAGATGGCAACAAGAAATAAATCATGATATAAGACCTTTGACCCATACTCAATATAAAGAATTTGAAGAACTAATGGCATCTTATGCCGATCTGCCAAAGACGCGTGTGTTATGGGAAAAGAAGAAAGAAAAAGAAAAAGAAAATATGTCGTATATAGAACAACAAAGGTTGAAGCATTCAAAGGCTTATGTTCAATGGACGGAAGATGAAGATAAAAAGTTAATAGAACTTCATGCTATAGGAAAAACAATAGAAGAATTGTGCAAAATATTTGCTCGTAATGAAGGTGCCATTAAATCTCGAATTAAAAAGTTAAGCCAATAAGTGACATAAAAAAAAGAAGTACTGCTTACAACTCCCAAGTAAGCGGTACTACTTTTACAACCTTAGAGAGGATGATATTTCACGGCTCACTTATGTACTAAAAACCATAATACAAACGATCCAATTCCCTACTATAATTCTCCAGTTTTCTAGGATAATAGTCACCAAGGAATAGGATTTCATCAAAGCATACACTATTAGAGTCTTTCTGATACTTCTCTATGATAGAAATGAATCTTTTATCATTCTCTTTATCGTGATGCAATTTGGACATATCTTCACTAATTGTCCATGAACAACAATTCAAAGCTCCACCCCATTTCTCGATGAATACTTTCATCTGAACTTGATAAATTCTTCCTTTATAATCTGGATATAAAGCAATAAAATGACTCATTGCTTCATTATCAAGTTTTGTATTGCCAATTCCTGGAACAATAATAACATCACGCGTCTGAAGAGCGTTGATATATGCCCAACTTAATTCGTTATATTCAGAAAGATTCAACTCTATAACATAAAAATGTTCCATCAATACATTACGCATTAGAGTCGCAATACCATCATCATATACAGAAAGATTGGTTAACACTACAGGTTTGCCATCTTTTTGTGCGCCGACAAATCTTAAGATACCATCCGTATGCCCACAAACATCCTTTTTATCCCATGGCAACCATACTATAGTTATTTCATCAATAGTTGAATTACATTCTTTAGGTTTGAAAGAATCCCGAATTTTAGATTCTATCTCCTTTTGAGACAATCCTTCGTTTTCTATCATCACCTTGTCTGTCATTACAATAAAGGATTTAGTGGTGTAAGTATTTGGTTGGTCTATTTCGCCAACAACAATATTTCCACCATCAATAACCAAAGAAGAATGATTGACAATAAATTTATTTCCAACCATCTTCTTCGTCACTTTGTCTACATCAGTAATGTATTTTTCCTTTCCTTTTAGATAGTCGGGATTGTATACAAATTGAGAGAAACGATTACATGCATATTGTATTGGCATATAATCACGACACCAATAATCCTTAGTTAAAGGAAGCGTTTCATGCGCTACGTTATTAGCATCCAGAATTTCACAAACATCCTTATAGATATTGGGATAATCAGTACGTAGCAACTGTGAAAAAAACACTTTGTCTTTATATTGTTCTGTTATCATAGCTTTTCAACTCGTTTAAATCCCCATAATCTGTTGTCGTTTATATTGATTCGTTGCATAGGTTCTGCATAGCCCAGCGTTTCATCAGACTCATCTATCCATTCTATACTAAACTTACCATTGCTTAGCATATTTGCTCCACCAAATAAATCATACCAAAGGTCATGAGGAGCCCAATCTTTTCTTTTTTCATTATTCTCCCAATCTTTTTCCCCGGGCACAATAGCTTTATATCCTCTAATCAAGAAAGACGCATGATATTTCTTTTGTGGATCATCAAACAAAACATCAACGCCCGATGGATTTGGACATACAGCACCTAAAGCATAGCCAAATTCATCTTTCCCTTTCAGATATTTTTTTTCATCTTTAATATTGCCATCATCCTCGTGGTAATAAAATTCGATGCAGGTCAACTTTAGTTTATACGCATCCTTACAACCGCCATTAACAAGAAAATAGCCTGAGAAGAATGCTTCTTCAGCAATTTTCTTAAACTCTTTAAACAGGTTTGCTTCGCAACCATCAGCGCCTTTGAAAGCTTTTAAGGCTTGAAATAATCTTGATTCCATACTTATTGAATTATTTTTATTTGTAAACTTCTATTGTTTTCTCCAACCATTTATATATCTTCTCTTGAAGACTTTCGGGTTCTAACACTTTTATCATATTGCCAAAACTCATCAACTTCATATAGAAGTCATAGGTAGGACGCAGTGCCAATTCAAAATCGGCATAATCATCACATGCATAGATTTCTTTTTGCGAGTGATGCAACGGTAATGTGCGCATATAGTGCTGATGATATTTATCTGCCCTTAACACTATTCGCTGAAGCGGTACAGATTCATCCAATACAATTCCAAAGTATTCGGCGAAGTACTCTTTAGCACAAAAATCTTTTGGAAGGACAAAATGAGCATCTGTTAAGTTAACACCTTCTATTCTATCAAGAGAATACAAACGCAAGTAGTTATAGTCTACGTTTCTTGCTAACATATACCAACGCTGTGCGGACATTTTCACACAATATGGTTCTACAAGAAACGTCTTCGCTTCTTTCATCGTAAAAGAATGGAACGTTATCTGTAGTACAATATTTGACTTCATAGCTTCAAGTATTGTTGCAAGAAAGTCTTGGCTTGAAGGGATATCCTCTGTCAATATTCTATCATGGATAGATATACTGCTTGATAACGTTTCAGCCGTGCCGTAAGTATCGAGAAGCCATGTACGCAACTCTCCTTCGCTTAAAACTTCGGGATTGGCTATATAATAATGGTATCTGCCATGTTGTTCACAGTCAATCACAATGCCGAACATATCAAGAATGCCACCTTTCCAACGATCAAATGTTTGCCGTGGCAAGTTCTCACCACGGCTAAGATCAATATTCTCACGCCACTTTTCATTGAGTTCTTTCAATGTAATGCGGCCAGAACGATGAATGGTCTTGATTACCCAAATATACTTTTGAATGAGTGACATAGGCTTAATTGTTATTGTAACCAAACTCACGTGTTCCAAACTTGCGTTTATAGAGCGACTCCCTATCTATAGCATGCTCTTCCAATATCTTCAATGGCAATGTCTCTAATATACACCATTGAAAATACTTTTGCGCATATGTAGCATCGTTATTGATAAGCTCTTGTAAATCTTTATCAAACCCATGCCCTGTATTAGCATATATCTCCCAACGTCCCCAAATGCCTTTAGTATTATATGTAGAACCCACATATTGTTTACCAGTTAATTTGTCAAGGATAAGATAGATACAATTACAACTTTCCAACTTAGCCTTCCACTCCTTATTATTAGATTCAAAGATCAATTTAAGTTGATTATAATTAAGAACGACATCCTCAAAACTGGTAAAGACTGGAATATTATTCTCTTGCAGTCCACGATCAATTCTTATTACAGGCATTTTATTGTTAAACCCTTGAAGCCAGCTTACGGGATTATTCCAATCTATTACAACCCTTTCTTTAAGTAGCTTGAAGCCATCAAGTTCAGAGAAATCAAACTTGGCTTGCACTTCTCCATTATAGTCTTCTATTTCTTTCAATACGCCATTATTTTTAAAGACTCCAACAAATCGAGACGATATACCTTCTTCGCCAATAAACGAAACGATATAATCTACATCCTTAAAGCGTTTTTTGACCTGTTCACTTTGATAACTTAGGAACACGTCATGTTCATAAAGATACAAATCGAAAAGAGAGTTGGAATATTTCTTTCCGTCAATTAATTTCTCTTTTCTATTGTCCTTATGTCTAATAAGTCTGATACGTTTTTTGTCAGCATTACCAAACTCTTCATTTCTACCTATTAAAAGGTCTTGTATAAATACAATATAATCTTTCATATACTTAATATTTATTTGATTGTCTTCCAATTAAACTCCTCGATTCCAAGTATCTCAAGTCCCAAGTATTTCCATACTTCCTTATCAAAGTTGGGCGTGTATCTTGCCATAGTACGTAAGACGGATTCTTCCTCTTTATCACGGTAAGTATTGTTGAAGGTCAATGCTTTATCCCATATAAAAACAGGTTCTTCGCAAGGGTCGAGTTGATAAAATATAGTCCCGATACGCTCAAGATTATGACCACCCTCTTTACACATATCCAGTGTCAAACTGTAATTGTCCAAAGGAAAGCCATAGAACCCATCACTGATTAAACCACGTGGCGAAGCAAGACATAAAGCTCCCATTTCGTATCCATTAGGTTCTTTTACCAGCACAACATCGCCAGTGAACATTCTACTACCGTTGCTGTCATCATAACCTGTGTCTATTCCTGCAAAAATAGAACGTAATGTATATCCACGTCCTTCACAAGAATGTCCGAAGTAGTCTTCTACAATGTCAGGATTATGGTCTTCTTCAAATTCTTCACTCTGTTGCCAAACATACAGACCACCATCTTCCCAAAAGAAGAAGTCGCCAAAGTCGGCATATCCGAATCTGTTCTTGTCTATAACATAACGTATACGGATACGAGGACAATCCTTATTACTTCCAAGTCCTATTTCACCCTTATGCTTGATACAGAGAAATGACAAGATATCCTCGTTAAGCACTCTCGGAATAGACCCATAATAGAGTTTATTTGTTTCTTCCATAATAGTAGTATTATTGATTCAAGTGCAAAGGTACACATTAGGTGTCTCAATCTACGTTACAGGGTAATAAAAGATGGTATAACAAAGAAAAATAAAGCGATAAGCTAAACTACAATTTCTTCATCACTTGCCGCCATGCCGAGCGCAGTCCAGGCGATAGAGGTTCGCAGCTTATCATTTCAAGCGTTTGACGCAGTTCATTAAGCAGTTCGGGCCAATAGCGCATTTGCTCGTAGGCAAGCTTGATGCATTGCGCTCTAACGGCATAAGGCGACTTGGGGTCAGCGAGTCGCGTCAGGCAGAAGTCTATTAAATCGGTACGGATAGCTTCTTCATCGAATGGTTGGCGAAGAAGCAGATTGAGCATTAGACGTAGCTTTGTTGTATCCTTCTCTTTCAAGCAACGGTCAATAAGCTGGTCGTGCTTGGCATATAGCCATTCATTGTCTACAGCAGAGAAATGCGTGAATACCCACAGCGCATTGGTTGCTACACGGCGGTCGGCATCCAATGTCAATTGGTATAGCTGCTCCTTAAGACTGTTGTTACGCTCGCCTTGGGTCAAGGCGCATAGCTCATGGATGTCGAATTGGGAGAGGCGGTGATTGAGTTGATGAATCATGGCTTATTTAACATTAGTATCTCACCGCAAATCTACAACAATTAATCCACACGGCAAAATGTTTTCATAAAATGTTAGAAGCTACAATCGTTTGAAAATATAAAATGGCAGAATTCTGTATAATAGAGCAAGTATGTGCCATCGTTTGGTGACATAGACTTTTGACTTCTTTTTGCTAATAGCAGCAATGATTTGACTAGCCACTTTCTCTACCGGCATCACCCAGAACAAGCCCTCACCCTTTGCCATAGCTGTATCAACAAGACCTGGTCTGACATCTGTTACGGTTATGCAACCACCGTTTCTGAAAGCCTTTTTGCGTATTGCTTCCATATAATTAATTTGGTAAGCTTTTGTTGCGCTATAGGCTGGTGCAGCCGATTCGCCTCGCAATCCTCCAGCAGAAGTTATAGCTACAAGATGACCATAACCTTGTTGTTCAAAAATGCAATACAATCTATCAATAACATATGTCCAACCAACAACATTTGTATCAATGGCGGGACGCTCAATCGCATAGTCAAGCGTGGCATTAATGTCACCAACGCCTGCACACATAATAGCAAGGTCTAAGTGACCGAACTCTTTTAGAAGAGTATTTATCGCTTGTTCTGTCTCATTTAGGTTTGTGACATCTGCTTTTGAAACAATGGTTTTGGAAGGATACTGCTGACTTAATTCATTAAGCAGGTTTGTTCGTCGACCTACAATGCCAATACGATTATCTGCTTTGGCATACTTCAGAAAAAGAGCCTTACCAATGCCTGAGGTAGCTCCGATTATAAGAATATTCATACTGTATTTTTTTTGTGCAAAGTTAATGCTTGCCCATTAAAAACAGCACGTGTTCCAAGACTATAAAACATTATAAGAGCAAACTCTCAAAGTGTTTTGAGAGTTTACTCTCCAAAAGTAAATTCCCTACGTATATTGCTTATAGTTGTTGGTGTAACTTTCAGATAAGAGGCTATATCCTTCAAGTTGATGCTTTGAACTAATTCCGGACAACGAATTAGCAAACGCTTATATCGTTCTCTGGTTGTCATACGATAGGTATCAAGATATTGTGCATAAACTTGAGCAAAAAGGCTATCGGATATGGCCTGTTTGAGTCCTTTCGTATGTAAGGAATCCAATAAGTTATCCAATTCTTTCCCTAATATTTGGAATATCTTACACGTTGTTCCAGCCACAATAGTCAACTCTGACTTTCTGCCAGTAAGACAATTCGGATAGTCAGCCACAAACTCTCCTTCGAAGGCAAAACCAGTACAGTAGTCTTTACCTTCCTCTTCGTTATTCACCATATACTTGAAGCATCCACGCTCCACATATGCCACATATTTTGACGGTTTGCCTACATCCTCAAATATCTCACCACGCTTCAATAAGCGCACTTCTCCATGTTCCATGCAGTAATGACGCAGAAACTCCAAATCAAGTCCATCCTTATACAGATTAAACATCTTCACTTATAATTTCTTTGGGCTATATGATATAATTTCAGCATCCATATCGCCCTCTATTCTTTTGACTAATAAAACAAAAACGACAATAGAAACAATGGTTGGCAATTCTCTTATGATGAGTTGTCAGTCATTGTCTCTATTGTCGTTATGTCGTTTTGAGTTTTGAGTTTTGAATTTTGAGTTGTGCGCTTCGCGCATTTTGAATTTACCAATTACGAATTCCTAATTCAACATTGAACAATTCAAAATCGGCGTAGCCGACAATTCAACATTCAAAACTCAAAATTCAACATTGCCATAGGCAACATTCTACATAGCTGTAGCCGCTACCAGCCATCCGTATACGCAGCTGCATACACCGAAGAGGAGTACGCCTGCTGTGCAGAGGGCGAGAGCTGTGCGTGTAGCGCCATCGCTCTGGAATGTAGCGATTGGAGAATCTGTCTTGTTGATGTACATGCACTTCACAATCTTCAGATAGTAGTAGAGTGACGGTACGGTGTTAACCAATGCCAGGAACACTACTGCGTAGGCAATGTTAGTACCCTGCTGGGCTGCTGCCATGAACACGAAGAACTTACAGAACATACCAGCGAACGGAGGAATACCTGCCAATGAGAAGAGAGCGAGAGTGAGGAGGAACGAGAGCTTCGGGTTGGTGGTGTAGAAACCATCGAACACCGACATCTCTGTGTTGCCCTTGCCACGTGTCTCAACAACATTGATTACTGTGAACACAGCCATGTTGGCTGCAACGTAGATAAGCACGTAGTACATTAAGGCTGTGAGGCCCATTGTCTCGTTGCCAACGGCAGCAAGCATGATGTAACCTGCCTGTGAGATAGAGCTGAATGCCATGAATCGCTTGAGCTCTGTCTGACGAAGTGCGAAGAGGTTGGCGATGGTGATGGTGAGAACGATGACGATATACATCAGAGTCTCGTAGTATTCAACCATCGGACCGAACACCTTCAGCAAGATTGTCATCAAGGCAAAGGCTGCAGCACCCTTAGATACAACGCTCAGATAACCTGTCACTGGTGTAGGAGCACCCTGATAGGTATCAGCTGTCCAGAAGTGGAACGGTACGAGCGAAATCTTGAAGCCGAGTCCGCTGAAGAAGAACACAAGACCCATGATTGTCAAAGGTGTTGCGCTAATCTTGGCAGCCATATCATCGAAGTAGAGTGTGCCACAAGCACCGTAGAGGAACGAGATGCCATAGAGCATTACACCGCTTGAGAATGTAGCGGTGAGGATGAACTTGGCAGCACCCTCAGCCGAAACCTTCTTGTACTTGTCGAAAGCCACGAGGCAAGCCATAGGCACTGAAGCCATTTCCAGACCAAGGAAGAACATGAGGAAATGTCCTGATGAAATCATCATGTACATACCGAGCAATGTAGAGATAACGAGCTCATAGAACTCACCCTCCTTGCGCAGCACATCCTCACGCTCAATCCACGACTGAGCCATAACAACAACAATGTACGCTCCGACTGTAAGGATGACCTTCATCACCTGAGCAGCTGCTGTGGCTGTATAGAGTCCTGCAAATGCCTCTGCAGGCTGGGCATTGAAGCATAATACCACCTGAGCTACCAACAAAGCACATGTCAGCATGCTCAATGTAGCGTGTTTCTTCTCGCCCTTCAAGAAGAGGTCGGCGAGGAATACTATCACGAGGATTGCCATGAGGCCAGCCTCGGGTATCATATTAAAAAACTGACTATAATCCATTTTT
>ERZ1026870.1093-NODE-1093-length-13020-cov-8.271732_pt1 | contig 13020 bp, 9 predicted proteins | sample MGYA00380165_ERZ1026870 | MGnify/ENA primary metagenome ERZ1026870 (study PRJEB33269, sample SAMEA4719801) | human gut metagenome | biome: human-associated habitat; feature: organic feature; material: feces | place: Cameroon | collected 2013-10 ...
GCTCAGTCCCTGTGCGGTACGTTCAATATTATATGCTACGCCCTTGCGTATGTACGAGGCGGAGTCTTCTTTAGCGACAGCAAGAATAGAGATGCTGCCATCGGGGTTTTTCCTTCCGGCAATTCCGGTCATCTTTGACGACCCGAGCTCAATAGCTACTATAAAATCCTTTGCCATACGTTTTTTTTATCTTGTTGAGTGTTAATTATCTTTTGTTACTTGATTCCGAATTTTATGCTTTGCCGGCTTTCGACTTCTTTGCCTTCTCGGGCTTTTCGGTCTTCTTCTCGGTCTTCTTCACAGACTTGTCCGACTTCTTTTCTGTCTTCTTCTCTGTTTTTTCCAACTTCTTTTCAGATTTCGTTTCCGATTTCTTCTTTGTCCGGTCGGTGTTTGAGGCGTTGTCGGTCTTTTTCTCCGTGTCTGCGGTCGGAGTTGTCGTAGTCTCGTTCTGCGGTTGTGTTGTTTCGGCGGCTGGTTGCACGGGGGCTACGGGCTGTACGGGAGCTGCAGCCTGATGTTTTGCCGACTTCTTTCGGCAGATGATTTGGTTGTCGAACTCGATGTCTATGTACGAGTATTTGTTCCAGCCTACTTCTGAGAGTCCGTACTTGTAGAACTTCAGCAGTCGGGTCATCTTCACTTCCATGAACTTGCGTATGAGCGTGTAATGGTCTGTGCGTCGGTTGCCGTCGGGCAGTCGTCCGAGGTGTACGATGTGGTCACCTACGCGCGGCACGATTTCGACGCTGTGGTTAGGCAGCACGTTTATCTGCTCTATGAGGTTCTTCCACACGTCGTTTGCAATTATCACGCGTCCCAAGGGTGAGAGGAAGTTGGTGGCGTACCAGCGGTTGATTGCTCCTGTTGCGATGATGAGGTCGCTCACGTAGTGGGTTGTGGGCATTACGCGGTCGTTGTCGTCTACGTAGTAGTCGTCGCCGTTGTCGGCCTTGATTCTTATCACGGGCATGCGCTGCGTTACGCTGATGTATACGTGTCCGCCTTCTGTCTTGTAGCAGTCGGCTGTCTGCACGAAGGGGCTCGCCTTGAGCATTTCTTCTATTCGGCGCGCGTCTACCTTGCATATTTCCTTGCCCATGGGGTAGACGCCGCCTTTCTGCAGTCTGTCTTTTATTATCTTCGCATCGATGAATCCGCTTGTGGCGTTGTCGGCGATGTCGATGTTCACCTTATTGCACAGCGTATGGTTTCCGCCTTTCTTGTCGAATGAGCAGAACGCGAACGCCAGGTATACGGCTATCAGTACATCGCTTAGGATGAAGAAGATTTTGCTTGGAGACAGTTTCACTTCTTGTTTTCTATTATTTTTGTTATTTGTGGCATGTAGTTGTCGAGGTCGCCTGCGCCGAGTATGACGAGCACGTCGAAGTCGCGCTGCTTAACGAGGTCGAGCACGTCGTCCTTGCGTATGATGCTCTTCTCGATGCCTGGTCGGAGGTTGTCGTAGATGAGTTGCGAGGTGACGCCTTCGATGGGTTGCTCGCGTGCGGGGTAGATCTCTGTGAGTATCACCTCGTCGAGTTGGCTGAGCGCATCGGCGAAGTCGCGGTAGAAGTCGCGTGTGCGAGTGTAGAGGTGGGGCTGGAATATAGCTGTGATATGGCGGCCCTTGTAGAGTTCGCGTATGCTCTTTGCGCTCTGGTATATCTCCTTGGGGTGATGTGCGTAGTCGGAGAGCAGGACGTGTCGGCTGTCGTTTATCTTGAAGTCGAAGCGTCGGTCTACGCCGCGGTATGTCTTCATGCCGTATTTGAGTTCTTCGGCTGTGCATCCGGCGAGCTGTGCCATTGCCATTGCTGCGATGCCGTTGTCGATGTTGATGGGCACAGGCTGTCCGAGTTCTACGTCCTTTACGTTCTCGATGGGCGAAACGAAGTCGAAGGTGATTGTTCCGTTGTCTATGCGTATGTTCTCGGCGTGGAAGTCGCCCTCGGTGCGACTGTACTCGTATACCTTCACTCCGGGCTGCACGTCGGCGTGCATCTCGAGTCCGCGGTGTATGATGAGTGCGCCGCCGGGCTGTATGAGTGTGGTGTAGTGGCGGAAGCTTTCGAGGTAGGCTTCTTTAGTGCCATAGATGTCGAGGTGGTCGGGGTCGGTGGCGGTGATGACGCTCATCCATGGGCGGAGCCAATGGAAGGAGCGGTCGAACTCGTCGGCTTCTATCACTACATAGTCGCTTTCTGCGGAGATGATGTAGTTGGTGCTGTAGTTCTTTGATATTCCGCCGAGGAAAGCGTTGCAGTCGATGTGGCCCTGGTGCATGATGTGTGCGCACATTGTAGAGGTCGATGTCTTGCCGTGTGTGCCGGCTACGCAGAGTCCCTTGTGTGTGCGTGTCAGTGTGCCGAGCACCTGTGCGCGCTTTTCTACGGTGAATCCGTTTGCGCGGAAGTATTGCAGCTCTTTGTGTTCGGCTGGTATTGCGGGTGTGTATATCACGAGGCACTGTTTCGGGTCGCGGCAGGCGTGCGGTATCTCGTCTATGTTCTCCTCGTAGTGGAGGAGTGCGCCTTCGCGTTCGAGTTGCTTTGTGAGTTCTGAGGGTGTCTTGTCGTAGCCTGCCACTACCACGCCCTTGCGTATGAAGTAGCGTGCGATGGCGCTCATGCCGATGCCGCCTGCGCCTACGAAGTAAACGGCTTTGATATCTTTGAGTTCCATTTCTGTTTCTTTATTTTTTGTTGGCGAGCTTGAGCACTTCGTCGGCAATGACGTCGGCAGAGTTGTGCTTGCCAAGTTTCTTTATGTTGGCTGTGAGCTGCGCGAGCTGCTCGGGGTCGTTCACGGTGTCGACGGCGAGCTGCAGCAGCGTTGCGGGTGCGTCGGCGTCCTTCACGTAGAGGGCTGCATCCTTGTTGACGAGGGCGAGCGCGTTCTTCGTCTGGTGGTCTTCAGCCACGTTGGGCGAGGGCACGAGTATGACGGGCTTGCCTATCAGACAGAACTCGCTGACTGAGCTTGCTCCGGCGCGGCTTATCACGAGGTCGGCTGCTTTGTACGCCGCTCCCATGTCGCCGATGAAGTCCATCACCTTGAGCATGGGCAGCGGCTTGTGTGCCTTGAGCTGCTCGGCTACGGCTGCACTGTAGTATTTGCCTGTCTGCCAGATGAACTGCACGCCGCTTTTCTCCACGAGGTCGAGGTGCTGCAGCACGCTTTCGTTCACGGTGCGTGCGCCGAGGCTGCCGCCTACGAGGAGGATGGTCTTCTTGGCTGGGTCGAGACCGAAGCTGCGCACTGCCTCTTCGCGCGAGATGGTGGTCTCGATGAGGTTCTGGCGCACGGGGTTGCCGGTGTTTATTATCTTCTCTGCGGGGAAGAAGCGCTCCATGCCGTCGTATGCCACGCATATCTTGCGCGCCTTTGCGGCGAGGTGCTTGTTGGTTACGCCGGCGTATGAGTTCTGCTCCTGTATGAGCGTAGGGATGCCCATCGAGCTGGCTGCGTCGAGCGTGGCTGCGCTGGCGTATCCGCCTACGCCTACTACTACGTCGGGCGCGAACTCGCGGATTGTCTTGCGCACCATTCGCTTGCTGCGCAGGAAGTCGAGCGCAACACCGATGTTACGGGGCGACCAGAGTGGGCGGATGAATCCTCTCACCGGTAGTCCTACTATCTCGTAGCCTGCGTCGGGCACACGCTGCATCTCCATACGTCCGAGGGCTCCAACGAAGAGTATCTTCGCGTTGGGGCACTTCGATTTAATTGCATTGGCTATTGATACGGCTGGGAAGATATGGCCTCCGGTGCCGCCGCCACTAACAATGACTCTTAATTCCTGTTCCATTTGCTCACATTTCTTTCAACTTACAAAATTAATCATTTTTTCTGATAATGTAGATTATTGTGCTTTTTTTATTACGCTTTTTTTAATTAATGTGCAACCGATTGCAACCTACACTCTGAGACCCTATTGCTTGAATGCGTAGAACGGACTTCAACGTACGTATAGAACAAAAAAATTCCCGCAGCGCTGGAATGCAATTACCGATATGATGTAGTGTTGTTACATATATGCTGTAATTGCATTCCAGCGCTGCGGGAATTGTACGTATGTTTTGCTTCTACTTTCCGATTCTAAGGCTTCAGCACTCTGAAAGCCTACGCTACGTTCGTGTCTGCTATTATCTCCTGCTTGCGCTGCGCCGAGCGGCTCACGCTGAGTATCGCGCCGATATACACGCAGTTGATGATGGTCGCCGTACCGCCCTTACTGATGAACGGCAGCGGCTGACCCGTCACCGGCACCAAGCCCACAGCCACACACATGTTGAACAGCGCCTGCGTCACGAGCAGCAGCGCCAGTCCCATGGCGAAGAACGCCGGGAAGTTGTTCTCGCAGCGGCTGGCTATGCGCCCCGTGCGGAACAGCAGTATGATGTAGAGCATAGCCACGCCCGTAGCGCCCAAGATGCCCATCTCCTCGATGATGATGGCGTAGATGAAGTCGCTGAACGCCTGCGACACGAAGTCGCGCTCCTCGGAGTTGCCCGGTCCCTTTCCCATGATGTTCGACGTAGCAATGGCGATGTTGGCATGCGCCACCTGAGCGTCCTTGTCGAGGTCTACGTCCTTCGGCGCCACATCCTTGTGGGCGAGGAACTTGTTGATGCGCGATTTCCACGTGTCGAAGCGGTGGAACACCCTCTCTACAGTGCTTTTATCCTCCTTCTTCTGCTCTATAGTCTGCTCGGTAAGCGTCTGGTTAGCGGGCTTCTGCGCCTCCTCGTCGGTACCGAACGCCATGACGCAGCACACCAGGAGCGCCACAGCCAGCACCACGATGCCCAAAAGCGCACCCAACTGCCGCGCCGGAACACGCCCAAGCAGCATCATCATGAATATCACCAAGCAGAGCAGCATCGCCGTCGACAGATTCTCAACCATGATGAGCGGCACGATGGGGAGGCACACCATCAGTATATACCTGAAAGCCAGCTTGTCGGCGCCATTCTCCGTCTGCAACGCACTCAGTATCTGCGCCGTTGCCAGCACCATAGCGCCCTTCGCTATCTCCGACGGCTGAAACTGTAAGCCGAAGAGTACTATCCAGCGTTGCGCACCGTTGGTGGAGGCGCCGGCAATAGCCACCCATAGCAGCGTGACTAAAGCGAAAAGCAGTACGAACGGCGTAGCCATCTTGAAGTATCTGCACTTCACGTTGAGCGTCACCACCATGCAGACTATTCCGATCACGATCAGCATGATATGCTTCAGCACCGGCGCCGTATAGCTGCTCGCCTTATACGTGAGCTGCGACGAAGCCGAATACACCTCGATGATGCTGACAAGGCACAGGAAGAAGAACACCATCCATATCACCTTGTCGCCTTTGAATATATTGCCTAATGTCTTGTTTATCATTGCTTGTTGTTATTTTATGTTGAGATGGTGAGATGGTGTTATGTTGAGATTTGTATTGCTAATGTCACCACTTCACCATCTCAACACCTCAACACCTCAACACATTTTTCACCATCTCACCATCTCAACACCTCAACACCCTATTACAGCCCTCTCACCAACTCCTTGAACTGCTCGCCTCTGTCCTCCATATTCTTGAAGAGGTCGAAGCTTGCGCAGCACGGACTCAGCAGCACGGTGTCGCCCGGCTCAGCCAGCTCGTAGCAAGCCGCCACGCAGTCCTTCATCGAGTGGGTGTCGCGAATCTCCACGCCCACGTTGTCGAAGAAGTCGTGCAGCTTCTTGTTGTCGGCTCCGAGGAACACAAGCGCCTTGCACTTCTGCTTCACCAGATCGAGAATCTCGTTATAGTCGTTGCCCTTGTCTTTGCCGCCGATGATGAGGATGGTAGGCGTCTTCATGCTCTCAAGAGCATACCAGCAGGCGTCTACGTTCGTAGCCTTCGAGTCGTTGACATACTGCACACCGCCTACCTTGCACACCTTCTCCAGACGATGCTCCACGCCCGGGAAGTCGCTCAGGCTCTGGCGTATCACGTCCTTCTTGATGCCCGTGATGTTGCCCGCGATGCCCGCAGCCAGCGAGTTGTATATGTTGTGCTTGCCCGTGAGCGACAGCTCCTCCTGCTCCATGTTGAACGGCGTAGGCTTCTCGATGGTATACTCGCCGTCCTCCATATAGCCGATAGAACCCTTCTCCTTCAGCTCCGAGAACGGATACTGTATAGCCTTGATGTCGTACTTCTCCAGCTCGCGCTTGATGACTGGGTCGTCGTTCCAGTAGATGAACGAGTCCTTGTCGGTCTGGTTCTGTATGATGCGCATCTTCGCGTCCACGTAGTTCTGCATGCAGTAGTCGTAGCGGTCGAGATGGTCGGGCGTGATGTTCAGCAGGATGGCGATGTTGGCGTGGAAGTCGTACATGTTGTCGAGCTGGAACGAGCTAAGCTCTATGATGTAGTATTCGTGCGGATCCTCAGCCACCTGCAGCGCAAGCGAGCGTCCGATGTTGCCAGCCAAGCCCGCGTCGTAGCCTGCCGTCTTGAAGATGTGATAGATAAGCGACGTCGTTGTCGTCTTGCCATTCGAGCCGGTGATGCAGATCATCTTCGAGTTGGTGTAGCGACCCGCAAACTCTATCTCGCTGATGATGTGTATGCCCTTGTCAATAGCAGCCTTCACCATCGGAGCCTCCTTCGGTATGCCCGGACTCTTGATGATTTCGTCGGCAGAGAGAATCTTCTCCTCGGTATGCTGACGCTCCTCCCACTCGATGGCGTGGTCGTCGAGCAGCTTCTTGTATTTGTCTTTGATGGCAGACATGTCGCTAACGAACACGTCGAAACCTTCCTTCTTTGCCAACACTGCGGCACCGGCTCCACTCTCGCCGGCTCCAAGAATAACTATTCTTTTCATTGTTTTATGATTTTAGAACCAAGAAAGATGTATTTCTGCTGAGAAATGAGACGATTCGGAAACATTGGAAATGTAAAACACGATAAGAGAAATGTCAACATCTCAACACCTCACCATCTCACCACCTCAACACCCTTCCTATCTAATCTTTAATGTTATAATGGTCATTGCCGCCAGGATTATCGTCGTAATCCAAAAGCGAACCGTAATCTTCGACTCGTGGAATGCACCCTTCGGTCGAGTGATGAGATACTTGCAGTCGGGGTCGAGCTGCGAAGCCTGCGTGCGGAAGTTGTCGTGGATAGGCGTGCGCTTGAAGATGCGCTGCTTAACGCCGCGACGCTTGCCCAGCTTGTAGTAGTAGACCTGCAGTATGACGCTCAGACTCTCCACGAAGAAGATGCCGCAGAGTATCGGCAGAAGCAGCTCCTTGTGGATGATTATCGCAGTAACGGCGATGATACCGCCGATTGTGAGCGAGCCGGTGTCGCCCATGAACACCTGAGCCGGATAGGCGTTGTACCAGAGGAAGCCTATCAGCGCACCCACAAAGGCACAGAGGAACACCACAAGCTCCTGCGACTCCGGTATGTACATTATGTTAAGATAGCTCGCATACTCTATGTGCGAACTCACATACGCCAGTATACCCAACGCCACACCGATGATGGCGGAGTTGCCGGCGCACATGCCGTCCATACCGTCGTTGAGGTTGGCGCCGTTGCTCACCGCTGTCACCACGATGATGGTCATTATCACGAACAATATCCAGCCTGCCGCAACGCGGTGCTCGCCGAAGATGCTCGTAATGCGCGAGTAGTCGAGGTTATGGCTCTTGACGAACGGGATGGTTGTCTTGAGCGACTTGTGCGCTTCGCTCTGATGCTTCACTACTATCTCCTGACCCTGACGCTCGTAAACGAGGTTCTCGTTCATCTTGACGTCTGGCGACGCCCACAGCACAAGACCCACTATCAGACCGATACCCACCTGACCTACTATCTTGTAGCGGCCCTTCAAGCCTTCCTTGTCGTGGCGGAATATCTTTATGAAGTCGTCCATGCCGCCCAGCACACCGAGCCAAAGCGTGGTGACTATCATCAATATGAGGTAGATGTTGCGCAGGCGTCCGAGCAGAAGCACCGGCACAAGGATGGAGACGATGATGATGACGCCACCCATCGACGGCACTCCTATCTTCTTCACACCGAACGGGTCGATGCTTGCGTCGCGCGCAGTCTCAGTAATCTGCTTGCGCTTGAGATACTTGATAAACTTCTCGCCGAACCATGCCGAGATAACGAGCGACAATATCAGCGCCAACAGCGAACGGAACGAAATGTAGCCCCACATGTGCGAGCCACTAATGCCGTATTCTTCGAGGAAACGAAAAAGATAATATAACATTTCTGAGTTTTGAATTTAAATTCTAAAAGCACTCACGTACCACTTCATGGTCGTCGAAGTGATGCTTCACACCCTTTATCTCCTGATAGTTCTCATGTCCCTTGCCGGCTATGAGCACTACGTCGCCCTTCTTTGCCATCATGCAGGCGGTGCGTATAGCCTCGCGGCGGTCGACAATGGTTATCACCTTCTTCATCTGCTGCGCGTTGAGTCCGGCGAGCATGTCGTTGATGATGTCCTGCGGCTCCTCGAAGCGCGGGTTGTCGCTTGTGATAATCACGCGGTCGCTCTGCTTCACAGCCTCCTGCGCCATAAGCGGACGTTTTCCCTTGTCGCGGTTGCCGCCGGCTCCGCATACGGTGATTACTTCTCCCTTTCCGTCGAGCACCTCATGGATGGCGTTGAGCACGTTCTCAAGAGCATCCGGCGTGTGGGCGTAGTCGACAACGGCGGTGTAGCCCTCCGGCGAGTGGATAGGTTCGAGACGTCCGCTCACGCTGTGCAGCGTACTCATCACGACGAGCACGTCTTCGGGCTTCTTGCCGAGCATAACTGCCGCACCGTAGACAGCCAGCAGGTTGCTGACGTTGAACTTGCCGATGAACTGTACGCCTACTTCCCTGCCGTCTATCTCGAGATACATGCCCTCGAAGTGACATTCTATTATGCGAGCCTTGAAGTCAGCCACGCTGCGTATAGAGTAGGTCTTCACCTGAGCCTTCGTATTCTGCACCATAATCATGCCGTTCTTGTCGTCGGCGTTGGTGATGGCGAAGGCAGTTTTGGGCAACATGTCGAAGAAAGCCTTCTTCGCGTTGCGGTAGTTCTCGAAAGTCTTGTGATAGTCGAGATGATCTCGTGTGAGATTGGTGAACAGACCGCCGGCGAAAGTGAGTCCGCCGATGCGCTTCTGCGCTATGGCGTGAGACGAGCACTCCATGAATGCGTACTCGCAGCCTGCATCCACCATGCGGTGAAGCAGTTCGTTCAGCGCTATCGGGTCTGGCGTCGTGTGGTCTGCCGGCACAGCCTCGTCAACGATGTAGTTGCACACGGTAGAAAGCAGTCCGCACTTATGTCCCATCTTCGAGAACATATTATATAATAAGGTGGCGATAGTGGTTTTACCGTTCGTTCCGGTCACTCCTACGAGCTTCAGCTTAGTAGAAGGATTGCCGTGGAACGTTGTTGCCACCTCACCCACTACGTCTTCGGTGCTTGCCACCTGCACATAAGTTACGTTTTCGTCGGTTTGTTCTGGTATTTCCTCGCAGAGCACAGCCTTTGCGCCGAGCTCCACCGCCTTAGGTATGAACTTGTGTCCGTCTACCTGAGTGCCCTTCATTGCCACGAACAAATGTCCGTCCTTGATACGGCGAGAGTCAATGTTGACACCCGTCACTTCTACATCATCGCTGCCTTTAACAGCAAGAACGGTGATGTTCTTAAGCAATTCTTTAAGTTTCATATATCTTTGTTTTTTATCCGAGTTTAAGCGAGCATACCATGCCCTTCTTTATTCTTTCTCCTGCGCCGATGCTCTGCTCCGTTACCTTTCCTCTGCCCGTGAGCCTAACCTTTACGCCTCTGCTCTCGATAAGAAAGACGGCGTCGCGAGCTCCCATGCCGTGAACGTCGGGCATTACCGACTTGTCGCCTTCGTTTACGCGTTTCAGCTGAATGACACTTCTGTCGCTCTCGTCGGCGCGTCCCCAGATGGGGTTTCCGTTGAGATAAGAGCCGTCCCAGTCTGTGCGCTGCTTCACGCCGAGATGTTCAAGCACATAGCTTGCAGCCAGCACATTGCCGCTCTTAACCTGCGGGATGAGAACAGAAAGCGAGTCGCGGGCGTCAGAAGCCTCCAGCTTGAGGCTCTGCGCCATGATACCTTCTGCGATGTCGTGGAACACAACGCCGCTCATGCCGCCGCCCGAAGCCGGCAGACCCGACTTCTGTATGCAGACGATGCAGCTGTAGCGCGGCTCGTATGCGGGGAAGAAGCCGGCGAAAGACAGCAGATAGTTCATTTGTCCGCTCTTATAGCCGGCGGCTCCTTTCGAGATCTGAGCCGTTCCGGTCTTTCCTGCGACGAGGAACGACTGCGAGCCGGCTTTCTTTCCGAGACCTTGACTCACTACGTGCTCAAGTATCGTGGTTATCTTCTTTATCGTCGACTCCTTGGCTATCTGCTCACGCAGCACTACGGGGTCGAACTCTTTTATTACAACTCCGTCCTTCATCACAGCCTTCACGAAGCGCGGCGCAACCATCTTTCCGCCGTTGGCAATGGCGTTGTAGAAGGTAAGAGTGGAGATAGGCGGCACCTGCGTCTCGTAGCCGATACTCATCCAGGGCAGAGTGGTCTTGCTCCAGTTGACATACTGCTTGCCTCGCGAGTCTTTCTTTGGCATTCGGATGCGTGCCGGCGATGCGCCTTGCAGCGGAATGTGCAGGTCGTCGGCGAGTCCGAGGCGGTATATTCCCTGCACATACTTCTCGGGTGTGTTGTGATAGTGGTCGTCGATGATGCGGCTGACTCCGATGTTGGAGCTCACCATGAGCGTCTGCGGCAGAGTGAGCATGCCGTAGCCGCCGCGTCGCCAGTTGTGGTCCTTCATCTCTCTGCCATACATCGGCCAGACGCCGCCGGCAGTCTCCACGCGATATGTTGTGTCGACCACTCCGTCGTCGAGCGCCACCATTATGCTTGCGGTCTTGAACACCGAACCCGGTTCGAGCAAGTCGCTTATAGCGTGGTTCTTTATCTCGTGATAGTCGTCGTCGGCACACTTCGTCATGTTGACGATGGCTTTGATGTCGCCGGTCTTCACCTCCATCACGATAGCCACGCCCACATTGGCGTTGATGAGTCGCAGCTCCTTGAGCAGCGCACGTTCGGCGAGGTCCTGCATCGACACGTCGATAGTAGTGACGATGTCGGCGCCGTTCTCCGGCGGCGTATCCGTGATGTCGAGATATCTGTTCAGCACCTTGCGTCTGTGCCTGATGCCCTCTACGCCTCTAAGGAGCGAGTCGTACGAGAGTTCGAGTCCGCATTGTGCGGTATCCTTTGCGCCAAACATCTTTCCGATGGTGCGGCCTGCGAGCGAACCGTACGCCAGTTTGCGAGCGTTATGCTCCTCCCAGTGGAAACCGCTCTGATTGCTTTTCAGACAGAACACGGGCAGACGCCTCACTTCTGAGAACGTGCTGTAGTTGATGCGTCGGTTCCACACGGGCCAGTGGCGCTTGTTCTGCTCGAAACCCTCCATGAGATGCTTCTTGAACTCAGCCGCCGTGCGGTCGGGGAAGATAGCGTTGAGCCCCTGGCAGATAGAATCGATCTTCTCGCAGAAGAGCGTGTCCTTCTTCGCTTCGCGCAGCGCCTTAAAGTCCATGTATATGTTATACTGCGGCAGCGACGACGCCATGAGTTGTCCGTCGCAGCTCAGTATGTTTCCGCGCATAGGCTGCGTCTTGAGGCTGTCTACCTTCACGCGGTCTGCCACTTCCTCCCAGTATGCGCGCTTTGCCGTCATGATATACAGCGTCTTTCCCAGCACGCTTATAGCCACCAGCGTCATTATGACGGCAATGAACGCATAACGTGGCATTACTTTCTTGCTATCAAACTTGCTCATTTATCTTCTTGATTAGGAATAGTTATTATATACGGTGGCTGCGTAGGTATGTGCAGCGTGCTGTCCTTGTCGTTGTGCAGGCGTTCGAGCACCTTGCTCTCGCGAGTCTGCTGCGTGAGGTCGCTCGAACTTGAGAGTGCTCTGTACTTTGCGTCCTCCAGCTCGCTCTGCAGATTGTCTATCTTGATGAGGTTCTGCTGACACTTGTATCGGTTAGAGATATAGACGATGATGAACAGCGTTATTAACACTATCACCCATATCTGCTGTCGCAGGAACTGCGTGTTGAGCATTTCGCCACCGAGAATCTTTCCCAGCGTCACGTTCTTCGTCAGCGGCAGTTCGTCTTCTATGGCTTGCTGTCGTATGATTGTGCGCAGCGACGGTGCGCTGTCTACGTCGTCCGCCGTTTCTGGTGCGGTCGCTGTCTTTGTTTGCGCTGTCGGTCTGTCGGCTGCAGGCTCAGCGGCGGCAGCCGTTTCGCCAGTCGTCTGTTCGCCCTTAGCGTTGTCTTCTGTGTTGGTCACATCCACCTTTATGGCGTCTGTTATGGGGTTATCTTCTTTCATTGTCTCATTTCTTTTCAGCAATTCTTAGTTTTGCGCTGCGGCTACGTGGGTTTTCTTCTTGTTCTTGTTCCGAGGGCAGTATCACCTTGTTGTTGACAAGGCGGAACGGCGTCTCTATCCTGCCGAAGAAGTCCTGCTGCACCTTTCCCTCCACGTTGCCCGACTTCATGATGTTCTTCACCATGCGGTCTTCGAGCGAGTGGTAGGTTATCACCGAGAGTCGTCCGCCGGGGGCGAGCAGTTCGGTAGCTGCGAGCAGCATCTCGCGCAGCGCATCCATTTCGTGGTTCACTTCAATACGCAATGCCTGAAAGAGTCGCGCCATGTCCTTTTTCTCTCGCTCGCGCTTGAAAAAAGGCTCCACTGCAGCCAGAAAATCCTTCGTTGTCTTTATCTCCGCCTGCTGACGTGCCTTGACGAGCGCCGCGGCTATGCGTCGCGAGTTCTTCAGTTCGCCGTAGATGTAGAAGATGTCGGCGAGTCGTTCCTCGTCGTACGTGTTCACTATCTCGGCAGCGGTGCGTCCGGCGCGCTTGT
>ERZ1026870.1094-NODE-1094-length-13019-cov-5.238584_pt1 | contig 13019 bp, 10 predicted proteins | sample MGYA00380165_ERZ1026870 | MGnify/ENA primary metagenome ERZ1026870 (study PRJEB33269, sample SAMEA4719801) | human gut metagenome | biome: human-associated habitat; feature: organic feature; material: feces | place: Cameroon | collected 2013-10 ...
CCCGCTATCCATCCCCACCCAACGCTTCGCATTGGATGGGGAATTCCGCGGAAGTTGTTAAAAGCAGCCAGTATGCGGTTGAAGGGCGAGAGAAAGTCTTCAGGGCGCGGGAGAAGTCTCATCGCCTGATTGAGAACGTCCCGTAGTTCTCCCTTGTCGGGCAGGTCTGGATCGACCATGTCGATCAAAATGCGCACAATCTTTTTCCGGGCCTCAAAGAGGACATCGGCGATCGGATGGTCCTCGTCTGTGCAGGATTCAAAGACGGGACGCAGCGTCTCGACATAACTTTCGCTCTGGAGCTGCGCGGCGTCCTCCCGGAGGGCGGGTGCCAGGCTGAAGACGGCATATAGCCCGTCGCTGAAGTGCTCATCGGTGAGGCGGCGGGCGCCGATGAGCATGCCGTACGCTGCGGCGATGTCGTCGATCAGGCAGGCGCAGGCGGCGCGTTCGTCGTCGGAGAGCTTGGCATATTCGGCTTCAAGCCTTTCGAGCAGTTGGTCGGCGGTGTCCTTGGGGTTTGAAGGCATGTTGTAGGCGCTGGATGAGGATTTGAATGAGGGCCCGGACGGGCAAACGCAGATAGTATGCCGTAGAAGAGGCCCGCCGGCACGCGTGATGCAAAGGGATGATGCGAAGGGACGATGCGAAGGGCGTCGGGGTCGGCCGCCGCCGTCTTGGCGAACGCGCGAAGTCGTGATGCCTTATCCGTATTTTCGATTTTTGGAGACGTTCTCCGAATGTCGTGCTTCGCCAGTAATTGCTCAAGGCCTGCAGTGCAAAGAGAGACGTGCCAATTGAACGAGAACTTGGAGAACAATAGCTGGACGAGGGAGTTTTCGGAGGGTTCTAGAAACCCCTCTGCTGCAGCGTTCTGGGCATAAAGAGGTGAAATGTGGCGGGGCGGCAACGGTTTGTCTAAGGTGATCACTCTATGATCTATGGGCAACAATTTTTTGAAGGGTCTTGAAAACCGGATGATCCATTGCGGGAGACGCGTTTAGGCGGCATCGGGAGAAGCCACACGAGTCCGGCCTTCTCTGAAAGAATGGCCCTCAGGTCTTGAACGAAGACCGGACCACGGTGCAGGCGCTGAGTCAAGCGCGTGCGCCACCTCGACAGCACCCCTCGGGCTTGAGCTGTCGCCGCTTGCGGGCCGTACAAAGAAGGCCCGGAGCGAACCAAAAAATGAGGATATGAAAATGTTCAAGAAGTCTCTCGCCGCCGTCGCCGTTCTCGGCGCCTTCGCCGGCTCCGCTCTCGCTGCCGATGTTCAGCTCTATGGTCTCGTCGACCTCGGTCTCAACTGGACGCAGACGGACGATGCCGCCGGCACCGAAGACACCTTCGCTCTGAAGGACGGCCAGAATTCTCCCTCCCGCTTCGGCCTCAAGGGCACGGAAGATCTCGGCAACGGCTATACGGTCGGCTTCCTCCTTGAAAACGGCTTCAGCGCCGACGACGGCCAGCTCGGCAACGGTTCCCGCCTCTTCGGCCGTGAAGCCCTCCTGTTCGTCCAGACGCCGTTCGGTGAAATCGCCGCCGGCCGCACGGGCTCCCTCGACGCTGGCACGGGCCGCTACAACCTGATGGGTTCCGGCTCCTCCGCCTTCGGTACGGGTTGGGATGCCGTCGGCGCCTCCACGGTTGTTCTGCTCGGCACGGGCGACCGTCTTGACAACGCGCTCACCTACAAGTCCCCGAACTTTGCCGGTTTCAACGTCTATGCCCAGGTTTCTCTGAAGAGGGACAACAAGGCTAAGGAAGACAACGGCGAAGCTGGCCAGGAAGGCTCTTCCGACGCCGACCGCTACTACGCCGTTGCCGCCACCTACGGCGCCGGCGCCCTCAAGGCCGGCTTGGTCTACAGCCAGACCGACTATTCCCGCTTCACCGTCAATGCGGGTGACGACGATGAAGGCCAGGCTGTCAGCGCCTACGTGAACTATGACTTCGGCATGGTCAAGCCGATGCTCGCCGTTCAGTACTGGGACGGCGGTCTCGCTAAGACGAACGCCACCTACTACAAGAACGAAGGTGGCCAGACGAAGGGCTACGGTCTCGTCGCCAGCGCTGTCGCTCCGCTCGTCGGCGGCACGTTCAAGGCTTCCGTCGGCTACAACGACTACGAAGACCTCCAGACGAAGACCTACGACGGCAACAACCTGATGGTCGGCGTCGGCTACGAATACCCGCTCTCCAAGCGCACCAGCGTCTACACGGCTGCGGGCTACAACCAGATCGAAAAGGACAAGGTTGCCGGCGGCACCGACAAGGAAAAGACGACCGAAGTCATGGTTGGCATGATCCACAAGTTCTAATCGCTCTGCGTTCGCATCGAACGCCAGCTTGACTGAACTTCAGCGCCCCGGATTCCGAAAGGAGTCCGGGGCGTTTTGCACTGCGCGCGCCGGCCTGAACGGATTCGAACGCGTCCTCGACGAGGGAAAAAGAGCGGAGCGGCATGGCCCCGATCGGGCGAAATCAATATTTCGTGGAGTTGACCCGCGGCCGTCGGGATCTGAAGAATGAGGGCTCGAAAAAGGCGTTTTGTTGTGGAAAGGCAACGAAAGAATGAAAAATCCACTCGGGGAGGGTTTGCACCTAAATATCGCTTTTACGCCACTGCCGCAGGATGAATGGCTGTTTTAACCGGGTTGCCGGCATTGGGAGGGTCATGTGCGAAGCGCGTCGACTTTGGGAGAATGAGCACAGGTTCTCACGGACCAAAGACCAGAAGCGGTTCAGACCAAAATTAACCGCTTCTTTTTCGGCAGCACCTCCAAGGACAAGACTGCCGACCTGCCGACGCACCGCACAAGACGGTGTGCGGCAAAACAATGAGGAAACAAATCATGTTCAAGAAGTCTCTCGTTGCTGTCGCCGTCCTCGGCGCTGCTTTCTGCTCCGCTCAGGCTGCTGAAGTTCAGCTCTATGGTCTCGTCGACCTCGGCATGAACTGGACGCAGACGGAAAAGGCCACCGGCGAAAAGACCGATTCCTTCTCCATGAAGTCCGGCCAGAACTCCGGTTCCCGCTTCGGCTTCAAGGGCACGGAAGATCTCGGCAACGGCTATACGGTTGGTTTCGTTCTTGAAAACGCTTTCAACGCTGACGACGGTTCCCTTGATAAGAGCGGCCGTCTCTTCCACCGCGAATCCCTGCTCTTCGTGCAGTCCGCTTGGGGTGAACTCTCCTTCGGTCGTACGGGTGGCCTTGACGCCGGTACCGGCCGCTACAACCTGATGGGTTCTGGCGCTTCTGCTCTTGGTACGGGTTGGGACCTCGTCGGTGACTCCCGCGTCGCTCTTATGGGTACGGGCGACCGCATGGACAACACCATCACCTACAAGTCCCCGAACTTCGCCGGCTTCAACGTCTACGCTCAGGCTTCCCTGAAGAAGGACAGCAAGGCTAAGGAAGACTTTGTTGACGGTGAGGCTGTTGCTGGTCAGGAAGGTTCTTCCGATGCTGACCGCTACTACGCCGTTGCCGTGACCTATGGCGCTGGTGCTCTTAATACGGGCTTGGTTTACAGCCAGACTGACTATAGCCGTAACATCGCCAACATGGTTGAAAACGAAGATACGGCCAATGTGGTCAGCGCCTTCGTGAACTATGATTTCGGCATGGTTAAGCCGATGCTTGCTGTTCAGTATTGGGACGGTGGTCTCCAGGAGGGGCTCCTTGAGGATCCTGTCGGTGGTGATGACCACTTCAAGAATAACGGCGGTCTGACGAAGGGCTACGGCGTTGTGGTTGGTGCTACGGCTCCCGTCCTTGGTGGCACTGTCAAGGCCACGCTCGGCTACAACGACTATGAAGACCTTGCTGACGTCAAGACCTATGACGGCAACAACCTGATGGTTGGCGTTGGCTACGAATATCCGCTTTCCAAGCGCACGCTCGTCTACACGGCTGCTGGCTACAACCAGTTCGAAAAGGACTTCGTTGCCGGTGGCAGCGAAAAGACGAAGTCTCAGGAAGTCATGTTCGGCATGGTCCACAAGTTCTAATCACTGCCTGTTCGCATAGAACGTCAGTTTGACTGAACAAATCGCCCCGGTTTCCGCAAGGAACCCGGGGCGATCTCATTGCGGTTCCTGCACCCAACCGGGCATTACGCAAAGAAGAAAGGCAGCAATCTCAACCGATCGCTGCCTTTTCTCCATTCATCTATCCGAGTTCTGACGTTTCAACCTCAACTCTTCACCCGGTCAAAGTACCCGGAGAGCTCATCGACAAGCTCAACGCGAAGCGCCGGGCTTCTCCCGAGCCTTCTTTTCAAGCCTTCCGAGAGCCGCTCCAAGGCCTTCTCATCTTTGACCGAACACCTTTCCACATGCAACACCGGACTCACGCCGTCCGGGAACCGGCATCTGAACCTGAGTCCCTGATGCCCCTCATCCTCCTTCATCAGCGCTTCAACCGCAGCCTCCGCGTCTGCGGCCAGCTTCAGGTTGAGGTTTGAAGGCTTCACGCCGTAGGGGAATCGGGTGAGAAGGCAGGGCCTTGCCATCTGGTCCGGACGCCTGAAGCCTAGTTGAGCGCCGAGCTTCCTGATCTCAGGCTTGCTGATGTCGGCTTCGGCCAAGGGGGACCGGACGCCCAATTCCTCGAGTGCCTTGCGTCCCGGCCTGTAGACGGCAAGGTCGGAATGATTGGTGCCGTCGCAAAGCGGCGCATCGCCCGCGAGCTTCAGGAGTTCCGTGAAGATGTGCCGCTTGCAGACGTAGCAGCGAAGCCTTCCTGCGGCTGCAAGGTCGGGCATGGTTCCCGGATCCATGGGCACAAGCTCAACCTCAAGCCCCATGGCCCGGGCTTCGCTTAAGGCTTCTTCGGTTTCAGCGGGTGCAATGTGCGGGCCCGTCACGTGCAAAAGCCTCACGCGAAAGCCCGCGAGCTTCGCAAAGAAGGCGAGAAACCGGCTGTCGAGCCCGCCCGAGTAGGCGATCGTCACGAGGCCGTTCTTGGAGTCGTCGGAGAGCTTTTGCGCGAGTCGTGCGAGACGCGGATCGTCAAAGGCGGGGAGCATGGCGAATCACTCAAGAATAGGAAGAGGCGTGCCGAAGGCCATGAGGGTGCCGTTGGCAACGCCTTCGAACACCTGAGGCGTGAAGACCGTGACGCGGTCCGACACGATCATCTCAGGCCAGCCGCCAAAGCGTGCGCCTAAGCCCAGCAGGACCGCAAGCCCCGTGGGCGTCACGGGCTCGCCTTCGCCCGACCAGGGGCGCACGGCAACGCCTTCGAGCATGGCGTAGAGCGCGGGCGCAGGGTAGGGAACGACGCCGTGGGCGCATTTGACGCTCCCGTCCGTCATGGGAAGGGGGCTCGCCATGATCATGCGGGGCTCGATCGTTTCCATGAAGTCGGCGATGAGGCCCACGGCGATGATGTTGGCAAGGCGCCCCACCTCATGAAAGTGAACGTGCTCGGGCGTCGTGCCGTGCACGCGGGCTTCGGCGTTTGCCACAACCGACCAGATCGCGGCGGCCTTCGCCTTGGCGGCGTTGGAGAGCGTGCTCGCATCGTAAAAGCGCAGGATGTCGGCCGGCGTGCGGTGGGCGTGCTCGTGCGGCGTGCGGATGACGAGCGTGTGGCCGAGGATGCCGTTGACGGCGCGGGGTCCGAAGTCGATTTCGGCCTTGAGCTCGGGAAAGCGCCTTTCCATATAGGCCTGCGCCGTGCCGGCGGTCTGGCCCGTCAGGGCGAGAAGGCCCGCGAGAAAGGCGTTGGCGTTGAAGCCCGCATGAATGCGGACGGTGAGGATCGGATGATTGAAAAGGTCGGACATGGAAAAACTCCTGAAGGCTACCGGTCGGCGCGCACGCTCTCCAGAAGGGAGAGAACGCGGGCGGCCGCGCAGGCTGCGCCGTAGCCGTTGTCGATGTTCATGACGGCGACGCCGGGCGCGCAGGAGGCGAGGCAGCTCGAGAGCGCCGTGCGGCCGCCTTCGGCCACGCCGTAGCCCACCGACGTGGGGACCGCAAAGATGGGCTTGGCGGTGAGGCCGCCGAGCACGCTCGCGAGCGCGGCGTCGAGCCCCGCGCAAACGACGACGACGTCGCCCTTGTTGATCTCGTCCCGGGCGGCCTCGATGCGCCAGAGGCCCGCGACTCCGCAGTCTTCAAAAAGCCGCACGGTCCAGCCGAGGTATTGAAGGGTGCGCGCGACTTCGTGCGTGACGAAGCCGTCGGCCGTGCCCGCGGACACGACGCTCGCCGTCCCCTTTTCGTGGGGCGGACAGGTGCGGTGCCAGGCGGTGCGCGATAGAGAATCGTAGTCGTAGGCGGCCCGAAGGGAGGCGGGAATCTGTTCCCAGCGTTCGGGCGAGAGGCGCGTAAAGAGGATGGGCTTTTCGTCGTCGGACGCAAAGCGCGTGAGAAGCGCAAGGAGCGCTTCCAGGGGCTTTCCTTCGCAGAAGACGGCCTCGGGCAGTCCGATGCGGACGTCGCGGTCGATGTCGAAGCGGATGTTGTCGGGCATGCTGGCCTCGGATTGGATTGGTGGAAGACGTCGGACAAAAAACCTGCCGCGCCGCAGGGCGCAGGCAGGCTTCGTGGTGAATGAACGCAGCCGTTATTCGACGCGCGGCACCGTGAGCGATCCTTCGGGCATGAGGATCATGTCGGGCGTCTCGCCCACGTATTGCTTGGCAAGCTCAAGCGCTTCTTCAACCGTGTCGACGGCGCCCGTGAAGAGCATGTCGTGCGCGAGGTCGCGGTCAAGGCTCGTCACGAGGATGTAGCGGGCCTTCTCGATCGGGCGCGTGATGGCGTAGGCCTTGTTCGCGCCGATCTTGAAGTTCGCCTCGAGCTCGGCCTTGATGGCGGCCGGGGTCTTGAGGCGGCGGAAGGTTTCTTCGAGCACCTTGGAGCCCGACCCTTCCTCGCAGTCGGCAAGGAGAATCACGACGCCGTCCTTCCTGACGGCGCAGGAGGCGTTCTCCATGGTCTTTTGCATCTGATAGACGTTGATGTCCTTCGGATAGCCGCCGCAGGAGACGATCACCAGGTCGGCGGGCTTTGGAATGACGCAGCCGTAGACCTGGTCGACGAACTTGCAGGCTTCCTTGTGCGCGGCGATGTAGTCGCCCGCGAACATGCGCAGGAACTGGTGCTTGGCGTTGAGGATGCCGTTGAAGAGAAAGAGCGAGCGGCCCTTCGCAAAGAGGGCGACGCCTTCCATCTGGTCTTCATAGCAGGGGTTGCCCGTGGTGCGGCCGAGCGCGGCGTTTTCGTCAAGCATGAAGCTGTGGTTGACGCGCACGGTCTCCATCGCGGCGCAGCCCGGCAGGATCGCCTTGCGTCCGCCGCCGTAGCCCGAGAAGTAGTGGTGCACGATCGTGCCCGTGAGGATCACGTGGTCGACGTTGCAGAGCTCCTTGTGAATGTGCACGGGAGTGCCGCGGGAGGTGGTGCCGAAATATTCGAAATCGTCGTCGTTCGTGCAGATGCTGTTGAACATCTTGAGGCGGGAGGCGACGTTTTCGCCCACGCCCTCGGCCATTTCCTCGTGCGACATGGCGCGGTGCGTGCCGAGCGCGAAGACGATCTTCATGTCCTCGTCCCTGACGCCCAGGCGGTTCATTTCGTCGACGAGAACCGGCATGAAGTCGAAGCTGTTGGCGACGCGGGTCGGGTCGTTGCAGATGAAGGCGACGGTGTCGCCGGGCTTGACGATTTCCTCGAGCGACGGGCAGCCGATCGGATGACGGACCGCCTCGAGCACGCCCGCCTTGATGTCCTCCATCGGCGGGAAGTCTTCGGTGCGGACCACCTTCAGAACGCGGTCTTCTTCAACGGTAAAGGTTTTGCGGCCGCGCCCGTAGGCGAAGTCATAGGTCTTCATGGTCATGTCTGGTCTCCTTGATTCGGCTTAACTGATGTGTTCTTGAGGGGCGGCCCGACTCCCGCCCCGTCTTCAAATGGTCCTGTCGGGCGTGGAAGTCATCCGAAAGCAGTAGTGCTTCGGCGCGGGCCGAGTCTGCCGTAGGAGCATTATAGGAGCGTGGAATTCGTTGGGAGCGAGGCCTTGTCGCGAAAAACGACGTCAAGCGCGGGAAGTCAAGCCTTGAGGCGAAACTTACACTTTTGGAGTAGTGAGTTACCCGATCGAGCTTTGGCGGGATGCGGACGCAAAGCAGGTCGGCCGCCCCGATGCCTTCGGTAGCGGCCGCTTTGGGTTGGGAATCCGGCTTCGGTGCTAGATGCCGGCGCACCTTACTTGCCGTCGACGCTGTTGACGAGATTCATCCGCATGATGGCCCGGTGCTTGGAGCCGTCGAGGCGCTCAAGGTCGAAGCAGTCGCCGTCGACCGTCGGAAAGTCGGCGAGATATCGGTCGATGCGGGCTAGCGCCTCGGCCGGAAGGCTTTGTCCGATGAGCTTGGCGTTGCCCTCGACGTGGCGCGAGCTGCGCGTGCCGATGATGGCAGCCGCAACCTCGGGGCGGGAGAGCGTCCAAAGCGTGGAGACGTTGGCGATGGAAAGCCCGAGCTCGTCGCCGATCGACTTCATGAGGGCGAGAAGGCCCTGGAAGCCCTCCCAGCGAAGCGAATCCTCGATGACGAGCGCGTACTTGACGAGCGAGCGGTTTTCAAAATGCCTGGGCTTCGGCACGCCCAGCCACTTTTCCGACATGAAGCCGCCCGCGACGGTGCCGTAGCAGAGGAGCTTGACGCCGGTTTCGCGGCAGAGCGCCTCCATGCGCATGGCGGGACGGCGGTCGAGGACCGAGTACTGGCACTGGTTGGTCGCGACGGGAATGCCCGCGTCGATGAGCTTTTTGAGTTCGACGGCGTTGAAGTTCGTCGTGGAGATGAGGCGAATGAGGCCCTTTTCCTGCAGACGCACGAGTTCGCCCGCCACGTCGACCATGCCCGGCACCGAGTAGTCCCACCAATGGAATTGAACAGCGTCGAGGCGCTCGACGCCGAGGCGCCTGATGCTTCGGGTGATGATGTTCTCGACGTAGGCCGGCGTCACGTTCGCGAGGTCGTTGAGGTCCGGGACGAACTTCGTGTGAATCTGAGGCAGGCGCTGCCCCGCCTTGCGGCGGCTTCGGACGATGTCGCCGAAGAAGTCCTCGACGCCCGTGTAGATGTCCGCGCAGTCGAAGGTGTCGAATCCGAGATCGATGAGTCGGTTGAAGGCGGAGGCTGCGTCCGCAAGGTCCAGGGGTTTGTCGAGCGCGTGGCCCGCGGAAAGCTGCCAGCCGCCGTTGATGACGCGGGGAATGGAATAGTCGGGCGTGATCTGAATGCGGTCCATTCGGGGCGTTTCGGTCATGATCATGTTCTTCCTTGAAAAGTTCGGGCTGTTCATTTGCCCTCGGGATTGAGCGGGACGACGGTGCAGTCGGCATGCGAGAAAAGGCGCCGTGCGGTCCTCTTGATTCGGAATTTGGCACCGCAGTTGGGGTCGGGACAGGCGATGAGCGCGTCGGTCGTCATCCAGTCGTGCGGGTCGGTCGGGCGCTCCTTGGCGGGCAGAAGCGGCAGGAGCGCCGCGAGCGCGTACATCGAGAAGCGCCCGCCCTCCGGGAAGACGAGGTCTTCGCCCTCGACGCGAAAGCCTTGTCCGGCATGGTGGCGGCAGACGAAGGTCTCTTCGTCGCCTTCGACGGTGACCTCAAGGTCGTAGAGCTCAAAGGTGTCTTTGTGCATGGGAAATCCTTTCAATTCAGAGCATGGGTTCGGGCGCGGCTGCGGGCGCAAGGATGCGGGTGGAGCCGGTGCGGCCTTCGGACGTGCCCGCCTCCGTCATGCGGCCCGCGCCCGTTGCGACGGCGAAGGCGAAGACGAGAAAGAGCGCGATCGGATAGAAGGCGGCGGTCATGAGCGTGAAGGGCGTCACGGCGGCAGCGCCCTCAAGCCCCGAGACGGCGGCCATCGTGATGAGGACGAAGGCGGAGAAGGGCATCAGGACGGGAAGGCTGTTGGCAAAACCCGAAAGAAGGTGGGAGCGGCGGTACGGATGCACGTTGGAGGCGCGGCCTATGTCGTCGGTGAGCGACCCGACAAGAGCGACGGCCGCGGAGGTGACGGCGGCAAAGAGCGTCGTCACGACGAGCGTCGCGGCGGCAAGGAAGAGTTCGGTGCGAAGCGTCGAGGGACGGCCCTCGGTGCCGCGATCGAGCGCCTTTTGCATCATTTCGGGCACGCCCGCCTCGCGCACGATGCCCGTGAAGGCAAAGAGCGTGACGCAGAGCAGGATGATGGGCGAGACGTTCGCGATGCCGGAAATGAGAAAGCCCGAGAGCGCGCCGTTTTCGGCCGCAAAGACGGAGGCGAGGGTGAGGCGCCCGGCGGCAAGGCCCGCGAGCGTTCCCGTCACGACGCCCGCGGAAATCGCCATCAGCACGTCGCGGGTCTTGACGGCGACCGCAATGAGAATCGCGACCGGCACGAGCATGAGAAGCGCCTTCGCGTCACCCGCGAGCGCGGCTTCGGTCACGGGACGGGATTCGCCCGAGAAGGCGTAGAAAGGAAGCGAGATGACGAGCGCGGTCATCGCGTAGGGAAGGCGGGTGCGCACGACGCCCGCGATGTCGGCCGGCGTCCCGTTTCTGAAGCGCTGAGTGACGGACGAAATCACGGTGACGTCGGAGACGGGCGCAAGGTTGTCGCCGAAGATGGCGCCCGAGAGCACCGCGCCCGCAAGCATGGCCGGGTCGGCGCCGAGCGCAACGCCCGCGGGAAAGAAGATCGGCATGGCCGCAAGAAGCGTGCCGATGGAGGAGCCCGTGGCGGCCGCCATCAGAGAGGAGGCGAGAAGCACGAAGACGGCGAAGGCGTGGCCCGTGAGGTTGAGAAGACCGCCGAGATATACCAGGCCGTCGGCGACGCCCGAGGCCTTCATCATCGCGGAGAAGATGCCCGAGGCAATGAGGATGAGCACGACGGTGCCCGTCAGTTCGGAAGAAGCCCCGCGCACGGCGGCCTTCCAGTATTCGGACGGGGACTTCGCGAGAAGCGAACCCGAAAAGAGCGTGAGCACGCCTGCGGCGGCAAGGCCCGTAAGGTCAAAGGCGGCCTCGAAGATGAAGAGATGCGCGGTGACGGCCACAAAGAGCGCGAGCGGAAGAAGAAGGACGGCGGCTGAGCCGTGGAATCGAAGCGTTGTCATGTCGGGTGCCTGCTGAGGACGGTGGGGTCAATGGGAATGGGGACGAAGCTTGGAACAACATCCTTTTGCCATCGCCTGTTGCAGGACCTTGCGCTTTCGAGGAGCTTTCTGAACATCTTTCAACCTGTCGTTTCGTTGTTGGGGCCTTGTCCGCCGCCCGCCGGGTTGTCGATGCATGAAAAAAAGACCCGCGGGCTCGCGGGTCTTTCGGACTGAAATTTGGGCAATACGCACCCGACCCGCTCTAAGAAGAGAGGGAGCGCCACCAGAGCGTGAGAAGGTGCGCGCGTGCGGCGGAGGTCGGAATGAGAGTCTGCGTATTCATGATGAGTCAAGCATAGCGTGGCGGTCCATGTTCGTGCATCGGGTCGATGCCCTAAGGCAAATGCCGTAGATGCGGGCTAGGAGATGCTCGGCGGGCAACCGCATGATTCAGACAAACGAGATTTTCACGCGTTTTCCCAAGGCCTTTGCATATCGCGTCAAGGTACGTCCGGAAGGGAGCTTCCCCCGCATAAGATTGCTTTCGAGTCGTGCAACGGCAGACTGCGTTGTTCCCATGCGGGCGGCAACGTCCGCCTGCGTAAGGCCGGCCGATGCGCGTGCCGCGATGATCTTGTCGAACTCGGCAAGCTCTGCGTTGGCTTGCCTCCATTCCTTTCGGAAGTTCGGATCTTCCAGAGATTCGTTCAACATGTCACGCCAGGCCTTGGTCGCTTTCATGAAAATGCTCGATCAGTTGGTTGGTTGGTTGGTCGGTCGTTGCAGCCAGTCGCAGCTGTGTGAGTCGGACTGACTGCAGTCGCAGAGGCCGGGGTTTCGGTTTTGCAGGCCATCTGTCCGCGATGAACCTTCGCGGGATTGGCTGCCTGAATCATAGCAAAAATGCGATATTCATATTCGCTCCTGTTCGTCTGAAGCTTTGTTCGCCTGAAGCTTTGCGTCTTTGGCGCTGCCGGCTGCACAGGCTGGTCCGGCGCTCGGCAAGTTCGATCGGCGACGCCCGCGGGGACGGCACCGGAGACGCCCGGTGGGCAAAAACCCTTCTTTGTGAACAATGTCACAGAAGGCCGCCGGGCGTCTTTCTAGACTGGCACTGTCATGACGGGTTTGGACCGGAAGCCCGTCGGTCTGAAGTTCGATCAAAGGAGAATCATCATGCAGCTCAATCGTCGTCAGTTCCTCGGTTCCGCCGCCGCTGCGGCCGCGCTCACCACGGCACCCGCCGCCATGGCCGCCGTCGTGCAGAAGAAGGCCGACGTCGTCATCGTGGGCGGCGGGCTCGCCGGCCTTGCCGCCGCGAACAAGCTCGTCAACATGGGCGTCAAGCCGATCGTGCTCGAAAAGCTCCCGTTCCTCGGCGGCGCGGGCCTCTTTCCCGAAGGTTCCCTGGGCGTAGGCACGAAGTACCAGAAGGAGCACGGCATCAAGACGACCGTGCAGGAAGTGCTCGACGCTGCGCTTCAGTATCATCACTTCCGCGCCGACCCGGCCGTGCTTCGCGTTCTCATTGAGGAGTCCGCGGGCACCATCGACGAAATCATCGACATGGGCGTCGAAATGCGCGGCATCCGCACCGTCTATCCGAAGGAAGAGTCGCTCCAGACTTGGCACCTCTTCAAGGGCGGCGCCGCCGAAGTGATCAAGCGCTTCGTGAAGAACGTCGAAGAGCGCGGCGGCGAAATCCGCAAGAACACGCACGTCCAGAAGCTCATCGTTGAAAACGGGCTCGTCTGCGGCGTCGAGGCCGTGGACAAGAAGGGCGACAAGCTCATCATCCATGCCCGCAAGGTCATCATCGCCACGGGCGGCTTTGCGGCCAACAAGGAAATGCTCGCGCAGTACGTCTTTGATTCGTCCGCCCTCGGCATGGTCGAGCCGATCTGG
>ERZ1026870.1109-NODE-1109-length-12812-cov-10.108960_pt1 | contig 12812 bp, 11 predicted proteins | sample MGYA00380165_ERZ1026870 | MGnify/ENA primary metagenome ERZ1026870 (study PRJEB33269, sample SAMEA4719801) | human gut metagenome | biome: human-associated habitat; feature: organic feature; material: feces | place: Cameroon | collected 2013-10 ...
TTACGACGTAGCGGAAGCGATCCTGCGACTCGGGCATCGTGATCAGCACGCTGCCCGAGGCGGTGGAGAAGTTGAAGCGGACGGTCTTGTTCTTGAGGATGCCGAGCACTTCAAGGAGGTAGGTGATGTTGAAGCCCATGTCGAGTTCGTCATGCGTCCAAGGCACATCGAAATGCTCGAGAGCTTCTTCATGGTCGTTGTTCACGCTTTGAATCTTCAGGCCTTCTCCGTTGAGAATCCAACGGATGCCGTGGAACTTCTCGTTCGTCATGATGCCGACGCGGCGAAGGGCGTTGGCGATGGCCTCACGCTCAAGCTCAAGTGCGTTGGGATTCGTATCCTGAGACGGCAGCACGCGCTTGTAGTCGGGAAAGCGCCCCTCAATCAGCTTGCTCATGAAGGTGATGTTGCCGAAAGAGAAGCAGACCTGAAGATCCGTGAACTGAATGCGGACGGGCGTGTCGTCTTCGGGCAGGAGGCGGATGAGCTCGCGAACGGTCTTGCGAGGGATGATGGCCTGCATCGGAGTGTTTTCGTCATCAACGTCAACTTCGCAGCAGGCCAGGCGATGCGTGTCGGTGGCAACGGTGCGCAGCTTTTTGTCTTCAACAACGAAAAGCACGCCGTTGAGGTAGTAGCGAACGTCCTGACTTGCCATGGCAAAGGCGGTCATCGTGAGCAGGTATCGCAACGTGCGCGACGGGATGATAATCGTTGTTTCCCATTGGCCCTCCTTGAGGACCGGGTATTCGCTGGCCGACAGCGTCTGGAGCTGAAACTTGCCATTGTTGCTGCTGATCGTGAGGCCGCGTTCGTCGAGGTCGAAGTCCACTTCGTTGGAGGCGGGGAGCGCCGTCAGAATGCTTGCAAGCTTGGCTGCGTTGACCGTGAAGCGCGTGTCAACGCCTGCCACGCCGACTGGGGCTTCCGTGCTGATCTGGATGTCCAAGTCGGTGGCGGAGAATCTCACGCTCTCGCCGTTCTGTTCGATCAGGATGTTGCTCAGAATCGGCAACGTCTGGCGTTTTTCAACAATGCCTTCGACGATCTTGACGGGTTTGAGCAGGGGTTCGCAGACGCTCTGGATGTTCTTCATAACAAATACCGGGTGAAAAATTCAAAAAAAGCGGGTTCCGTCCGTGATTGTCAGCCCTTGATCATCTGCTCGAGCACGTGGATCTCGTGATTGAGTTCGGCGTTGCCTTGGCGTTCCTGGGTGATCTTGCGCACGGCGTGCATGACGGTCGTGTGGTCTCGGCCGCCGAAATTAGCGCCGATTTCAGGGAGACTGTGCTGAGTCAGTTCCTTGGTGAGGTACATGGCGATCTGGCGGGGTCGGGCGATGTTTGCCGGACGACGCTTCGAATGCATCTCCGCAACCTTGATGTTGTAGTAGTCGGCAACGGTTTTCTGAATGCTTTCGATTGTGATCAGGTTGTTGTTGACCGAGAACTGATCTCGAAGGACATGCTTGGCGATGTCGATCGTGATTTCCTTGGCGGCCGACGGCTGAAACTGCTGGTAAGCGATGACCTGCTGAAGGGCGCCCTCGAGTTCTCGGACATTGGACTTTAGGCGCTTGGCGATGAACATGGCAACTTCTTCAGGGAGTGCGGCGCCGAGCGCTCTGGCCTTGTTGAGCAGAATGGCGATGCGCATTTCGAGTTCAGGTGGCTCAATGGCGACGGACAGGCCCTGAGAGAAGCGCGAGATGAGGCGTTGCTCGATGTCTTTGAGGTTGCGCGTGTACGTGTCGGCCGTGAGCACCACCTGCTTGTTGTGCGGTACGAGAGCTTCAAAGGCGCGATAGAACTGAGCTTGCGAGCCTTTGGCGCCTGAAAACGACTGAACGTCGTCAATGAGGAGCAGGTCAAGGTTGCGGTAGCGCTCGTCGAACATCTGAAGTGCCTTGCGAGAGCTCGAAGAGTCGCGCGTGGCGGTTGTGTACTCGCTGATGAAGTCCTGAGCGGAAATGCATCGTACGCGGGCCTTGGGATGGAGGTCGAGATAGCGATGTCCGATGGCCTGCATCAGATGAGTCTTGCCAAGCCCGACCCCGCCGTAAATGTAGAGCGGGTTGTACTGCATGCCCATGGTGGTGGCCACGTGCTCAGCGGCGGCAACAGCAAGCTGATTGGCGTTGCCGTTGACGTAGTTTTCGAAAGTGAGCCCGGGAAGAAGCCCCGTTTCCTCACGGCGCCTTTCAATGTCTTCCAGGGTCGGCCCTTTGGGTTGGGCGAGGGGCGGGACGTCGCCCGCACCGGTGCCCGCGGCCTGCAGGGTGACCTTCACCTGAGTACCGTGAAGATGCACGGCCACATCCTGGATGGTTTTCAGATAAGTCGCGCGGATCGTCTGCACCTTGCTTGCAGGAGCCTCGATGATCATGTCGCCGCGGTCGCTGTCCCAATGCACCAACTCAATCGGCTCAAACCAATTGGTGATGATCATAGGGGGGAGCTTCATTGCTTTGATCTGTGCGAGACAGTCTTGCCAGAAGTTGTTCATGACGGACCTAGATGTAGATTGAAGGCTTGCCGGAACGGCCTGCTGAGCAGGGCGGGGCAAGGAAGGTGAATGTATTATTTTAGCCCATTTGCCCGTGGATAACTGTGCTTGAGGATAACTTATCCACAAAATGGTGTGGATAAATTTTTCATTGAATATCAACGCATTAGGTTTTGCGGGAAAAGGCATCGGAAAAGATTTACACAAGCCGATGTGGTGCAGCGGGCCTAGACCCCCAGATGTTGTGTTTCGAGAGGCTTTTCTCGAGGAGCTTCAGAGCGAACGTCGTGACGGGGCGCGATTTTTTGTGGTTTTCGTTTGACAAATCCACCTCCTTTGAGTTCTAATATCAAACTTTTCGTAACTCGGCAATCTCGATGATTGCGGGGCTGCCGGCGGTACTGCAGGCGGCATCGCACAGAACAAAAGCGCCGGCTTGCGAAGACCTATTTGGCTAGCCCGTTTCCAGAACGATTGACATGGGACTGTGTGGCTGGCATACCCCTGTTGTTTTCTCCTCGGTTTGCGCAGACGCGCGCCGAGGTTCATGCCTATCGAGGAATAATCATGGCTACCAAACGTACCTATCAGCCTTCCAAGGTCAAGCGTGCTCGTACGCACGGCTTCCTGGTTCGCAGCCGCACGAAGGGCGGTCGTCGCGTTCTCGCTCGCCGTCGCGCTAAGGGCCGTCACACCCTGGCTCTCTAATCGGCTCGTTCACGGCCGGTAACGATCGCCGTGTCCAGCTACACTGCGGCCCCCTTTAAGTTCCCCCGTAGTTTGCGCATCATTAAGAGTGCGGACTATGGGGTGCTTGTGCATACGCGCAATGAAAATACTTTCCGACTCGCGTCGAAGTATTTTTCGGTCAACGCGATGAAGTTCCCGGAGAACCCGGGCAGGCTTCGCTTCGGCATCACCGTCGGCAAGCGCAATGCCCATCGTTCCGTGGATCGTGCACTGGTGAAGAGAACCTTGAGGGAGGCTGCAAGGAAACAAGCCCCAGCACTTGCGGCGCTTCTCGGCGAGCAAGGCGTGGGGCTTGACGTTTCTTTACGGCTCAAGGTTTCCTTGAAGGAGATCCCCGGCATCGATCAGGGCGTTTGTGCTCTGAAGCAGTCCTTGCGAAATGATGCGCAGGCATTGATGGAAGCGCTTCAAAGGCGTCTTCCGAAGCTGCTTGCTCCGAGCAAGGGCGAGTGACGTGGCGGCGAAGTTTTTGCGGATGTTGGTCAGACTGTATCAGCTGACTTTGTCGCCGTGGGTGGGAAGGAGTTGTCGATTCGTTCCCACGTGTTCAAACTATGCCATTGAAGCACTCGAAAAATACGGTGCTGTCAAGGGAACTTATCTGACCATCTGTCGTCTGCTGCGTTGCCATCCTTTGGGAGGCCGCGGGCTGGATCCCGTGCCGGCGAAATTCCGCTGGCGTTGCTGGTGCAGCGAGTGCATGACGGAAGAACAAAACAAGGGATCTGCGGATCTTTTCAACATCCAAAAGAAGTAGTGGATAAAAATGGGAAAGGACATGCAACGCGCTCTTCTGTGGGCGATTCTTTTTACCTCCTGCTTCCTGCTGTGGGATAACTATCAGGTCTACAAGGGCGAGAAGTCCTTTTTCCATACGGAGGCCGTTGAACAGCAGGTGGCTGCCGATGCGGCCTCGGGCGTTCCGACCGGCAAGGATGTCGATGCTTCGGTTCCGGCTGCCGCCGCTGCCGTCAAGGATCCGGTCGTTGTGGAAACCGACCGAATGAAGGTCACCTTCGACCGTGAGGGCGCCGTCATCGTCGGTACCGAAATGACGCTGATTCCTCGTCAGGCTGACTGGACTGAAGTGGGGCTGGCGGGGCTCATTCTGAACCGAAAGCCAGCTGAAAATCTCGGCAACGTTGATCTTCTTGAAATCACAAAGAATCGCACCTACGTTGCTCAGAGCGGCCTCGTGGGCGGCAACTTCCCGAATCATAAGGATCAGTACAGGCTTGTCAGTCAGAAGCTCAAGATGGAGGATGCCGACAAGCTCGACGTGGTCTTTGAGGCCACCAAGGGAGGCGTGACGGTCAAGAAGACCTATACGTTCAACCGAGGTCATTACGGCATTGATGTGTCGACAGAAGTCGTCAATAACAGCGGCGCTGCCATTCAGCCGTCCGCCTATTATCAGCTTACCCGCGACGGCGGCAAGCCTGAGGGCGAAAGCTCCATGTACTCCACGTACACGGGTCCTGCCTTCTATTCCGACGAAGAGAAGTTCCAGAAGCTTGAGTTTGAGGATATTGCCGACAACAGCGCTTCCTTCGAAAAGTTTACCAACAACGGTTGGCTCGCCATGGTTCAGCACCACTTCGTGAGCGCTTGGGTTCCTGCCAACGGGGAAGAGCGCGAGAACTATGCTCGCGAGGTTGGCAAGAACCTCTACGCCGTGGGCACGCTCGTGAAGCTCGACACCGTTGAGCCCGGCAAGTCCGTAACTGACAAGGCCGTTCTTTATTCTGGTCCGCAGGATCAGGATCGGCTTGAACAGATTGCCTCTGGGCTTGAACTCGTGGTTGACTACGGTTGGCTGACGTTCCTCGCCAAGCCCATCTACTGGCTTTTGTCTTTCCTTTACGGCATTGTTGGCAATTGGGGCTGGGCCATTGTGCTCCTGACCTGCATTGTGAAGGCGATTCTTTATCCTGTTTCCGCTGCTGGCTATCGGTCGATGGCTCGCATGAAGGAAGTCACGCCGCGCATGAAGCAACTGCAGGATCGATACAAGGACGACAAGCAGCGCCTCAACCAAGCCATGATGGAGCTGTACCGTACGGAAAAGATCAATCCGGTCGGCGGCTGTCTCCCGATCATGCTTCAAATTCCGGTGTTCCTTGCCCTCTATTGGGTGCTTCAAGGTTCTGTTGAGTTGCGCGGGGCTCCGTGGATCCTTTGGGTTCATGACCTTGCAATGCCCGATCCCTGGTTCGTGCTTCCGGCGATCATGGCTGTGACGATGTTCCTGCAGATCCTGCTTAATCCGAAGCCCACCGATCCGACGCAGGCCCGCATGATGTACATCATGCCGGTGGTTTTCTCGGTGATGTTCTTCGTGTTCGCGTCCGGCCTCGTGCTTTACTGGCTCACGAACAACGTTCTGTCGATTCTCCAGCAGTGGTGGATCAACAAGACCATCGCCGCCGAACGCGCCAAGCGTCTTCAGAGCTAAAGCCTTGGCGCTTCTCTAAAGACCGACAAAAAAGGGGTGCCTTAGAAGGGGCATCCCTTTTTGTTTGACTGAAAAGCTTATGAGCGTTTTTTGAAAAGACTTGGCAGCAAAAGAAGCGGCCACAGCCAGAGCGAAGCGCTCCAGAGCAGACATCTTGGCAGAGAGATTCTCTGGTTTTCAGACTGCCATGTTCTCATGAAGAGCACGACAGCCCCGGCGATGCACCAGAGAAGAAAGCCGCAATAGATGAGCGCCCGCGTGTTGTAGTCGTCTCCTAGCGCAGCGGCGGTGTAGGCTGCCAAGGGAATGCACAGAATCATGCCGGTGCAGGCGCCGATCAGCGTCGGGCCGAAAAAGGGCTTGCGTTTGGGAGAAGGGGGCAGAGACATGGGTTCGGAGGGACCAGAGTACATAATCCCAACCATCGTATACCAAAGAGATTGGAGCGGGCATTACAATCTCCTCACTCTGTCGATCCGAACATCGCATCGGCAATACTCGGAAAGAGCTTTATGCATCACAGCGACAAAGATCCCATCATCGCCGTTGCAACGGCCGCAGGCCGTGGCGGCATCGGCATTCTGCGCCTATCGTTCAGCAAGGCGCTGGAAACCCAGTTGGTAGAGCGCCTTTTTGGGGATGATTGCGCCCTGAAGGCACGATATGCGCATCTTCTGCCTTTTTTGGGAATGAACGGTGAAGTGCTCGATCGAGCAATCGTGCTGTTCTTTCCTGCGCCCCACAGCTACACGGGAGAGTCCGTGCTGGAAGTCCAGGCGCACGGAGGCCCGGTGTTGCTGAGCCTCATCATGCGCACGTGTTTGGAAAAGTGTCGTGATTTAGGTCTTCGGACGGCTGAACCGGGCGAGTTCACGCGCCGCGCATTCATGAACGGGCGTATGGACTTGACGCAGGCTGAGGCAGTTGCCGATCTGATTGACGCAGTGAGCGAATCAGCCGTTCAAGCGGCGACCCGCTCCCTGAGCGGTGCATTTTCCGATCTTGTCCGTGATGTTGATGCCAACATCACGGAGTTGCGTGCCTTCATCGAGGCTACGTTGGACTTTCCAGAGGAGGATATCGACGTTATTGGTTCGGAAAAGGTTCGAACCCGCCTCATTCAAGCTGAAGCCGGCATTCGAGTCATTCTTGAAAACGCCCGTCAAGGGCAGGTGCTGCGTGAAGGTGTGACTGTGGCCATCGTGGGTAGTCCCAATGTCGGGAAGTCGAGTCTGCTCAATGCCCTCGCTCAAGAGGAGGTTGCGATTGTTACGGACATTCCCGGCACTACGCGTGACCGCATTGAACACTGGGTTTCACTCAATGGCGTTCCCGTCAAGATGGTGGACACGGCTGGCATTCGCACGACGGACGACATCGTTGAGAGCAAGGGCATCGAGCGAACGCTTGCTGAGATCCGCAGAGCGGATGTAGTGCTGCATCTCAAGGATGCTTCCGGACTCATCAGGGATGACACTGAAGTTCTTGACATGGTTTTGAAGGAGGTTCGCTGCGGCGTGCCTCTTCTTACCGTGAACAATAAGGTCGATTTGTGCGGGTCGACTGCGTCTGAAGGCGAGCTTGCCATTTCGGCCAAGCAGGGACTCGGTCTCTCCGAGCTCAAGGCGCGCCTTCTCGACGTGGTGGGGATGACGTCGACGACGGACGGCGTTTTTATGGCGCGCGAGCGCCATCTGCAGTGTCTGAAGACGGCAGCGGAACACGTTTCCAGATCCCTCGTTCTCATTGATTGCGATCCTATGCCTGAGCTTGTGGCAGAGGAACTTCGCCTTGCGGGCCGCGCGCTGGGAGAAATCCTCGGCGAAACGACGACAGAAGATATCCTCGGCATGATTTTTAGTAAGTTCTGTATTGGGAAATAAATGCTGTACCCCGAAAAATTTGAAGTCATCGTGGTCGGCTGCGGCCATGCAGGTGCGGAAGCAGCGCTTGCCGCCGCGCGCATGGGCCGCCGCACTTTGCTCGTGACGCACAATGTTGAAACAATCGGCCAATTGTCCTGCAATCCGTCTATCGGCGGCATCGGCAAGGGGCATCTTGTCAAAGAGTTGGATGCCATGGGCGGCGCCATGGGCGTTGTGACCGACGAGGCTGGTATTCAGTTCAGAATCCTCAATGGTTCAAAAGGCGCGGCCGTTCAGGCCACCCGCGCTCAAATCGATCGCCAGCTCTATCGACGCGCCATGCGCGAACGTATTGAGCGTCAGGAGAATCTCAGCGTCTTTCAACAGGCTGTTGATGATCTGATCGTCGAGAACGGCCGCGTTGCCGGCATTGTGACTCAGACGGGCTTTTGCTTCAGTGCGCAGGCTGTCGTGCTCTGCGCCGGCACCTTTCTCAACGGTATGGTGCACATCGGTCTTGAGCACTATCAGGCCGGTCGAGTCGGGGATCCTGCAAGCATTCGTCTGGCGGAGCGCCTTAAGGAGCTCGGCATGCCGCAGGGGCGTCTCAAGACGGGAACGCCTGCCCGCATCGACGGTCGCACGATTGACTTCAGCAAGTGCGAAGAGCAGTGGGGAGATCTGGATCCCGTGCCGCAGTTCTCGCTGCTCAGACCAGCGCCGGAACATCCGCGTCAGGTGCCTTGTTGGATAACGCGCACGAATCAGAAGGTTCACGACATCATTTTGGCGAACCTGGACCGTTCGCCCATGTATACAGGCATCATTCACGGCATCGGACCTCGCTACTGTCCGTCCATTGAGGACAAGGTGAAGCGCTTTGCCGATAAGGACAGTCATCAGGTGTTTCTCGAACCCGAGGGGCTGCATGTCAACGAATGGTATCCGAACGGCATTTCGACGAGCCTGCCCTTCGATGTTCAGCTCGACATCGTGCACAACATGCCTGGCTTGGAGCATGCGCACCTGCTGCGTCCCGGCTATGCAATTGAATACGATTTTTATGATCCGCGCGGTCTTAAGACCAGCATGGAGACGAAGGCTATGCCAGGTCTCTTCTTTGCGGGACAGATCAACGGTACGACGGGGTACGAGGAGGCGGCCGCACAGGGGCTTCTCGCCGGTCTTAACGCCGCGCTCTATGCACGCGGTGAGGACTCTTGGACTGCACGCCGAGATCAGGCTTATCTCGGAGTTATGGTCGACGACTTGACCACTCGCGGCGTGACCGAGCCCTACCGAATGTTTACGAGCCGGGCCGAATATCGTCTGAGCCTGAGGGAAGATAATGCCGATGTTCGCCTGACAGAAGAGGGGCGTCGCCTAGGTCTTGTTGGTGAGGAACGGTGGGCTTACTTCTGCCGAAAGCAGGAGAATGTCGCTCGGGTGATGCAGAGTCTGAAGGAAACATGGGTCAATCCCAAGCTCTTCACTCAGGAAGAGATGAGCAGAGTGCTCGGCACGAACATGGAGCGCGAGTATTCGCTTCACGCTCTGGCCACGCGCCCAGGCATCACGCTAAAGGCTGTTGCGGGCATGAAAAAGATGGATGGGACTTCGGTTTTGCCTCTTGAAGCGTTTTCGGATGACGAATTGTTTCAAGCGGAAACGGAAGTGAAGTATTCTGGCTACATCTCTCGTCAGAAGGCTGAGATTGAGCGGACATTGGCCAATGAGACGCTGAAGATTCCGACCGAACTCGACTATGACGCCGTGCCAGGTCTCAGCTTTGAGGTTAGACAGAAGCTTAAGGCGATCAGTCCGGAAACGATCGGCCAAGCTTCCCGTATATCCGGCGTGACGCCGGCAGCGGTATCGCTGCTGTTGGTGCATTTGAAGCGGCGCTACTACTACGTAAAAGACAAGGGCTCTCAAGCCAAGGGGAAAGGCAATGTTTGATTTTCAACCTCGCTTGGAGGAGGGACTTTCGATTCTCGGGCTTGATGCTTCCAGCGAGCAGATCGACCAACTCATGCGCTTTGCAGGTCTGCTTCAGAAGTGGAACAAGGTTTACAACCTGACTGCCATCCGCCGTGACGATGAGATCCTGACGCATCATCTTTTGGATTCCGCCGCTCTCGTGCCGTTGGTGAAGTCTCTCGGGCCTGATGCCCAAAGCGTGCTCGATGTGGGAAGCGGGGGCGGCTTGCCGTCAATTCCGCTTGCCATTCTAAGACCTGATCTGCGTGTGACGGCCGTTGACGCCGTCAACAAAAAGACGGCCTTTCTGACGCAGGTAGCCATCGAATTGGGAATTAGGAACTATTCAGCTCGTCATGCGCGCATTGAGCGCTTGTCGGGGCAGTATGATCTGATCACCTCCCGCGCTTTTGCAAATCTTCAGGACTTCGTGAAGCTGACGCGTCACCTCATCAAGCCGAATGGTTTGTGGCTAGCCATGAAGGGAGCAGTGCCGGAAGCGGAAATCAGCCGTCTGCCGCATGACGCGTCCGTCGACCGGGTGCTTCCGATTGAGGTGCCGGGACTCGGAGAGGCGCGGCATCTTGTGGTGATGAGGCCGGTCATCTAGATTTGGGAGACTGCCATGACCAGCGCTTTTGTCAGTGCCTTCGTGCTTGCATTTTCCACATTTTTGCCTGTCATCAATCCGTTCAGCGGGGCAATGTTCTTCTGTACGATGACGACGACCTTGTCGGATCGGGATCGTGCGTTCGTTGCAAACAGGATTGCTCTGTACTGCCTGATCATTCTGCTGGTGTGTCTCACATGCGGGCACCTTATTCTCAGTTTCTTCGGCATTTCTGTAGGCGTGCTTCGAATGGCCGGCGGCTGTGTGCTGTTTGCTGCTGGCTGGACGGCTCTGAATGCGCCTACTCAGGAGGAGTCAACGGAGGAGCGCCCGGCGCTCTCGCGAGCAAAGCTCAAGTCCATGGCCTTCTATCCCTTTACGTTGCCTCTTACGACAGGTCCGGGCGCAATTGCCGTTTCCGTAGCTGTGAGTACCAGTCTGCCTCGTGATCTCGGACATATTGCCGGAACGTTTGTTGCGACGGTTGCGACGGTCGCGGTCATATGGGTCTGCTATCGTTACAGCGATCGCCTGAATAAGGCTGTCGGCGTGGCCGGGGCGGACGCTTTGGCACGAATTTTTGCCTTTATCCTGATTTGTCTGGGCGTTGCCATTTTCTGGCAGGGCTTTTCTGAGCTCTGGCTTGAGTTGAGTGCTCAGGTGGCGGCTGAGGCGGGATCAGGACTCAAGTAGACGTTCGCGCGGATGACGGCTGCGCATTACTATTAAATTTTTGAGACAACTGAAGGTCGGAAGACCGCATGACGCAGGGATGACGAACCTATGGCGCAAATTTTTTGTATTGCTAATCAGAAAGGCGGTGTCGGCAAGACGACGACCGCGGTCAATCTTGCGGCTGCTCTTGCTATGAAGGGACGCAAGGTACTCTTCATAGACCTTGACCCTCAAGGCAACGGCACAATGGGCTGCGGCATCGAAAAGCGCGATTTGAGAGGGTCTATCTACGAAGTGCTGCTTGGCATTGCAAGCTTTGAACAGGTAGTTTGTCATTCAAGGGAAGGGGCGTTCGATGTGTTGCCCGCCAACCGTGAGCTTGCAGGCGCTGAAGTGGAGCTCGTAGGGCTTGATCAGCGTGACGCGCGCCTCAAGCGAACGCTCGAGCCCGAACTCGACAAGTATGATTACGTGCTCATCGATTGTCCGCCGAGTTTGTCGATGCTCACGCTCAATGCGCTGTGCGCGGCAGACGGCGTCATCATTCCCATGCAGTGTGAGTACTATGCGCTTGAGGGACTTACGGATCTTGTGGGCAGCGTCAAGCGTGTTCGTGCTGAAAAGAACAAAAATCTGCGCATAGTGGCACTTCTGCGTGTGATGTTCGACACGCGCATCACGCTTCAGCAGCAGGTGAGCTCGCAGCTTGAGGAGCATTTCGGCGACAAGGTCTTCAAGACCATCATCCCGCGCAATGTGAGGCTTGCCGAAGCTCCGAGCTACGGTTTGCCTGGAGTTGTCTACGACCGCTCGAGCAAGGGGGCAAAAGCCTACATGGCATGTGCGGACGAACTCATCGAACGCATGGAAAAGCAGCGATAGTCATTCAACAAGAGGGGAACAACGTGACGGCAAAGAAACTTGGAGGCCTCGGCCGCGGCTTGGGTGCCATTTATGACGACTTCGATGTGAGTGGTCTGTCGGAGGATTCTGAAGACAAGCGTCTGGAAACACTCAAGCTCGAAGAGCTGCGTCCGGGCAGTACCCAGCCGAGAAGCGGCATGACGGAAGAGGGGCTTCAGGAACTTGCCGACTCTATTCGTCAGCAGGGCATCATCAGTCCGATCATCGTTCGGCCTGCCGACGACGGCTACGAGATCATTGCCGGTGAACGCCGTTTCCGCGCCGCCCGCATGGCTGGACTTGATGAGGTTCCCGTCATTATCCGCACGGTCGATCAGACTCAGGCGCTTGCCATGGCGCTGATTGAGAACATGCAGCGTGAGGATCTGAATCCGCTCGAGGAGGCTGCCGGCATTCAGCGCCTCATTGACGAGTGCGACTACACGCACGAGCAGGCGGCTGAAGCCGTTGGACGTTCCCGCGTCGCTACAACGAATCTGCTTCGTCTTCTGGCATTGACGCCTGAAGTAAAGACCATGCTTGCTGAACGTCAATTGGAAATGGGACACGCCCGTGCACTCCTCGCGCTAGACGCGGCTGAGCAGGTGCTCGCCGGCAAGGAAGTGGTTGCCAAGGCGCTTTCTGTGCGTCAGACTGAAGATCTGGTTCGGCGAATGAAGGAAAAACAACCGTCCCGTCAGCGATTCGTCGTCAAAACACGTGACGACATTCGACTTGAGGAGGCTCTGGCCGAGACGTTAGGCGCGGTCGTTAAGTTGTCTTCCAACTCCAAAGGCAAGGGGCGGATCGTTATTGAATTTACCAATCTCGACCAGCTCGAAGGCATCGTTAATAGAATCAAACAGCAAGGGGACTAAGCAAAAGCGGCTAATCCTTTTTGCGCTTAATAGGTAAAGCCTATTATTAGTACCTAGAACGAGGTAGGAGTATTCCCCGTTTGGTGAGTTGTATGTATTTGAGACAAAACTTAGAATTCGATCCGACTGAAATCCCAACGAACAACCGCAAGTATGTACGCCATTTCTGATATGATGCGCATTTCCCT
>ERZ1026870.1110-NODE-1110-length-12809-cov-91.540301_pt1 | contig 12809 bp, 13 predicted proteins | sample MGYA00380165_ERZ1026870 | MGnify/ENA primary metagenome ERZ1026870 (study PRJEB33269, sample SAMEA4719801) | human gut metagenome | biome: human-associated habitat; feature: organic feature; material: feces | place: Cameroon | collected 2013-10 ...
TTTTTTGTATTTAGCAAGTTTTTTTGCAGAAATAGTGAAAAAAATGCCGAAAAATGTTGTTGTTTCAAGAAAAAATGCTATATTTGCAGTGGATTTACCGATAACGGCTATCGGTGATGCAGAAAACCTGGAGAACCCGGAAGGGTGATTCAGCGAATCTGATATGTCTAATAAATAAGGAGATAATGAAATGAACAAGTCTGTAGTATTTATCATCATCCTGCTCGTGATAGTTCTATCTATCATCGTATCGCAGTACTTCCACAAGCGCCACCATGAATATAAGATGGCAGACATCGAGAAGGCTATCCGCAAGGCTTATCCTAAGGGTATAGGCTCGATACGCAAGGAAGAACTGGTAACAGCTGTGAAGAAATACTTCCACTGTTCGGCGAAGGAGGCTCATTATATAATAGGTGTAGCCCGTCGCAAGAAGCTGGTTGATATCGCTGCAGAATATGTTACTATCATGTTTTGAAATAAGGTAAAAACATTAAATATGCTTTAGCCGTGAGGCTGAATCACTTTGAGAAAAAGTATTATTTATTTGAGGCACAAAGGATTGTTAATGACATGCTGATTCCGTAAGGGGAAAGGTGGGTTAGCATGTTGTATTCGGGCGTCTGGTATGGTACATTGCGTAAACAATTTAACTGCCAGACAAAGTTTACCCTCTCTAGGACTTTTTAAGACCTAGGGAGGGTTTTACTTTTCAGGCTCAGCACCTTTTATTCAAGTCCGTCGCCGCTGTTTTCGCTTCCGGTTCCGCCAGTAGAATCGCCGCCCGATGGGGTGTTGCCTCCGGATGGATTATCGCCTCCGGATGGGGTAGTAGGAGGCGTATCGGTAGAGGTAACCTGCTTCACCACCTTGCCGTTTCGGTCGTAGCAGGTGATGTTGACGGAAGTCTCTTCGAGTTCCTTCTTGATGTCGGTGTTAGGCACGAAGATGATGTATCGGCGGGTGATGAGGTTGGCGCTCACCTTGTTCACATCCTCTACGGCGGTAGAGTTAAGACCGAATCGGAGGCTGCCCAGTCCTGGCACAGCCACGCTGTGGCCCTCGGTAGCCCAGGCAGCAATCACATCGCCGATGGCTGCCCATCCGGCGTTGATGACGGCCTTAGGCAATCCGCTGCGAACGGCAGCTTCTTCTATCACCTTGGTGGCGTTGAGCTGGCTGTAGAGATCAGCCTGCATCACGAATGCCCACTTTTGCTTACCTTTTTCGAACGCTACGTTGCGCTCAATAGCTTTTACTTTAATACCCATAATTCAAATCGTTTTTTTAAATGGTTAAACAAATCAGTTTACATGCAGCTGGTAACACCGAGCGTGGTGCCTACGGCAGTAAGTACAGCGATAATCACCTGCAAGATAGTTTTCCAAACTTCCTTTTTCATTTTCTTTTTCCTTTCTTTTTTTAATGGTTCAACAATCAGTTTTTTTTTAGTGGTTAATTCAGCCTATCTTTGAACGACAATGCAAAGAAAGTGCAAACGAGAGCAAAGTCAAGCTTGCTTGAACTTTGCCGAGTGCAGCCTTTCTTCTAACACAGTGCAAAGATACAACATTTTTCTCTGAAAAACAATAGTTGTCCCGAATCACGTGCATTCTTGTCCCGAATCACGTGCATTCCTCCCTCATTAATCATGTATTTGCTTGACGCCACACGCCCTGAAAGGGCAGAAGCTCCTAGCCCAGGGCAACGCCCTGGGTTTTAAGGATGTAGCCAATACGCCCTGTAAGGGCAAAAGCTTTATATTTTTTGCTTGAGGTTTTAAAGCTTTTGCCCTTACAGGGCGCCGGGATTGCGTCAATAGCTACCCAGGGCGTTGCCCTGGGCTAGGAGCTTCTGCCCTTTCAGGGCGTGTCCCAACGTACCCCCAACTGCGTCCCGATGTACCGCCATCTACGTCCCGACGTATCGCCATCTGCGTCGGGACGTGGCTGGCGGTGCGTCGCCACGCAGTTTTGGGGGCATCGGACGCACAGTTACTTGCTATGTGGGTTAGCTGGTGGATAGGAGGAAAGGCAAAAATGTGAATGTGAATGTGAATTTGAAATGTTTTTCAATGTTACCTGAAGGAGAAGCGTATAATCGTGTTTAAGTAATAGTAGCCATTATAATAGGTTAATATTATATATATAATAAGGTACGCGCGCGAAGACTGAATTTCATTCACAATATCCTATAAAAGGAATGGATGGAACAACCCGATACATTGACTTACATTTCAAATTCACATTCACATTCACATTTTGTTTTGATGGTTTTATGAAAAAAAGACAATTTGATAAAAAATAATTTAGAATTTATTTGTTTATTCGGGGAAAAAGTATTACTTTTGTAGTTGCTATGAAAAATAACTTTCATGGTATAATTTAAACCAGAAGCTAATGACTGGACGAACCAAAAACAGCACCGAAAAGACTTCTTACGTTGTCTTCAAGTTTGATTTCTGCAAAAGCCGGAATCTTTCAAGTATCGAGGGTACTCTACCCTTGGAATTTCCCGAAATGCCATCGCCTGAAAAATATCAGGAGTGTCAGACTGGTTTCGAGAAGGTAATGGACAGTTTGCTGGAAAGCAAGAAAATGACTTTGGTGGAATCAAAGAAGAATGATGATGACATCATCCATGACAATCGAATATTGGGATTTCGAGAGGGAGTGGCTGTGCTGGACGTATGTGCAGACAAGAAGGAATTCTATTGGAGTAACTTTACAGAGAATGAAATTCACAACCAGCCTTTCTGCAAGGTGATTATTGATAATCGCCCCAACAAAGGTTTCCTTTTTGTGGAAGAATCTACAATCTTCGGGGGCAAAAAAGGACAGGACAAGGTGGTGGCTCTTTTGAGGGATAATATCAATAGAGTGGCGAATCAATATGGCTGGAATATGGTTATTTCTGCCAAGTTGCCACCTGGTGATTTCTTTGATGCCGTGGCTGAAAGAATCAAGGCTGGCTATAAGCCAAAGGCTGTGGTGTTTTCATTTCCTCGCCATCAGACCCTTAGCGATGCGCCATATTCCTTTGTCAAGCAATTACAGATGCAGCATTCCTTCATGGAGTGCATCAATGCTCGTAAGTATCATGCCAGATATGAAACTGATCATGGTGAGCAGTTGCACTTGGACAAGGCAAACAGAGACATTGCCATGTTGGTGAACCTGTGCAGTAAAGAAGATTACGGCATCAAGGTATACTATTGGACAGGTCCGTGTACCTCTTCCCGTTCGCTGAAACGAACCAAGGTGAAAATATCTGATGCAGAGATTTCTGCCCTGGTTGTTGGAGATGCTGTCTGTTGTGATTGTCATGGGAATTCTCAGTTTGCCTTGATCAATTCTCTTGATATTATTCTTGATGATTTAAAGGGTTACGGCGATGAAGTTATTTAAGATGAAGACCAGGCAGATGGTAGATAAATCTTTCTCGCAGTATCTGGTTTATCAGGCTTTCCAAGCCATCTCCCATGATATTTTCAATGACAAGACTTGGTTTCCTACGTCCAGATGTTCATGCGAGGATGTTTTTTATGAGGTATTCTGCATCGTAGACAAAATGATGTTCTCGCATACCGATACGGAGAGCCGCCTTGCCTTTGTGGAAGGAATAGGGCAATATGAAAAAAACTATGTTGACGAGGATGAGTATGCTACAGCTCAGGACGAGCGGCAGAGAATCGTATTTGTCATCCTGTATATGGCAGCTGTGATACTTCAGATGATGCCTTTGGAGTCGAAATTGTCTCAATTTTCGGTAATGATTATGGCGCAATGGAGAGGTTATGTGGCTTATGAGTTTTCTAACCGATGCCTGGAATCGCTGGAGAAGAACCGGGATGTGGTTGAACAGCTGGCAGCCAATATCGGTTATTATGGCGAGGATGGTTTCTTCGTTTCATCTCAGATTAATGAACTGATGCGCCAGAACAATGATGAAGATTATCTGCACGGATTCGAGCCTGAACAGAAGAGGACATTAGAATTGGAAGTGACAGACAATGAGCATCAGGAAAACGGCGGGCAGGAAAAAACGGAAGAAGAAAATGAGAAGAAATGGGGCGACTTGAGCCAGGGAGAAAGAGTAAAGCGAGCCTTGCAGAAGATGATAGACGAGAAGGCTATTCCTTTGAAGAAAGACTATGCCCTGATTATGGTGGCGCTCTCTGATATCAACGATTTTGATGGCAAATTTGATAATGGCAAATCTTTCTGCAAGTATCTTACAGAGCAGTTGGGTCTGCCTTCCAATCTGACCAATGGCGGTGCCATCTCCAAGCGTTTCTCCAAGATGCGTGGCGAATTTCCCAACTGGAGTTTTGATGATGTAAGTGATCCTAATGCCCGGCAGAAACTCATCAATATCGCTAACCGCTTTGTTGCCATCTACCGTAAGGGGCAGTAGGAAGCGGGGAAATGACTGCTTCTTGTGAGTGTTGGCAAGTTTTAGATGGAATGTTAAAAACGTAAAATAGAGCAATCTTTAGGCATATTCTACGTTTAACATTAGAATAGGTTTAATAAACAAATTAGGATATGAAGTATTTAGTAAAAAAATCAGTCTTACTACTGTTGGTAGTCTTGGCTTTTTGTGCGTGTGACAACAGCAATGACAATGGTGAAGTTATTCAGCCGAATCCACATCCACAGTCATCGAAAACTGTCGTCAATTATACTGGCGAAGTAGAGTTTGTGGTGGATGCGCCACAAATTCGTGAGGATATAGAGCAGGATTTGAAGGCAAACCCTCCTTTTGGAGGAAGCAAAAAATATCAGTTTGTCATAAAAAAATACTCGACGCTTCCTGCTTTATATATGCTATATGCGGTGAATCCTGAGGACGATAAGTCTGCTGACGGATATATACTGGACATCGCTGGTAAAGTGGAGGGGAAGGACAATTATAGATTGTTCTCTGCCGCTTCTGTAGATGGTTGGTATAAGATGGATATTGTGCCTGTCGACACAAAGGATGGCAAGCCTGTTGCAACATACGATGTGTTTATGCATCAAAATATTCCTTTTTCTTTGGTTGATAGCAAGATGTATTTCTGCGAAGACCTTACGGAGAAATATCGCCAGAAGTTCCCTAATGAAGACATTCATGCCGTGGTTCGCCGTTTGGTTCTTTCTTATGTCAGTGGGGGTGATAATATAAAAGAATAGGAACATATCTGAACAGAAGATTTTTTAGAAACTGAACTTTCGCATGTGGTTCAAGTACGGGCTGAAGGCCCAAAAGCTCCAGAAGCAGCACGCCCTGAAAGGGCAGAAGCTCCTAGCCCAGGGCATCGCCCTGGGTATGATGGCAATCAGCAAGACGCCCTGTAAGGGCAAAAGCTTTATGTTTTGTCTGGAGTTTTAAAGCTTTTGCCCTTACAGGGCGACAGGTTTGCGTCCGTAATTACCCAGGGCGATGCCCTGGGCTAGGGGCTTCTGCCCTTTCAGGGCGTGTGGGCAAAACTTGCGAAAGTTCAGTTAAAAATAATACAGTATCAGCACTTTTTGCTTCGTTTGCAAGCAGAAAGTGCTTTTTTTTATGCCTTCAGATGAGCTGGAGGCTTAGCGGAAGGCTTAGTTGCCGGCGATGAGGCTTAGTAGGAGGCGAACCGGCAGGACGCCTATTGCCGGAGAGGCTTTTTTTCCTTACTTTTGCATGCAGAAATAATCAATGATTGTGATTATGGAAAAAGGAAAGAAAATACCTCCACAGGAAGCGTCTCAGACTAATCCAGTGGCAAAGCCTGAGGATACCAAGGGCGGAATCAATAACATGGTATCATCTGGGTTGATAGGAAAAAAGCTGACTGAACAGGCTGAAGAGAATGAAGAGATGCCCATGCATCACCTGATTGCCGATAAGGATTATCCGTCGGGCATCAGAGAATGGATGATCACTTCGCCTTCTGAACTCAAGTATCCTACGCTGGTGGTGGCTGCTGCCATGCTCAGCGTTTATCTTACACGTGTCAGAATACAGTATGTGTATGATAATCAGGGAGAAAAATCGGCCATCGTGCTGCAGGTCATCGTAGAGGGCGAGCAGTCGAGCGGAAAGTCGTTTGCCAGATACATCATGCGTACCCTGATGAAACCTTTCATCGAGCGCGACAGCGAAATGAGAGCCAAGGAGCAGGAGTATGCTGCCCTGAAGCGACGCCAGGGCAAGAAGGATGGCAAGCTGCCACCCGAACCGAAGACCGACATCACCATCCTGCCCGAAACCGTATCGCTCACCATGTTTATCAAGCGATGCGATGCTGCCGTCAAACTTTATGGTGCTCCGAAGACGCTCTTCGAATTTGCCGATGAGATTTCTGCCATCGTGCATTCTGCCAAGCGCCAGTTTGCCGACCTCTCGCAGGTTATCAAGACGGCATACGATCTGGGCAGCGTCTATGGTCAGGATTTCATGAGCGAAACCAGTTATAGTGCCATGGTAGATGCCTTGCTGTCGTTCGTTTTCTGCGGCACCCAGAGTGCGGTGAGCAGATATATGAACAAGGCTGCTATTGAGGGCGGTTCGGTTACTCGTACTATTTTATGCCCGCTCATCAGTCATCTGGGCGACAATCCGCCACAGTTTCAGGCGTTGACCGATACGCAGCGTAATGAGCTGGAGAATACGTTGGATAAGCTCTTCGGGTTGTGCTATGAGGAAGATGGAAAATTCCATCAGGAGATAGAGGAAGATATGAGCTGGCTCTACAAGACGGTGGTAAAATGGTGTAACGACTGCCGCCAGCAGGTGGTGAAAACCATGTCCAAGTCGATGGATGTCTTCTACAAGCGCAGTTCGGTTTCAGCCTTCCGCATCGCTGCCCTCATGCAAGTGCTATACAAGGTTGAGGGGAAGAAGAGCGAGAAGGAAATCCGGAAACTGGTAAGGCAGACCTATCTGGCTTGTGCCGACCGCATCTTGCAGAATATGTTGCAGCGGTGGGGCAAGGCTTTCGAGCAGATATCTGCCGAGGGCGAAGGAGAGCCTTATCATACTGTAGACTATTTCAGCGAGTTGCCGCAGGAATTCTCTTATCAGTTCCTGGAGGAATTTCTGAAGCAGAAGGAGCTCAAGACGCCTGCCCGCAACATGGTGTGCAACTGGCGCAGATGGGGATGGCTCGAAAAACCGGCAAAGGGCGAGGATAGAAAGGTGCTTAGAAAGACGCAGCAGAAAGGCTCTATTGGTGATGGTAATATTAAAAAAGACAATTAGAAGATGGCAGAATATATTGATTCAAATACGCTCTCTAAACTTAGAGCTATCAGCATCCTGGAGGTTGCTGATGAATTGGGAATGGGTTTGCGGTATCATAATGCCCTTTGTATCAGTCATAATGATACCCATCCGAGTTTGCATTTCTGGACTTCCACCAACACTTGTCATTGCTTTGCATGCGGGTGGGGTGGAGATAATATCGACCTGGTGATGAAACGGGAGAATCTCTCTTTTTCGGAGGCTTGCCAATGGCTGTGCAGAAGATTCAATATCAGCGCCGGTAATCATTCAGCGGGAAACAGTAAGGATGTGCTTCATCGGGATAAAGCTGTTGCTGGGCATAGAAAATCTGAATGTGATACGGACAGGCTCAATCTCAGGGGCGAGTTTCAGCATAAGCCTGACGTAGATTATCTGATGCGTATGCTCATGGGTAAGAAACTGACAGATAAAGCCAAGGATTTCCTGTTCTATCAGAGAAAGTTGCGCCCGGAATATATCTATTGGTGTAGAGTGGTGAGCACAGATTTCTCCATTGCTGGCTATCGCTTTGGTGGAAAGTTTTTTGATGGTCCTTCCCTGTTGATTCCCTATTATGACGTTCATGGCAATCTGCTGACGGTTCAGAGCAGATATCTGGGAGATAAAACTGAAGAAAAACCGCGGTTTAAGTTTGCACCAGGTAGCAAGCCGATGGTATATGGGATGCAGATCTTGCCGCAGGTGGCAGAAAATGAGCCATTGGTTATTACCGAGGGATGTACCGACTGCTGGAGCGCTATGTCTATGGGTTACAAGGCAATAGCCATCCCAAGTGCTACGCTTTGTAATGCAGAATGTCGCAATCTTTTAGCGGGAAGGAATCTTCACATGTGGCCTGATCAGGACAAACCGGGCATTGGTCTTTATATGAAACTGAAGGAAATGTTCCCTCAGCTGGTGTACCATCAGTTGCCGGAAGGTTGCAAGGATTTGTCTGATTATTACCAGTCGTTTTACGTTCAGAAAATGTGAAAGTGAATGTGAATTTCAAATGTTTTTCTATTGTTGTTTTTAAGTTGTTACGTGTTATGATGAAGTTGTTTTTAAATCGTTTTCGTAGAGATCATGGCGCCATTGTTGGTCGCCTTAGTCAGGAAGTAGTTAATCGCCAGGGTATCGTTGTAGGCCATCAGTACATTTGTGATACGATGGAGCGCGAGGGTGGCTGTCTGGAGCCGGGTGAATATCACATCATGGTGGCTAAATGCAAATGCTTCTCCCGCCAGATGCTTTTCCTCGAACCGATAAGGGATGCTTCTTCTTCATCTTCCTCTCTTCCTCTCCCCGAAACCTGCAAGCTTTGCCGAATGGAGCGCAAGAGTCATGAGTTCGGGTGTCTGGAAGAGCTTTATGCCCTTCCTTGTCCCATGATGCAGCCGGGCAATGGTCCGTTCCGTCTGCGCCAGGGTGGCATCCTCATCGGCGAGGCTCATGCGTCCGGGTTCGTTCTCAAGAGTCAGGAACGCTTCCTCCAGCTCTTCGACCGCGTGAAGAAGGCGATGGTCAGGGGCAGCGAGGTAGTGGTGGAAGTGGGGTAAGGGACATCTTGGCAAGAAAAACTGCATTTTCTCGGCTTCGTAGAAGTTTCATTGCGTAAAAATCATCATGTTTTTACGTAATGAAACTTTTTTTTTGCGGAAATCTCCCCTCGGTACCGAAAAAAAGGCTATCTTTGCAAACGTATGGCAATTCTTATTGCTACTATTTCCCTAGTTTATCATTTAATTATCACAAACTATTATGAAACATCGTTTAGCTTTTTTCTTCATCGCGTTATTGAGCTGTCTGTCTATCTCGGCTCAGAAGTTTGAACTGGATCCTCTTTGGGGAGATTCCATCGAGTGTATGGTAGCCTCGAAGCCCGATTCACTTTGGAAGATAAGCGAGCCTATCCAAAGTGTGAAATTTCCGAAGGGGATGGAAATCGAGTCGTGCGGAAAGGCCAACGGATATTATGTGGCATTCAAGAAGGATGGAGCATCCTATATGGCGTATATGGGAGATCTGAAGTTCAGCGCCGACAATCCTGAGGGCACGGTCAATCCATTGAGCGAGGACACGGTGAAGAAACACTCCGCCTTGGGTCATTTCTATGCCACCTATACGCCTGCTGTGCTGGTACTTATATTGATGGGTATGATTCTGGCCACTTTCTTCGTGGCTCGCAAGAGTTCTCCGGCTGTTCCTTTGGCTCTGAAGGTTATACCGGTTTGCATGCTTCTCATATCCATCATAGAAGTGATAGGCTACAAGGTTCTTGGTGGCGATATGTTTTGGTGGTGCGACAACGACCGTTATGGGTTCTTTGGCTCTTTATTCCGGGTAATCCCATTTGGCGCAGTAGTGGCTTTGCAGTTCTATACATTTAAGATGTTTGAGACCTTGGTCTTCGCTGATGTTCCTGCTGAGGAGAAAGGGAAACTTAGCCTTAAGCCTGCTATGGTGAGTCTTGCCGCGTGCTTACCGGTGTTGATAGCCTATGCCATGATCGTGCAGTTATGGCTTGGATGGCAAGGAATGGTAAGCGACACCATCATGTTCATCCTTTTCTTGGGCACTTTGTTTTCGGGTATCGCCATCTCTGTCAAGAAAAATGCCGAGGCGCTGGGCGCAGGCAAGGGCTTGATAGTCACCATCTTTTCCGTTATTTATCTCGTCGGACTTTTGATAGCTGCCTGGGGAGTTATCATCGTGCTTCTGAAGCTTATCCTTCAGGTGCTGATGGTTATAGCCGGTATCTTCGCCCTTTCAGTTTTGGCACAGCGCACCTATTATAAGGGTAGTGATGGACATATCTATGCCGAGAGTGGATTTGAAAACCTTCATCGGGTAGATTAGCAAGGAGTTAGCCAGACGCCAGGGGGCGTCATATCCAACCTTGAGTAACATCTTGAGTTTCACCTTGAGACCCACCTTGAGTTTCACCTTGAGACCCACCTTGAGTACCATAAGAAAAATGCAGCCTCTCTTTTATATAATCGAGAGGCTGCATTTATTTGTACTGAACTTTCGCATATTTTACCCCACACGCCCTGAAAGGGCAGAAGCTCCTAGCCCAGGGCAACGCCCTGGGTATAATAGCAATCAGCAAGGCGCCCTGTAAGGGCAAAAGCTTTATTAATTGCCTGGTATTGAAAGCTTTTGCCCTTACAGGGCGACAGGTTTGCGCCCATAATAACCCAGGGCGATGCCCTGGGCTAGGAGCTTCTGCCCTTTCAGGGCGTGTGGGGCAAACTTGGGGAAGTTCTGTTTTTATTTCTCCTTCAGTTTACTCTGCTCAATCAAATGATCCAGTCGCATGATTTGGGTATCCTTCTTTTCAAGTAAGGAGATATACTCATCTTCGATATTCATATGGTATTGCATATCTGGGTCAGATGCCATTGAAAGAAGCATTTTAATCATATACTCCATATCTGTATCTCCATCATAGGGTGTATAATCTACTTTCAGGAGGTGTTTGTCTTCCTTGCAAGTTCTTGCTTGGTCAAACATGCTTAATACCTTCTTTTGACTCGCATTTCTGACCTTGCTGATTATTGGCAGTTGGATAATAATGTTGTCGGGAGCAGGGCATGCAACAGGAGTTTCGAAATCTCCTATACGGTGGGCTAGGAGAAAAAACGTAATCGTTGGGAGAGATTCATCTCCAATACCATCCGAGTTTTTCTCTTCTATATAGCGCTGCCATGCCAGATGCTGGCGAGGTTCCAAGACGTCCGTGTCAACCCAAGTTTTATACAGCCTTATGTTTGTGAGCTCGTTGCTGTTCTCGTTATTCTTTATGCTGGCAACAAATCCCATCTTAAATATCGAAATGCTATTGCTCTTGATATTGCGGAATCCATCTTGGCATATCTTGATGCTGACGACTTCTCTTTGCAAAATCGCAGACAAGAATGTCTTGGCGATGCGCTCTTCTTCCATGATGCGCTTGAACACAACATCATATAATGGATTGGCTATATAAACTATCATATTATTTTTAATTATCTTTAATCCTTATAATCTATCTTGATCACGATGACGCGTATCGCCTGGTCGCTGGTGTCATTTGCCACCTTGGCGATGTGCCAGTCTCTAGGGAAGAAGATGAAGAACTCGCCGGGGGTACTGTCGAAGAAACGGGCCTTCCGGCGGTCGTAGTCGTAGTGGATTACGTCGGGACGATACTTGCAGTTGGGGGTGCTGGAGTAATGGTCGATGATGCCAAAACGCTCTGTTCCCTTTACCACATACTGAAAATCGATGTGCTTGTTATGACTCTCGCTGCGGCGCTTTTCCAACGGCTCGTTCTTGCTGTCCTCTACACTTACCACGAGGTCGGAACCCGGAATCTTGTGCTTTCCCTTCGGAATGCTCAGCAAATCGGTCTTTGCCAGATAGTCGAAGAGCGCCTGCCATTGCTGCGGATTCTTCTGATACTGCAGATAGAAATCTGCGAGGTTTACGCTGGAATGTGGCTTCGCCTTGTCGAAACCATTGCGCCAGATACCGCTCTCTGCCCAAGCTATAGCCTCTTTTATGAGTTCGGGCTTATCGCCGTAATACTGTGTGTAATAACCTCTCTTGCAACCGCATTTCTGTGCTGAATTATGACAGCAGGTATGCGCACCGGCGACCATCGATGTACTGAATAAAAGGGCTATGCCCCAGATAATCTTCTTCATTTTGACTTATTAAATTGTAGCGTTAGTTAAATTTGAGGGCAAAAGTACAAAGAATATTCGAGAAAACAAACGGAAAATGGAGATTTCTTCGTATCTTTGCACACATATTTTGTAAGATTATGAAGAAACTGTATATTCTTTTGTGTGGGGCTACGGTGGCCCTGCTGATGGCGGCATGCCAGGGAGGAAAGACGGCTGCTGCTGATGCGGAGGCTGGCGATACCCTGGAGATGAAGTACGCCAAGTTACTTACCATCGTGAAGCATGGCGATGGGGAAGAGACTTCTGATGCTGCAGAAGGCATTGATTATCAGTATGCTGAGGCTCTCGTTGCCAACCCGTGGAAGGCGGGAACGATGCTGCATCGTTACATCCTGATTCCGAAGGGAGAGGAGGGGGATAAGACGGTGGCGATGCTTGCCAGAAGGCGCAGCACGGGGGCGAGATGCACTACCGATACCGTGCGCACACCGGTGGAGAGGAGTGCCGTTTTCATCGCTCCCCATTGCCAGCTGATGTACGAACTGGGCTGCCAGCAGGCCATCCGTGGTGTCTGCGATCTCGATTACATCAATATTCCGGATGTAAGGAAGAGGGCTGCTGCAGGAAATGCTGCTGCCGGAAAAGCTTCTGTAGGAAATGTTTCTGCAGAGAATGCTGCTGCCGGAAATTCCATCGTGGATTGCGGTTCGAGCATGGCACCCGACATCGAGCGCATCATCGCCCTGAACCCCGAAGCTATCCTCCTTTCGCCTTTCGAAAACAGCGGAGGATATGGCAAGCTCGACAAGCTGCACGTGCCCATCATCGAGGCTGCCGACTATATGGAGTCTTCGCCACTGGGCAGGGCGGAATGGATGAAATTCT
>ERZ1026870.1112-NODE-1112-length-12790-cov-4.032509_pt1 | contig 12790 bp, 11 predicted proteins | sample MGYA00380165_ERZ1026870 | MGnify/ENA primary metagenome ERZ1026870 (study PRJEB33269, sample SAMEA4719801) | human gut metagenome | biome: human-associated habitat; feature: organic feature; material: feces | place: Cameroon | collected 2013-10 ...
GTCCCCGACATGGGCGGCGACTTCCGTGCGGGCGGCGCCAAGGCGCGAGCCGAGCTTCGGCGCGCACTCAAGGGCGCCGTGCGCATCGATCCGGGCTTTCTCAACGACCCGTGCCTCACCTCAACGCGCTCAAACCCCTACTGGCAGGCGCCCGTCAAGGCGCTCGTGCCCTGCAGCAGGCGCTCCGAAGTCGACGTCATCCGGTGACTACCGGCTTCGCGTCTCGATCGCATCAATGGCGTCGATCACGGCCGAGCGGAAGCCCTTGCGCTCGAGCGCCGCAACGCCGATGATCGTCGTGCCGCCGGGGGAGCACACCGCATCCTTCATGGCGCCCGGGTGCGCGCCGGTCTCAAGCTGAAGCTTGGCCGTGCCCGCGAGCATCTGGGAAGCAAGGGCGTATGCCGCTGCGCGGGGCACGCCGTGCTTGACCGCACCGTCGGCGAGCGCCTCGATGAACATCGCGGCAAAGGCCGGGCCGCAGCCCGCGAGCGTGCCCGCGGCCGACATCATCTTCTCGTCGGCGAATTCCGCAAGCCCAAGCGCGGCGAAGAGCTTCTCCACCAAAGCGAGGTCGTCCGGCGTCATTGAGTGGCGCGCCTCGCAGATCACGATGCCCTCGTTGATCGACACGGGCGTGTTGGGCAGGGTCGAAAGGTGGCGCGTGCCGGGCGCGAGAAGGGTTTCGTAGAAATCAAAGAGCTTGCCCACCGCAACCGAGAGCACGAGCTTGTCCTTCAGAACGTCGCGGATCGGCGTCAGAACGCCTTCGACCAGATGGGGCTTGACGGCGACCACGACCACGTCGGCCCAGCGGGCGGCCTCTTCGCAAGTCGCAAAGGCCTTCATGCCGCGCGCCTGCGTGCGCGCCTCGAGCACGTCCCGACGGCGCGAAGCGGCCCCGAGCTGCCCGGGCTTCACCGCCCCTGAACGGATCCAGCCGTCGGCCATCGCCGACGCCATGTTGCCGAACCCCAAAAACGCAATGCGCACCGTGGATAAATCAAGCATCTTTCTTCCTTCACGTTGATTGGACTTGAGTCGGCCGCGGCTTCGCCGCACGGCCGACCTCGGGATGGAGTCATTATGGCCCACATCGGGCGAGACCGACGGCCGAGACCGACGACCGAACAGACGGCTGACAATGCCCCGCTCAACGATGCACCATTCGACGATGCGCTATTCGACAAGCCGTCGCCGCGTCAATACAATATCCTCCAACAGGCGTTCTTCCAAAGGTGTTCTTCCCAAACGCCATCAAAATCCCTCTTAGACAACCAAAAGGCACAAGATGCGCAATTTTCTCAAGGAATTCCAGGCGTTCATTTCCAAAGGAAATGTCATGGACCTGGCCGTCGCCGTGATCATCGGCGCCGCATTCTCCAACATCGTCAATTCGCTCGTCAAGGACATCGTCAATCCGATCCTCGGCGTGCTCGTCGGCCGTCCCGACTTCACGAACCTCTTCGTGGTGCTCAAGCCCGTCGAAGGCTACAGCGGTCCCGAAACCTACGATGCCCTCGTCAAGGCCGGCGCCACGGTGTTCGGCTACGGCGCCTTCCTCACGGCCGTCGTGCAGTTTCTGCTCCTTGCCTTCGTGATCTTCTGGCTCATCAAGGTCGTCACGACGATCCGCAAGCGTCTCGAGGCCGAAGCCGCCAAGCTTCTCAAGGCCGAAGAGGACAAGAAGGCCGCCGAACCGGCCCCGGCCCCTGCGCCCACGCCTGAGGACATCGTGCTCCTGCGCGAAATCCGCGACCTCATGAAGGCCAACGCCGCCTCCGGCGCCGAGCTCAAGGCCGTCGTCGAAAAGCTGCAGCAGAAGTAAGCCCGCTCAAACGCAAAAAGCCGCACCGAAGTTCTTCCCGGTGCGGCTTTTTTTGTTGAACGCCCGCTAACGGCGGCGGTGAGAGAGATTGCGCGTCTTTCTCAAGCCTTCAGGGCGCGGGCGAGACGGAAGAGCTGCGTGGCCGCAAGGCGCACGCCTTCGGCGCCGCCCGCCATGGCTTCGCCGAGCGTCATCGGGCGGCTCGTCACGGGCACCACGGCCGTGACGCCCTTTTCGTAGAGCGCCTCGAGGTTCGTTCCGGGCGCGATGCCGCCGGCGAGCACGACCACGGGGGTGCCGTTTGCGCGGGAAGCCACGGCGCTCACGAGCTTGCCGCCCGCCGTCTGGTCATCCACCATGCCTTCGCCCGTCACGATGAGGTCCGCATCGGCGGCGAGTTCCGAAAACTTCATCAGATCGAGAAGCGCGTCGCTCCCCGAAAGGAGTTTGCCGTTCATGAAGGCGACGCCGCCCGCCGCACCCGCACAGGGCATGTCGGCGAGCTTCGGGCCCTTGCTGCGCTCGAAGATCGACGCGAGATGCTGCATCCCGGCCTCCATCGTCTCGATCATCTCGGGCGTGGCGCCCTTCTGGGGACCGAAGACCCTCGAGCAGCCGTTCGGGCCGCAAAGGGGATTCGTCACGTCGCAGAGCGCCTCGATCCGGAGGCCGCTCTGGAGAAAGAACGGGTTGAGCGCAATGTGGCGAATGGCGCCCAGCGAGGCGCCCGTCGGGATGAAGTGACGGCCGTTGGGCGCCGTAAAGCGCACGCCGAGCGCGGCGGCCATGCCACAGCCCGCATCCGTCGTGCAGCTGCCGCCGAGCGTCAGCACGATGCGGCGGTGCCCCGCATTGAGCGCCTCGCCGATGAGCTGCCCCACGCCGAAGGTCGTCGTGTTGACCGCCGAAAAGCCGGGCAGCCGATGCTGCAGGCCGGCGGCCTCGGCCATCTCCACATAAGCCGTGTCGCCCGCGCTCAGGTAGCGCGCGCTCACGGGCTGGCCGCAGGGGCCGGTTACGCTGTGCACCACGAAGGCGCCGCCGAGCGCATTGCGGATGACGTCGAGCGTGCCCTCGCCGCCGTCGGCGGCCGGAATGGACGTCACCCGAGCGTCGGGCATGACGTCAAGCGCCGCCTTCTTCATGACGGCGCAGAGACGGGCGGAGGAAAGGCTCCCCTTGAAGGAGTCGGGAATGAGGAGAATGTTCACAATCGGGTTCCGTAGCGAGAAGTCGGCCGGCGGCGCCGTCGTGCTCTATGCGTGCGTCCCGGCCTCATCCGCACGCATCGAACGGCGCACGGGAAAAAGTCCCTACATCATATCGGTTTTACGTGCGGCTTGTCGGCCTCGTCGCCTCCGCGAAACATCTGTTCGCCTTTTTGCGACCTTTCCCGATTCCCGATACCTCCCCGATTCCAGATGCCTTCCCGGTTCCCCGGCCTTACGCCGGGCGCCTTGCGTGCACCTCGTCCGCCACGCCGAAGCGGTAGTCGTCAAAGACTTCGCCCGTCGTGGGCAGCACCCACGCGCCCGAATCGTCCTTCGAGGCCGCCTCGCGCAGACGCGCGCCGTTTGCGCCGAGCGTCCAGACGCGGGCGTTTCGCATCTGGGCGCAGAGGCACGTCTTTTCGGCAATGCCTTCTTCTGTCCGATTCTCGGCCTGCGCTTCGCGCCATGCCTTGAGGTAGGCGCACTCGCCGCGGTCGAGCATGTAGCCGTAGGCCGCGCACTGGGGCTTGAGGGAGGCGTTGATCGCGGGACTCGACTTGAGCATCCGCATCGGATAGCCCGTGGGCGAAATGCCGTTCACTTCAATGTCCTCGGCCTTCGCATCGAAGTAGCGCTGCTTGACGGCCTCGGGAAGGCCCGACTCCTTCGTCACGGCAAAGCGCGTCGCCGCCTGAATGCCGTCCGCACCGGCCGCGGTCATCATGCGCACGCCCTCCGTTCCCGTGAAGACGCCGCCCGCCGCGAGCACGGGAATGCGCAGGCCGTTCTCGTGCATCCAGCCCTTGACGTCGCGCACGATGTCGGCGAGCGAAAAGTTCGCCCAGTCCATGCCGAAGCCCAGATGGCCGCCCGCGAGCGGCCCCTCAACGACGACGTAGTCGGGAAGGCGCTCCGTTCGGGCGGCCTTTCGCATGAAGAGATTGAGCGCCCGGCGGCTCGAAACCACGATGCCGAGGCACGCATCGCGAAATCTCGGATGCTCGCTCATGAGCGCAAAGGACGAGGCGTGCAGGCCCGCCGAGAGGCTGATGCCGTCGACACCTGCGTCGAGCGCGCCGAGAAGACGCGCCTTGAGGGTCTCAAGCCCGGCGTTCATCGTGAGCTTTTCCATCACGTTCACGTGAATGAGACCCTCTCCGGTCTTCCCCGCCATCACGCTCCCGAGATAGAGCTTTGCCGCCTCGCGGATTTTTTCGACGGGGAAGCGAAAGCCGGCTTCTCCAACCGTTTTCTCGAGCGCCTTGCAGGCCACGGTCTTCATGCGGGTGAAGCCCGTCCCGAAGAGACGGTCCGCAAGATCCGGAATCATCGCATCGGAGACGTGTCCGATGCCGCCGCGAGCCGCCACGGCCTGTGCCATTTCAGCGGTCGAAATGTTGACGCCCATGCCGCCCTGCATGATCGGGATGAGGCTTTTGCCCTTGAGACGGAGGCGGAAGTCGTCGAGACGGCGTTCGTCATGGCTTGTCATCTTGTGTCCTTTTCGTTTGTTTTGCGTGTCTTGTGCGTTTTTCACCGGACGCGTCGCCCGGGGTCATGAGCTCAAAGTCTGCCCGCGCGACGGAGGACGTCCCGCAGCGCCGCATTCGTGCAAACCCCTACGAAAAGACAAAGCCATCGGCGCAATCCTTTTCCATTCACTGCGGCGCAATGGCAACAAAATTGCCCAACAACAAGGCATATCCAAAGAGCCTACCCTCGATGCGTCACTGCAAACCGCCGGGCTCCGCAGACGGCAAAGGCCCGAAATCACGGGGATTTCGGGCCTTTTCAAGCGTGATCAAGCGCCGTTCGCCGCAGTTGTGCGCACGAGGCGCATTGTCCGCGGCGTCCTTATTCCATCGGCACCGTCGGCTTCTTGGGCACCTTGCAGCCCAGGATTTCCTTCGTCAGGTCGTTCCAGCGATAGAGCGTGCCGCCGAACTCCTTCTGGAAGGCAAGCGCGGCCTCTTCAGTGCTGAAGGACGCGAGCGACTTGCCCATCGTGGCCTTGCGGCTTGAACCCTGAACGTACCAGGCGGACTTGGCGTCGATGAAGGTCGCGTCCGGATGCTCCCAGTCGTTGTTGAGCATGTCGTTGACCCAAATGCCGGCGATCTTGTCGGATTCGCCCAGACGAAGCACCGTGCAGGTCATGCACTTCGTGCTGCAGAACTTGTAGACGTGGCCGCTCTTGGTCACGATCTCGGCCTTCGGGCCCGGATACTTCGTGATCCACATGTCGCAGCTGTGGCACTGGTCCTGATCGGTGATCGGCTGAGTGCCGTTGTCCGCGGCCGCGGCCGCAAAGGAAAGGCAGAGAGCGGCGGCAACGCCGGCAAGCCTTGCGGTGAAGTTCATGATTTTCTCCAAATGCGGCCCGGGGGTCTGATAGGCAAGCCTTCATTCAGGGGACGAGAAGGCGCCCGGCGTCCGGCCGCGGAACGCCTGTCATTTATAAGTCACAGGCATTATAAACAAAACGAATTAGCCGAACAACGAGCCTTTTCCGTTCATTTTCACCGAACACCTCGTTCGTATTTCAAGTTCGACGACGCCCCTGCTTTCTGCGTGCCTACACCGAGAAGAAGAGCATCAGAATGATCTGGCCCGAGATGATGCGCAGGAACATTGCAAGGGGATAGACCGTCGAATAGGCGAGCACCGCGAGGCCGCGCTCGGAGAGGCTGTTGACGAAGCTGAGCGCCGAGCTGCTCGTCGAGGCGCCCGCGATGAGCCCCGCGATCGTATGGAAGTTGAGGCGCATGAAGCGGCGTCCGACGACCGCCATCACGATCATGGGGACGACGCTGATGACGAGACCGAGCGCCATGTACGCCCAGCCGATGCCGCTCACAAACGCCTCGATGAACATGTCGCCGGCCGCAAGCCCCGTGCTCGCGAGAAAGAACGTGAGGCCCCATTCCCTCAGCATCAGGTTGGCGGACACGGTCGTGTAGGTGACGAGATGAAAGCGCGGCCCGTAGTAGCTCAGCAAAATGGCCGCAATGAGGGGGCCGCCCGCGAGTCCGAGCTTGATCTCGGTGGGCATGCCCGGAAAGGCGATCGGCACGCTGCCGAGAATCAGGCCGAGCGCGATGCCGATGAAGATTGCGAAGACGTTGGGGCGCTCGAGCCGCTTTTCCTGATTGCCCATCATGGCCGCAAGGCGCGCCACCGCGTTGGCGGGGCCCACGCAGTTGAGCGTGTCGCCGATCTGCAGGCGCAGCGTGTTGTAGGGAAAGAGCACGACGCCCGAGCGGTTGACGCGCGTGATGTTGACGCCGTCCATGCGCGAGAGGTGCAGGTCCTCGATGAGCGTGCCGTTGACCTCCTCGCGGGTCACGCTGATGAGGCGGGAGACGAGCGGCGAGTGCGCGGTCGCGAGGTCGATCTTCTTGTCCTCCTCGCCGCAGAAGGCGACGATCGCCTCCTTGTCGCGCGGGCCCGCCACGATGCGCAGCTTGTCGCCCTCGTGCACGACCGTGTCCGCCGTCGGACTCGTGATCACGCCGTCGTGCAGAATGCGCGAGCAGATGAAGTTTCGCCCGACAAGCGAGCGGATCTCACGCAGCGTGTGGCTGTCGAGCGCATGGTTGGTGAGCGTCACGTGAAAGTAGATGGGCGTCTGGGCGCGCTTTTTCTGCGCCTCCTCCCAGAGCATCTCCTCGTGCTTGACGTCGATCCCGAAGACCTTTCTCACGAAGAGAAGCGTGAGGATGATGCCGAGGATCGAGACGGGATAGGCGCAGGCGTAGCCCACGGTGATGTCGCCCCGGTAGCCCATGGCGGCGAGCGCCTCCTGCGTCGCGCCCAGGCCCGGCGTGCTCGTGACGGCGCCGAAATGCACGCCGAGGAGCTGCGGCAGCGCAAGCGCGCCGTCGGACGCCGCCCAGATGCCGACCGTGAGCAACAGGCTCGTGAAGACAGAGAGGCACATGAGGCCGTTGAGTCCCCAGCCGCTGTTTCTGAGCGTCGAGAAAAACGAGGGCCCCACCTGCAGGCCGATGAAGAAGACGAAGAGCACCAGGCCGAAGTTGCGGAAGAACGAAATGATCGCGGGATCGACGTCGATGCCGAGATAGCGCGCAAAAAGGCCGAGAAAGAGCACGCAGGTGACGCCGACCGAGACGCCGAAGAACCTGAAGCGTCCGATCCAGAGGCCCGCCGCAATGATGAGCGAATAGGCGAGCAGCGCGTGCGCGAAGGAGCCCGAGTCGGTGAGAAGTGACTGAAGCCAGTCCATGAGAACAATTCCGGAAATTTTAGGCCGCAACCAACGGCAATCCGTCATTGTAGGTCAGACGCTTCGGAGTCGCCACAGTTCACCAAAGAACTGTTCACCAAAGGACTGTTCACCAAAGTACGCCCGATGCGAAGCGCCCGAACCGCCGTCCTTCCGCTACTCGTCCCGCAGCTTCAGAGCCGGCTTGGCCGCCACGATGCAAAAGCGCGCCGTCACCGACGCCGGCCCCGCATCCGTCATGACGGACCTTCGGTCTTCGTGCGCCACCCGCACGCCCGCGCCCATCGACTCGAGCACCTCCAGATCCCAGGCCGGGCGCTCGATGCGCGAGAGCGGCAGGGCGCGTGCTATCCTGTCGATGCGCGCCGAGCTCACGCCCCGCATGTACTTCTCGGCGTGTCCCGGCGCGGGCGCGGACGTGCGCACCCAAGACGCATAGCGCTCGTCAAAGAGGTGCAGATAATGGTTCCCGTCGACCACCAGAAGCCGTCCGCCCGGCTTCAGAAGCCGCATCCAGCGCCGGTAGGCTTCTGCGGGCGCAGGCAGATTCCAGAGCACGCATCGGCAGACGATCAGGTCAAGAGAGGCGTCCGGCAGGTCCGGATCCGTCACGTCGCCCAGCCTGAAGTCGACCCTGCAACCGCGCGAGGCTGCATTCTCCCGGGCATGCTCAAGCATCTCGGGCGAGAGGTCCATGCCCGTCACGTCGCAGCCGAGCCCCGCGAGCACGATGCTGAAGATCCCCGGCCCGCAGCCCGCATCGAGCGCCTTCATGCCCGGCTGCGGATCAAGCTCCTTTCTGAAGAGGCGCTCAAGCGCGAGCCCCTCCCCTTGGTCGAGCTCGTCCGTATTGTGCAGGGAATACCCCTGCGCGCGCGTGTTCCAGTAGTCGCGAACGTCGTCCGAGAGCGTCACGGCCGCCTCCTTCCTTTTTATTGTCGAGTTGTGCGCATCGGCTTCGTCTGCCTGTGCGTCGTCTGCCTGTGCTTAGTCAGCCTGTGCGTCGTCTTGCGTATGAAGACTTTGATTTTCGTATGATACGCCCGAAGCACGCCGCTTCGCGTTCGTCCGTCGGCATTAGGTCCAAGGTACGATCCGCCGAAAACGCGGCCGTCGGCGGGCGAATGATCTCAAATCAGTCTTCCGTCGCGATCTCAAGCGTCGCCTCAGGCACCGAATTTCTGCTAGAGTTCGACATTCGGGTTAACCCGAAACCCTCAATGCTTTTTCGACAGTCATCGGCGCCTTGCGACACGGCGCCCGCGCTCTCATGTTCACCCGAACGCTCATTTTTCTCTTCGGCCTTCTGATGCTCTCGACGGGCATCTCGATCATCACGCACGCCGGGCTCGGAACGGGCACCATCAGCTCCGTGGCGCTGGTGCTCTCCCAAGCCTTTCCGCTCTCGATGGGCCTCTTCGTTTTTCTCACGAACGTCTTCTTCTTTGTGCTTCAGACCGCGGTCGACCCGTCGAAATGCTTCGCCAAGTTTCTGAAGCAGATCCCGATCTGCTTCGTCTTCGGGCTTTTCTTCGACGCGGCCTACGCGCTCACGGCCTTCATTGCGCCCGAAACTTATATTGAAAGGCTCGTCACCGTCTTCGCCGGAACGGTCTTCACCGGCATGGGCGTCGCCGGCATGGTCTTTGCGCGTCTCGCAATCCTGCCGCCCGAGGGACTCGTCATCAGCATCATCAGGCGCTGGGGCGGCTCGTTCGGGAATCTTCGCACGGGCGTCGACGTCTTTCTCGTGGCGGTCGCCGTCTCGCTCTCGTGGCTCCTCCTGGGATCCGTTGAAGGCGTGCGCGAAGGCACACTCATCGCCGCGGTCTGCGGCGGGCAGTTCGCCAAGCTCTTTCTCAAGATCCTCGGGCGGCTTCTCCCGGCGCACCGGCCGCTCGACTGAGGATTCTGCACTGCGCGCACGGTCCGGCCGCAGGAGCCCCGCAGCCAAGGCTCGTCCTCGGCTAGAATCGCTCTCTTCACCTTGACCGCTCTTCCCAGCCTCTCCCTGTCCCTTTCGCCTTTTCGCCATGGCCAGACCGTCCGACTTTCCGCCCGCCGCGGGCCGCTGCATTTGTCTTGACACCGAAACGACGGGCCTGAGCGCCCGCACGGACCGCATCTGCGAAATCGCCGCCGTCGAATTCGATCCGCACACCTGGCGCACCGTCGCCCGATACCATGCCTACGTGAATCCGGAACGCTCCGTTCCATACGGCGCCTTTCGCGTGCACGGCCTCTCGACGGCCTTTCTGAGCGACAAGCCGGTCTTTGCATCGATCGCCGGCGACTTTCTCGACTTCATCGCGGACGCGAATCTCTTCATCCACAACGCGGCCTACGACACGCGCATGCTCAACGCCGAACTCGAGCGTCTCGGGCTCGGCCCGATTTCATGCGCCTGCCGCAGCCTCACCTGCACGCTGCGCGCGGCCGAGCGGCTGCGCGGACGCGGCGGCAACCGTCTCGACGACCTGTGCCGCCTCTACGGCATTGACCTGAGCGACCGAACCCTGCACGGCGCGCTCATCGACTCCGAACTCCTCGTGCAGGTCGTGCGCGAGCTCGGCCGGCGAGGCGCCGTCTTCGGCGCGTGACCCATCAGGCCAGAACAGCCCTCAGGCGTTCAAGCACGCCCGCAACCGGATCCGCGCCCGAGAGCGCATTGAGGCGCTCGAACACCATGTCGGGCACGGGCGCCGCCCCTGCGGGCGCCGCATTGAAGAACGACCCTTCGGCCGCGCGGTCGGGCGCAACGCTGCCGCAGTAGAGCCAGAGGCCCGCATACACGTCGTCCTTGTTCAGGGTGCCGATCGACGTCAGATACTTGAAGGCCTGCTGCAGGGCATAGTGGCGCATCACCGTGCTCACGGTCGAATACTTGCTGTCCATGATGGCCCAGGCCGTCCGGCCGCCGCGCTCGAGCGCGATCAGGAAGTCGGGCGAATACCAGGGCCGCATCGTTTCCCTCAGCGTGTCCGCAGGCTCCGCGTTGACGGGCCTCACCGACCAGCGGGTCGTTCTGACGAGTCCGACGCCGTTTTCGGCCTCGGCGTCCCCGGCCGCAATCACCGGCTGGTACCAGAGCCTCACGGTTTCGTCGTCCTTTCGAAAGACGAAGGTGTTGAGAAGCGCCGCGGCGCCGTTGTCCGCATAAAGCGCGCCCGCCCCTTTGTAGTCGTGCCGCTCCGACGCCTCGAGGCGCCAGCCCCTGCGGTCAAGGCCGCCCAGAAGGCTGACGAGCGAAAAGTATTCGTAGAGCCTCGGGCTCGTCACGCTCGCGAGCCTGTTGACGAGCTTCTCAACCTCGACGGGCTCGAGCTCGAACCACTCGCGCATCAGTTCGTAGACGAGCCTGTACTGGGACGTCTCGATGAAGTGGCGCGCGGGTGCGGGCAGGCGGCTCACGGGCTCGGGCGTCACGCCGAGCGCGTCCCGATAGAGGTTCGCGATGCGCGAAAAGACAAGCCCGTAGCCCCGCAGTTCGTCGGACTCGGCGCTCACGACGCGGCCCGCGGACACGCGCCCGAGCGTTTGTGCGTCAAGCGGCCCCGCGCCTACGCGCACCGCATCGTCAAGGGCCTGCGCCAAGCGGCGCGCTTCGCCCGCAATAAAAAGCGGAAACCCCGCCACCACACGGTTTTCATAAATGTCGCGGCTCAGGACGGACGTGCGCACGAGCGCGTGCGCAGGCATCCAGTTCGCGCCCCGCATGCGCACGCCTTGCCCGGGCGCCACCCGCTGCCACTCGTGCGGATGGGACGCCATCCATTGTGCGGCCTCGGGCGTCATGTCGCGCATGCGCTCAACGCTCATGCGCCTGTGGGTCGAGACCATGCGGCATTTCGGCTCTTCGCGGAAATACGGGTACTGCCGCTCGTAGAGCGACGACAGACGGGCGAGCACGCTCAGAAGTTCCCTGAGCGGAAACGCTGCCGGGCTCAAGAATGACGCGAATCGGCGTCGCGTACCGGAGGCCGCCGGCCCCGGCGCCGGTGCTCACCAGAACCTCGAGCCTCGCCACGCCGATCGTGCCGTCGAAGGGAAGCGGATCCTGCAGCTCCAGATGAAGGCGCCCGCCTTCGCGGTACTGATCGCCCGCGAGCACCTCGCCGCCGAGCCTGACCGACACGGCGGCCCTCGGAGGCAGGCCCGAGACTTCGAGCGAAACGGGCCTGCCCGCCTCAACGGCGGGAAGCCCGGACCAGTTCGCGATCTCGGGCTCGGCTTCAAACAAGGCCAGCTCGACCGGATCCGCACCCTCGGGGTGAACCCGGAGGACTAGCGCTTCGTCGCCGGCCGATGCCGCAGCAGCAGCAGCTTCAGTCATGGCGCCCCCGTCAGAAGAAGCGGTAGCAGTCCATCGCCTCGTCACCCTGGCGCACGATGCGCTGCACGACCTCGGCGGACCTCGTGAGGCCGAGCGACTCAAGGCTCCTTCTCAGATCGACGAGCTTTTCGCGATAGCGCGCACCCGTGCCGGTGATGCGCGGCAGGCACTTCTGCATCATCGCAAAGTCCGCGGCGTCGAGCCAGGCCGGCTTGTCGCCGTCCGAGAAGATCGACGACGCGACGCTCAAATAGCCGTTGATCTGTCGAATCGACCGCGGCGAAAGCCTGATGCCGAAGCCTTCGAGCACGGGCGCGAGCGCCTCGTTGAGCTTTCCGAGCGCGGCCGCGTTCTTCGTCGCCGATCTCGCGCCGAAGTAGACCTGCATCTCCTTCCAGGGCACGGGTCCCACGACCCGCACGGGACTTGCGTCCTCGATGCATTCGACAACCGGCAGCGTCACGACGGCCGCGCGGTCGATGAGGCGCGGCGAGAGCGTTTCGGTCGTGCTGTCGTTGTTGATGGTCGCCATGAAGCGAAGCGTCTCCGGCACGATCGTGGGCGACTTGTCCCAGAGCGTGACGACGCCCGACGAGGAGCGCTCGTCGCAAAGCCGCATCCAGTCGGACCAGTAGTATTCCATCGGCGAGAGATTCGCCTCGTCGAGAAGCATCATCGCCGGATAGATCGAGCCCGCGGCGCTCCTTGCCTCCGCATTGAGCGTGCAGAGAAGATTCCAGCGTGCCGGATCGGACGACTCGAACCGGTTCGTGATCGGGTTCCAGTAGCCGATGAAGTCTCGCTTCGAGGTCCAGCCGTATTCGACCGGCACATGCACGAAGCGCCCGGCCGAAAAGCCCGCCCGCTCGTGCCCGCCTATGAGGCCGTCAAAGGCGTCGAGCCCGAGGGTTTGCGCAAGGATGTGGCAGATCGACGTCTTGCCCGAGCCCGGCTCGCCTGAGAGCACCGTGAGGAAGTTCTGCACCCAGCAGATGTAGAGGTTGAGCACCGTGTTCGCGTCGTAGCGCCTCACCTCCTGAACGGCCGCGACGAGCTCGTCGGCGAGCGTGCGTCCCTTGAGCCCGGCGGGCCTCACGCCGGCCACGGCCGCGACAAGCCTTTCGCGGCGGCGTGCCGCGTCTTCTTCGTCCCAGGCGGCGACCGCCTTCTGA
>ERZ1026870.1115-NODE-1115-length-12758-cov-5.859561_pt1 | contig 12758 bp, 10 predicted proteins | sample MGYA00380165_ERZ1026870 | MGnify/ENA primary metagenome ERZ1026870 (study PRJEB33269, sample SAMEA4719801) | human gut metagenome | biome: human-associated habitat; feature: organic feature; material: feces | place: Cameroon | collected 2013-10 ...
CACGAAGCTCTTTTTCTTCCGCCTCAGAAGTCTGCGCCGCGAAGAAGCGCTCCACAAGGCCTAACCAATACGCCTCATCGCGCACTGGAGTTGTATTTCTGTTTCGTTTATTGTTCATGATGATTCTGTAAATAACATGTCCTGATTATTTTTCTGGCCCTCGACAGCTGCATCCTGACGGCTGTTGGCTGCATATTCAACGACGCGGCGATATCTTCGAAGCTCTCGCCCCCATATTCACGCCGATGAAGAATTTCGCGGGCAAGCGGCGACAATTGTCGGTCGATGATTTTTTCAACCGTGAGAAACATCTGTTCGCGGCGTTCAGCCACGCCGGTGTCCTCGACTTCTTCCGCCACATTCTCTCCCACTTCCTCCGTGGGACATTTGCTCCTGCCGCGCAAGACGTCGACACTGAGGTTCCTGACGGTCGTTGTCAGCAGGGCCTCAGCCTGCTCGGGCGCCATCGGTTTACTGGGCCTGCTCCACAACCTAACGAAGGCATCTTGAAGCACATCCTCAGCATCGGCTTCACAACCAAGCATACTGCGGGCCGTCCGCTTCAAGCGTTGTTCAATATGCCTGAAAGCAGACAGAAGCACAGATGATTCTTTTTCTCTTTGGTCGTTCACGATTCTGAATTATTTGTGGAGACTTTCTATTTAAACAGGTGGTCGGGATTTACCTGATGATTTGCACATTTCAGAAATCCACCACGGCAAATCTTCCAAACGCCACTCGTCATGGCATTTCTGGCTTTTGCGGGCGCGAAATCTGAAGCGCCGATGGAGAGGCCTCAGCGGGCGCTTTACCTACAAAACGCAAAGGAAATATTTTTGTAACAAAAAATCTGCCACAAATCGCATATTTCTATCACCTTTTTTTTGAAACGACAAACATATTTGTATTTTTGCATCTGAAAAACGAATGCGCGGCACGAAAAACGAACGTGTTGCACGCCAATGGCCCCAAGCGGCCCAAACTCAAAAAAGGTCATGAAGACAAAAATACGCAACGCTGGCGTCTCCGCAACAGCGACCAAAGCCCGAAGGGCCGTTCTCGCCACGATGTTCTTCCTCTTCGGGGCCGTCATAGTGTGTGCATGCAGTTTTGCAAGCGAAGAGGAAAACGAGCGGCAAGAGCTCGTTGAAGTGGGACAGAAGCTGCCAGCGTTCGCCGTGGTGATGAACGATTCAACCCTGGTTTCAAGCACAGACCTGACGGGAAAACCTTCCATGATTGTGTTTTTCAACACGGCCTGCACCGATTGCCGGAAGGAACTGCCAATCGTTCAAGAACTCTATGAGGAATTTTCCGACCGCATCAACTTCATGGCAATATCACGCGCTGAAGGATGGGAAAGCGTTGCCGCCTATTGGGAAAAAGAAAAACTGGAAATCCCCTACAGCGCACAAGCCGACCGAAACGTGTTTGGCCTGTTTGCAAAAACCACCATTCCCCGATTATACATCGCTGATGCCAGTGGCACCGTGAAATACATCTTCATCGAGAAGGCCAGCAAGAAAAAACTTGTTCGCGCCTTGGAGAACTTGCTTCAAGTTGCCACGTAGCAAAAGGAAGGAACCAATCTAAAAGCGTGTTCTGGAAGGTCACGGCGTTTCTCTGGAGAAGCAGAACGCAGGAAAGATATCCGTCCGAAATGACAAGACAAGCCGTTCTGAACACGCATTTCAACCTACAGCAAGAAAACAAAAACATCTAAAATAACCCTTCGGGGGATGCACGATAATTCTCAACACAACCGTCGTCAGCAGACGGTTGGCAGGCAGACATCCTTTATAGCCCCCATGCTCCTTGCATCTGTTGCATTTTAGTAATGGTAAAAGAACAAGTTGAGCGATTTTGACTGGGCATAAGAAATAACTCCTTACTCCACAAAATTGGTCAAGTTATTTTTTCACCATTACTTAATTCGTCTGCCCGCAAAAAAACTCTTGAAGAATTTTCTGTCACCCCCAAACAAAGAACAAACATGAAAAATAGCCTGTTAAAATTTCGCCTAACGGTGATGAATTTTTTGGAATTTGCAGTGTGGGGAGCCTATCTGACCTCTCTCGGAACCTACCTGGCCAGCCACGGCTTGGGCAATGACATCGGCTCGTTTTACGTCATTCAAGGCATCGTCTCCATCTTCATGCCCGGCCTCATGGGCATCGTTGCCGACCGTTGGGTGCCCTCACAGCGCCTGCTCGGAATTTGCCATTTTCTGGCCGGTGGTTTCATGATTGCCGCCGCCTCATACGGTCTCTCTGCGGGCGACCACGTTGAATTTTCAACCCTCTTCACCTACTACGCCTTGAGCGTTGCCTTCTACATGCCGACGCTGGCACTGAGCAACGCTGTTGCCTTCAACGGACTGACAAAGGCAGGTTTGGACACTGTGCGCGACTTCCCGCCCATCAGAGTGTTTGGCACCATCGGATTCATCTGCACCATGCTCGCCGTCAATTTCTGCGGATTTCAGGCAACGCCCCATCAGATGATGCTCTCGGGCGTGTTGAGCATCATTCTTGCCATCTATGCGCAAACGCTACCCGCATGCCCTGTCAGCCCACGCGGCGAATCGAAATCTGTGGTTGAAGCATTGGGACTGGATGCCTTCAAACTCTTCAAGCAACACAGGATGGCCATATTCTTCATCTTCTCGATGTTGCTCGGCGTCAGTCTGCAAATCACCAACGGATATGCCAACCCCTTCATCACGAGCTTCAAAGACATTCCGGAATATGCCAACAGCTTCGGCGCAAACAACGCCAACGCCCTGATTTCGCTTTCACAAATCAGCGAAACCTGCTGCATCCTGCTCATCCCGTTTTTCCTGAAGCGCTACGGCATCAAGCGCGTCATGATGATTGCCATGTTTGCATGGGTGCTCCGCTTCGGTCTCTTCGGCCTTGGAAACCCAGGTCCTGGCGTATGGATGTTCGTGCTTTCAATGATTGTCTATGGCGTGGCTTTCGACTTCTTCAACATCTCTGGTGCGCTGTTTGTGGAGCAAAACACCAACGACAACATACGCAGCAGCGCGCAGGGCCTTTTCATGATCATGACGAACGGACTCGGCGCAGCCATTGGCACATACCTCGCCCAGCTGACCGTTAACCATTTTGTTTACGACAATCCAAGTGCCAATCCGATGACCGGCTGGCAGACGTGCTGGTATATTTTTGCTGGATACGCGTTTATCGTCTTGGTGCTCTTCACCTTCATGTTCCGAGAAGACAAAAAGGCGGTCAAATAACCGCCGCAACATTTTCTGCCCAAACGCCTGCACGCTGTCGTCGTGACCTTTCTTTGTCAACGTTGTGAGGAACGAACTGGGCCTGAAAGAATGATTTAGAGGTGTCCTGAACTTTTGACCAAATCGCCATAAGTTCAGGACACCTCTAAATGTATTTTGCGCATAAGCAGGTGGCCTCCCCGCGGGCCAATGCTGGTTACCTGTGGAGAGAGAACAGAAATTCAAGTCCGCCGCCTTTTCTGTTTCTGACGGAGATGTTTCCGGAATGAAACAAAACGGCATTGCGAACGATGGAGAGGCCGAGCCCCGTTCCACCACAATCACGTGTCCGCCCTTCCGTCACACGGTAAAAGCGTTCAAAAAGACGCGACAGATGTTCATCGGGCACTCCCACACCGGTGTCATAAAAACGGAAATAATAATACTCCTTGTCTTCGTTATAGCGTTCGATCCCGATTTCCGTGCCTTCGCCGGAATAGCGGATACTGTTTTCCATCAGGTTTCTGAAGATGGAATAAACCAGGGCGTAATTTCCGTTGATGGACGTATGCGGTGGGATTTCATCCGTCACCTTCATCTTCGATTCAGAGAACTGCCCCCGCAATTCCTCCACGATGTCGGAAACCACGCTGTTGATGTCTATTTCTTCTCTCGGCATGGTCTCTGGAGCTTCCTCGGTTTTCGAAATCAAGGCGACGTCACGAATCAGATCCGTCAGACGGACCACCTGCGCGTGGGCACGCTCCAAAAAATAATGCTGTTTCTCGGGCGAGAGCGACCGACAGGAGAGAATCGTCTCAATGTATCCGCGTATGCTGCTAACGGGGGTGCGAAGTTCGTGCGTGATGTTGTTGCTCATTTGCTGCTTGAGAAGTTTGTTTTTCTCGCTTCGCGTCACGTCTGTCAACGTCATCTCAAAGCTCCCATCGTTGTAGACCAGCAACTGAACCATGAAGTAATTTCCGCCGGCAGTAATTGTGAAACGAAAAACGGGGGCCTCTTCCATTGCGGCACGCTTGCCACCGGAAATATCAAGAAACTCGACAGCGGGGGCAAAGGAACGCTCATTCCATAGGACATTCACATCGGGCGTCGGACGCTCGAGGATGGTGTTGACAAACTGCATGAAGCGCGGATTGGCATAAACCTTTTTCCGTTCTGGGGAGAAGATGGCGATGCCTCCCTCAAAATAGTGGAAATGACGCATGAGGCGTTCACGCTCGGCAGCAATCTGCCGGCCGGTGGCTTCCAGCTGCTTATATTTCAACATAATGGAACGGCCAATATCGCCAAGTTCCGTATGGGGAAATTCAATGTGTGCGTAGTCGATCAGACCGCGGTCGGCCGACTGGATGAAATGGCGCAAACTGACCAGGGCACGCCCGAAATGGTCTGAAACACGGATGAGCACCAACATCATCAACGCGAAGACGAGCAGGGCAAACCAAAGGTAGACATTATCGGCCTTCATGAAATTCTGAACGGTCTCGGTATAGGGCAACGCCACGCGCACCACAAAACCGCCATAGCTCTTGGCATAATAGAAATAGGTGACGCCTGTTGAGTGTGACAAACGGACATCACAGCCCTCAGCATGAGTCATGGCCTGATGGACTTCTGGCCGGTTGGAATGATCGTCAAGTTTTTCGCCAAGGCCGGTGTTAGAATCATATTTCACTTTTCCCTCGCGCGAAACGACCGTCAAACGGAGTTCGGCAGGCATCATGCGCATAATGGCAGCCAACTGAACGCTGTCGTTGTCCACGCCTCTACTCTCCAAACTGTTTGCCACAAGATCGGAATAGCTGCGCAACCTTGTTTCGAGAAGTTCCCACCGATAGAGCTTCTCCCGATGATATTGAAAACAAACCAATAAAATGGCAAAAACTATGAACAACGCTGCAAAATTCAGCAGCAATTTACTCCTGTAAGACAGTTTTTTAATCAATCCTCTCATATCGTATTTCCTCTATTTTTGCAGTGGCACTTACGTGCGTCAAGGAACAAGGCAGTAACCATATCCCTGACGGTTTGTCAGGCAGGAAGCTTCGTCACCCAGTTTCCGACGGATTCGCGCCACATGAACATCAACGGTGCGATCCAGAACATAACTTTCGCCATGCCACACTTCAGAAAGTATCTCTTCACGCGTAAACACGCGCTTGGGATTCTTTGCCAGCAAACTGAAAATGCCAAATTCCTTGGGAGAAAGATGTATGTCTTCACCGCGAACCGTCACCATCTTTCTCTCGAAATCAATTTCAATTGCTCCGATTTCAATCTTTGCCTTAGCCGCCGGCGTTGAGGTGCGGCGCAAAATGGCCTTGATGCGGACCAGCACTTCCTGAAGCGAAAACGGCTTGGAGATATAGTCATCACCACCAGAAGAGAAACCGGTGAGCATGTCGTTTTCCGTGTCGCGGGCCGTCAGGAAAATGATGGGCACGTTGTTTTTCAAGTCCTTCCGGAGTTTTTCGGCCAGTTTGAACCCCGACATGCCGCCCAACATGACGTCAAGCAAAATGAGCGAACAATCGGGAGTGAGTTTCTGCAAGGCCTCTTCGGCCGACTCTGCCGTTTCTACCTGATATCCTGCATTTTCAAGATTACACTGCAATATTTCGCGCAAGTCGCTTTCGTCGTCAACGACCAATATCTTATATTCCATTTTTCTCCATTTTAATTTATACCTCTTTCTGACGCCACACAAACAATGGGACGCTCTCAAGAAAAAGTCACTCTTTTTCTGACTGCAATATTACGCATTTCCCCGTAAAGACCATGCACTTGAAGGTGTTAAGTTTTTGTGAAGATTAAAGAGAGAGGCTGAAATGTGGAATTTCTGAAGGATACTGATTGTCATGCCGAAACCACCTGAGGGCTCCTTAACCGATTCTTAACAACTCTGTCACATCTGCCACACATTCCATCTCTAATTTTGCACTCGAAAAAGCAACCCGCAATGGGATTGCTAAGGAAGGAGGCTGAAGTGTCTGAAATGGCCATAATCGGCTTTACGACCATCCCAAAAAACGAGAGCAACAAATTATTAATTCACAAATCTATATTTTATGGAATGGATGTTTATTGGAATCGTGGTATTCCTTTTCCTGCTGGCTGCATTCGACCTCTATGTCGGCGTCAGCAACGATGCCGTCAATTTTCTGAACTCGGCCATCGGTTCAAAAGCGGCACGATTCAGCCGTCTGGTTGTCATCGCCTCTGTCGGTGTGCTAATCGGATGTATCTTGAGCAACGGAATGATGGACATTGCACGGCACGGCATCTTCTCGCCTCAGTATTTCAGTTTCCACGACGTGATGTATATTTATCTGGCCGTGATGGTGACAGACATTGTGTTGCTTGACATTTTCAATACGTTCGGCATGCCAACCTCAACCACCGTCTCTATGGTGTTTGAACTCCTCGGAGCCTCGTTTGCCTTCGTTATTATCAAAATGACTGGCGATGCCACCGCATTGGGCATGGCCGACTATCTGAACACGTCGAAAGCGCTGGAAGTCATCATGGGTATTTTCCTGTCTGTGCCCATCGCATTCGTGTTCGGCGCACTGGTTCAATGGATAACCCGTATTATCTTCTCCTTCAACATCAAGACTAAAATCCGCTGGGAAATAGGTATTTACGGAGGCATTGCTCTGACAGCCATCGTCTATTTCATGCTGTTTAAAGGACTCAAAGACCTTTCGTTCATGAATGCAGACGTCAAGGCATTCCTCAACGAGCACATTCTGACAGTGCTCTGCGCTTGCTTCGTTGTGTTCACCATTCTGATGCAAACACTTCATTTCATGAAAGTCAACGTCCTGCGCGTCATCGTTCTGGTGGGAACTTTTGCACTCTCAACGGCTTTTGCAGGAAACGACCTCGTGAACTTCATCGGTGTGCCCTTGGCTGGGTTCTCCGCTTTCCTTGACTATTCAAGCAACGGAGCCGGCGTTTCGGCCGACAACTTCATGATGTCTTCTCTCGAAGGCTCAGCCTCAACTCCAATCTACTTCCTGATTGCCGCAGGCGCCATCATGGTCTTTGCACTTGCAACATCGAAAAAAGCTCGCCACGTGACGGAAACAGAAGTGGGGCTTTCGAAAAAGGACGAAGGCGACGAAATGTTCGGTTCTTCACGCGCCGCAAGAAGTCTGGTGCGATGGGGCAACTCCGTCGGACATTTCCTGACCAATTATACCCCCGCCCCTATTCGCACATTCATTGACAGCCGGTTCAGAATGCCACAAGAAGTCAAAGAAAGCGATGCTGCCTACGACCTCTTGCGTGCATCTGTCAACCTCGTGATGGCATCACTGCTCATCGCACTCGGAACTTCACTAAAATTGCCGCTCTCAACAACGTTCGTCACATTCATGGTGGCCATGGGTTCAAGTTTGGCTGATAGGGCCTGGAGCCGAGAGAGTGCCGTGTTCCGCATCACTGGCGTACTCACCGTCATCGGCGGATGGTTCCTGACCGCCGGTGTCGCATTCTCTGCCTGTTTCTTCGTGGCGCTGCTGATGAACTATGGCGGTGTGCCGGCCGCAGCCATCATCGTATGTCTTGGCTTGTACTCCATCATCCACAGCCAGCGCAAATATAGCAAGAAGAAAAAGGAAGAGGAAAAAAACGGCGACGTCCTGTTCAACGAAATCATCACCTGCGCCAAACCACAGGATGTTCCGATGATGCTCAACAAACATCTGGACGTGAGCACTGGAGAAATGCTCTCTCTCTTTGCCGATGCGTTTAAGGAAACAACGGAAGGACTGTTTGTTGAAAACCTCCGGGCGCTGAAACACGCCAGCAAAAATCTGAGCACGAACAAACGCACCCTGAAAAACCTGCGCAGGCGTGAAACCATCTGCCTGAGACACGCTGACCCGCCAACGGCCATCAAGCTGAGCACGACATTCCATTTGGCACACAATTCGATGCGACAGATTCTCTACGGACTGATACGTATCAACGAACCTGCAAAAGAACACGTTGACAATCATTTCACACCGATTGACAGACTGGAAACTGAGCAGTTCTCAAAAATCAGCAAACAGCTGACGAACATCATCATGCAGGCCGCAGAAAACCTCCGCGAACAGCGCATTGAGGACAACGAAACTTTGCGCGAAGAATGCGAAATGATTAGAGGCAAGTTCAACGAACTCCGCGACATTGTTTTGGTAAAAATACAAAGACCTGACATCAATATCACGTCGGAAACGCTGCTCCTGCACATCATCCAAGAATCTGAACAACTGTGCATTGAAATTCGCCAACTGCTGAAACTGACAAAACGCTTCAAAGACTCGCTATAATGGCTTCAAACAAAAAGGCTACATCATGAAACTGAATTTTTTTCTTGCATCATCTGCATGCCTGGCGCTGAGCCTGCAAGCACAAAACACGACAGACTCCACTTCTGTCAAGCCAAATGAAGTGCAAAAAACCGTCACACTGACCATCCCCTCGTGGGCACCACACATCAGCGGCACCATACGCGCCAAAGGAGAATATCAAACTGAAGAAAAGGAGGGGCGATTTGAAGTGCGCAACGCACGCGTCGCCTTCGACGGAAACGTACTGCCCAACGTCATCTATAAAGCGGAAATCGATTTTTCTGACGAAGGGCAAATCAAAATGCTTGATGCCTATGCAGGTATAAAGCCGCTTAAAGCTTTTTCGCTGCGACTGGGCCAGATGCGTGTGCCGTTCAGCATTGATGCCCACCGTTCGCCCCATCAGCAATATTTTGCCAATCGCTCTTTCATTGCCAAACAGGTCGGGAACGTGCGCGATGTCGGACTGACTTTTGGCTACACGTTTGACAAGATTCCTCTCACATTGGAGGCGGGAACTTTCAATGGTTCCGGACTGACCAATCAGAAAGACTATTGGACAAAGACGCTCAACTTTTCAGCAAAGGCACAATATGTCCTGCCTTTCGGCCTGACGTTACAAGGCTCTATCCAGAAGATTTCGCCAAACGGCGGCGCGGCCTATCTGTATGACGGCGGTGCCACACTGCATTGCGGCAATTGGACGATTGAAGGAGAATATCTGCGTAAACACTACACAAACAACACGTTCTCAGATGTCAACGCCATAGACGCTTTTGTTTGCTATCTTCTCCCGCTTCAACGCGTTTTCGATCACGTTAGTTTTCTGGCACGCTATGACCAGATGGGCAACCACAGCAACGGGCAGCTGAATGCCAACGGCACACTGCAAGTTGACGATGCTGCACGAAAAAGGCTCACAGGTGGTGTCACCTTTAGTTTTTCTCAAAAAATCAACGCTGACATACGACTGAATTACGAAAAATATTTCTACGACGACATAATGCTTGCCAAGCCCTCCGAACGCGACAAAGCCGTTGTTGAACTAATGGTTCACTTCTGACAAGCCAGCCTTTGGGTTAAACAAAAGAAAGCAAGAGGAATGATTTGTGTGGGGTAACGCACATATCATTTCTCTTGCCGCATGTTTACATATCACTTGACAACCAGATATTTGCCATCTCATTTCACATATCCGATGAATTTGCAAATATTCTCCTGAGCACATCCTGACTTGTCACAAGCATATCATGGCTTAACCCGCGCAGTGCCTGTTTCATCGTTTTGTCGGCAACGCGCTGAGCCTTTTGTTTCATAAGCTTTCCCTTCATCGTGAGATGAACCTCATGACAACGACGGTCGCCCTCTCTTTCGTTTCTCCGAACATAGCCATTGCGTTCCATGCTCCTAAGCAACCTCGTCATAGCAGGTTTGTCTTTGCAAGTCGCTTCACAAAGCTGCTGCTGTGAAACACCGTCCTGCTCTGTCAAGTAAAGCAAAACGGTCCATTGCGATGGCGTCAAATCGATGCCCGACTCCATAAAATTCTTCTGCAACTTTTTACTTATGGCTTCCGAAACCTTACCATTCAAAATTGCAAATATCAACCTTAAATCTATATTCAATTCCATATTAAGTAATGTTCAAAAAAAACTTCCGCAGAAAATCTGCGATTAAGAGCATCTGATGAGATCGTTCCATTTAGGGAGTTCATCATCAGAGACGATACGTCTGCTCTTCTCTGATTCGTAGGATTCTTCAATGGGTCTTTTCGTTTCATACGTTCCTTGATTTATTGTAGCGATAATGGAAAGTCCTTCTTCCTGTTTGGCGTAGTTCCTTATCATCATAAAGGTCTTACTGGACAACAATATTTCTTGAAAATGAAGCACGAAACCGTTCGAGTCATCAAGCGTTAAGAACGCATTTCCCAGAAGCCCTTGACTGGTCATCTGCCGTCGGCCGCGAGTAGCGTTACCTGCAGCTGGCGGTAGATGACAATCTCAGGGTTGGCGGAGTTTTTTGATAGGTAAGCCATTAAAATTCTTTATTTCAAAAATATGGTTGTCTGGTAAAACTTCTTTTTAACCCCAATCGGTCATTTGGGCTTATTGGGATTTAGACCTATTAGAAGGATGGATTTTGTTTGGCTTTTAATGAGTAATAGCGAGCTATTGCGAATTAAAAACAAGCAAAAGGCACCTTATAAAAGCGCACGGACTGGTAATCAGTTATAAAGTTACGAATTTTCCTTCAGATTTTAAAATATAGATACTGCGCATTGCCTCAAGTCGCATTGTGGGATAAGGGGGATGTTGTAGGCAGAAGTGGGTGTTTCTGCCTCAATTTATCTGATGATTCAGTAATGGGAGGACGTGTACTCGCAAGAAGAACGCTTGAAAGGCTTAGTTGCGGATCTGATGTATTTTTTTGCAAAAATATACTATTTTTCGAATATACCAGTAACTTCTGCCATTTTTCTTTGTCGAAAAATATGTGCAGAAAGGTAAATACCTAAGAGTTACTCCATTCGGAATGTTACAGATAGCCTGCCACATTGTACTCGGATAGGGAGAAATTGATGAATTGCATCACCAGCATCTGGCGGTAGATGGAGGGACCGATGCCCGAACCTGATGGCTTGGTGGAGAAGACGGTGAAAGATATGCTGTAAAACGAAAAAGTAAAGAGCCTACCACGCTAACCCTCATTTTTGCGAGTTAGCGTAGTAGGTTCATGAAAGTCGGTATTACTGTAAGAATTCATCATTGCTTACCTTTACACCAAGTGGTCCATAGTCGCCAAGAGCTTTGTGAGCAAGTTGCGTTTCGGGATTTTTCACATGGTCGATAGGTTCGCCATCCTCATTCTTATAATCAGTAGGTGTCATGGTTGCAATGGAGTGTTTCCATTCCTTGTCGGGAAGAATGTTCCTGTACATGATAGCCACAATCTCTCCGATAGGTTTGCCGTCTATGTTTATTTTCTCACTGTCCCAAATGAAGAGATTGACATATTCTCCATTGGCATTCATTTCGTCCACCTTGCTCTGTATGGCTGATAGCCTTGGATTCTTTTTCAAGCAAACCACAAATGTTGCTTTCTTGCCATCGGCATAGCGAGCCTTCGCATCATACACAGACATATATGAACGTGTGTCGCTTGCTGAGCCAATGCAGATAGACCAGTAACGTGTCACAGCGTTTTTGTATTCCTCTGGCTTTGTGGGCACTGGGGCTGGTATGAAGGAGAATGTGAGCACAGAGTCCTCGCGCAAGTGCGTTCTTCCATAAAGGTATGCCGTGGAGCTGTTTGGATAGTACCTGCTGACTGGAGCAAGGAAGAATGGCATCTCCTTGTTTTCGTCGGATTTCTGTGTAAACACCTTCGATGTCACCTTATAGACATTTGATGCAACGTGTTCTGGCACGGAGGTCTCATGCAAGTGCATGTCGAGTGCAGTGATGGTTGGTAGTTCCACTCCTGCGTATTCGTCTTTTGTTTGACTTCCATCAGCAGTAGTGCCCAGATAATGTCTGAGAGCTATAGCTACTTTGTTCACCCCTGCTGCAACTTTCACCACATTCGTTGAACCAAGTTTGTTTATTACGCTTTGTGGCGTTCCATTTGGCACCACATAAATGGTGAAATAGTTCTTTCCAGAAGTGGTCTTGACAAAAGGATTTGTGCTTCCTTCATCTGCCGAGATGTCTTGGTCGTTGATGCCTGCGAAAACGTCTCCTGTCTCATCATTGTATAGTGATATGCTGAAATATCTGCAATGAGGGAATTCTCCTTTCAGACATAAAATCTTACCACTATTTTTGTCTGCCTGATAGGTATATTCCCAATAATTGCAAAACAAGTCTGGGTATGCTCCAAGAACTTCACCATCGCCCTTCAGGGTTACACCCCATTGCTCTTTAGGTGACGGGGGAGGGAACTTTTTGCCGTTGTTGCCGTCGTCATCGGAACATGCGAAGAATGTCATTGCCGTGATACAACTTAGCAATGAGGTCATGATAATTTGCTTGATTTTCATACTTCTTATTTTTTATGTTAATATACTTTTTGTTCTTACTCCGTTTTACTTGATCTCCACTCTGAACGGTCCAGACACCGAGTTGTAGAGTAAGTCACCATTGTCAAAG
>ERZ1026870.1116-NODE-1116-length-12753-cov-5.238305_pt1 | contig 12753 bp, 11 predicted proteins | sample MGYA00380165_ERZ1026870 | MGnify/ENA primary metagenome ERZ1026870 (study PRJEB33269, sample SAMEA4719801) | human gut metagenome | biome: human-associated habitat; feature: organic feature; material: feces | place: Cameroon | collected 2013-10 ...
GATCGTCGGCAGCGTCAGATGTGTATAAGAGACAGGTGGCTCGCCGGCGTCAGGTGCTGGCCGCAGATTCGCGAGAACATCACCCGCGGCACCGGCCTCTCCGAGGGCGCCGTGAAGTTCCTGCGCCTCATGATGATCGGCTTCTCTCCGATCCTTGTGCTCGTGGTGCTGATTTCCGGCCTCGTCTGACGCATCGCCGATAATAAAGACGCGGCGGTTCGGCTCCACCAGGCCGACTCGCCGCGACCCATCCCACAAAAAAAACAAGCCAAACACAAAATGACAGAACGTTCAGTATGGGGGTCCCGCCTCGGGTTCATTCTTGCGAGCGCAGGCTCGGCCGTCGGTCTCGGCGCCATTTGGAAGTTTCCCTACATGGCGGGCACAAACGGCGGCTCCATCTTCATGCTCCCCTACATCTTCTTCACCGTAACGATCGGGCTCACGCTCCTCATCGGCGAAATGTGCATGGGCCGCTCCGTGCGCGCAGGCGCCGCAGGCGCCTTCCGCAGGCTCGGCGGCCCCTTCACCGGCATCATCGGCTACCTCTCGGTGCTGACAGGCTTTCTCGTGCTTGCCTTTTACTCGGTGGTGGGCGGCTGGTGCGTCTATTACATGATCGAGGCCATCATGGGCAACGGCATCATCAACGATCCGTCCATGATGAGGGGCGCCTTCGAATCCTTCGCATCGTCCGACGTCGCCCCCGTGCTTTCGCATCTCGCATTCCTCGGCGCCACCGCCTTCGTCGTCTACTTCGGCGTTGAAAAGGGCATCGAGCGCGTCTCCAAGGTCCTGATGCCGCTCCTCTTCTTCATGATGCTCATCCTGATCGTTCGCGGCCTGATGCTGCCCGGCGCCATGAAGGGGGTTGAGTTTCTCTTCAAGCCCGACCTCTCGGCCTTCACGGGCGAGTCGCTCCTCAACGCGATGGGATTTGCATTCTTCTCGCTCTCCGTTGGGTCGGGTTCGCAGATGAACTACGGCAGCTACCTCAGCGACCGCGTGCACCTCCCGTCCTCGGTCACATGGATCGTGTTTCTTGCGATTCTCTCCGCCATTCTGGGCGGCCTGATGATCATGCCCGCCGTCTTCGCCTTCGGACTGTCTCCCGATGCGGGTCCCGGCCTCACCTTCGCAACGATGCCCGCCGTCTTTGCGCAGCTTCCGTTCGGCCACTTCTTTGCGATCACCTTCTACGTCTGCCTCTTCGTCGCCGCACTCACGTCCGCCATTTCGATTCTCGAGATGTCCGTGCAGTTCCTTCACGACGAACTCGGCATCAGCCGTCCGGCCGGCGTCGCAATCACGGGCTCCATCCTCGCCGTGCTCGGTACGCTGTGCGCGCTCAGCTTCGGCACGCTCTCGCACGTGACGATCTTCGGCAAGAGCTTCTTCGACTTCTTCGACTACCTCACGTCCAACATCGGCATGCCGATCGGCGTGATCGGCATCGCCATCGTCACGGCCTGGCTTGCATGGCCCACGACCGTCGCGCAGCTCTCGCTCGTCAAGCCCGTCTCCGGCCTCTTCCTTAAAAGCTACCGCTTGATGGCCGGCATCTTTGCCCCGATCCTCATTCTCGTCGTGACGCTCAAGGGGCTTGGCCTCTTCTGAGCCCTAAGACGCCGTGCGCCCGCAGGAAGCGCACGGCGAACGTCAAGACGGACGATCAAGACGGACGATTGGAACGCCACCCCGTCCGGCTTAAGTCAAATAAAAACAACGGAATTCAACCCAATGTCAGAAAACCATTCCTCCGCCGGCTGGGGCTCGCGCCTCGGCTTCATTCTCGCAAGCGCAGGCTCGGCCGTCGGCCTCGGCGCCATCTGGAAGTTTCCCTACATGGCGGGCACAAACGGCGGCTCCGTCTTCATGCTGCCCTACATCTTCTTTACGTTCACCGTCGGGATTTCACTCCTCGTGGCGGAATTCGCGATGGGACGCGCCGGACGCGAAGGGCCCATGGCTTCGCTCACCAAAGTCTGCGGCCGCGGGTGGGGCTTCTTCGGCGGCGTGGGCGTCTTCACCGTCTTTCTGATTCTTTCGTTCTATTCGGGCGTGGGCGGCTGGTGTCTCAAGTACATGGTCGACGCCGTCGTCGGACGCGGCCTCATCAGCGATCCCGAGCTTCTGGGCACGCACTTCGGCGCCTTCGTCTCCGACGGGCCGATGAGCTTCCTCTATCTGATGATCTTCCTCGGCGTGACGGCCATCGTGGTGCTGCGCGGCATTCAGGGCGGAATCGAGCGCGTCGCCAAAGTGCTTATGCCGGCGCTCTTCATTCTGATGCTCGTCATCATCGTGCGTGGCCTCACGCTCCCGGGCGGTCTTGCCGGGCTCGAATACCTCTTTGCGCCTCGTTGGGACGACTTCAACGCGTCCGCGCTCTTCAACGCAATGGGCTTCTGCTTCTTCTCGCTTTCGCTCGGCGCAGGCACGATGATCACCTACGGCTCCTACCTCAGCCCCAAGGCCGACCTTCCAGGCGCCGTAGGCTGGGTTGCCGTTCTTGCCATCATGTCCTCGATTCTCGGCGGCCTGATGGTGCTTCCCGCCGTCTTCGCCTTCGGTCTGGATCCGAGCGCGGGGCCGGGTCTCACGTTCGTGACGATGCCCGCCGTCTTCTCGAAGATGCCGCTCGGCCAGCTCTTCGCCGTCATGTTCTACGTCTGCCTCGTCGTCGCGGCCCTCACCTCGTCCGTTTCGATGCTCGAAGCCTGCACGGCGCTCCTTACGCGCCAGTTCAACATGCGGCGCACCCCGGCCATTCTCCTCACAGTTGCGGGCTGCACCGTCGTGGGCCTTGCCTCCACGCTCTCGTTCGGCGCGTGGAACGACGTCAAGATCTTCGGGCGCACCATCTTCGACGTTCTCGACTACGTCACCTCCAACGTTGGCATGCCGCTCTCGACCTTCGGCATCGCCATCGCCGCCGCCTGGGTGGCCTGGCCCACGATGAAGAAGGAGTTGACGGCTGCCCGTCCCGTCTCCGAGGCGACCCTTTGGTTCATCCGCATCATGATCGGCGTCGTGAGCCCGCTCTTCGTTCTCGTCGTCGCCGGCGGGAGCCTTTGATGACTGAAAAGGCCGCGCGGCGTCTTGTGTTCGCGGTGCTCGAAGAGGAGTACCGCGCGCACAAGCCTCTCTGGCAGGGAACCTTGGGCTTTGCCATCGCCGCCGCCATGGCCGCCGGCCTCTTCCTTGACGAGGGTTCCGCACTCGAGCGCATCGCCTGCGTCGTCAACGTGCTCGCCCTTCTCTACCTGATCGTTCTGCTCGCACTCAGGCACGAACTCATGCTTCGCTCGGCCGAACTTCCAGAGAGTGAGATCCCCGCTTTTCGCCGGGGCATCCGCTCGGGCGTGCTCCGCGCATGCGCGCCCGCCGTCTTGGCTATCATTGTGTGCACGACACTCTTCGTCCTCTAAATCAGAGCGCCTGTTTCCCGCAGCGTCCCGCACGGGGAGCCGCACACAAAGTAGGATTAATCATGACCCCAAGCCGCATCATCGTCGCCCGCTTCTCTCCGACGGGCCGAACACGCCGCCTCATGAGCATGCTGGCCCAAGGACTCGCCGGCACCGGGATTCCCGTCGAGGAACTTGACCTCACCGACCGTTGGGACCGGGAGGAACCCCGCGTGTTTTCGAGGGATGACCTCGTTTTTCTGGGCGTGCCGGTCTACTTCGGACGCGCTCCCCGTCCCATGCAGTCCCTGGCGCATTGGACGGCCAACGGCGCAGCCGCCGTGCCCGTCGCCGCCTATGGATGCCGCGCGCATGACGATGCGCTTCGCGAAATGGCCGGCGTGCTTCGCGCCGCCGGCTTCGTCGTCCCCGCCGGTGCCGCCTTTCCCGTCGAACACAGTCAATTTCCGGAATTCGGCAGAGGCCGCCCCGGCGAAGCGGACAGATTCGCGGCGGGCGACTTCGCCCGCAGGGTGCTCGAAGCCCTTCAAAGGGGAACGGCCAACCTGAATCCAACGTTTCCGGGTGAAGGCGACCTTCGTCCCTATCCCAAGAACGGCTTCGTGCCCGAACCCGACGCCATCTGCCGCATGTGCGGCCGTTGCGCGGATGTCTGTCCGATGGACATCATCGATCCCTTCAGCATGCGCGTCACGGATCCCTCTCAGTGCATCGGCTGCCGCGCCTGCATCGACGCCTGTCCCGACGGCCACCGCACTTTTGCTCAACCCGTCCTGTCCGCCTTGAATCAGGTGCGCGAGCGCATCCGTCCGGTCTGCGAAGCGCCCAAGTTCCCCGAATTCTTCTTCTGACTTCTCCGACAAACTCATCCGATGACGACCAGGCATCTCACCATTACCGACATCGCCTCGACGGGCGCCGGCATCGCATACGAAGAAGGGTGGCGCATCTTCGTCCCGGGCGCACTCCCCGGCGACGAGGTCACCGCGGAGGTGGATCCGCCGGCACGCGGCGCCCGCTCAAGCGTCGCCCAGCATGTGCAGATCACTAAGCCGAGCCCGTGGCGAGCCGCCAAGCCCTGTCCCGCCCATGCCGCCAAGCCCGCCTGCGGCGGATGTCCGCTCGGCTTTCTCAATCCGCAGGGTCAGGCCGCAATCAAGCGGCAGCTTCTCGTCGGCGCTCTTGCCGAAGCGGGCATTGAAGCGCCCGCTCCCCTGCCGCTTCTTGAGGCGCCGCAAACAAACGGAACCTTCACGCCCGGCTTTCGCAACAAGGCCGTGCTCTACCCGGGCGTCGATCCGGAGGGCCGATGGTACTTTGCAATGTATGCGCAGGGCTCGCACTTCCCGGTGCCTGAATCCGTGCACTGTCCTCAGACGCCCGCATGGATGGCCAAGGCTGCGCGGACAGCGGCTCTCATGCTGTCCGTCTCAGATCTTTCGCCATGGAACGAATCCCGTTGCGAGGGCGACGTGCGCACGATCGTCATGCGGGAGGGCACCGATGACGAAAAGCCGCAGCGCCTCTTCACGCTGTGCGTGCACGGCGAGACGCCGCAAGTGCGGGACTTTGTTGAAAAGCTTGCCAAGAAGCTCTTGGAAGAAGGCGTCACGAGCGTCTTTCTCAACCTGCACCCGACGCCGGGCAATGCCGTGCTCGGGCGGCACAGCCTGCACATAGCGGGAACGGACGGCATCGAAACGGTGATCGGCGGGCTTCGTTTTGCCGTGCGTCCCGAAACCTTCCTTCAGGTGAATCCCGGCCAAACTCAAAAGCTCTACGACACGGCGCTCGAATGGGTCGAACTCCAAAGCGACGAAGTCTTTCTCGACCTCTACTGCGGCGTGGGCACGATGACGCTTCTCGGCGCCCGCACCTGCGCACGAGCCGCAGGCATCGACATCGTCGCGGCCTCGATCGAGCGCGCGAAGCTCAACGCCAAGCGAAACGGCATCGACAACGCCGTCTTTCACGCGGGCGCCGTCGAGAACGAGCTCCCCAAACTGATCGCCGCAGGCTTCAGGCCCTCCGCCGCCATCCTTGATCCGGCCTTCAAGGGCCTCGAGGAGACGGTCCCCGCCATGCTGACGCAGCTTCCTCTCACGCGCTTCGTCTACGTCTCCTGCAACCCGAAGACCTTCGCGCGGGATGCGGCAAAATTCATCGCACTGGGCTGGCGCATGGAAAAGCTCGCCCCCGTGGACCTCTTCCCGGGAGCGCTCCACGTCGAGACGGTCGCCAAATTCGTCCGCACAGACTCAGCTGCGGTATAGCCCCTCCCTGAAGCGCTCGGGATTGAGGAAGAATTCGAGTGCCTTCTCCTCCCTGCGCGTACAGTAGAAGTCGGGCAGGCTTTCGCGAACGATCTTGCCGTAGCTCTTGTTGAGGATGCGCGGATCGCAGATGACGAGCATGCCGCGGTCCTCTTCCGACCGAATGAGGCGTCCTGCCCCCTGCTTGAGGGCGATGACGGCCTCAGGGAGCGTGATTTCGTCAAAGGGACGCTTGCCCGACGCCTCAACGGCGCGGCTTCTCGCCGTCGTCACCGGATCATTGGGCGGCGCAAAGGGAATCTTGTCGATCACGACGAGCGAGAGGGCCTCACCCTTGACGTCAACGCCTTCCCAGAAGCTCATGGAGCCCACGAGAACGGCATTGCCGTGATCCCTGAACTCCTCAATGAGGCGCATCTTGGGTCCATCCCCCTGGACGAGGAGCGGATAAGGATTGCCGTTGGCCTCAAGCCTGGCACGCAGCTCCTCGGCAGCGGCCCTGACGGCTGCCAGCGACGTGCAGAGCACGAACGCGCGCCCTCCCGCCGCATTGATGAGGGGCCAGGACTTTTCAACGACGTTGTGCGTATGCTCGGCCGTATTGTTGGCGGGCGGCGGCATCTGCGGCAGATAAAAGCACCCCTGCTCCCAGTAGTTGAAGGGACTCTCCCAAGTGCGCTCGACACAAGCCTCAATGCCGAGCCTCTGCTTGAAGAGGTCAAACCGTCCGCCGCTCGTCAGCGTGGCCGACGTGAAAACCCAGGCGCCGCCCTCGCGCTCGCGCATCTCGCGAAAGTCGTCCGCAAAGGAGAGCGGCGTCAGATTGAATCGAATGCCGTGCTGGCTCACCTCGAGCCAACGCACCTGATCGTCTCCGTCGCGGGGCTTCGAGCCGTCCGCACCGTCTCCCTCATCGGGCAGACCGAGTGATGTCCCGAGCGCAGCGCCGTCGCGGAACTTCTCAAAGATGCTCGTCCAAGCCTCCATCTGCCCCATGAGCTCGGCATGCCGCTCGGCTAGCGTATCGAGCTCGGCATCGCGCCCCTCATTGGCAACGATCGCCTCACCCATGCCTGCAAACGCTGCGCGAAGGCGTTCATAGCCCGGATAAAGTTCGCCGAACCTCTCGATGTCGGCCACATCAAACCTTTCCCCTTCCGAGAGGCCGATTCTCTGAACGTCGATGCGGAATTCGCGGCCCGCCTTGAGCACCCGGTCATAGAGAATCTCCCATTCGGCACCGTCGTTGCACTTCGTGCGTCCGAGCCGGCGAGCCTCCATCGAAACGTTCTCGAGGTCATATGTTGAGAAGCTCGTGCCGAAGAAATTCGAAGCAATGCCCGGGAGCTGATGCGCTTCATCAATCACGGTGAGCGCCGCCTGCGGCAGCATGCCGTCGATCGCCTCGGACTCGCGCTTGAGGGCCATCGAGCTCAGATAGAGATGGTGATTCACAACGACGACCTGGCTCTGCATGGCATCTTCGCGTGCCTTCTTCACGAAACAGTCGTCGTACTTCGGACAACGCTCCTTGCCGAGGCAGTTCTCGCGCGTGCTTGTCACAAGCGGCCACAAGCGGTCGTCCTCGGGCACGTCGGGAAGCTCCGCCCGATCGCCCGTGCGGCTGAGCGCCGCAAAGCGCAGGATCTTTCGAAATCTCAGATACGAATCCGGATCGGGGAGCCGTCCTTCGGCTTCCGCGAGCGCCAGACGAAAAAGACAGATGTAATTGGCTCTCCCCTTGAGGAGCGCGACCTTGACGGGAACGCCGAGCGCGTCCCTCAGTGCGGGGAGGTCCTTGGCGCAGAGCTGATCCTGAAGCGACTTGCCCGCGGTTGAGATGACGCAGGTCGCCCCTGCGAGCAGCGCGGGCGTCAGATACGCAAACGTTTTGCCGGTGCCCGTGCCCGCTTCGGCAACGAGAACGGATTTGCGCTCGACCGCACGCGCCGTCTCGACGGCAAACTCGCGCTGCCCTGCGCGCGCGCAGAAACCCTTGACGGCCTTCGTGAGCGGCCCCTTTTCATCAAAGGCGAGCTCAACGCGCTCGACAAGCGGGGTCGAAGCGTCCCAAAGACGCGGGTTCGTGTCTGCTGCCGGCATCTTGCTCACCGCACTAGAAAAACTTCTTCAGACCGGAATCCTTTTCGTCCTTGGACTCCTCGTAACGCTTCTGGGCGGCGCGACGCTCTTCCAGCGTCTTGTTGAAGTTCTCCTGACGCGCTTCACGCTTGGCTTTGCGTTCGGCGGCCGTGGCTTCGGCCTCCTCAAGGCGCTTTCTCGCCTCGGCCTGCTTGGCATCAAAAGCCCCCTGGTTTGCCTCCTCCTGCGCTGCGCGTTCCACCGCCTGAGCCCGGCTTGCCTCAACATCGGCCGCCGTGCGGCCCACGTGCCCCTCGAAGGGTTGCGAGGGACTCGTCTCGCGCTTTTTCATCTTGATCGGATCTCGCCGTTCGGCAGCCTTCTCGGCCGCTCTGAGCTGCTTTTCCTCAAAGGCGCGAACGTTTGCCTCCTCAAGGGCGCGGCGCTCCTCGGCGCGCGTCTGCTTGGCCTTCACCTCTTCAGCCCGCACATCGCCGCGGCTTTCAACGGGCTCGGCCTGTTCAGCCGTACCGCCGAGCTGCATGGGTTGACGCACGTTCTGCTTCCGACTCTCTTGGCGAGCCTTGCGCTCCTCTACGCGATTCAGGCGAATCACCTCGTCGGCCCTAAGACGCACGCTGCGAAGTTCCTTCTCGCGCTCGTGATGCTGATCCCGCGCATCCTTGATGCAGGCGTTGACGAAAAAGCGCGTATGACACCAGTCCTTCATCACTTCCAGCGCCTCGTCAATGCGCTTTTGCTCGGCCTCGCCCGCCGTATTGGCAGCCTTGGCATCCTCGACCGTCTTCAAGGCCGACGCTGACGACCAGCGTTCACCGTAGGAACGGTCGGCGAGCACCTTCTGAGCCGCCTCCATCCGAATTTCAAGCGCAGACTTCTCCGCGGCCGAAACGGGGCCGTTAGCAAGCAGAGAAGACGCCGCAAGCGCCAATAGAAGATACGAGCACGACTTCTTCATCAAAAAAAAACCTCAAGAAAACACGTGGGACTCGAGAATCGATTCCCAAAACCCGTCAGGCGCCCGGACGACCTTGCCCAAAGTGATGACAGTCTAGCAAATGCCGGCGCAGGCATAGCCCGCGCGAAGCGTGCGGCAATGCAACCATACGGTTCGGCCCGCCCCTCCCAGCCGGAAGACGCGGGCCGATTCCCGTCGGGTCAAGCCTGGTCCCGAAAGACCGCATCGTCTCAGAAGGTCGTCACAACCTCATTCATCGGAAGGCGGGACTTGGGTCGGGCGGCATTGCTGTCATCGGGCAGACGGTACCCGAGGCTCACGGCGCAAACCGTGCGAAGCCCTTTCTCCGCGAGGCCCAGGCACTCGTCCATCTTTGCCATGTCGAGCCCCTCCAGGCAAGTCGAGTCGATGCCGCGCTCCGCTGCGGCCCAGAGCAGAAAGCCCATGGCAATGTAGGCCTGCCGCGCCTCCCACGAAATGAGCTCCTCGGGAGAGACCTGGTGCAGTCCCACAAAATGGCGGCGGCCCGCATCTGCGGCACCGGAAGCAACGTCCTCGGCCTTCACGCGTCCGTCGGCGAGCTCCTGCTCGACGAGGCGGCGAAAGCGTTCCTCGGCAAACTCTGCGGGCACTGCAAAGACGACGAGGTGACTCGCATCTGCCACGCGCGGACGATTGAAGTCAAGCACAGCCGGCATCACGCGGGCCTTGCCTTCGGCCGTGCCGGTCACAAAGAAATGCCAGGGCTGCGAATTGACGGAGGACGGCGAGAGACGAAGAACCTCCATCAGGTCTGCGATGTCCTTGTCGCTGATCCGGCGGGCGGGATCATAGTGTTTGGTCGTATAGCGCGTACGCACAAGCTCGACGATGTCCATTGAATTTACCTCTTTTGAAAGGGCCGCCCGGAGGGTCGGGCGGCGACAATTTCATTCTAGGCCCAAAACCGCCTCTCTCAGAAGCTCTGCAAGAAGCGGTTTCAAACGGCGGGCGCGGTTTGTCCCAAGACAAGCCCGCGCGCATGTTCGCAATCATCCTTCGCTATGCCTCGACGGGGACGACCCTTCGGGTGATCCTCACGCGCTCGATGCGATGACGCGAAACGTCGGTGACCTCAAAAACTAGACCGGCTTCCTCAATTGTCTCGCCCTTGGCGGGGAGGCGGCCGAGGCGGTCCAGGAGCAGGCCGGCGAGCGTCACGTATTCGCCCTCGACGTTCATCAGGCCGTCTACGCCGCAGGTCTGCTCGACAAGAAAGAGCTCGACACTGCCTTCGGCGCTCCAGCCGCCCTCGACCGTCTCAATCGAGAGCCGGTCGCCTTCGTCGGGGAAGTCGCCTGCGATGGCTTCAAGGATGTCGTGCGCGGTGGTGAGCCCCTGGATCACGCCGAACTCATCGGTGACGAGCACGAGCGAAGCCTGCGAGCTCTTGATGTCCTGCATGAGGCGGATGACGTTGATCGTCTCGGGCACGGTGAGCGGCTGACGTTCGGAGGCGCAGCGCACGAGCGCTTCGGGCGTGGGCTCCATACCGATCAGGTCCTTGGCCTTGACGACGCCCACGACGTTCTCAAGCGTGCCGTCGCAAACGGGGAAGCTGCTGTGCGGCATCTCCTGCACGCGCTTCATGTTCTCTTCAAAGGTGCGCTTCGCGTTGAGCCAGGCGATTTCGCTTCTCGGCGTCATGATGGTCTTGATGCTGCGGTCCGCAAGCGTCAGCACGCCCTCGACCATCTGTCGTTCCTCGCGACCGAAGCTCTCGTGCACGACGGGTGTCTCGGAATCGTCATCGGCTTCGACGCGGCGCGGTGCGCGGGACATCAGCCGCACGATGGCGTCCGTCGTGCGTTCGCGAAACGGCACGCGGTCAAGATTCTTCGAGGCATTGCGGGCGGCAAGCTGATTGAAGAACTCGATGAGGATCGAGAAGGCGATCGCGGCGTAGAGGTAGCCCTTCGGAATGTGGAAGCCCAGACCTTCGGCGATGAGGCTGCAGCCGATCATCAGAAGGAAGGAAAGGCAGAGCACCACCACGGTCGGATGACGATTGACGAAGTCCGTGAGCGGTCGGCTGGCGACGATCATCACGATCATGGCGACGACGACGGCGCTCATCATCACGTACAGGTTGTCGACCATGCCGACGGCGGTAATGATGGAGTCGAGCGAAAATACAGCGTCAAGGAGCAGAATTTGGGCAATGACGACCCAGAAGCCCGCCTTGCCGCTGCCGTGCTTTTCGGAGTGCGGCAACGCCTCGAGACGCTCGTGCAGCTCGGTCGTCGCCTTGAAGAGCAGGAACAGGCCGCCGCCCAAGAGAATCAGATCCCTGAACGAGAACGGGTGCCCCCACACGGAGAAAACCGGATCCGTGAGGGCCACGAGCCAGGACATGATGGAGAGAAGGCCGAGGCGCATCGCAAGCGCAAGTCCGAGACCCACGTAGAGAGCCTTGTCCTGCTGAGCAGCGGGCAGCTTTTTTGCGATGATGGCGATGAAGACGAGATTGTCGATCCCGAGAATGATTTCAAGAACGACGAGCGTGAGAAGACCAACCCAGATGGTCGGATCGAGCAGAAATTCCATGTGCAGTTGAAGGATGAAGCATCCGACCCGCGGATGCCCGGAGCGCGGCCGAAGGCTTTCTCGATAGAGAAGCGCACGAAGACGGACGCGTCCGATAAAATTACCATATTTTCATCGGTCGTCGGTGCTTTTGCATCCTCTTTTCACGGCCCTGCAACATCCCGCAAACTCTTCATGCCGCTTTCAGAACATCTGAGCAGCCGCGTCGCTGCCCAAGCCCTTGCCCTGCCCGGTCCGGAACCCAGAGGGGTGCCCGCCGTCATCGACACCAATGTCGTGCTCGACATCATCTACTGGCGGGACCCGAGGGCGGAGGCGCTGAGACATGCGCTCGCCGAGGGGCGCATACATGCGCTTCGCTCGAGCGAAGCGGTTCTGGAGCTCGCGGAGGTGCTCTCGCGCCCCAACTTCACAGGAAGCGACGACGAGGCCGCCCGGCTTGCGAGGCTCTGGTGCGAGATGAGCGTTCCGGTTGAAGAGGCGAAAATCGAACGGGCAGCCGACCTGATCACGGTTCAGTGCCGGGATCCGCTTGATCAGAAGTTCTTCACGCTCACGCTCGCGGGTGGCGCAAGACTGCTCGTGAGCAAGGACAAGCTCGTGCTCAAGGCCGGACGCAAGATGAAGCGCTACGGCACCGTCGCCCTGCGCCCGGAAGAGACGGCGGCCAAACTCGCCGAACTCAGCTGAGCACGTACTTCGCCATGGCAATGACGTTGACGGCAATCCAGAGGGCCACCATGGCGAAGGCGACGTAAAGCGCGCCGCGCATGAATTTTCGCAGCATGTACGACTCCATTAAAAGACAGGAAGGGGCCGCCCATTCTACTTGAGACGGCGGCTCGTGAAAAGATGCCGGCACACTCACCGCCGTCCCCGTCGCTCAGTCGGCTTGAGAAGCATGGTTTCATGTCACCCAAGGTTGCAAAAACTCCCTAAGACATGTGTCTTACCCTGTCCCGCAGGGCATTCGCCATCCCCTCAGATGCCTTGACGCTCATCAAGAAAGCCGAAAATCGCATAAAGCGAGTCGAAATCTCCGCGCGCCCACACCCGCAGTCATTTTCCGCAATCTAAGCAAAACATCCATCACCCGAATGCGTCTCGGCGAGGCCTCTCCATTGCGAATCGCCTTCATAGAATAAAGGCTCGGGTTCCGCCTGAGAACCCGAGACCGGGTGAATCATCATTACTAACCGCTTGTCCGCAGGATCGTTTCCTCAGTGTCCGCATCCTGTCTCCCCGGTCAGAACTATAAGGCCCAGATTCGGACATACTCCTGCCGAAGACTGCCCCACTTTTCAAGCAAAAACCGGAGTCATCATCGTGGATCAAACCACTCATATCGTTCAGAGCATCAACAGCCTGCTCTGGGGCATGTACGGCCTCATTCCGCTGCTCG
>ERZ1026870.1117-NODE-1117-length-12751-cov-11.879253_pt1 | contig 12751 bp, 10 predicted proteins | sample MGYA00380165_ERZ1026870 | MGnify/ENA primary metagenome ERZ1026870 (study PRJEB33269, sample SAMEA4719801) | human gut metagenome | biome: human-associated habitat; feature: organic feature; material: feces | place: Cameroon | collected 2013-10 ...
AACAACTTTTTTTGAAATCTTTTCAAGTTTCTTTCGAGCTGTTGTGTTGTCTCGGTGCTGCCTCAACAACGAATCTGAGTATATCATCCCCCACTGTACTTGTCAACACTATTTTTCGAATTTTTTGCACAAATTATCCCCTGCTACGTCAATTCCGCATGAACAGGGGATTTTTGCCATGTTTCTATTCTGTTTTTTACTATTTTACAAAGAACGGAAGCTTTTGTCCGAGCTGTTCCACCAGATATGCCAGATAGTTATTTTCATACAAACATGTAAGTATTCTGCTGTCTCTGGTATAATCTACGATCACCTGGCCCAGGGTTCCCAGGTCTCTGAAGATATTAAATGCGTATATTGTCCAAACAATTAGAACAGTTTCCAACATTCCAACCACAATACCTAGTAATTTGTCCAGGCTATGTACTATAGGTAGTTTCACAATCATCTTTGCCGAGAAAAATACGATATTAAGAAGATGATGCACCAAACCGATCGCCGCCAGCAACAGTATTGTCAGGATCACATTGAATATCTTTCCATCAAAGTAACTGCTCAGACCATTCCCGATCAGGAACAGCACCACACAGGTAATCAGCAGGGAGATCAGAGAGATCAGGGATTTTACCATTCCCTTCTTGTAGCCGTCCATCACCATGCAGATCAATACTACTGCCATGATGACCAGTAATAAATTCAGATTCATTGGTATACTCCTTTATTTTAACTGTATCGTATCTATTGTACTATCTGTCACCAGATAATATTTGTAGGAACCTCCTGCAGGAAGCAGAAGCCGGGCACTCTTACCGAAGCTGCCATGGTATTTTTCCACACCGTCCGTTGTAAAGATCTGGCACTCCGATTCGTTGTAGATCACCATGTCATCATCCCCGAAGAAAATATCCGTATAATCCACATCAAAATAGTAGCTGCCCACCTTTGCCGCCGAAGTATTGTACACATCCATGCGGTACTTGGTCTCCGCCTGGTCCGAAAGGAACACCAGTCCTACATATTTATCGCTGTAGAAAACCGACTGGATCTCGTCGTCATACAGGTATTCTCCCGCCGTCACAGGCTTCTGGGTACCCGAATAGATCATAAGGCGGCTGTCTCCTACCGCAAACGCTGTATCATTATTCATAAACTGCACTTTCGGCACGACCAGGTCGGAATAAGAATATGCGCTGACCATATAATCACTCTGATTCTCGCCCACCGGTCCGAAATTGTAGAATGTCACATTACTTTTTACCACGCCTGCATCCACATACAGGTAACTGATTGCCAGAAGCTCTCCGTCCGGTGACAAACTGACGGATACCGGATAACCTCCATCCGTCATATGCGCCTGTCCCGTGTAGCTGTTGGTACCGTCCGCTTCGTAAGTCATGATCCATGCCACATCCGTATCCGCCAGCACTGTTGTCACTCTTCCCGTTTCCGACACTGTGATATTTCGGATCGGCATGGTCGTTGTAATAGTTCCCAGTTGCTTGTCCGTATTCTGCACGTAGATCTCACGGCCGTTATAACTGCCGATAGCTGCCACATCGCCACAAGTAGCGATCTTCACATCCTGGATCACATAAGTCTGATTCCACTTTACATTTCCCTTGGCATCCGTACAGTGAGCGCCGTCTTTACTATATGTAAGAATACTGTTTTTCAACCGTATGTCTGTGGCATCCGATGAGACCTCCCGGCTAGTGGAAGATACGGTGTCATATCCCGTATAGATATGTCTCTTTGCCTGTACCACCACAAGAGCAAGTGCCGCTCCCAAAGCCGCCACCACCAACAGCACCCGGTACACGATTTTCAGCCGGTGTTTACGGATCTTTTTCTTATAGTCATCCTGACTCTTTTGCCGCTTTTCTTTTTCCTTCAGATAATTCTTGATATCTGCTGCCATGTATCTGTTTCCTTATGTATTATCGTAACTATTAAGAATCGCATTCGCAAAATTACTGCGGCGCAGTCTGCTTTTTGCTCATGTAGTTACAGTATAACACACTTCCCCTTTTTGAAAATAAGTTTTTTACGGGAGAAGGATTTCCTGACCGATCTTGATATCATCGGGGTCAGCAATACCGTTCAGGGAACAGATCTCAGATACTTTACTGTTGCTGCCGTAGTTCCGCAGAGAAATACCGATCAGTGTGTCCCCTCTCTGGATAGTATAATGTGTGGGTTGAGCAACCGCCTCCACTGTAGGAGTCTCTGCCACTGCAGGTTCTGCCGTCTGTGTCACATCCTGTATTGTTTCCTGTGTCGTGTTCTGTTCTGTTGTCTCCGTCACATCTGTCGTATTTTTTGTGACATTGCTGTCCGCAGAGGTTCCATCCGCTACACTGCCCGTATTTTCTTCCGTCGGATCTACAGCACTGTTCCCTGTTCCATCCATTGATGCATTTTCCGTGCCTTCCGGCATCACTGTCTCTGCTGCAGTCCCAGTAGTATTTCCCGCCGCAGCATTTTCCTGTCGCAGGGCATCCTCCAGCTTGTCCTCCGCCACCAGTGTGCTGATCTGGCTCTGTTCCTCCACCGCATCCGGCAGTTTCTGCTCCATCAGGTTGCTCATGGCCTGCCTGGCTGTCTCCCCCAGGGATTCTCCGGTGCTTTCCTGCCGCATCAATGCCAATGCCATCACGCAGAGCAGAACAAAGACACCGGCAGCCGCCATTTTCATACGACGCAGTCCAGTCGTTGGCATGGGTATAATATTATCCGGTTCCCTGCGTCTGTTCTCTACCGCTCTGCGATATTCCACAGGTGCATTCTCCGTATGTCCGGCGGCACGGAAGGCATTTCCGCTCTCCTGTCTCTGTCTGCGTTCCTCCTGCCGTTTCTTCACCACTTCGTATTTTTCCTGATCCACCTTCTCCGGTTCTGCCTCTTCCCCCCGGTTCTCCAACATATACGCCAGCATACTGTCATTTTTTTCATAGAACTGCGCATACCCCGCCACATACCGGCAGATCTCCTGTTCGCAGATCTGGAAACCTTCCACCATCTCACCATTCAGTATCTGGTAGCCTAAAAAGGTCATTTCCGAAAAATACTTTCTCCGCAGCTTCTCAATCTCCTGTTCCTGCGCCTGGGACAGGTGCCGCACCGACTTCTGCAGGAAATTCAGCTTTGCGGAGCCATAGGCGAACAGATATGTCACACCGTCCTCCTCCGTCTTTCTACCGTACAGTGCAATGGCAATGTCCTTATTCTGCGCCATTCCATTCATCTGTTTTATGTAAGATACCACATAATCTTCCACATAGATTCTGCAGTGCTTGTCCGCCTCTCCGATCTGCGTTATGTTCTTCGGTAATTCCATACAAAAAACACCTCCCATGCCGTTTCTATCAGTTATTACTAACTATAGCATCCGCACAGGAGGTATTTTAGCGTTCTTTGTCGCGTCTCTTCAAAAACAGTTCGACAAAGTTTGCATCATGTTCTATGTATTTTTATCTATGCTTCGAACTTATATACGGTAACAGAATCGTATTCTCTGCCATTCTCCCCACCAAATACATAGGAAGGGAAATTCTCATGATGAATGGTATCTGGGAAATACTGGGTCTCCAATGCAAAACCGCAGCGGTTGCCGTAGGTTACCCCATCTTTTCCGGGCTGTACATCAATAAAATTGCCTGCATAAAACTGCACTCCCGGCAGGGTGGTGTATGTCTTCAGAACTCTGCCGCTCTTCGGTCCTTTTACTGTAGCAATATGCCGCAACGTACCGTCCCAGTCATCAATGACAAAGTTATGATCATAACCGCCGGTCAGGAGTAACTGTTCATAATCTTCCCGGATATCTCTGCCGATCTTCTTCGGCTGTGTGAAATCCATGGGGGTGCCTGCTACCGCACGGATCTCACCGGTAGGGATCGATCCTGCTGCCACCGGGGTAAAATGAGAGGCCCCCAACCACAGTTCATGCTCTTCAATGCTGCCTGCGCCGTGCCCGTCCAGATTGAAATAGGAATGGTTGGTCAGGTTGATAATGGTCTTCTTGTCACTGGAAGCATGGTAATGCAGAGTCAGCTCATTCTCTTCACTCAGAGAGTAGGTCACGGATACCTTCTTATTGCCGGGGAATCCCAAATGTCCATCCTCATCCTCCAGAGAAAATGTCACGCTGTTCTCTCCGATCTCCGCATCCCAGAGTCTCTTATGGAAGCCCAGCTGCTTGTGGGTATGTAAATTGTTGGCACCGTCATTTTTGTCCAGCTGATAAGTAACGCCATCCAGCGTATACTCTGCACCGCCGGTACGGTTCGCACAGGGGCCGATCACCGTGCCGAAAAAGCTGTCGTTGCCGTAATAGCTCTCACCATTGTCAAATCCCAGCACCAGGTCGTCCACCTTGCCCGTGGCATCCGGTACCAGTACGCGCACCAGAATAGCACCCAGATCCGTTATCTCTGCTTTCATCCCTTTATCATTACTCAGGGTATACAGAGATATCTCCTTTCCTTCCGGGCTTTTCCCAAATAAACTTTTTGTTACTGCCATTGTCTTTCCCTCCCACTTTTATCCATTTTTATTTCATGCATACTGTCTATAATTCCACTCTGCCCTCTAAAGCGCGGAGTAATGTTACCTCATCAATATATTCCAGATCTCCGCCTACAGGGACACCACTGGCGATTCTCGTCACCTTGATTCCTGTGGGCTTGATAAGCTTGCTGATATACATTGCCGTGGTCTCACCTTCCAGGCTGGAATTGGTTGCGATAATGACCTCCTCCACATCACCCTGCAGACGTTCCATCAGTTCTTTCAGCTTGATATCACCCGGTCCCACACCCAGCATCGGAGAGATAGCACCATGCAGTACATGGTACACGCCCTCATATTTGCCGGTCTTCTCATAAGCCGCCAGATCTCTGGTGTTCTCCACCACCATAATGGTACGATGATCCCGTCTGGGATTCGCACACACCGGGCAGAGTTCCTTATCCGTCAGAGTATAGCATTCCTTGCAATAGCGGACATTGGCTCTGGCTTCGATCATGACGTTTGCCAGCCTGTCCACGCGTTCCTTCGGCATATTGATCAGGTGAAAAGCCAGTCGTTGTGCGGACTTACTGCCAATCCCCGGAAGGGCTGCCAGTTCTTCTATTAATTTATTGATCTGTCCGCTGTAGAGTTCCATTAGAAAGGAAATCCTCCTAAGCCTCCGGTCATTTTGCCCATAAGTTCTGCATTGGCTTCATCCGCCTTGCGCAGTGCTTCGTTGGCTGCTGCCACGATAGCATCCTGCAGAGTCTCGATATCCTCGGGATCCACAATCTCCTCTGCCAGCTTGATGGATGTGATCTCTTTTTTACCGTTGATGGTCACTTCCACAGCTCCGCCACCTGCGGATGCGGAGAACTCCTTGGTCTCCAGTTCCTTCTGTCCTTCTTCCATCTGACGCTGCATTCTCTGTGCCTGCTTCATCAGATTATTCATATTTCCGGGCATTGCGCCTCCGGGAAATCCACCTCTTTTTGCCATGTTGCTGTTTCCTCCATATTATTTATAATTGAGTTATTATTCTATCTTACCTTATCTGCAAGTCTGCCGCAATCCCAAATTCACGCAGGATCACTCTTCCTCATCGATCTCCATGTTGATGACCTTACTGAGATCCACATAGTTGTCTTCGAATTCTCTGCTGCTTTCCACCGTCTGGATCGTCACTTCAATCTCTTTGCTGGAAAAATCGGACAACAGCATTTCCAGTTGCTGCTTGTTCTGTTCGTGGGCTTCCCCCTTAAAATAATCGGAAGCCAGTCCGTCCTCCAACACCACCATGAGCTTGTTGTCTCCACCCAGACTTAATCGGGCGTTTTTCAGATACATCTTCATGGGGTTCTCTGCATTTCCCACGATGGCCGGCCATTTCCGTACGATCTCCTGGATATCCCCGGGAACCGCCTTCGGCAACTGTGGCTTCGGCTTTGCCACACCGGCCTGCGGCACTCCCTGTGCTCCGGGAGCTCCGGCAGGCATCTGGGCCGCCGTGACTACAATACCGTTCTCGACCTTTTCCTCCACCTGGCGAATACGATCCAGGACAGCTTCCTGATCCGTCTCCATCTCCGGCTTACACAGCTTGATCAGCGCGATCTCTACCAGGATACGCTTCTGCGCCGCATAGCGGATCTGTCCGGACAGTTCGGAGAAAATATGAATATAGCGGATGATCTGGTCCATGGACAGCATGGAAGCTTCTTCCTTCAGATTCGCCAGATTGTCCGTAGACATGTCTATGACATCCTCCAGATTATCCGCTGTCTGTACCAACATCAGATTCCGCAGATACCAGGTAAAGTCCGTGACAAACTGTACCAGCTCCCTGCCCTGCATGACGATCTCTTCCAACAGTTCAATGCAGCCTAACACATTCCGGTCCATGACGAAGCGCAGCAACCTGCTGAACACTTCCGTATCCACTGCCCCCAGCACATCCAGGGTCATATCGTAGGTCAGTTCTTTGCCCAGATGGAAGGCAATACACTGATCCAACAGGCTCAAGGCATCACGCATAGAACCGTCCGCTACTTTCGCAATGTAGCGCAGAGCTCTGTCCTCCACCTGTACCTGCTCCGTGTCCATCAGTTCCTTCATACGATCCGTGATGGTATCAATGGAGATTCGTTTAAAATCATATCTCTGGCAGCGGGACAGGATCGTAATGGGGATCTTGTGCACCTCTGTGGTCGCCAGAATAAAAATAACATAAGAGGGCGGCTCTTCCAGCGTTTTTAACAATGCGTTGAAAGCTCCGGGGGAGAGCATATGCACCTCGTCGATGATGTAGACCTTGTATTTTCCCTCCGCAGGGGAATAGGATACCTCGTCGATGATCTCACGGATATTGTCCACACCGTTGTTGGAAGCCGCATCGATCTCGATGACATTCATGCTGGCTCCCGCTGCGATTGCCTTACAAATACGGCATTCCCCACAGGGGCCGTCCTCTGTGGGGTGTTCGCAGTTCACTGTTTTCGCAAAAATCTTGGCCACCGTGGTCTTACCGGTACCTCTTGTTCCGGTAAACAGGTACGCATGGCCGATCCGGTTCGCCCGCAGCTGATTCTTCAATGTCGTCACGATATGATCCTGACCCTTGACATCGGAAAAAGCGTCCGGGCGGAATTTCCGGTATAGTGCTGTATATGACATGTTTTTTCTCTCTTCCTTGTAACTATTCAGAGCCATCAAATATTAGCAGATGCTTGGCGAAAATAATTACTCATTAATTTTCTGTCTTAATCGCCGAAGCAGATGCCCAGCAGCTTCGCTTCCTGTACGATGGTAGCATCGGGATCCACGGTCTTTAACTTGCCCGCTACATCCTCTAACGGAACCCTTACGATCTCACGGTTCTTGTAACCTACCATGAATCCATACTGATTATCCAGGATCAGCTTGCCTGCCTCGGAGCCCAGACGGCTGGCGAATACTCTGTCATAAGGGCAGGGGCTTCCGCCTCTCTGCATATGGCCGGGTACGGTGACACGTACTTCTCTGCCGGTCTTCTCCTGGATCTGTGCAGCCACTTCGTAAGATACGGAAGGGAACGGATATTTTTCCATCTTTTTCTTGTAGTCTTTTTTGGTCAGGGCAGCATCTTCCCTGGAAATCGCACCCTCAGCCACGGCGATAATGGTAAAACGGCAGCCCTTTTTGTCCCTGTCTTCGATCTTCTCGATCACCTTATCGATATCATAAGGGATCTCCGGGAGCAGGATGATGTCCGCACCGCCTGCCATTCCGGCATTCAGGGTCAGCCACCCTACTTTATGTCCCATAACTTCCACGATAAATACTCTGCCGTGGGAAGCTGCTGTGGTATGGATGCAGTCGATGGCATCCGTTGCAATATCCACCGCACTCTGGAAACCGAAGGTCATATCGGTGCCCCACAGGTCATTGTCGATGGTCTTGGGCAGGGTCACGATATTCAGTCCTTCCTTGCGCAACAGGTTCGCAGTCTTGTGGGTGCCATTACCACCGAGAATTACCAGGCAGTCCAACTGCAGCTTATAATAATTCTGCTTCATGGCTTCGACTTTATTCAGTCCGTTGGGATCCGGATCCTGGATCGTCTTGAAGGGGGTACGGGAGGTTCCCAGGATCGTGCCGCCCTTGGTAAGGATGCCGGAGAAATCCTTGTCTGTCAGCATGCGGAAATTACCGTAAATCAGTCCTCTGTAGCCATCGAGGAAGCCATAGATCTCGACCTCTTCCTTACTGTTCGCCAGGGTCTTCACCACACCTCTCATGGCAGCATTTAATGCCTGGCAGTCACCACCGCTCGTCAACATTCCGATTCTCTTCATCGTAGGATCCTCCGTTTTCTATATTTCATTATTTTCTCTTGCGTTTGCTGTAACTATGCAAAACTGTCTTCGTTCTGCCAATACTTATTTCTATTTTAATACATTTATTTTCATCTGAAAATAGTTTGTTGTAATTTCCGGCAGATTTCTCCCCTATGGCAAAACAAACCTCAGAAGCACCGGGCCTCTGAGGTTCGCTTATCATCTTATCATACGTTATTTGAATTTAAACTTTCCTTTGATCATGGTCACGTAGACAGCTGCGCCGCCACCGCCGACCACTACGGTTCCGGCTGCTGCCGCTGCCGCCACACGGCCTGCGTTCGTTCCCTTACCGGAGGTCTCCGTTATCTGCTCTGTGCCGGATTCCTGAGAGCCGGAAGTCTGGGCGGTCATGGAATCTATCCGCTCCTCCTGCGGTGCTTCTCCACTCGATTCCTGCGTGTCCTGTGCCTCCCCGGAGGGCTTTGCCGCATCTTCCTTACGGTTTTCGTCCGCAGCGGGTGTTGTCGGGGGCACGGGAATTACAGAAGGCTTTACCACACCGGGTGCGGCAGGCGTTGCCGTGGCTACGGGAGGTGTTGCCGCGTCCGTGGTCTTCTGGTCCGTATTGGACGCCTGACTGCTGTCATCGTCGTCATCATCGTCATCATCGTTACTGGCAGCAGGCTTCTTCGGTGCGATCTCATAACCGCAGATCGTACAGATTTCCGCCCGTTCTGTGGTGGCCGCGCCACCGGATGCATGCTTTTCCGTATTGCTGGTGATTCCACAGACACCACACTTATGCCAGTGTCCGGTCATATCGGACAGATATCCTTCTGCCCAGCTATGATCCGTCTTCGGCAGCACGATTTCTGCCGCTGTTATGCTCTTACTTCCATCTGCGGATGCAAAATACAGGCCGCAGACGTCGCAGGTCCAATACTCGATGCTGCCCTCTGCCTGACAGGTGGGTTCCACCCGGTCGTGGTGGGTCAGCGGGCCGTGACCGGAGTTCCGTGTCTTCGATACGGCGGGGCTTGCGTTATAATCATCGGTTTCCGCATAGCGGATCTGTGCAATCACCTTCTCGTTGTGACCGACTCCGGTGGATTTGGTCTGCCCCCAGTCCGTTCCATCAAAGCTGAACTCCACGTCAGTGCGGTCTGTGGTGATCTGCGCCGCCAGATCGTTGCCGCTGACGGTAAAGGTCATGTCAAAGGCATCCGGGTCCGGGGTATCCTCGCGGTCTGCTTTTTCGGTGCGGGTGATAGTTATGCCAAACTTAATATCTTCATAATTTTTTGACCGTAACTGAACACTTACTATCGCATTCTCGCCAATATCATCCATGGTGTTTTCACCCAGAGTGAATAGCAATTTTCCCTCGGAATATTTGATGTCAGAATCTGCTGCCAAAACGCTCCTGGAATCAGCCCGCATGATAACTTCCATCGTTGTCTCTCCCATATCCTCGGGCAACCCCGGTATCTGCACCGCCTTCTCTCCTTTGGCCGCCCAACTGTATTTGAGATCCAAGTCTTGAATCTTCGGAGCAATTGCTTTACTGATTTCCAATTTTACCTGTGCCGTCAGCGTCTGATAGTATTCCGGATGCTCCGTAGGAATAAACGTTGCCGTGTAGGTCTCACTATCGCCAACATAAGGAACCTTGTCATCATCGCTCTGGATCTGCCAAGTTCCGTCGATGGGCTCGGTTCCCAGTTTTGCCGTCAGTCTTGTCACTTTGAGTTCTCTCAGCTTATTGCCATAGGTTCCACCGGCAATGCCCTTACCTTCTACAGTAAGTAGAGCCGGATTGATATTCACGGTCAGATCCTTCGTCGTCTGCTCCGGGAAGAAAGAAGAGTTTGTCCCGGTGTAAACGAGGGTGAAAGTGGTATCGCCCACGGTCTGCGCCTTGTAAGTTGCGATGCCGTTCTTGAAATCCGCTGCGCTTACCACCGGGGTATCCCCGATCCGGATCTCAAAGCTGCCCTCCGTATCTTCCGCAGAGATGGGCTGTCCGTCTGTCGCAGAGACGGACTGTCCGTCTGTCGCAAAGTTTACCAGTGCCTTTACCTTAAAAGTTATATCCTGTCCATAGATGGGCATAGCGTCATCTGCTCTCTCAAACTGCAGACCGGTGGTGTAATTTACACCAACTGCATTATTTTCCCCAAGCGAAGGATAGTAGGCTATGCCATTCTCTTTGTTGTTGGCTTTCTTTGTCCAGATGTCAGGGTTAAAACCCTCATCTTTTATTAGCTTTTCAAAGAAGTCGGGTGAGCTCAGTTGCAAGGTAGAACGTCCCCGTTTCCCCTCTTCCTCTTCTTTTACATCATAAACATCATTATTGAAATAGCAATTCGTTGTACCGTAATATCCACTGTTCACTATTCCTGCACAATGTTCATCACTTGTAACAGCAGCTATACTAATGCAATGATCAATAACTTGAAATGGACTATAACCACAGATTCCTGCCGCATTATACTTTCCCTGCACGTCTCCTGCAAAAAAGCACTGGGAAATCTTAGTATATTGTCCGGCATTGCCGCTGATTCCGCCTGCCTCAGCCCCTTTTACCGTTCCAGTAAAGGAGCAGCCATAAATTTCACCCACAAACAAATTTCCGCAAATTCCTCCTGCCTCGGCATTCGAAGCAATCACTCCGTTGGCAGCCAACAGCATTACCTTACCGCTTTCGCTGAGCTGGTTTTGCGTGTAGCCAATCTGGGCAAACAAACCAGAACTATAAACATCATTTTCTTTTGTCATATCCACATGGCTTATCGTATGTCCGTCTCCACTGAATTTTCCTATGTATGGAGTTCCGGGATCTCCAATAGATCTGAGTTCCACTCGGCTCACATCAATATTGTTTTTTAATACATAGTTTTCGTTACAGTTTGCCGTATCCTGTCCGATGGCTGCGAATTCCTCCGCCGTGGTGATCAGGGTATAGGTATCCCAGTCGTTACCATTCGTTGTAACATAGTTGTATACCGGTACGGAAGCAGTCTTCGTCTCTTCGATTGCCGCCACGCTTTGCAAATTAATATAAGTCCCTATGGCTGTACCGAATCTGCCCTGTGTAGCCTTTGCAGTGCTGGTATCGACACTGCCCTCTTTCCAGATTGTAGGATCCAAGCCATCCGGAAGTGCACCGCAAAGCTGGCTGGTAGTCAGGGGAATCACCTTATCGCTTGCTCCTTCTCCCACACCGGCATTATTCAAATCACTGTTGTAATAGCAGTTGCCGATAAAGTTCATATAATTCGAATCCGTGCTTCCAGCTATGCCACCAACATTTTTGCCATTCCCTGTAATCTTACCACAATTCAGGCAATTACTGATGTCATACCTATTCGCTGATGCACCGGTAATACCACCTACAGAGCTATCCTGTTCAGAAACTGTTACAGTACCTATATTATAACAGTATTCAACTACGCCGTTTCCATCGTTTCCTTCATAACTGGCACTGCCCATGATTCCGCCTGCTGTAGAAATTCCACTTACTGAACTGCTATTGTAGCAGCCGGAAATTTTTCCTATCAGACTTCCGCATACACCGCCTACACACCGACTCGCATAAATCGTGTTTTCGATACTATAGCAGTCAGAAATATTTGCTCCTGCTCCAGCAATTGCGCCCACAAAGCTTTTACCAGAAATATTAGCCCCCTTTACTGTGACACTTTTTATATAGCTGGAAGCAGCGGTAAAGTTGCGGCACTCTCCAAACAGACCCACATAGCTGTTTTCCTTTCCTGTAATTGTCATTCCGGTTATTGTATGTCCGTCGCCGTCAAAGCCTCCCCAGAAAAGGTTGCCCTCTGTACCTATCGGCGTCCATTCATTACCTCTAAGGTCAAGGTCAGAAACCAGCCGAAAATGCTCCCTTTTATAATCCGTGCCATTATTCACCTGCTGCGCCAGATACGCAAGCTGCTCTGCATTTTCAATCAGCCAGGGTTCTTCTTTTGTGCCTCTACCTTTGGTAAAAGCTACCGCTGTGCCATCCCAGGTATCTACTGTTTCCCCCTCCGCTCTCGCACTCACCGGCACAGTGATCCACACCAGTGCCGCCAGTGCCAGCAGGACCAGCCTCATCTTCATGCTCCATGCTTTTGTACTTTTCTTCATAACCCTCATGCCTTTCTATAACCTGCAAAATTTCAAATATTTTCCCATCTTTCGCAGGTACAAAATCCCAATCTTGTTTTTATACTTTCCGTATCATTTATTATACTGAAAAAGCAAATGCACCGTCAATATTTTCCATACGATTCGTCTCATATTTTTATAAAATTTTGTCGAACAAGTGCGCCCGCCGCAAAATTGAGCTGGCTGGCTCATCATAAATCGAGTAGGAGGCGGTGATTAACCGCCGTCCTCTCACACCACCGTGCGTACCG
>ERZ1026870.1119-NODE-1119-length-12735-cov-4.213959_pt1 | contig 12735 bp, 7 predicted proteins | sample MGYA00380165_ERZ1026870 | MGnify/ENA primary metagenome ERZ1026870 (study PRJEB33269, sample SAMEA4719801) | human gut metagenome | biome: human-associated habitat; feature: organic feature; material: feces | place: Cameroon | collected 2013-10 ...
GCACCGCCGGCGACATCACCATCCTCTCGGGCGGCCTCTTCAACAACGTCCTCGGTGTTGAAGCCGTCAATGGCAACCTGTCGTTTGGTCTGAACGCGTCCTACGGCTTCGGCCCGGACGACCGCGCCAACACGCAGGTCAATGCCAACGTTCGCTACAATTTCTAAGCCGACGTTCGCCTGACGCTTCCTCGGTTTCTCCCTTCATTGAGGTTGGAACCGAAGATTGCCAATAGCGAGGTCCTCGTCCCGAGATTCGGGGCGGGGACCTTTCTTTATGCGGGCGTTTCCGGCGGACCATGCCTGCTCCTTTCGCTGTGAGCGGTTCCTCTTGAGGATTCTGAATTGCCAAATGACCCTGCCGGGGCTTTTCTTCCGAACGCCCTTTCCGACATTGCCGACGACCTCCCCTACTTCACCGCCTGCCGCCGACGCCTGCATAAGCGTCCCGAAGAAGGCTGGACCGAATTCGAATCGACCTGGTTCATCTGTTCGAAGCTTGAGGAATTGGGCTGCGAAGTGCTGACGGGAGCTGCGCTCATCGAACCTTCGGCCGTCATGGGACGTGACGCTGCAAAGGTGGATCAAGCCCAACGGCGCGCGCTCGAGGCCGGTGTTCCTCAAGCCTTTCTTGATTCGCTCGACGGTTGGACGGGCGCGTGCACGACCATCGATACGGGCCGCCCGGGACCGATGACGGTGTTCAGATTTGAGATCGACTGCGTTTGCGAGTCGCTCGAACCCGGACGGCTGCCGGTTGATCTCGGGTTTGCTTCCGAGCGAGCCGGCCTCATGCATTCCTGCGGGCACGACATGCACACCGCTACGGGTCTCACGCTCGCGCGCTGGGTGATGGCCAATCGAGAGTCTCTCTGCGGACGCGTTCGAATCGTCTTTCAGCCGGCCGAGGAAGGCGTGCGCGGCGCCCGCGCCATGGTGGCGAAGGGACTTGCCGATGAGGCCGACTACCTCTGGACGCAGCACATCACGACGAGCATTCGCGAAAACGAAGTCTTTGCAAGTGCCGGCGGCTTTCTTGCGACGGAAAAGATCGACGTGACCTTTCGAGGGACGTCGCAATTCGGCACGGCGGTCACGGCCGCAGCACATGCTGCGCTTGCCATGCAGGCGATTCCGCGGCATCCCGCAGGCGCGAGCCGCATTTGCGTAGGCACAATGGACGCCCGGCCCGACTTTGCCCGCATGGCGGTGGAAGTTCGAGGCGCAACACAGGAAGTTGCCGACTTCATGTCGGCAGGCGTCGGAAAGGCAGTCGACGCTGCGGCCATGCTCTCGGGCGTTGAGGCCCATCTTGAAGTCGCAGGCCGCGCCGAAGCGCTTCTCTCAAATCCGAAGGCCGTTGAGCTGATCGAGACCTGTGCGAAGCGCGTCCCGGGCGTTCGCCTCACGGAGGATCGGACGCGCGGCTCGGACGATTCGACGCTCTGGATGAATGCGGTCACGAAGCGCGGCGGCGTGGCCGGGTGCTTCCATTACGGCTCGAAGGGACGTGCGGGCCTTCACACGTCGATGTTCGACCCGGAAGGCGAATTCACGGCGATCCCGGCACTGAGGCTATCGGTTGAATTGCTTCTGTCGACCAACGGACGCAACTGAGGGATCGGTGTAGCCGCACTTCAAACTACCCGGCACGCCTTGAGCTTGCTACCAGAAAACACTGCGACTGCTCGGCGAATATTGGGATTGGTCTCGACGTCTGTAGTTGGCGTCATTCCCGGAGCCTCTTCAGACGACCCACAAATCTTGATGTCAATGAACCAAGCGGCCGCTTCGGGATTCACACGCGGCTGCAGGATAAGCCTCGCGCAGCCTGCGCCGTCGGCATTCTCTGCTGTTGAGACCCGGTAGTCCGGTTGGGTGCACAACGCCATGCTGACGGCAAGGAGCACCGTCCTTTCGTTGAGATGCAGATCGGCATTGCCGGCAAAGCAACGGCTCAACCGATCGCTCACTAGGTTTAGGAGCAGTTCGGCTTCGCCCGCCTTCAGGCCCTCGATGGCCTTTTTGAGCGCCGTCGGCGGGAATGACAGATCGTCCCTCTTGCTGAGACGCCGGAACCAGTATTTGAAGAACACTTTCCTCAAAACCGGATTCGGACAGACCAGCAGATCGGGCGAATCGGTCGACGGCGTGAGGAAGCCCATGAAGACAAGGAAGGAGAGGACGCCTTCGCGCGTGAGCTTGCCGTCTGCATTGAGGTCGAGTGCATCGCCCAGGGGCCTGAACGGAATCGCGTTTTCAAAGAGCACATCCAGAACGATTTCGTCCGCGAAGTCGGGCCGGCCAAGTGACAGAATGCCTTCAATCTTGGAAAGGTCGTTTGAAAACGAGGGATCAAGGAGCACGGGCGGTTCGCTCCGGCGTCTCTCAATCTCGCTGAGATAGTAGAGGCACATGGACGAATTGAGCACGGCGACATCAGATTCGGGCGAGAAACGATAACCCTCGTAGAGCGCCTTCATACGCTCAAGGATTTCCTCCGCGGAGCGGCCGCAACGATGAATGTCGACGACCTCGGGGATCAGTCGGCGGAGCTCGTCCTCGGTGAATCCCGTGCACGCGGCAAACGCCGCGGAATCCGAAATGTCGGTCGCGAGTTTGACCCTGGAGGTAAGCGCATCCTGCGAAATGGACGTCACGCCGGTGATGAAGGCCCGGGCAATGAGCGAACGTGTGAAATCCTGGATGACCGCGTAGAAACCGCTGAGAAAACCTTCAGGTCCCGCAATGGTTTTGAACAAATCAGGCTTGTCCGAAAAGAACTTCTGGCCCAAATGGTCATACTCGTCGATGATGAGATAAATCCGATCGCTCATGAGCGCCTGCACCGTGGTCAAGAATTCGGTGAGAAGCACCGAGGGCTCTTCGTGGTCCTTGTCCAATACCGCCTCGATCCGCGCATTGCCCGCAAGATACCGAAGGACGAATTGCCACATCCCGTCCTTCAGCTTGATCATGAAGTTGGTGGGCAGCGTCTTCTCCGTGCCGCCGATCCCGGATAAGTCAAACTTCAGAACCAAGTACTGGTTGGCAGACGGCGTCGGGTGTTCGGCGATCCACGTCCCTGCAAAGTTCTTTTCGAAGTCGTCAGCCGCAGCCCTGTCGTAGTAGGCCGCAAGCATGTTGGCAAAGAGCGACTTCCCGAAGCGGCGCGGTCGAAGGAGGATGGAAAACGGAACATCCGCTTCTTCGAGCGCATGGATGAAACGGGTCTTGTCTACGTACGCAAATCCCTCTTCGCGAAGCGTCTCAAAGGAGGCCAGACCGTAGGGCACGTGTTTGAGTTCGGGCATCATGGGCTGAAGGACATCAGAGGAATTCAACACGCCTTCATTCTATCAGCGGGCCTGACGCGTCCCTGCTCTCGTCACTGCCCTTGTCACGGCCTGAGTTCTGAGATTCTCTGCGCCCGCCCGTGCAAAGTCCGCTACAATAATCGGACTTTTTTTCATCACCCCTTTACATAAAGGCCCTCAAAGTGTCCGCTCTCATTCTTGGTCATAAGAACCCCGACTCCGACAGCATCATTTCCGCCATTGCCTGCGCGCATCTCTACAAGCTGCGCGGTCTGGACGTCGTGCCGGCTGCTCAGGGCACGCCTGCTCCTGAAACGGCCTTCATTCTTGAACGCTTCGGCCTCGAAGCCCCGGAAATCGTGACGAGCGTCGCCGGCCGCGACGTCTACCTCGTCGACTACTCCGACAAGGCCCAGGCGCCCGCCGACATCGATGAGTGCAACCTCAAGGGCATCGTCGACCACCACAAGCTCGGCGACGTGACCTCCACGGCTCCGCTCGAATGCATCATCTGGACGGCCGGCTGCACGAACACCATCCTCAAGCGCATGTACGACTACATGGGCTTTGAAATCCCGGCCAACATCGCCGGCGCCATGCTCTGCGCCATCCTCTCCGACACCGTGATCTTCAAGTCCCCGACGACCACCGACATGGACCGCCAGGCCGCCGAAGAGCTCGCCAAGATCGCCGGCATCGAAGACATCCAGGCCCTCGGCATGGAACTCTTCACCGCCAAGTCCGCTGTCGCCGGCTGCGCCCCGCGCCAGCTCATCTTCCGCGACTTCAAGGACTTCAACATGAACGGCTCCAAGGTCGGCGTCGGCCAGCTCGAGCTTGTCTCCCTTGACCTCGTCGCCGACATGAAGGCCGATCTCGAAGCCGAACTCGCCGCCGTCAAGTCCGAAGAAGGCCGTCACTCCGCCCTCCTTCTTCTCACGGACATCATGAAGGAAGGCTCCGAGCTTCTCATGGTTTCCGACGAACCCGCCCGCATCGCCGAAGGCTTCGGCAAGACCTTCGAAGAAGGCAAGAACCTCTGGATCGACGGCGTCATGAGCCGCAAGAAGCAGGTTGTGCCCGCCCTTGAAGCCGCCTTCCGCAAGTAATTTGCCCGCGTCCTGACTTTTCAGTGACGCCGCCGGACCGATCAAAACGTCCGGCATGAAAAAAAGCCCCGCATTCCTAGGAATCGCGGGGCTTTCCTTTTTTTGCCGTCCCCGGATTGCTCCGAGGACGGCTTTGAGGGGCTTAGAACAGGAAGTTCACGCGGGCCTGGCCGTGCGCGCCGGCGGCGCCGTTGCTGTCAACGGAGGCGCCGACGCTCAGGTCGACTTCAGAGGACTTCGTGAGCTTGAACTTCGCCATCACGTTCGCGTCCGTGATGAAGGAAGCGCTCGTGGAGGTTTCGATCTGATCGAAGCCGCTGGCGCCCTGCAGATTGACGCCGACGGTCTTGGCGTCGTCGTTGATTCGTTGCTTGCCCGTGAGCTGGAAGAAGTAGGCGCTCTTCTCGCCCACGACCTCGAACTCGACGCCCGCGCCGGCATAGGCGCTGAAGCTGCTCGAGGCGTCACGCTTGAAGTAGGCGTTGTCGGCCGCGTTCGAGTGCATCCAGCCGATGTCGGCGAGGAGCATCGGCTTGACGGCCACGTTCCAGGCGCCTTCGGAGAGCGGGAGACGATACTTGAGGTAGGTCGAATTCATGACGGCCCAGCCCTTTTCGTCAAATTCCTGGTTGCCGCCGAGATTGATCTCGGTCTTGAGCGTGCGGTCGCCGTCGAGCCAGGCGCCCGTGAGGAAGTTCTGAACTTCCCAGCCCGAGGCGTGCTGCCATCCGAGGTAGCCCGTGAGCGTGTACATGTCGCTCTTCACTTCGTTGCCGTCGAACTTGTTGTTCGAGCGGCCGATGCCGAACATGCCGCCGAGGATGACGTTGGCGTCGCCCTGACGGATCGCGACGTCGGAGCCGAAGCCCGTGTGGACGTAGCGGATGTCGTCGTCACCGTTGAAGAAGCCCGCGCCCGCATCGATGAAGAAGCGCGATTCCCCTTCCACGGGACGGACAGTGCCCATGCTGAGCGAGGCGAGACGGTTGCTCACGGCCGTGCGAACGGGCGCAAAGAGCTTCTGCGTATCAAGCGCCGTGCTCAGGTCGCGGTACGTTTTCTGCGTGCGGGACTCGATGGCGTTTAGGGCTTCGGCACCCGCGGCGGCATCGGTGTTGTAGAGGGCGTCAACGAGGGCCACTTCCTGATACTTGAGGTCGGACGAGGCATTGTGCTCGGCGATGCTCTTCACGAGGGCTTCGGCCTTGTCGTCGCCGTAGCGGGCGGCGTAGGCACGGAGCACGGCGGCCGGACGTTCCTCGAGGGATTCGTCGGAGGAGCCGACGCTGAAGAAGGCCGCACGGTTCTGAAGCGACTGGTCGCGCTTGATCGTGAACTTCACGGCATTGCCGTCGGTGCGGTTTTCGTAGTGCATGCCGTTGGCCTGCGCGAATTCGACCTTCTGATTGGTACGGTTGTCCTCGAGCTTGTCGGCGGAGACGAGCGTGTATTCCTGATCAAAGGAGAGGTTGTGGACCGACATGGCGTCGGACGCGAGATCGGCCTTGAGGGTCGAGTTGCTGCCGAGCGTGAGGCTGTTGGCGTGCAGGTTGTAGCGGTTGCCGTTGGCGAAGATGCGCAGTTCGTCGTTGACGGAGACGCGGGCCTTGATGTGGCCGCCTGCCTTGGCGCTCATGCTGTCGATTTCAAAGGAGGAGCTGTCGTCGGACCAGAGATTCGTGTCCTGGTGCGTCCACTTGTCGAGCTTGACGGTCGCATTGTCCTGGGCGTCGATGCGGGTCGTGATCGTCGCGTTGCGGATGTCGACCTTGGAATTGCTCACGACGAGACCGTTCATCTTGATGGACGAGGTGTCGTCGGCATGAATGAGGACTTCCTTTTTGGCGTCGTAGATGTAGGCGGCCTTGAGGGAGACGTCGGACTTGTTCTTCGCGACGATGCCCTCGTCTCGGATGCGCGTGATGCTCACGAGGTAGTTCGCCTTGTACTTGGCGTTGTCGAGATTGAGGCTCGCTTCGTTGTAGAAGTTGTTGGCCTCGATCGTCGAGTTGACGGCCGTGATGTCGCCCGTGTACTGGATCGAGTACGGATCAAAGGACTGGCCGCCGATGACGTTCTGCTTGAAGCCGAAACCTTCGCCCGTGATGTTGTTGCCGGAATGCTCGTCGCGGTAGACGTTCTGGCTGCCGATCGTGATGGTGGAGTCGGCGGCGTTGATGTTGCCGTTGACGATCGAGTTGCGGCCGATGTCGAGCTTGCCGTTCTTGAGGTTGAGCGTCTTGAAGTTGTAGGTGCGGGTTTCCCAATCGGGCTGAGCAAAGCTCGAGACCTGATTGTCGATCATGTAGCCCATGTTGTGCTTGTTGGCGTCGGGGCGTTCGCTCTGGATGATGAGCTGCTCGGTCGGGAGGCCGCAGAGCCAGGTCGGGCAGTTCGAGTTGCTCTTCCCGAACGTGGCATGGTCCGTGAGATGGCCCTGCAGGGTGACGTTGCCGTTTTCGACGTTGATGTCGCCCTTGATGTCCGTGCCGCCGTCAAGAACGAGGACGCCGTTGGCGGCGGCCTTGTCCTTGAACTTGTAGTTGAGGTCGAGGTTGCCCGAGAGCGACCCGTGGTAGGCGTACTTGCCCGTCGTCGTGATGTTGACGTTGGCCTTCTTGTCGGAGGTGTTCGTGATGAGCGCGCCGTTGTCGGCGGCCGCAATGCGCTGCGCGGAGAAGTCGTGGCCGTTGAGGTCGAGCGTGCCGCCCTTTTCAGCAAAGAAGATGCCGCTGAATTCGTTGGCGTTCAGAGCCTTGTCGTGGCCGAGCTTGACGGTGGCGTTGCCGGAGGTGATGTAGATGCTGTCGAAGGCCTTTTCGGCATTGAGTTCAACCGTGCCGTTGCCGACCTTGAGGTTGCTCCCCTGCGTGACGTTCACCTTGAGCGTGCCCTTCCCCACCTTGTGGAGGCTGTCGCCCGAGACGCCCTTGATGTTCCAGTCGACGACGGAGCCTTCGCCCACGTCGACGCCCGCACCCTTGTAGGTGTGATCCTTGCCGTTGACGGCGTAGGTGTGGTTCTTGTCAAAGACGAGGCCGCCGTTGCCGAGATCCATGTTGCTCTGGACGTCGAGCGTGCCGCCGCCCGTGAACGAAAGATCCTTGTTCGATTCGCGCTTCGTGTCCTTGCCGTCGAGCGTGAGCGTGCTGTTGTCCTTGTAGACGAGGTTCTTGCCGTCAAGCGCGACGCTCTGCGTCCACTGCTTCTTGAGCTGATCGACAAGGGCGTTGCTGAAGGCGTTGTAGTAGTTGCTGGTGATCCCGCCGATGAAGCCGCCGAGCACGCCGAGAAGGACCCATTCCTTCTTCTTCGAGTCGTAGACGTAGTAGCCCGAGCCGCTGTCGCCGCCCGTCGTGATGTTCTGGAAGTCGGTGAATTCGCTCGTCGACACGCCGGGCTGCGTGACGAGGAAGAAGGACACCGAGTGCAGGTTCGGGTTGAAGTTCGTGTTGAGGTTCGAGACCTTGCCGTTGTTCTTGATCTGGGCGCTGCCCGAACCTACGCGAAAGCCGATGATCTGCTTCTTGCCCTGATAGTCGACGCCGTAGCGCTCGAGCATGCCGTTCCAGTCATGCACGTCGGCGCCTTCGACGCCGTCGGTTTCAACGACGAACTTGTTGAGGCGGTGAACGGAGAAGTCGCCCTGCTTGGCGCTGTCGACGCGCGTGTAGGTGGTGTTGCCCCACTGCTGCTTGCTCACGGTGCCGCCGCCCTGGTTGTCGTTGTGGGTTGCGGTCACGCTGTAGGCGCCGCCGATGGCGGTCGTGTTGCCGTTGGCGGAAACGCCCGAGAAGTCGGGAATCGGAATGTCGGGGAGCTTGAGGGTCGAGCCGTCCTTGCGGGTGATCTCAAGGCCGGTGGCGCCCGCCTTGAACTGGCCCTTGTTCTGGGCGAGATCGAGGAAGTCGCGGTACCAGAAGTTGGTCGTGTTGATTTGGTTGGCGCAGGCCTGCTGAACGGCGAGCGACAGAGCCAAAACGGTGAAAGTCGATGCGGCGCGAAGCTTGTGTCGGCTTTGATGCATGGGGGAGATTCCTTTTAGAAGCCGCCCGAAAAGCGGCGAATGTGGTCTTGATTCGGTCGGCCGGCAAGTGCATCCTCGTCGGCCGCCGTCATCTTCCGGAAAACGCCTTTTCAAGCGTTTGCAAAATATGGAAGATTTGAAATCTTATGAAAACGCCTGTCGTTTAGGTATGGGCAGGAATCCCGTTTCGACTCGCTAGTGTAAGGATGTGTAAATGGCCGTTCATCGGCTCCTTCGCACGAGGTGAGCCGTCACAAGTGCGGCGCGCGCGTGATGAAGGAAATGGGATCTGAAATGGAGATCGTCGCCTGAAGGCGGCGACGGGGCGGTGTTTCCATGGAACGTTCAGACCTCGCGGACAGGTTCAGGGTCATGCGAACGGCCGATCCGGAAACGGGATGGGTGTTCACAGGATGGCGGCCCGTTTCCGGAGTTGATTGGATACATAAATGTTACATTTGTACTGGCCGTTATCTAATCCAATGGGAGAGGCGTTTGCAAGTCATATTTGGGTGGTGTGATGCGAATAAGGCCGTATTCGAGCCAGTGTGATTCCATTTCTTTGCTTGGTCTCCCTGACGGGGTTTAGCAACGGGCGCTTGCGATGGCTCTTCTCATGGCCGACGGCCTGTGTGGGCGGCTTGGCCATCACGCCCAAGGCCGAGGTCATCGGGCTTGACATGAAGCCCGTCAAGGGGCTTTACGCTGCGGGCGAAATCTGCGGCGGCGTGCACGGCATGGTGCGCCTCGGCACGGTCTCCATCGCCGATTGTTTGGTCTTCGGACGAATTGCAGGACGGGAGGCCGCGTCAGTCCGATGGCTGCTTGGATGTCGTCCTCTGAACAAAATCCCCGGCTTGGGCTTATGCCCTTGGCCGGGGATTTCCGTTTTTCGGATGCTCTTTAGTGAGACGTCGGAAGAGAAAGGTGCGTTACTTCAGCGAATCCCCTCCGGCCGCTTCCTGCGCGAAGCGCCAGAAGGCTTCGGCGGAGCGCGAGAGCGAGGCATTGCGCCGCCGCACGAGGATTTGTTCCGAGATTCGCGCGGGCGTCAAAGGCACATAGACGAGATGCTGCGGCGGGCGCATGTCGAAAGCGCCCTTGACGACAAGCATGACGGTATTCGGGTCGTTCTCGAGCGTGACGAACGGCACTGATGAGAGATTGACGTAGGCGGCAGCCTGCATCCGCGGAGCGGCTTCGCCGAACCACTCCTCGAAGGCGTCGCGCAGGATGTGCCGGTGCGGCAGCATGAGTGGATAGCCTTCGAGCATGTCGGTCGTGACGGCGCGCTTCCCTGCGAGCGGATGCTCTCGGTGAACCGTGATCCCCCAAGTCTCCTTTTCGTGCAGGACCAGGCTTGCGTATTTGGCGGCCTCAACGGGCGCGAGCAAAATGGCGCAGTCGAGCCTGCCCGCATCCAGATGCGCCTTGAGATCGTCGCTGTCGGCAGAGTAAATCTCGATTTGAGCCTTCGGGTGAAGGCCCCGCCATTGGGTCAGCCATCGGGCGAGCACCCGGGCCGCGTTGGTCTCGACGCAGCCGATGCGCACGAGCCCTGCGAGCCCGTCGCCCGAAGCTTCGAGCTCGCGGCGCAGCGCATTTTCAAGGTTGAGAATCTGACGGGCGTGCGCTTGGAGCAGAAGGCCCTCGTCCGTGAGCGTCATGCCGCGCTTGGCACGCTCGAAAAGCACGGTGTCGTACTCGTTCTCAAGCTCCTGAATGCGCCGCGTGAGCGCGGGCTGTGAAAGGTGGAGGCGTTCGGCGGCGCGCGAGATGCTGCCGGTTTCGCAGACGGCAAGGAAGGTCTTCAGACGTCGAATGTCCATGGCGCGGTTCAAAGTTGACGAGACGGATGGCCTCGAGGGTTGCCGGCGGGACCGTTCCTCAGGCCGTGAATATTCTAAGCTTCGCACGGCGCGCCATGTACGTCCCTTACGCTACGGGATAGTCAGTGTCCGAAACGGGTTCAAGCCATCGGTTGGCCGCTTCGGTTCCCGGCACTTCTACGGCAAGGTGCGAGAACCAGCTGTCCCTGGCCGCGCCGTGCCAGTGCTTGACGCCCGCAGGGATGGTGACGACGTCGCCCGGATGGAGAGCCTGCGCCTTTTTACCCTCTTCCTGATACCAGCCGCGGCCGGCAACGCAGACGAGGATCTGGCCGCCGCCCGTTTTCGCGTCATGCACGTGCCAGTTGTTGCGGCAGCCGGGCTCGAAGGTGACGTTCCAGACGCCTGCGGCGAGCGACGTGGAAAGCGGCGCGAGCCAGCTGCGCCCGCTGAAGTACCGGGCAAAGGCCGTGTTGGGTTCTCCGAGCGGAAAGATCATCGAGCGCTGATGGTACGCAAGCCCGTCGGCGGCTGAGAGCGCCTCTCCTTCCTCGTTCCAGACGTTCTTCGCCATGCGAAAGGCAGCCCATGCCTTGGGCCAGCCGGCATAAAACCCTATCTGAGTCAGAATTTCAGCCATTTCCGTCTTGGTCACGCCGTTCTTCTTGGCGGTGGTGAGATGGTACTCAAGCGACGAATCGACGAGGCCCTGAGAGACGAGCGAGACGACGGTGACGATGGAGCGTTCGCGCAGCCCGAGGGCTTCGGTCCTTGACCAGACTTCTCCAAAGAGCACGTCGTCGTTGATGCGTGCGAATGTGGGTGCGAAGGTGCCGAGCTGATCCCGGCCTGCAGTCTGCTTGACGGTCATTTTGATGTTTTCCATGCTGTTCGCGGGCGAAGCGCCCGCCGTGTCGAGTCCGAATGCCGAAAGCGCCGCGCCCGAGGCCGCGGCGTATGAAATGAAGGACCTGCGGGTGAGAGCGCCGCCGTGACGTGCGTGAGTCATGATGAAATCCTTGTGGGCTGAACCTTGTAGGCTGAATTGCGAAAGTTGCGTACGCGCAGAGCGCTTCGTCGGCGGGCGGCGCCACCCGTCTTGAGGTGAAGTCTAGTAGCGCCCGAAAAGCATGTCCAATGAGTAATTAACATCAAGCTTCATGCGAAAAACGCATGGATGAGATGCAAAAACGCCCGCGGGCAGTGGATGCCGGCGGGCGTTTGAGAACGGAGCTTTGCGTGGGATCCTAAAGGATCGCGAGGAACTCATCCACCTCTTCTTCGGTGGTGGCCCAGCTCGTGGCGAGGCGCACAACCGTATGGGATTCGTCCGCCTTTTCCCAGAAGCTCATGCCGATGTCGTGGCGGTGGGCTTCATACCAGTCGTCCTTGACCTTGACGAAGGTCTGGTTGGTGGTGGAGTTGTAGAGAAGCTCGAAGCCCTTCTCGGTGAGGCCGGCGCGAAGCTTTTCGGCGAGCTGCACGGCACGAGCGCCGTACTTGACGTAACGGTTCTCCTCCATCAGGGCTTCGAACTGGATGGCGGTGATGCGGCCCTTGGCAAGGAGCGCGCCCTGCTGCTTCATCCAGGTCACGAAGCGCGGGCAGGTGTTGGGCTTCGGGAAGACGACGGCTTCGCCGAAGAGCGCGCCGCACTTCGTGCCGCCGATGTAGAAGGCGTCGCACGTGCGGGCGATGTCGGCGAGCGTCACGTCGGTCTTCGGGGCGCCGAGACCGTAGGCGAGGCGTGCGCCGTCAAGGAAGACGCGGGCGCCGTAGCGGTGGGCGACCCCGGTGACGGCCTCAAGCTCGGCGCGCGTGTAGAGCGTCCCCGTTTCGGTCGGGTGCGAGATGTAGAGGAGCGCGGGCGCGGGCATGTGGTCGCGGTTGTCGTCCACGATGTAGTTGTGAAAGACCGCTTCAACGTCCTTGGCGCGGACCTTGCCGTCGCGCTGCGGGATTTCGAAGACCTTGTGTCCGAGGCTTTCAATGGCGCCGGCTTCATGAACGGCAATGTGGCCGGTTTGGGCGGAAACGACTCCTTCCCAGGGCTTGAGGAGCGCGCCGATCACGGTGCGGTTCGTCTGCGTGCCGCCCGAAAGCAGATAGACTTCGGCTTCGGGTGCGCCGCAGGCCTCGCGGATGAGCTCCGTGGCCCGGGCGGTATGAGGATCAGTCCCGTAGCCCGATGTCTTTTCGAGATTGGTTTCGCCGAGCTTCGTCAGAATCTCGGGAATGCAGCCTTCCATGTAGTCGGAGGCGAAGGAAAGTCGTGCCATGTTGATGCGGCTCCATGCTGTGTGGGATGAGGCATTCTAGCGCATTTGAGACGGTACCCGATCGGTGTCTTATGATGGGTTTTGCCTTTTGCCTGCGCATGAGAGGAGTTGATGCGATAGTGCTCCTGTCTCTTATACACATCTGACGCTGCCGACGATCTACTCTGTGTAGATC
>ERZ1026870.1121-NODE-1121-length-12718-cov-4.952144_pt1 | contig 12718 bp, 7 predicted proteins | sample MGYA00380165_ERZ1026870 | MGnify/ENA primary metagenome ERZ1026870 (study PRJEB33269, sample SAMEA4719801) | human gut metagenome | biome: human-associated habitat; feature: organic feature; material: feces | place: Cameroon | collected 2013-10 ...
ACGACCCCGAATTCAAGCGTCGCGTTGCGGCGGGCGAATTCAAGGAACTTGTGCTCAAGCGCGACGATTCCAAGCTCGAAATTCCGGCGAGCGTGCGCAACTCCGTGCTGATCTTCGCATTGGGTGTCGCCACCGTGCTCTTCTTCGGCTTCAACAAGGAGCTCCTTCCCTCCTGGACGAACGCCGCCGGCAAGGTCTCGATGCTTCCCATCCCGTCGCTCATTCAGATGGTGATGCTCGCCTGCGCGCTCTTCATCATTCTCGTCTGCAAGGTTCCGTCCAACAAGTTTGCCGACGGCTCCGTCTTCCGCGCGGGTCTTATCGGCGTCGTGGGCGTCTTCGGCATCTCCTGGCTCACCGGCACCTTCTTCGACGCGTACAGCCCGCAGTTCGTCGCACTCTTCAAGACGATGGCCGAGTCCACGCCGCTTCTCTTCGGCGTCGTGCTCTTCCTCTTCTCCGCGGTGATTCTGAGCCCGTCCGCCACCGTCGTCGCCCTCATGCCCTTGGGCGCCGCCATCGGCATCGATCCGCTCTTCCTCGTGGCGCTTTATCCGGCCACCTGCGGCGACTTCCTGATTCCGGGCGGTGCGCAGATCGGCTGCTGCTCGTTCGACCGCACCGGCACGACGCGGCTGGGCACCTGGGTGCTCAATCACTCCTACATGCGTGCCGGTCTCGTGCACGTCATCACGGGCGTGGCGACGGGCTGCCTCATCTACTCGGTGATGTGATCCACGTTTCTGAACGTCCGGTCCCGCTTCTCGCGCGCAGCTCAAGCTTGTTTGTCCCAAGCTTCCTATCCTTGGAGCCAAGCGCGCGGGGCGGGCCGGCCCTTCAGAAGGCTTTCCCCTCAATGAAAAGGCTCTCCGCGCGGAGAGCCTTTCGGCTTTCTGGCATGGCAATGCCTGGCGGACCGCCTTCTCTCCGACGCCAGCGCCGCGACCCGTGCCAATCTCACGGCGTTCGCAAAGGACGCTTCACGGATGGATTGCGACGCGCTTCTTCGCAAGCATCTCGACGCCGGCAGTCGGAGCAGGGCTTTCTGGGAAATGGCGATCGATACGGCGCTTCGAAACGCTGGGCTTAGGTCACCGCAACGAGAATCGGTCGATGGTTCCGGTTTCTGATGTCTCTTTTGGGTGGCCCGCCAAATGACGTAAGGTCGGGCATCGCGACCTGATAGAATCATCAGACTGTGGCAAAAGGCGCGTGTACCATCAACTGGATTATTCGAAAAGGGTTGCGCTCGTCGAAAACAGGCGTCAAGCAATTGGAAGTGGAACGAAATGAGGCCTCGAAGACAGGGGAAAAGAAATGAAAGAAAAAGCACTGCAAGATGCTGATGAGGCGTTGAGGACTCTTCAGTCGTTTCGCCCATTAGACGAAATGACTGTTCAACGCCTACGGGAAGAAATAATGCTTGAGTCGACCTACGACTCAAATGCCATCGAGGGTTCTCGTCTAACTTTGAGTGAGACCGTTATTGTTGTGAAGGACGCTGTGACAGTCGGCTCCGGGCTTCCGATTCGTGATGTTATGGCGGCACGCGGATATGCCGCAGGTTTTGAGGCGATCTTTGACTTTGTAAGAGAAAAAATACCGTTAACTGTTGAGATTGTTAAAGATTTTCATCGTTACGTCATGTTGGGGGCGTTGCCAAAATTTTGCGGTCTCTTTCGTGATCACGATGTTCGAGTTCTCGGAGCACCTTTCAAGCCCGCCAGACCGTGGGAAATTGCTGAAAAGGTTTCTGATTTAGTCGAGTGGTTCAATCGTGCAACTTCAACTCATCCAATTGAGCGAGCCGCCGTTTTTCATGCAGTTTTCGAGACCATTCATCCTTTTTCGGATGGAAATGGCCGGACAGGTCGATTGCTGATGAACTATATGTTGGTGCAGGGGGGCTATTGGCCTGTGAATGTTCGCTACAAGGAAGATCGTCAGATTTATTACGATGCGCTTACTGAATTCAATCAGACCGGGAAAGCAGATGCGTTGACAATGCTCATCGCCAAGAGGGCGAAAGACCAACTCGACTATTGCATCCATATTGCAAAGCAAAAGGAGTTGATCGAACAAATGGGCATTGAGCGGTAAGGAAAGACATGAGGAGTTCGTTGAACGGGGTTTTTGGGGATAGGGATGCTTTAAATTTGCGAGTACCACATCTTGGCTCGTCTGATGAGGCAGTTCGACTGTTTGAGAAGAATCTTCCCATGATTGCCTTCAATGCACTCTCAACCCTTGAGCATATTTCATTGACATACGCGCAGTCGGTGACCATCTCGCGTGGCCAGTCCGTCAGCGACATGTCTATTCGCGATTTGAATCGCGTCAACAATTACTTCTCTGGAATGAGAGTGTTGGCTGACATGATCAAGGCCGGGCAGTTTGGGCTCAATAAATACACAGCGTGTGTTCTGCATGGTGTGACTGCGATCGGTGAGGCAAAAAATGCGGGGCAATTCCGCAATGGACCTGTAGGGTTGTACCAAGTCACGTATTGTCCCCCGGATGCTTGGCACCTTCAGGAAATTGCAGAACGAGGGTTTGGGTATTTGAACAATGAAGTTTCAGATCCCAAGGAGCGAGCGGTCGGTGCTTTTGTCTTTATGGCTAGGAATCAATTTTTCTTCGACGTGAACAAGCGGACCGCGTCTCTCATGATGAATGGCATTCTGATGTCGAATGGGTATGCTCCATTGACCTTCCTAGAAAAGTCATCGCAGCATTTCGACAATGTGCTGTCCGAGTTTTATGAGTCTGGTGATGCTAATCCCATGATGCGGTACTTTGAATCTCAAATTGTTCAGTTGTTTGAGCCGTCCAAGGTTGTGCCAGACCCGAAAGCTTCCGAAATGCATCGATAGGAACGGCGAGGAGGCAAAAGTCTCCTCGCTTTTGTTTTGGGTGTTATGCCGAATGGTGAAATGCGTCAACTCTTCAAGGAGTTTTGTCCAATGGTAGCGGCCTCATCATAACCAATGCCAAGCCACCACCCGATGCGTGCATAAGGCGCGTTTCCCGACTGCAAAGGCAATATCTGAGGATGGCTTTTGCGCAATGTGAGATTTGGACTGCGGGTTCTCCGTACTCAATGCGTTTTTTGCATGACGGACTTGCAGGATCGGGTTCGGGGCAAGCGAATGTTGGCATGGTGTTGAAGGCGGCGCATCTTTAGACTGCTCAAGATTGCGGCTCAGGCGTCATGAATAAAGAACGCCGACCCTACGACCATCAGCAAAGGAGCAGACATGCAATACTTCAAGAAGGCCGCGCTGGCAGCGGCCCTTGCCGGCGCCGCCTTCGGCGCAACAGCTGCGGACGTCAACGTCTACGGCATCGTTTCTACCGGCCTCTTTTACGAGAACGTCCGTCACCAGGACAAGTCCACCTTCGGCGTCTCGACGGACATTCAGTCCTCGGATCAGTCCCGCTTCGGCCTCAAGGGCCGGGAGGATCTCGGCAACGGTTGGTATGCGGGCTTCCAGCTCGAAGCGGGGTTTACGCCTGACGACGGCGCCCTGAAGGAAAACGGCACCATCTTCAATCGTGTCGCACGCGTTTACGTGGGCAATGAGACGCTGGAAGTGTCCGCGGGTCGGATGCCCGGCTTCACGATCGCGGCCGAGCCCTATTCCGCATACGCAAGGCTGCATGCCAACTGCAACCTGACGTCGCTTCCGGCTCTTGCCCCCGCCGACATCACGTATCAGCCGGGATTCCTCTCGAACGCCGTGGCATTCCGCACCAACGCGCAGAAGGGCTTTTTCGTGCAGGGCCTCTATTCGAACGGCGACCAGAGTCCCACCGTCAATGAGGAAGTCGACAAGGACTGGTCCGACGCACGTCACGTGAGCCAGGTCGCATTGGGCTGGGTCGGCGAGCGTCTGCGCGCGGGCACGGTGCTCTCCTATGAAATGCCGGGCACGAATGGTGACGCCAAGCGCCGCGACGCGACGCAGGGCATCCATTTTGTGCTCAACTGGAATTTCGGTGGTCCCGAACTGTCGGGCGTCTTCTATCACGGCAAGAACGACTGGCGCATCGGTCCCGTGCCCGACATGGCGAAGATCATCGGCGGCGCAAACGGCCTGGACGGCGCCGACGTCATCAACAAGAGCGAAGAAGGCATGACGACCAACGCTCTCTTCATCTCGGCCTCGTATCCCATGGGGCAGCATTTCTTCTCGGGGAGCGTGGGCGCCCTCAAGGGAGAATGGAAGGGTGAGACGTCGAATCTCAAGCACGATGACGGCGAAGCCTATCTTGCGGGTGTCATGTACCGCTATCACCTCTCGAAGAGGGCCTTTTACTATGCCGCCGCTTCGTACTCGGCCGGTCATGACCTCTTCGGCAGCATTGAGCGCCTCAACAGGTTCTTCTGCTCGACGGGCGTGACCTATCGGTTCTGACGGCCCGGCGTCCCGCTTAGGGAATCGGGATGCCGTCCGGCATGAAATCGGACGAAAAAGCGCCGCCTCGACTCTCTGAGTCCGGGCGGCGTTTTCGTCGTGAAGCCTGCGTTTTGAAGCCGTTTTTTGGCGGCTCAGCCGCTCACGCGCCCGTCGTTTCCTTCGGCAAACTCGCGGATGTGCAGGGCAATCATGGCGCGCAGCCATTGATGGGCGGCGTTGCAGCCGCGACTCTTGTGCCAGACGAGGCGCGCCGCAAAGTCGGCGGGGCCGCCCAGGCCCCGGGTCGGAAGGACTGAAACGGGAAGGGCTCTCGCGAGGACGCGGGCCGAAACGGTCGGCAGCAAAAGCGTGCTGTCGTTGCCCGCGAGCAGATGCGGCGCGGCGAGAAAGTAGGGAAGGGTGACGGAGGTTTCCTGTTTGGCAAGGCCGGGCACGGGTGCGTGGCAGCAGCAGGAATTGTCAAGGTGCTTCGTCACCTGAATGCCGATCTTGGGATAGGGGAGGACGTCCTCGGGCGAGAGCGCGCCCTTTTTGGCAAAGAGGGCTTCCAAAGGGTGGCCGTTTCGCACGACGAGCGAATAGCCGCAGCGGTAGAGCTCAAGGACGTCGAAATCGCTCGGAATGTCGGGAAACGGGCAGGCGATCATGTCGAGTGCGTCGGATCGCAGATCGTCCCAGGTGAAGTTCTTGCTGTCGATGATGTCGATGTGCGCGCCCGGAGCCTCGCGCAGAATGGGACCGATGGCGGGCGAAAGGATGGCGAGAATGCCGTGGTCGAGCATGCCGATGCGGAAGGTGCGCTTGAGTTCGGCCGGCGTGAAGGCTTGGGCCGACGCAAGGAGCTTCGCCTCTTCGTCGAGAAGGCGCTCAAGTATGGGGCGAATGCGCTCCATTTCGCCCGTGGGCTTCATGAACGGGCCCGATCGGATGAAGAGCTCCGCGCCGAAGATTTCATGTGCGCGCGCAAGCTTACGGCTCGCGTTCGACTGGCTCATGCCGAGCAGATTGGCCGTCTGGCGCAGGCTCTGCGTGGCCGAGAGCGACAGCAGAAAACGGATGAGAAGAAAGTCGAGCGGGTCGGTGGCGGCGGTCATGGCGGTTTTTGGTCGGCAACGGAGGCGGGTCCATGCATTCTACGGCGCTTTTCGCACCCGCTGCCGCTTTCAGTCGCTTTCGGGCATTTTCGGCCGCTTTCGGGCGGGACCGTCCCGACTGAAACCCTCCTTTCGTTGATGTGGCTGAAAGTTTGTCTGACGCAGGGCTTTTTTTGAAGTTACGCAGGTTGTTATAACTTTGCGTAACTTCAAAAGCCGTTCAAATATTCCTCAAGGTGGTCAAGCCAAACCAAGGCTGCTTGCGGATCGGAAACCGCGTAGCTGCCGTATCTGACCGGATAGATCCAGTCCAGCTTTTGCATCTTGTTCAACTTGGCTTGTACGCTGGATGCTCTGATGAGGCTGGTTCTTCCAACAGATTCAGTCAGACGCTTCAGAAAGGCTGTTGAGTAAAGGTTCATGCAGCCAAACTCACCGGACTTCGCAATTTCGGTGAAGATGAATTTCGTGATGTCATCGGACGTCTTGATAGGACTAAGGAACTCCTCGGCATCGCTTCGTGCTTGGGAAGTGCACATGAGCAGAAAAGCTTCATCCACCTCATTGACTCCTTGAAAGCTTTGCAAATCCTGCAGGAGCTTTCTGAAGGTCTTCGGTCGGAAACCCAATGCCTGAAATCCATTCAGCAACGCATCTTCACTAGGAAGAATGGCAGGATCTTCAGTTGCCGACATACGGATTCTTTCGGCTTCCCATTTGACATAGTCTTCTTCAAGCAGAGGAAAATCCATGCGATCAGCGCCGTAAAAAGCTTGAGAAGACTTGGAAGCCATTCCGGCAACAAAGGAACGATGCGAGCCGGTTCCGATGATCAAAAGGTGAGTATTGTCGGGATTCGGGAAACGAAGATTAACTGCGTCACGAGCAGATTTTAGGGCTGCTAGCAAGTTTTGACCGGATTCGGACTTAAGCGTTTCCTGAATTTCATCGATAATCAAAACTATATTGGTCTGAACTTTGTCAATGACTTCACGGAAGGCGTGGGCAAGACTTACGCCGTTTGTTTCTCCAACTTGGTCCGCTTTAAAGCTCAGAGAGAGCAACTTGAGGTCAACCTTTAACTCCGAGAGACTTAAAGGAGAGGAAAGGTTGCTAAAAGCAGTTTGCAGCTCAGACAAAACGGTTTGAGTCGGAGACATGTGTTCTCGATTGCCCCACAGGTCGGCATAGATCACAAAGGCGCCTTTTTTCTTCAGGGCAGGTATGAGGTCCTGTTGGAGAAAGGTTGTTTTGCCTATTCGACGAACGCCGGTGATAAAGAGGCCGTCCCGTGCGGATTCTTGAAGAGCAGTCGGGGTCAACAGCCTTCGAGCCAGGGATTCGGCAATTTCCGTGCGATGGTAGATCGAGTTACACATTGGCTTGGTAATTACGTAAAAAATGACTGATTTGCGTAATTGTACTCCAACGGTTCGAGTCGAGCGGACTCGCATGACGGCTCTGGCCTTCTACGCCCGCAGTCTTCGCATTTCTTCGAGCACGGGCTGCACGGGAACCTCGAGAAACGAGCGCCGAAGTCAGCACAATTCAAGAACGGCTTTTTACCTCGGCTGGTCCTTGGCCCAGGCAATGCCGTCCGCAATGATCTTGTCAAGTTCACTCTGGGATAATTCGGATGCCAGCACTTCTTTCTTCGCCTCTCCTGTGAGCGAAGACGCGATGTAAAGGGAAACCGCCTTTTGTACCAGGGATGAAAGCGAATCATTTTCACCTTCGTGAGACGCAAGGTAAAGGCGCGTTGCTTCATCAAGGTCGGCTGGAACCGAAATGTTCCACAAGACATTCGGGACGCGACTGGCGGACTGGGTCATGAGAATTCCTATGGTTCGAAAGAACGATGAGTGCCGTTGCGACTTTGATCATAGTCACTTAGGTGACATGAGGCGTCCCGGCAATGCGGCTTTCGCTTGCCTTCCTACATCTGTGCCCGTCAAGAGGTACGCCACGGCGTCGCCTTTGTGCATCATCCGCATCGCGTCTCCTGTCGATGCCCTTCATTCAAATCCTGATCGGGCCCTTAATTGGTCATTGTTTGGCTGGTGATACGTTTAGGATATTTTATCTAGATGGAGTGAGCTTCTAATCAGTATTTCCTAGGGCATACTGCCTGCCCCGTGCGGGACGGCGTCAGAAATTGGCGATTTTTCTCGAAATCTCTCTGCCGCAGGTCTGCGCAGGGAGGACCTTTTGATGCAATATCTGCATGTTTCCTCTCCGTCGCCCGCCGGGCGCTCCCTTTCGCGGACGGAAAACGAAGTCCCCCAAGAAAACAGAAATACTGGAGAGCCAGGTCATGACTCGACTCAAAGAGGAGGCGCGGCGCCAAGCCGGCCTCAATGGGCTTTATCGTGCGCAATGCGAGCACGACGCATGCGGCGTGGGCGCCGTCGTCAACATCAAGGGCAAGCCGTCGCACAAGATCATCGAAGACGCGCTCCTGATTCTGCACAATCTTGATCATCGAGGCGCAGTGGGCGCCGATCCGCTCTGCGGCGACGGCGCGGGCATTCTGATTCAGATTCCGGACGCATACTACCGCGAGGAGATGCGCGCGCAGGGCGTGGAGCTCCCGGCCGTGGGCGACTACGGCGTCGGGATGATCTTCCTGCCGCAGGAGGCCGCCTCGCGCGCCGCGTGCGAGCAGGAGCTCGAGCGGTCCGTGAGGCGCGAAGGGCAGGTCGTGCTCGGCTGGCGCGACGTGCCGGTTTGTCAAAGCATGACGATGAGCCCGACCGTGAAGGCGAGCGCCCCCGTCATTCGCCAGATCTTCATCGGACGCGGTCCCGACGTGATGGTGCAGACCGCGCTTGAGCGCAAGCTCTACGTCATTCGCAAGACGGCCTCGCACCGCATTCAGGCCTTGAAGCTCACGCACGGCTCCGAATACTTCGTGCCGTCGATGAGCACCCGCACCGTGGTCTACAAGGGGCTGCTGCTGGCCGATCAGGTCGGCGAGTACTACCTCGACCTTCAGAACGAAAAGGCGGAGAGCGCGATCGCGGTCGTCCACCAGCGCTTCTCGACCAACACCTTCCCGAGCTGGGAGCTCGCGCATCCGTACCGCTACATCGCGCACAACGGCGAAATCAACACGGTTCGCGGCAACAATTTCTGGCTGCGCGCACGCGAGCAGGTCTGGCAGTCGCCGGTTCTGGGCGGCGACATCCGCAAGCTCGCGCCGATCATCTATGACGGCCAGTCCGACACGGCGAGCCTCGACAACGCGATCGAACTTCTGGTGATGTCGGGCTATTCGCTCGCGCAGGCGATGCTCATGCTCGTGCCCGAAGCCTGGGAGAAGTCGGAGACAATGGATCCGGACCGCCGCGCCTTCTATGCCTACCATGCCCCGATGATGGAGGCTTGGGACGGCCCCGCCGCGATCGTCTTCACGGACGGCGTGCAGATCGGCGCGACGCTCGACCGCAACGGCCTGAGGCCCGCGCGCTACGTGCTCACCGACGACGACACGGTCGTGCTCGCGAGCGAAGTCGGCGTTCTGCCGATTCCCGAAAGCCGGATCCGCCGCAAGTGGCGCGTCGAGCCCGGCAAGATGCTCCTCATCGACACGGGCCGCGGCCGCATCATCGAGGACGACGAAATCAAGAACCAGCTCGCGCTCGCCAAGCCCTACCGCGAATGGGTCGGCCGACTCAACCTGAGGCTTGCAGACCTCGCCGGGGAGGCCGACGAGGAGCCCGCCGAAGCGCCCGAACCCCGCCGCGTCAGGGAGCTTCAGCGCGTCTTCGGACTCACGCAGGAGGACATCGACCTCATTCTCCTGCCGATGGCCAAAAAGGGCATGGAACCCGTGGGCAGCATGGGCAACGACGTCTCGCTTCCCGTGCTCTCCAAGCAGTCGAAGCCCCTTTCGAGCTACTTCAAGCAGCTCTTTGCCCAAGTGACGAACCCGCCGATCGACCCGATCCGCGAAGAGCTCGTCACGAGCCTCATCAGCTACATCGGCCCCAAGCCCAACGTGCTCGACATCAACGACGTGGAGCAGACGAGGCGCATCGAGGTCTCGCAGCCGATCCTCACCGATGCGCAGATGCGAAAGCTCCTCTCGATTTCCGACTACACCTCTGGGAAGGTGAGAAGCAAGGTGATCGACATCACCTATCCGGCCGCCTGGGGAAGCGCGGGCGTGGAGGCGTGCCTCGCGGGCATGTGCGCGCAGGCGGTCGACGCAATCAAGCTCGGGCATACGATTCTGATTCTGTCGGACGAGGCGGTCTCGCGCGACCGCGTCGCGATTCCGGCGCTTCTGGCCACGTCGGCCCTTCATCAGCACCTGATCGCCGAAGGCCTTCGCACGACGACGGGCCTCGTGGTGAGCACGGGGTGCGCGACCGAAACGCACGACTTTGCGCTTCTCATGAGCTACGGCGCGGAAGCCGTGCATCCCTTCATGGCGCTCATGACCCTCAAGGCGATTGCGCCTCAGGCGGGCCTCTCGCCCGAGGAGGCGGTCGGCCACTACGTCAAGGCCGTGGGGAAGGGCCTCACCAAGGTGATGGCCAAGATGGGCATCTCGACCCTCATGAGCTACCGCGGCGCACGCATCTTCGAGGCGATCGGCCTCAAGTCCGACTTCGTCGAGCGCTACTTCAAGGGGACGCCCTCGCAGATCGAGGGCATCGGGCTCTTCGAGGTGATGCAGGAGGCGATCAATCTTCACAAGGCGGCCTACGGCGTCAACGGGGCGCTCGCGCCCGACCTGCCCACGGGCGGCGAATATGCTTGGCGCGCCGACGGCGAAGAGCACATGTGGACGCCCGAGGCGATCACGAAGCTTCAGAAGGCCTCGCGCGAGAAGAACTGGAAGTCCTATCAGGAATACGCCGGCATCATCAACGATCAGAGCCGCCGGCAGATGACGCTGCGCGGGCTCCTTCGCTTCAGAACCGAGGCCTGCACGCCGGTGCCGCTCGAAGAAGTCGAGCCTGCCCGCGACATCGTGAAGCGCTTTGCGACGGGCGCGATGAGTCTGGGTTCCATTTCGGCCGAAGCCCATGCGACGCTTGCCGTTGCCATGAACCGCATCGGCGCGAAGTCGACTTCGGGCGAAGGCGGCGAGGATCCGAGGCGCTACGAGGCGGAGATGCGAACCGGCAGGTCGCCCGTCAAGGCGGGCGAGACGCTCGCCGACGTGCTCGGGCGCGACCGCATCGTTGCGGACGTGAAGCTCGAGGCGGGCGACAGCCTGCGCTCGAAGGTGAAGCAGGTCGCTTCGGCCCGCTTCGGCGTGACGGCGCAGTACTTGGCGAGCGCCGATCAGATCCAGATCAAGATGGCCCAGGGCGCCAAGCCCGGCGAAGGCGGCCAGCTCCCGGGCCACAAGGTGACCGAATACATCGCAGAACTGCGCTACTCCGTGCCCGGCGTCGGCCTCATTTCGCCTCCGCCCCATCACGACATCTACTCGATCGAGGACCTCGCGCAGCTCATTCACGACCTCAAGACCGCCAACAGCGCGGCCGACGTCTCGGTGAAGCTCGTCTCCGAAACGGGCGTGGGCACGGTCGCGGCGGGCGTGGCGAAGGCCAAGGCCGACCACATCGTGATTTCGGGCCACGACGGCGGCACGGGCGCGAGCCCGCTCTCGTCGGTGAAGCACGCGGGGAGCGCCTGGGAGCTCGGACTCTCAGAAGCGCAGCAGACGCTCGTCGTCAACGGGCTGCGCAACCGCGTCGCCATTCAGGTCGACGGCCAGATCAAGACGGGGCGCGACGTCGTCATCGGCGCCATGCTCGGCGCCGACGAATTCGGCTTTGCGACGGCGCCGCTCGTGGTCGAAGGCTGCATGATGATGCGCCAGTGCCACCTCAACACCTGTCCCGTCGGCATCGCCACGCAGGATCCGGAGCTGAGAAAGCGCTTCCGCGGCAAGCCCGGCGCCGTCATCAACTACTTCTTCTTCGTGGCGGAGGAAGCGCGCCGCATCATGGCCGAGCTCGGCATCCGGCGCTTCGAGGACCTGATCGGCCGCGCCGACCTCCTTGCGCAGCGAGACGACGTTGAGAACTGGAAGGCAAAGGGGATCGATCTCTCCCGCATCCTGCACCGCCCGAGCGCGGCGGCGGACGACATCCGCCACACGCTCGTGCAGGACCATCAGCTCGAAAAGAATCTCGACCACGCGCTTTTGGCCGACATTCTTCCCGCCGTCGAGGCCGGAGAGCCCCTTTCGATCACGACGGACATCAAGAACACGCACCGCTCGGCGGGCGCGATGATCGCGCACGCCATCGTGAAGAAGCACGGGGCCGAGGGCCTGCCCGACGACACGATCCGGATCGAGCTTCACGGCACGGCCGGCCAGTCCTTCGGCGCCTTTGCCGCCAAGGGCCTGACGCTCGACCTCGTGGGCGACGCGAACGACTACGTGGGCAAGGGCCTTTCGGGCGGACGCATCATCGTGAGGGCGCCCGCGGACTTCCACGGGCGGCCTTCGGAAAACATCATCGCGGGCAACGCGACGCTCTACGGCGCGACGAGCGGCGAAGCGTACTTCATGGGCGTCGTGGGCGAGCGCTTTGCCGTGAGGCTCTCGGGCGCGAGCGCCGTGATCGAGGGCTGCGGCGACCACGGGTGCGAATACATGACGGGCGGCACGACCGTCGTCCTGGGGCCCACGGGGCGCAACTTCGCCTCGGGGATGTCGGGCGGCGTCGCCTTCGTCTTTGATGCCGACGGGCGATTTGAGTCGAACTGCAATCCGTCCATGGTCGCGCTCGAGCGCGTCATGAGCCATGAGGAGCAGGTGAGAACGAGCGATCCGCGCACCTGGCACATGGGCTGCACGGACGAGGAGCTCTTGAAGCGCCTCATCACCCGCCATCAGCGCTTCACGGGCTCGACCCTTGCCGCCCAACTGCTCGAAAACTGGACGAGCGCACGTGCGCGCTTCGTCAAGGTCATTCCGCTTCAGTACCGCGCCGTGCTGCAGGCCAAGGCTTAAATGGAGATCGCCATGTCTGAGAAACTTCAACGCATCGAGTTCGGCCATCTCCCGGTCGAGGAACGCATCAAGACCTTCGGGGACTTCACGATCCCGCTCACCGACGAGGAGGTCCATGCGCAGAGCCTGCGGTGCCTGCACTGCGGGACGCCCTTTTGCTCGAACGCCTGTCCGCTTCACAACCGCCCGGTCGACTGGAACCGCCTCGTGCGCGACGG
>ERZ1026870.1125-NODE-1125-length-12696-cov-283.348786_pt1 | contig 12696 bp, 9 predicted proteins | sample MGYA00380165_ERZ1026870 | MGnify/ENA primary metagenome ERZ1026870 (study PRJEB33269, sample SAMEA4719801) | human gut metagenome | biome: human-associated habitat; feature: organic feature; material: feces | place: Cameroon | collected 2013-10 ...
TAGAAACCACGCAATAGCCATTGCTCAGGGTCTGCTCCACCTGCTTGGGAGAAGTAACCTCCGAGAAAAGTTCCATGGAGAACTCCGTAGGCTGAGAAATCTCCTGGGATGAACGGAAAATAAATAGGAAGAGGCTTGCCGCTACTGCAACTGAGGCAGTAATCCAAGCCAGGATTCGGGCTTTAGAAACCTTTCTGGAAGAAGATTCTCCTTCGATTTCCCTTCCGATTTCGTTTCCAATTTCCCTTCCGATTTCGTTTCCATTTTCTCTTCCAATTTCATCCTCTATCTTTTTCTCTGATAATTCATCTTCTGCCTTCTGTAATGATTCCTTCTCTGAAGAAATATGCTTCTTCTCGAAAGCTTCCCAAGCCGCCAGCGTTTCTTCCTTCGAAGGCTCATCACCCAAGGCTTCCCCGAACATCTGGGAAAGCCGGGCATCTGAAACATTTTCTGAAACTTTCTCAGAAGCATTCTCAGAAACATTTTCTGATACAGAATCCATTCTATAATCCAGTTCTTGATCTTGATTCTTATTCATGATTTTTCCTCCTAATTCTCTATGTTTGTATGCTTCATTCGCTCGCGCAAGATGGCGAGTGCCTTGGAAATATGCTTCTTCACGGTGTTGGGACTGATGCCCAGCCTGTCGGCTGCCTGCTGATAGGTGAGATGCTCGAAATAGCAGAGGCGGAGAATCGTGCAGGTGGGTTCCTTCAGCTCCCTTGCTATCTGCTCTGCCTGTTGCAGCAGGCGCTCGTGCTCCTCATACCGGGTACTCATATCATACCGGGTGGCCTCTATCAGCGCCTCCACGTTAGTCTGTTCCACCTGCTGGTGCTTGAGCCAGTTGAGGCAGGCATTTCTCACCGATGCATAGAGCCAGCTCCTCCTTGTTTCCATCTGCAAGGAGGAGAATTGGTTCCACGCCTTCTCGAAAACATCTCCCACAACGTCACGGGCCTCGTTGCCGTCTCCCAAAAGGGACACGGCATAACGCACCAATCGAGGATACATTTCCAGGAATAGCTGCTTAAAGTCGTTGTCTTTCGCTCTGTCCTGCGCCACTACCTTTATATTTATTTCTCGTTGCATTGAATGTGTATCTCACATTGATGGCAACTTTCTGATTATCTGCATATCGGGTAAACGTGCGATGCGACTGCGTGCCGTTTGCCTCGAAATAATAATATCCTGTATGCAAGAGGTCTTGCAATACAAACACCACCTTGAGGGCATCATTCTTCATGAAATTCTTGGAAACCCGGAACTGCATGTTACCCATACATTTCTTTCTTCCGTGTCCCATCTCTGCATTCGTGCTGACATTGCCCGAAAGATTCATGAACCACCGGTGGGGAAGCCTCAGATTATTGTTCATGCTGAATGTAAACTGAGGCTGGTTTTTGCCAAACTCGGGGATATTGAGATGATCTACATTATCATGACCGTAGAAGACACTCGCCGTGAGGTTAGGATACCAGATTCCAAACGAAGGCGCCACACGGATATTGGCTCCACAATAGTAGGAATGAGGCACTGAAGCCATCGTCTGCAAAAGCACACTCGGATGATTCACCTCATCGTAAGGCTTGTACCAGGTCATGTACATATCAAGTACATAGTTGTAGTAAGCCATAAACGACAGCCACTTGTAATTGCCCGAGAGATTGAAGCTGTGCTGCTTCTGAGGCTTGAGATGAGGGTCACCGGACTTGTACTCGTACTTGCTGTCGTAGTCGATGCTGCTCTGAAGCATGACGTAGATAGGACTGTACTTGTTCAGACGATAGGAGAAGGCAAGATTCAGATTATCCTTGCTGTAGCCGATGGATGCAAATGGAATCCAATCCCTGTAGCTGGGACTCTGTTCTGCCTGCAGCACATCCTTCTCGTAATAATCGGTCTTCTGATATTCGTATCGCAAACCAGCACCATAATTCATGCGCCCTATGTTCAGATAATACTGCAGGAATCCGGCATAGATAGACTGGCGGATGTGGTTGAAGGCATCGGCAGAAAAGCCGCTCTGGGTGAAGTCGTTGCGGCGGTTGGTAAACATCTCTTCCGTTCCGAAGGAAAGCCTTCCCTTCCACAATGGTCCCGACACCACCAGCTTGGCAGCATAGAGATTACTCTTCACCTTGCTCTCTGATTCCGCATCCAGCTGTCCGTCGTTTATCGCCGTCTGGGTGCTCTGGCTCACCTTATTATAGAAGTCGCCATTGAAGTTGATGTTCCATTTGCCGAAATCGCCATTATAATAGGCGTTCACGCTATGCGACCAATGGGGCTTGCTTTTCGAAAACAGATCTACGCCCATGCTTTCCGTCAGTTTGCCATCCTCCCACACATCGGTAGCTCCCCAGCTGTGGGTGTAGTTGTTGCCTATCATATTGGTTGTTTCATAGCGCATACCCAGCGATTGCTGTTCGGAAATCTCATAGTTGAAACCTGCGTTCAGGAGAATATCTCCACTATTGGCATTCGTGGTTCTGCGACTGTTGAATTCCCAGTCGCTGGTAGTATGGAGCTGGGTTTCGGAATGGGCGGTGGTGTGCGAGCGATCCACTCCCACTCCCATTTCGCCGAAGATATCGAGTCCGCCCGTACGATAGTTCAACTGCACATCATCATAAGTATGAGGCGAATAACGGCCCTGGGAATATTCAGAATAAAGGCTTCCACTCAAGCCCTGTCCGCGCTTGCGAACGGCACGCAGACGGATTACGGCATTGGTCTTGGAGCCATACTGTGCTCCGGGAACGGTAACGATTTCTGCCTTCAGAATATCCTTGGCGCTCAATCGCTTGAGTTCGTTCAGATTCTCCAATTTCCTGCCGTTGAGATAAATCTCGGGCGCTCCACGACCGATGATTTCCCAACTGCCCGCTTCGCCCGAAACGAATGGCAACTGGCTGATCATATCTTCTGCAGAACCCAGTTCGCCTAGGATGGTACCGGATACCAGGGTAGTGAAGGCTCCGTCCTTATACACCACATTGGGGCGGGTACTCTTGATGGTTACCGCCTTCAGCTGCTGGGTGTCGGGATGCAGACCGATATGCATGGTAGGCTTGCAGGCCAGGGTCTGCGACTTATAGCCCACAAACGAAACCTTCAGCATCACATCCTTATCGGCATAAGGAAGCACGAAACTTCCATCTTCTGCCGTTACGCAACCGGCCACATAAGCCTTGCTGACGGAGGAAATCAACACCACGTTGGCAAAAGGCAGAGGCTTCTGGTGCTCATCCACCACGCGGCCCTTGATCTGTTCCACCCGGGTTGTCTTGCCCGTGTATTGAACGGCGAAATAGGTGTTGTGCTCTACGAAGGAGAAAGGTTTCCCCTGCAGCACCATCTCCAGGGCTTCCTTCTGTCGCTTAGCCTGGATATTGGCGGTTACGTGATATTGGTCGGTAGCCTGATAGGCAAAGAGGATATTCTTCTCGCCCGCCTTTTCAATCTTCTTCAACACGGAAGTAAGCGTTTCGTTATGCACCTGAAAGGTCACACCTCTGCTTTGAGCAAATAGGGAAATGCTCAAGACAAGACACAGTATAAGGGAAGTCGTTCTTTTCATCATTTTTCTTGTTTTTATGATTCTACTTTGTTCATAATACAACATCCCCCTGGAATCGGGTACGCCTATTTAAAAAATAATGTTGCAAAAGTACAAAAATAATTGGGAAACTTGCCATTTGTTTTCACCAAAAAATATTCTTCCTGCCACTTTTGATGCCTTTATCTGCATTTTTTCGTCTAATTATTAGACAATCATTACCCATTTCCGATGATATTTCGTAACTTTGCACCATGATAAAGAAACAAGGAACGATATTGATTGTTGATGACAACCGCAACATTCTTACTACGGTGAGGATGCTGCTGGAACCCATATTCGATGGCATCATCACCATCGCCAACCCTAACTCCATCCCAGCCAAGCTGAGAGAGGAGCATCCCGACGTGGTGCTGCTCGACATGAACTTCTCCAGCGGAATCAATTCGGGAAACGAGGGATTGTACTGGCTCAGGGAAATCAAGAGCCTCAGCCCGAAAACCGAAGTGGTGCTCTTTACCGCCTATGCCGACATCCAACTTGCCGTAACAGGCATCAAGGAAGGTGCCGCCGACTTCATCGTGAAGCCTTTTGAAAACGAGAAGATGATCCGTACGCTGGTAGAGGCTAGGGATAAGAACAGGGCTGTGGATAACGTTATCAACAGAAAAAGTGGAAAACCTGGTGGAAAAGATGCGCAAAGCGCTATGTATTGGGGAGATAGCAAAGTTATGAACAATTTGAGAAGTATTGTGGAAAAAGTTGCTGCAACCGATGCGAACATCCTCATTACGGGCGAAAACGGAACAGGTAAAGAGGTGTTAGCCAACGAGATACATCGTTTATCCACAAGATGTGGGAAAAAGATGCTGCCTGTGGATATGGGAGCCATTACGGAAACCCTTTTCGAGAGCGAACTCTTCGGTCATGTGAAGGGTGCTTTTACCGATGCCAAGGTGGATAAACCGGGCAAGTTTGAGCTTGCCGACGGCAGCACCATCTTCCTGGATGAGATAGGAAACCTATCCTATGGTCTTCAGGCAAAACTCCTTACCGCCCTGCAACGCAGAAGCATCGTAAGAGTGGGCGGAAGTACGCAGATTCCCATCAACGTACGACTGGTTTGCGCCACCAACCGCAACCTGCAGCAGATGGTAAACGATGGCGAATTCAGAGAGGATCTGCTCTATCGCATCAACACCATCCATCTGGAATTGCCTGCCCTGAGACAGAGAAAATCAGACATCGTTCCATTGGCAGAAAGATTCCTCCGTCAATATGGCGATTTATATAATAAGGTGAATCTCCGTCTTTCGGAAGAAGCTGAGAAAAAACTTACCAGTTTGCCTTGGTACGGCAACATCCGTGAACTTCAGCACGCCATCGAGAAAGCCGTAATTCTATCTGATGGCGGAATGATTTCTGCCGAAGATATTGACGGCGGAAACCAGCAGAGAAGAGAGAAGCCCCTGGAAGAGGTTCAGACGCTCGACGAGATGGAGAGCCGAATGATAGAGAAAACCATCAGGGAATGTGAGGGAAACCTGTCGGTGGTAGCCGCAAGACTGGGCATTTCCCGCCAGACGCTTTATAATAAGATTAAACGATACGGGTTATGAATTTAGGCACGGATTACACGGATTACACGGATTTTTAGTTATCAGATGAATAATCAGTTAGCAATCATCGTTTTATTGGTGATTTTGGTGGTTTTAATAGCAGTCAACATCTGGCTCTACCGCCACTATCGCCGGAACATCAAGAAGGTAACCTTCCTTTTTGATGCGATAGATAATGGGGATTTCTCCTTCAATTTTCCTACGGAGAAGGGGTTTAAGGAGGATAAGATTCTGCATCAATCCCTCAACCGAATCAAGCTCTTCCTGCAACATACGAGAGAGGAGCAGATGGATCGGGAGAAATATTACGAGCAGATTCTGAATGCGGTGGATACGGGCATCCTGGTGGTGGATAGTCACGACAACATCCTGCAGCATAATCAGGCAGCCCTCCGGTTGCTCGATACGGATGTGCTTACCCACATGAACCAGGTAAAAGGGAAACTGAAGGATGAACACCTGGCAAAGCATGAGACGCAAGCCATGCTGAAAGACAAGCACGTGCGCATCATCGCCCTGAGCGACGTGAGCCACGAGCTGAGCAATCAGGAAGTGGATTCTTGGATCAAACTGATTCGTGTGCTGACCCATGAAATCATGAATACCATCACGCCGGTTACTTCGTTGAGCGAGACTCTGCTGAAAGAATTGGGCAGCAAGGAGCTGCTGATTGCAGATAACGAATCTGATGATTTACATTCTCCAGACAAATTGATGAAGGTTTCCGAGAAGCCACAATCTACTAAGCAAGCGAAGCTGCAATCTGCTGAGCAAGCGAAGCTGAAGCAAGGCTTGGAAACCATCCACAAAACAGGAACCGAGCTATTGGCTTTCGTCAACAACTATCGCCGCTTCACCCATGTTCCCCAGCCTCAGCCTGCTCTCTTCTATGTAGAGCCATTCCTGGAAAGAATGGCGCTGCTCTGCAACCACGAAGTAGAGATAGAAGTTTCTCCCAAGGATTTGCTGGTTTATGCCGATGAGAGCCTTCTCTCTCACGTAGTAACGAATCTTCTGAAGAATGCCGTAGAAGCTTTCAACGGGCAGGGAAAGCTATCTGCAGAAAGAAACAAGCAAGATGGAAATGAGCAGGGTAGGAACAAGCAGGAATGCCGCTCCGCAGATTTGCAATCCGCGGCAAGCAAGAAGGCATTTATCCGTCTCCAAGCCTACGCCAACGCCCAGGAATCCATCATCATCGACGTGAGCAACAACGCCGGTCTCATCCCCGAAGATGTAGCCTCCCACATTTTCATCCCGTTCTTCACCACGAAGCCGGAAGGAAGCGGAATCGGTCTCTCCCTCTCCCGCCAGATCATGCGAGTAAGCGGCGGCAGCCTCTCGCTCCATCAGGACAAGGCGCAGGGAATCACCACCTTCCGCATCATCATCCCATAACATAAACACATTTTTACTAGAAAAGAACGCCTAAAAAGGCAAAAAATAGCAAAATAGAGCATTTGTTTTGAGTTTCAAGTGGTTGTGGCAGTCGTTGGCTTTAGTTGTCAGTGACAAGGAAATGAGAAAAAAGCAGATTAGAGAAGTAGAAACGCTTTCAAATCATTACCTCGCAGAAACGCCCTAATAAGCATTTTTAACGGTGGCGGTTCATATTTCCCCATTCTGCGTAAGTTTTGGTTTTGCCATGCAACTCTCATAGTTTAATTTTGCACCGAACAAAAAAGTAAGAATTATGAGATGCACTTTCAAGACAGTCTTCTATGTAAATGGAAGCAAGGAGAGAAACGGAATTGTCCCTATCATGGGACGTGTGACAATCAACGGAACTATCGCACAGTTCAGTTGCAAGCAGAGCGTTACCAAGGCTATCTGGGATGCCAAGGGCAACAGAGCCATAGGTAAGAGTAAGGAAGCCAAGGAGGTGAACTTCGTGCTTGACAACATCAAGGCGCAAATCGCCAAGCATTACCAACGTCTTTCCGACCGTGAGGCGTTCGTTACCGCTGAAATGGTGAGAAATGCCTACCAAGGCATTGGCACGGAGTACGAGACTTTGCTCAGAGCTTTTGACAAGGAGAACGCCGCCTTTGCCAAGCGTGTCGGCAAGGACAGGGCAAAGACTACTTACAACAAGTACCTAACGGTGAGAAAGTATGTTGCCGAGTTCATCAAGTATCAGTACAAGCGCAGCGACATGTCCATGAATGAGCTTACCGAGGAGTTCATCCGTGACTATTGTCTGTACTTGAAGAATGTGGTAGGACTTGCGCAGTCCTCCATTTGGATTTACTCCATTCCGCTGAAACATATCGTTACGACCGCACACTACAATGGCAAGATACCGAGAAATCCATTTGCCATGTACCATGTTGACCCAGACCACAAGGAACGTGAGTTCTTGACATTGGACGAGCTAACCGCCATGACTGAGATAAAGTTGGAAGACCCAAACATGGCTTTTGCGAGAGACCTTTTCATTTTTGGTTGTTGGACAGGTATCTCTTTCATAGACATCAAGAACTTGACGGAGGACAACATCTGTATAGTTAATGGTGCTCCTTGGATTGTGTCGAAGCGTCAGAAGACAGGTGTACCATTCCAAATCAAGCTGATGGATATACCTATACAGATTATTGAGAGATACAAATCATTCAGAAAAGACTGTCACTTATTCCATATTGGTGACCATGGAACTATCAATAAGCATATCAAGCGAGTTGCTGCAATGTGTGGTATCAAAAAGCAAGTTTCGTTCCACGTATCTCGTCATAGTTGGGCAGTTTTGGCTTTAGAATATGGTATGCCGATAGAGAGCGTGAGCAAGATTCTCGGTCACACGAACATCACCACAACACAGATATACGCCAAGGTGACAAGTAACAAACTTGACCATGACATATCTGTTTTTGAAAGTCGAATCAAGGGGCATTTGCCTGTAATAGGAGGAATGGTATGAAAAGGACAATTATCACTATGGACGGAAATGGGACACTTTCCATTCCGTCCAACTTAGAGAACTTGTGGATGGGTGAAGGCGAGTTGGTGAATATATTTCATGCCACAGCTCCCAAACTCAACTCTGTGATACGAGCCATATATAAGGAAGGTATGCTGTCTATGTCAGAAGTTCAACGCAAGGACAAAACTTCCGTTGGCGTTTGGCAAACGCTGTATAGTTTTCCGATGATAGTTACCATTAGCTTTCGTCTCCACTCTTTTGGCGCAGCACAACTTCGTGATGCAATCCTCAAGAGATTGTACGGAGCAAAAGAGAAAAGTACCATAATCCTACAACTCTATGGAGGTACAAACACCTTTAGCTAAATATGATTGAATACTTGGCAGTTTAGTGAGGTGCTGTCGTACTGATTCATTGTCGTATCGAGAAGTGTTGTCGTGAGAAAAAGCAGAACTTTTGATGTCATACGTTTTATATGTTTATCGTATGACATGTAAAACGTATGACATGCAGGAATACATTTTTGTTCATCCCGAGGAACGGTTTCTTTGTAAGCCTTTCTTCGGGATTTTTCGTTTTACCTTATCCCCAAAAGCTACATCAAACACCTTGATTTCCTATCTTTTAACACTGTCGGTTCAAACTTCTCCATTCTGCGTAGGTTTGAGTTTTGTATTTTGATTTTCCGCCATTACCTTTGCAACTTTAATTTTTATAAGTTACAAAGGAGAATTTATGAACATGACAAATGACAACAAACTGCCAGTCGAAGTTGCTACCATGCAGCCACAGGCACCACCTCCACCAAACGAGGTGTTCATCCGTGTTGGCACAACCTTATACAAGGTGGTTGACCAACCTACTATCAATGGAGGGAAGGTAAGAAAGCGCATCCCTTGGAACATGGAAACCTTGCGTCAGGACTACGGCAAGGAGTTCATCAAGTATGTCCACAAGTATGACGGATTCTGTACCGTTCCCGAACATGTGAACCACCGAACTGTAATAGACGGTTTTCTCAATCTCTACGAGCCGATAAGCCACAAGCCAATGAAAGGGGATTTTCCGAACATCAAGAAATTGCTTTTTCACATCTTCGGTGAGCAATACGAGCTTGGCATGGACTATCTGCAACTGCTCTATCTCAGACCTGTGCAGAAACTTCCAATTCTTTTGCTTGTGTCTGAGGAGAGGAACACAGGCAAGACCACGTTCTTGAACTTTCTGAAAGCGTTGTTCCAAGACAACGTGACATTCAATACCAACGAGGACTTCCGCAGTCAGTTCAATTCCGATTGGGCTGGCAAGCTGCTGATTGTCGTGGACGAGGTGTTGCTCAGTCGCAGGGAGGATTCCGAGCGGTTGAAGAACCTCAGCACCACACTCTCGTACAAGGTGGAAGCCAAGGGCAAGGACAGAAACGAGATTTCTTTCTTTGCCAAGTTCGTGCTGTGTTCCAACAATGAGTCCTTGCCTGTCATCATTGACGAGGGCGAGACCCGATATTGGGTGAGGAAGATTTCATCGTTGCAATCTGACGATACCGACTTCTTGGAGAAACTGAAGGCGGAGATACCCGCTTTTCTGTTCCATCTGCAAGGCAGAACGCTGTCCACAGAGCAGAAGAGCCGTATGTGGTTCGCCCCCGAACAGATAGCGACCGATGCTCTGAGGAGAATCATACGCTGCAACCGTAACAGACTTGAGGTGGAAATGTCGGAGCTGTTCCTTGAGGTCATGGAGAACACCCAAACCGACAGTTTGCAATTCTGCCTCAATGACGCAATCGCCTTGTTGCAATGCAACCACGTGAAAGCGGAGAAGCACCTTGTGCGAAAGATAGTGCAGGACTGTTGGAAGCTGCAACCTTCAGAGAACGCCCTCACCTACACCTCATACGAGTACAACTACAACAGCAGCGGTCACTACTCGCCAACAAAACGTGTGGGCAGGTTCTACACTGTAACGAGGGACAAGCTAAATAGCATATAATTTTGTTGAATTGTTGAATATGACGAAAGAAGTGTTGGATATCAAGTATTTAAGGCTCAACATTTTCTCAACAAATCTCTCAACAAAAGAAAGAGACTGTTGAAAAGAGAAAACATGACAGCTAATGCCTGTCTTTCTCTTTTGCCCAGTGATTTTGTTGAAAAGAACCATTTGTTGAGAGTTTGTTGAGAAGATAAGCCTTTGGTTATCATACCAATACATACTATTTTCAACAATTCATCAGAAATACATACACCACTTAATCCACAGTAAGACATGAACATTCAAGAAGCAAAGCAAATCAAGATTGCAGACTATCTGCAAAGTTTGGGACACCGCCCTGTCAAGCAGCAGGGCGCAAACCTTTGGTACAAGTCACCGCTGAGAAACGAGAGCGAGGCATCTTTCAAGGTGAACACCATGATGAACAGTTGGTTCGATTTCGGAATGGGCAAGGGCGGCAACATCATCACCCTTGCGTCATACCTCTACGCATCAGACAGCTTGCCATATCTCTTGGACAAGATGGAGAAGCAAGCACCCCATGTACGTCCGACCGACTTTTCTTTCCCTCAGCAAGCTTCCGAGCCGAGTTTTGAGAGATTGGAGGTTAGGGAGCTCAACCACCCTGCACTCCTGCGCTATCTGAGCGAGCGGAATATTGACCTGTGCATAGCCCGAAAGGAATGTGTGGAACTCCACTTCTCGCATAATGGCAAGAACTACTTCGCCATCGGCTTCAAGAACAAGTCGGGCGGTTACGAGGTTCGTAACCGATTCTTCAAGGGTTGCATGTCCCCCAAGGACATCACACATATCCGACAGCAAGGCGAGCCAAGATACTCTTGCTATGTTTTCGAGGGCATGATGGACTATCTTTCCTTTCTCTCGTTACGCATGGAGAAGTTTCCGTCTTGTCCGTCATTGGAAGCGCAGGACTACGTGATACTCAACTCAACAAGCAACGTTGACAAGGCTATTGACGCACTACACGGCTACGAGCGCATCAGTTGTCTGCTCGACAACGACGAGGCTGGGCGGAAGGCAACGCTTGCCATCGAGAATGCCCTCGGCTACCGTGTGAGGGACGCATCCCACTTGTACAGTGAGTACAACGACTTGAACGACTATCTGTGCGGAGTAAAATCCAAACAGTCAGTACACCAAGTACAGCCTGTTAAGCGGACTGTTCCATCTCGAAAGAGAGGCGCAGCCTTGGGCATGTAGGCGGTTCCTGCTCCAATGGCTATTCTGAACGGAAAAGCCATAGCTCAATAGGGCGTTTTCTTGACGCAGTGGCACACCACCGCTAAAAACACCCATTGAGCAAAAGGGGCATCCCCTTTTGAAACCCCGTGAGTCATGCGCAGGGCGCAATGCGGCAAGCGGAATTGTATAACTCAAAAACAAGTTTATTATGGGACATTTCAGTTTGGATTTCAAGAAGGCGAAGGGCAGCTCGGACGCAAGGGAATCAGACCACATCGAGCGCAAGGTGATACCCGAAAACGCCGACCCGACAAGAACACACCTCAACCGTGAGCTTGTCAAGATGCCGAGTGGCGTGTACGGTCGTGACGAAGCCATCGCCCACCGCATCAAAACTGCGGGCATCATGCGCAAGATAACCAACGACCAGGTGAGGGTGATTAGAACCGTGCTGTCTGGAACGCACGAGGACATGATGAGCATCGCAGCCAATGGTCAGCTTGATGATTGGTGCAACGACAGCTTGAAATGGTTGCAGGATACATTCGGCAGGGAAAATGTTGTTTCGGTGGTCCTCCACATGGATGAGCATACGCCACACCTCCATGCCTCTATCGTTCCGATAGTGACAGGCGAGCGGAGAAAGGCAAGAAGTAAGACTACGGAAGAGAGCAAGCGGACATACCGCAAGAAAGTCAATGCCGTGAGGTTGTGTGCCGATGATGTGCTCAACCGAGACAAGATGGTTGGCTATCACGACAGCTATGCTGAAGCCATGAGCAAGTATGGCTTGAAGCGAGGTGTCCGTGGATCGGATGCGAGGCATATCACCACGGCACAGTATTACCGCAACATCAAACGAGAGACGGAGAGACTTCAAAACTGCATGAAACTGTTGCAATCTGATGTAGAGGAAGCACAACAACTTCTACAACAGACCAAGAGTGAAATTAGCACGGAGAAGCTACAGGCTGCTAAGATGGAAGCCAAGACAGCCCTTGTGTCGAAGATTGGTTCTCTTTTGGGCAGTGGAAAATTGAAGGAGGTGGAGCAGCACAACCAAAAGTTGTGCGAGCTTGTGACAGACAGAGAGCAATACATAGACGAGCTCCATGGGAAAATGCAGCGAATGGAGGACAGTCACACCCAACAACTCGGCGAGATGCAACAGAAACATCAAACAGAGGTTGCTGATTTGAAAAGCAAGCACGCAACAGAAGTATCTTTTCTCAACGACATCTTCCGCAAAGCCAAGCGTTGGTTCCCGATGTTGGAGGCACGCTTGCAAATGGAAGACCAGTGCAGGAAGATAGGCTTCACTGCCGAGCAAATAGGTGTGCTTCTTACAGGAAAGGCTTTGAACTTTAGCGGTTCGCTCTATTCTGAGGAAC
>ERZ1026870.1128-NODE-1128-length-12691-cov-4.285296_pt1 | contig 12691 bp, 5 predicted proteins | sample MGYA00380165_ERZ1026870 | MGnify/ENA primary metagenome ERZ1026870 (study PRJEB33269, sample SAMEA4719801) | human gut metagenome | biome: human-associated habitat; feature: organic feature; material: feces | place: Cameroon | collected 2013-10 ...
TGGCCTTGGCCTGGCGGACTTCGTCGGGGCGCAGGCCCGCAGCCTTGAGCTCATGGACGGCGCGGGCGCTTGCGGCCTGCTTTTCAAGCGCGATGCGACTCCAGCGCGCGTTGTCCACGTTCTGAGCCGTCGTGGCGTTGGCCTCCCAGAGCTTGAGCTGGCGCGCCTCGGTCTTGCGCGCGAGCGCAAGATTGCTCTCAACGGCGTCGAGCTCGGCCTTCGCGGCGCGGATCTCCTCCTGCCGGAAGCCCTCTTGGGCCAGGCGCCACTGCGCATCGAGCCCCTCGAGCTGAGCCTCGGCGCGGCGGCGCTCGATCTGAAGCGAGCGCGTGTCGAGGCGGCCGATCACGTCGCCCGCCCGAACGCTTTGGCCCTCTTCCTTCAAAAGCTCGGCGATGCGCCCGCTCCCCTCAAAGGCCAGAGACACTTCGCGCGCATCCACGCTTCCCCACGCCACGCTCGGCTTCGCCTCCCGGCTCTTTTGCCATTCGACCAGACCCCAGCACGCGCCCGCGAGCACCGCTGCGGCCGCAACGAGCGCCGCAGCCTTCCTTCCCTTCGCCATGTCGTCTCCTCGCGCGGGCGGCATCATTCTGAACCGCCCGGTTCATGTTTATGAGACTACTGTAGCACCTTTTGCGCTCATTTTGAACTCACGGGTCATCTTTTCAACCCGCGCATCCCGCACGAGCCGCCGCTCAGAGGCCCGCGGCCGCAACGCATTCCCGAAGCCTGTCGGCGAGCCCCGAGACGCGCACGGTGCGGTGCTCGACCGAAGCGTTGAGAACGTCTTCGGTGCCGAAGATGTCGATGGAACGCTTCGTGCGGGTGACGCCCGTATAGAGAAGCTCGCGCGTTGCAAGGCCCGAGGCGGGGTCGGTCGGAAGGAAGACGGCGACCTCCGGAAATTCGGAACCCTGCGACTGATGGATCGTCATGGCGAAGGCCGTGTCGTGCGAGGGCAGGAGCGCGGGCGGGAGCGTCCGGTCCGCATCGAAGAAGACCGCTCGAAGCTCGCCGTGCTCGTCGGGGAGCACGATGCCGACGTCGCCGTTGAAGACGCCGAGCGTGTCGTCGTTGCGGCGGATGATGACCGCGCGCCCGGGATAGTGCCAGCGGTCGTTGAGGAAGGAGGCGTATCCGGCCTTGAGAAGCGCCTCGCGCACGCGCAGCTCGGCCCAGGCGTTGATGCCTTCGACGCTCTGCGGGCCCCGCCTCTGGGCGCAAAGCGGCCTGAAGGTCTGAAAGACCTCCCAGAGGGCTTGCCCCGCCGCCTTGAGCTCATCGGGCGTCGGGTTCGGCCGGGCTGCGACCGCCATGGCGGCAAGAAGCGCCTCGACATAACGCGAGAAGCGCTCGGAGAGCCACGCACGGGCGGCCCCCGAGAGACCGTAGTCGCCTTCGCCCTTTGGAAGCTCGTCGTCCCAGGCGATGCGCCAGTCGGGGTCGGCCGAGGCACTCTGGTCGGTGAGAAGGCGCTTCACCGTCGTGCGGGCGGTCGAACTCGCGATGCCGCCGTCGTGGTTGATGGCGGCGGCGAGCTTGGCGATGACGGAGCCTTCGGCAAAGCGGCGGCTCGTCTTCAGCTCGACCGTGTTCGACGAGAGCGCGCCGTCCGAAGCGGAGATGTCCGCAAAGACGGCGCCCGGCCCCACGGCGGCGAGCTGGTGCTTGTCGCCGAGAATGATGACGCGCGTCTCTTCGGACACAACCTCGAAGAGACGGGCCGCGAGGTGGATGTCGACCATCGAGGCCTCGTCGATGATGAGCACGTCGGCCGCAAGCGGATTGTCGGCCGAGGGCTTTTCGCCCGAAGGCGTCTTCTTGACGAGCCACTTGTGAATCGTGTGCTCCTCGACGCGCCGGCCGCCCGTGGCTGCCTCATCCTGCGCGACCACCTCCTTCATGCGGGGGAAGTTGTCGGCGATGGGCCCCTGGGTCATCGCCGCGATCGACTGGCGCATGCGGCTCGTGGCCTTGCCCGTCGGCGCCGCGAGGTAGACGGAGAGATTCTCGTTTTCCTCCAGAAGGCATTCCAGAATGAGAACGACGGTGGTCGTCTTGCCCGTGCCCGGCCCGCCCGAAATCACCGCGAAGCGGTTTTCGAGCGCAAGCCTGACGGCCTGCGCCTGCAGGGCGTCCGCGTGGAGCGCGCCCGTAAGCTTTTCGACGAGCGCGGCCGTGGATTCGGGGAGCGTGCGGGGCGGCTTAGAGGCGATGCGAACGAGCGCGGCGGCAAGCCCCTGCTCTTCGGCAAAGAACCTCGCGAAGTAAAGGCGTGAGGCGAGCCCGCCCTCGCCTTCGTCCAATTTGAGGGGCGCGGCCGGCCGAGGCCCGAGGTCGGGACAGGGGCCGGATGCGGATTCGGCTTCGGGTGCGCCCGCGTCCGCCAGCCCCCAGCGGGCGAGTTCCGCGAGATGTGCGCGGATCTCCGCGTCATGGGCGCCGGGGTCCCCGTCGGCGTCAAGCCCCATGCGGCGCGCGACGTCAAGAAGACGCACGCAAACGCTTCCGCGGTCGTCTGCGCCCGCAAAAGCCGTGGTGACGGCGCGCATGAAGGCGTGCATGTCGTCCCCGAAGGGCGCCTCGCCCGCCGCTTCTCGGGCGCGGTCCGCAATGCGAAGAAGCGCTTCGCCGAGCTCGGAGAGCTTGGGCGCAAGGGTGCGTCCAGGATCGTTCGTGATGGTGATGTTCGTCATTCGTCAAAAGCCTTCATTAGTCAATGGTCCGATCCGGCATGAAGAGCTCGTCGAGGCGGGCGATTTTGTCAATGCCCACCGGATCGTGGACGACGCCCTGAATGCCGTTTGCGCCGCGCACCGCATCGGCCGAAACGCCGCGCAGGAACACGTAGCAGGCGCCGCCGAGGAGCGAATCGTCGTAGTCGGGCCCGAGTCTCGCCTTGAGAAAGCGCCTCAGTGCCACAAGATAGATGAGGTACTGCAGGCGATAGCGGTGCACGCGCATCTCCTCCGCCATGACGGGCTCGGTGAAGTCGGCCTGCGTGCGCACGGCGCGCGTGATCGCGTTGCTCTTCCAGTCGAGAATCCAGAACTTGCCCCCGGCGCCGAACGCCAGGTCGATGAAGCCCGTCAAAAAGCCCGAGAGGTCGTCGTCGGTGAGCCCCGGAATGTCGTAGGGTTCGCCGAACGACGCGAGGAGAGCCCTCAGGTCGGCGACGTTGAGCCCTTCGCGCATGCGAAGCAAAAACGGCATTTCGGAGGCGCGCTCCGTCATCCGCACGTCGCGAAGCCGGATTCCGGGCAGGATTTCGGCGTTGACGACGTCGTAGATCATGCGGGCGGCCTCGCCCACGGCCTTTTCAAGCGACGCCTCGTCGGGAAAGGCCAGAAAGGTTTCGATCTTCTCGCGTGCGATGCGCCGGCGAAGCGCATCGGCCTCGGGCGTATCGGGCGCGACCGCCGGAAAGTCCGCAACCTCGAGCATGCCGTGCATCGCATCGCCCGCCTTCGTGCCGCGGGGGAAGGCCAGAATGCCTTCGAGGGGCCCGTCCGAGGGCTTGGGCCCGAACCAAGCGACGTCGTCGTCCGACACGGTGCGGTTGATGCTCGAAAAGGAGCTCACGCGCCATTTCGGCAGGACGGGCGAAGCGGGATCGAAGCCAAGCCCGGCGTCGAGCGTCGGCGACGCGGTCGAGATCCGCTCGGCGGGCAGCGAGAGGAGCGACTCGATTTCGATGCGGCGCACGCCGGGCAGTCCGTCGAGTTCGGCGAGCGCGCGAAGCACGTCCCCGCGCTCGGGCTCGAGCGAGCCCGTGAGCGTCATGAAGTAGGCGTTTCGCGAATAGTGCCAGTCCCAATTCTGTTTTGACTTGCCGCCCGTCTTCACCTGCGGGAGCACGAGCACGAGACGGCTCGCCGCCCGGGTCATGGCGACGTAGGCGAGGCGCACGACTTCCTCGCTGCGCTTGTTCTTGAGTTCCTTGGGCTCCTTGAACTTGTTGTGCCCCATCAGGAGCGTCATGCCCGTCGTCTCGCTCTTTCTGTAGACGGACCGGGATTCGGCCATCAGAACCGCCGTCGCTTCGGCGCGCGGCAGGTAGACGATCGGATACTGCAGGCCCTTGCTCGAATGAATGGTCTCGACCGTCACGAGATTGGCGTCGGAAGCAAGGCGCACGCAGCGCTCCTCTCCTGCGTTTTGCGAACGGGCCGTCTCGAACCAGGTCACGAGGCCCGACGCGGTCGCGTACCTGCGGCCCGCGTCGTTGAGAAGCTCGATGATGTGCGCGTAGTTCGTGAGGCGCTGCTCGCCGCCCTCGACGGGCAGCAGACGCTCCGCGAGCTTTTCTTCGTTGAGAAAGGCCGAAAGCGCGGCCGCCGCACCCGCGCGGCGCCAGCGCGCGACGCCCGCCTCAAGCCGCTCGCGAAGCGCGGAGCGCCCGCGTTCGTCGTCGGCGCAGAGCTCCGAGAGCGTGGCTGCCATGATGCGCGTGGCTCTGAGCGCCGTGATCGCGCGCTCGTCTCCGGGCTCCGCGAAGGCGCGCAGAAGGCAGAGCATGTCGTGCGCCTCCTCAGTCTTGAAAACGTCCTCCTTGCTCTTCATGACGACGCGGATGCCGCGGCGCGCAAGCGCCTGCTTCACTTCGGGGACGTGCTCGCGCTTTTGCACGAGAATCGCGATGTCGCGCGCTTCGACCGCTCGAAGCCTGATGGTCTTGAGCGTGCCCGTGCCGCTCTCCCCGTCGCTCTCCCCGTCGTTAAGCTCGATGCTCGTCGTGCCGATCGCCGCTTCGTCCGGACCGGCCTCGAGCGCTGCCGTCCCTTCGCGACCTCGCCGAATGAGGCGCGCGATGTCGTCTGCGACGGCCTGCGCCGCAGCGTCGACGATGGCCTCCTTGTTCTCGAGCCCTTCCTCCGTGCTCCATATTTCCAGAACGTCGGCCTCGTGCCAGCCTTTTTCTTCGTCAAGAAGGTAGAGTCCCGTGCGGTCGGCCTTCGCCTTGACTGCGTTGTAGGCGAGGTCGCCGCGCAGGAAGGCCTTTTCTCCCGCCATCGAGAAAAAGGCGTTCACCGCCTGCACGAGCTTCGGGCAAGAACGGAAGTTGCGCCCGAGGCGGCTGTGGCGGCCGATCAGGCCGCGGGCGCGCATGTACGTATCAAGATCGGCCGATCGGAAGCTGTAGATGGCCTGCTTCGGATCGCCCACGAAAAAGAGCGCCCGGGGCTCGCGCGAACGGCGCTCGCTTTTGGGAATCTTGAGAAAGAGCTTCTCAAAGACGGCGAACTGAACCGGGTCCGTATCCTGAAATTCGTCGATCAGGACGCCCTGGTACGCGCTGCGGATGCCGGCCGCAAAGGCGCCCGAGACATCGTCGCGCAGCATGATCCACATTTCGGCGAGCAGATCGTCAAAGGTGGCGAGCCCTCTTTCGCGCTTCAACGCGCGAAGCTCGGCGGGCGCGGTCCCGATGAAGCGCTCGAGCCAGGCGCGCGGAACCGGTTCGACGTCCTTGTCAATGATGCGGGGCGCGAGATCCTCAGGCATGCCCGCGAGATGCCTGAGCTTGCCCGCCCAGTCGTCGCCGCCCATGAGACAGCGGCGTTCGGCCGCCGTCGCGCACGCGTCGAGCTCGCGGCGCAAAAAGGCTTCCGTCACCTCTTCGCGCAGCGCGGCATCGTCGTCGGAGAGCTCGGTCTCGAAGCTTCCCGACGACGTGAAGACGTGTTCGCTCAGCATCTTCTGGCAGAAGCTGTGAATCGTGCTGATGGACGCATCGTCAAAGCGCGCGAGCGAATTTCGAAGGCGCGCAACGGCCTCTTCGTCGGTGACGAGACCGCCGCGCCAGATGTCGACCTGCCTGACGACGAGCGGGTCGACGTCCTCGCGGCCGTAGATCCCCGTCAGGTAGCCGAGCGTCTCGCCGATGTGGGCCCGGATGCGGCTTGCAAGCTCCGCCGTGGCGGCCTTCGTGAAGGTCACGACGAGCAGCTTGTTGATCGGCATGTCGAGCTCGACGATCAGTCGGAGCACCAAGTGCTTGATCGAAAAGGTCTTGCCGGTGCCGGCCGACGCCTCAAGAAGCGTGGGCTCCGTGAGAGGCGCGGTCTCCACCGCAAAGTCGCCCGCATCCACCGGCACGACGGCGGGCCAATCTTCGTCCGCGCCGTCGGACACATCGTCCAGCAGAAGGGCGCCATCGAGCGCTTGAATGTCCTCATGCCCGTCAAACATCTGATCGGGCGGGACGTCACATTCGAACGCGGCCGAGGCGTCCGCCTCGTCGAGCGCCTCAAGCGGCGGCACATCGTCGTAATCGGGCATCGTGTCTTTTGTCATCGTCTTCATCCTGCTTTCCATCACGCCATGCCCGCGAGGGCTTCGTCCACGGCCGCCTCAAAGGCGCTCACGCCTGCATCGGGCGCGCCGAGCATCAGCCCCTTGAGAAGGCCGAAGCGCGCATCGCGCCTTGCCTGGGCGAGCCTGCGCATGCGGCGCAGGTCCCGTCCGCGCCAGAGAATGAGGTCGGCCGACTCGTCTTCGTCACCATAGTCGCCGTACGTGTCGACACCCTGTGCGGCCGAGCGTGCGGCCGCCAGGCAGGGCTTGAGAAGCGCACGCAGAATCCGCTTGGCCTCGTCCGCCGTGAAGGCCGGGAACTTGACCGTGACGAGCATTTCCGGGTTTTCTTCCTTTTTGGGCTTCTTGAGCTGCGTGCCGCCAAGGTCCGAAGCCCAGACCGCGACGATCGCGCCTTCGTCAACCCGTCCGAGCGCACAGGCCGCGACGAATTCCGTAAGGCCGAGCATCGCGGGGCTGCCGGTCGCCTTCGAGACCGTCGCGCGCACGAAGCGGCGGCGTCCCTCGACCTCATGCACGCCCTTGAGGCGCATCGTCACTCGCGGGAAGCCCGGACCCAAATCAATGTCGAGAGGCTCTTCGGCGAGCTCCGGCCCCGCAGCCGCCTCGGCCTTGAGGATCTCGACCTTGGCCGCAAAGGCGGCCGCATCTTCGGACATCCAGTCGCGCACGCCTTCCGTGCCGAACCTCGGATCGCAGGCCGTGCGCCTGAGCCAGTGATCGGCTTCGCCCGACGACGCCGCCTCGAGCGCCTCGTTTTTTCGCATCCACACGGAGAGCGCATCGGCGGGCGGCATCATGCCCCGCTCGTCTCCGCCCGCCTCGTCCGGAAACCGGACGCCGGCTGCCGTGAGCGCACGCGCGGCGGGCGCCTTCCAGAAGCCGCAGATCTCGCGCACCGAAATCTCAGTGCGGCTGAAGGCTTCGAGTCCCGCATCGCAGAAGCGCCCTTCGGCTTGGGCGTAGCCCGAGGCCAGGGCCCTTTCGAGCGCCGAGAAGAGCGCCGGATCATGACTGCGCCAGCCTCGGTCCGAAGCGCGGAAGCTCTCGGGCGAATAGGCGTTGAGCGGCACGTCGAAGGTGAGGAGCCGTTCGGCCGTCTGACGCTCCGCACGGCCAGGCGCGAAGCTCAGGAGCCATTCGCGAAGCTCCTGCGCGACCACGGACGGCTGCCGCTCGGCCGAGCCTTCGCCCGTGCCGCAGACGTAGGAGATGAGAAGCGTTCGGCGGGCGGCGAGCAAAATGTCGAGAAAGACGTTTCGATTGTCGCGCCGACTGTCGCGGTCCCCGCGGCGGGGCGCATGCGCCATGAGGTCGAACTCCTGCCGGTGCGTGCTGCCCGGAAATGCGCAGTCCTCGTTGAGACCCACGACGGCAATGATCTTGTAGGGCAAAGGCCGCAGCTGGGACATGCCCGTGAAGGTGACGCGCGGGGTGGGCATGCCGCCGCCGGGCGAAGCCTCAAGCGCGAGCGCCAGACTCTTCATGAAGAGTTCGAAGGGCACCTCGGTCACGCCCGCGCGCTCGATTTCCTCGCGAAGCGTTGCAGCCGCATTGCGGATGCGGTTGAAGGCGCCGCCTTCGTCGTCGCGGAAGAACGCGGCCGCCGCATCGGCGAGCCACGTGGTCCACCCGGCCGGTTCCGAGGGCTTTTCCGTTCTCAATCTGAAGCCTTCGAGCGAAGCCGCAAGCCGGCTCAGAGCGTCGAGCAGCCCCGGCTCGTCGCCCACGCTCGTCCAGCCGTCCTCTTCGGTGCCGCGAACAGGCAGCGTGCCGAAAAGCGGCTCGCGTTCGTCCGCCGGCAACACGAATCCCATCACGAGACGCTCGACGGCGCGCGAAAGCGTCATGTCCCTCACCCTTGCGTAGGTGACGGGATCAAGGTGACGCAGGTGCGCGTCCGAGAGACCGTAGCGGTAGCCCGCGGCGCGCAGCCACGTGCCGATCACCGGCACCGTCTCGGACGTGAGGCCGAAGCGCTTCGAGACGTGCGGGAGCGAAGCCCAGGCCAAAAAGGCCTCAAGCTCCGCCCGGCCCGAGACGAGGTCGGCCAGGCCCAGCACGGCCTGCGCCGCCTTGTCGGCGTCAAGGTCCGTGAGGCCTGAAATCCGCCATTCGATGCGCCGCTCGGGCGGCAGGCTGTCGAAGACGTTGGCGATGAGGGGCGCCTCGCCCGAGATGTCGGGCGTCACGACGAGCACGTCGTCGGGACCGAGGTCGGGGTCGGCCGCAAACTGTGCGTGGAGCCAGTCGGCAAGCGCCTCGAGCTCGCGCGTCGCCGTGGGCGCGCGCATGAAGCGGATCGAGCGGTCGTCGGGCCGGAAAAGCGGCTCGCCGTTGGCGGTTTGGGTGAGATCCGCATCAAGCGTCAGGATCGAGTCCTGCACGCGGGCGAGAAGCGACGGATCCCGGCGCTCGATGTAGTAGGAATGATTTTCAACGGCCGTGTCGGCGCGGATCTCCTGATGCCGTCCCGCATAGCCCTTGAGAAACGAAGTCGAGAGGAAGGTGCGGCTTGCCTGCGGCAGGCGGCCGACGGCTGCCTCGTCGAGCGTCTCGGGCACGCCGAGCTCGGAAAGTCCCAGAGCGGTTTCGGGCGCGGCCGTGAAGCGCCAGATGCGGTCAATGTTGGCCCGAGTCGAGCCGCCGTTGTCGGCCAGAATCGGATGGCCGTCCCGGGAAGCCCCTTCGGAGGCGTTCTTCCAGTCAAAGAGCCTTCGAGGCAGCAGGTCGAACCAGTACTCGGACGTCGGATTGAGAAGATAGAACCAAACGTCCCGCCCGGAGGCCGCATAGGCCTTGATGATCGGCAGCATGACGGGCGGCACGACGAAGGGCACGAACACGTGAAGCGCCTCGGGCAGCGTCACGGTGAAGTCGTTTTCAAGCTCCACGCGCTTTGCGCCGCCGCTTGCGGCGAGACGGCGGAGCATGTCGGGAAATCCCTCGAGAAAGCGCCGGCCGCGCCAAGTCTCGCGCGAGGCGAGCTCTCGCCAGAGGTCGCGCTGCCAGATGAAGTCGGGATGCGCCCTGAGCCTTGCCTCTTCCTCCCGCCGGCTCGGCGTGTCGTTGAGCATCTCGGGGTGCATGCCGAGCCAGTCGAGAACCCAGTCGAGACGATAGGTCGAATAGACGACGAACACTTCGGCGATGCGGCGCGCCAGATGCCAAACGTCCGCGTCGCTCTTGCCCTCGAGCCAGCGCCGAAGGCGCTCGCGGCCCGGCCCCTCGCGAAAGCTCCCCTCGCCCGTCCGGCGCAACAGGTCCCAGATCATCCAGTCGGCCTCGTTGCCGACGATGTTGGCCATCGGCTCCTTGGAAAAGAACCCCATCCAGGCGGAAAGCTTCATGAAGTCGAGCCCCGCGCAGATGCCATCGCGATCGGCAACCGCACGCCGCAGGTCCTCCTCGACCGCATTGCTCGGCGTGATGACGGGCACCTTCTCAAAGGCGCGCTCAAAAAGGCCGGCGGCGGCGCCGCCCGCCGAGGAGACGCCGAGCGCCTCAATGTTGCTGAGCAGGACGGCGCGCAGCACCTCATAGCTGTTGCTGTAGACGGTATGAATCATGTTGGCTTTCGTTTCGATGGGTGACAAGTCATTCTAGCGGTTCCCGCTCAGGCAGCCGCCCCTCAACCGACAGCCCCTCAGCCAACGATAACCCGGCCTGCGTCACTTCATGACGCATGCGTACATTCGGGCGCAAAAGCCCGCCGCCCGCAAAAGAAATCCGCCGGCGCATGGCTGCGGCCGGCGGACTCAAGGATGTGAAGCGCGTTCCCTTGGAACCGCATTATTTGCGCACCGCGTACTTGTCCGCGAGCTTTTCGAAGTAGGCGGGCACGGCGGGGTCGCTCCAGTCGACGAAGCCGCGCACGAAGCCCACGAGATGGCCGTGGCCGTCAAGGACGAAGAAGCCCGGGAGCACATCGGCGGGGAGCGTCGCGGGAATGACGTGGTCCGGATCGTACCAGGAGGCGAAGGTCTCGGGAAGCTTGGTCCTTTGGACAAAGCGCGTCACGCGCTTCGGATTCTTGTCGATCGAGATGGACACGAAGCGGATGCGGCTCTCAGGCTTGTTGTACTCGGCCTGGAACTTGGCCATGAGCGGCGCGCTTCGCTGGCAGGTGGCGCTCCAGGAGCCCCAGACGTCGACGATGACGAGCTTGTCCTTGAACTGCGAAAGCGACTGCGGGTTGCCCGCGAGGTCCTTGAAGCCGTCGAGCGGGAAGCCCCGGGCGGTGCGGAATTCGATGAAGTCGCGGGCGACCATGGGCTTTTCGGCGATGGGCTGGCCGTTCTTCTCGAACTTCTGGTTGAAGGCGGGCAGCGCCGCGGCGGCGCACTGAGCGCCGACCACGAAGGCAAGCGCGATCAGGGCTTTCTTGAACATGACTTTAATTCTCCTCTCTATATATGAATGCATTCGGTTCGACGGGCGTCGGACTGATCAGCCCGTGCCGCATGTCCGCAGCCCGGCCGTCAGGCCTTCGGGCCCTTCCTTCTCATGCGTGCGGCCAAAAAGAGGCCGCAGGCGCCGAGCGCCACCCAGGGTGCGGCCCAGAGGGCAGCGGTGCCCGCGTTCATGTCGGGCTCGTAGCGGATCTGCTCGCCGTAGCGCGCGACCATGAAGTCGAAGATCTGCTCGCGGGTCTCGCCCTCGCGAAGCTTCTGGTAGATCACGCCCTTGAGCTCGTTGGCAATGGCGCTCTCGCTGTCGTAGAGCGTGAGGTTGGGGGAAACGGGGCATCGAAGCACCTTGGAGATGCTCACGGCCTCCTTTTGAAGCTCTGCGCCCGAAAGGGGCTGCTGTGCCGCCCAGAGCGGCGCGGCGAGGAGCATCCCCGTTTCAATCGCCGCCGTTCTCACGACGGCCCTGCGTGTCATGACGATCATTTGGTTGAGGCCTCCTCTGTTTGTGCGTGCTCCTCTTCGCGCCGCCGCGTCAGGAGAATGATGAGCGCGGCCAGAATCATGACGGCGCCGCCGCCCCAGATCCAGCCCGCCAGGGGCTTGATGGACAGCCTGACGAGCCACTCGGTGTCGGTGAGCTTGTTGCCCATCGACACATAGTAGTCGCGCAGGAACCCGTGGTCGATCCCGGCGGCCGACATCTGCATGCCGTTGGCGACGAAGGTCTGCCGCTCGGGCCTCAGCGTCGTGATGAGGGACTCGTCGTCAAGCCTGAGCACCTCGATGACGCCCTGCTGGCCGAAATAGGAATGGTTGTTCACGAAGCGCGTTTCTGTATAGACGAAGACCACGTCGTCGACGGGCTTGCCGAGTCCCGGCCCCATGCGCACGAGCGCCTCGCTTTCGTACTGCTCGACGCCCACCGCGCCCGCAATCGAAAGGGCGATGCCCACGTGCGCGAGCAGAGCAGCGACGCTCATGCGGCGCGCCTTCCAGGGCACGCAGTGCGCGACGGCCGTGACGACGATCCAGACGGCGGCCGCCACGGCAAATCCCGTCATGACGGGCGAGCGGGGTTCGGTGAAGAGCACGACGGCGGCGCCGGCGGCAAGGCTCGCCGCCGCGCAGAGCGCCCAGCGAAGCGGCCCCCTGAGGCCCAACTGCGCGGCGCCCGCGAGCGCCGCGGCGATGAGCGTCATCGGCGCGAAGAAGTTGTTGAAGTAAGGCGCGCCCACCGTCAGCGTGCGGCCCGCAAAGACCTCGTAGCCGAGCGGATAAAGCGTGCCGAAGAGGACCGCGAACGCGGCGGCCATCAGCAAAAAGACGGCACCCGTCATCAGGGCGTCGGTCCCGCTCATCGGGGCTTCTTCGGTTTTGCAGACGGGCTCGATGCGCGCGCAGTAGAGGAAGGCGGCGGGCACGAGCAGCACAATGGCGAGCACCTGAAGCGCGATCCCGCGGCCCGGATCCGTCGCGAACGCATGCACGGACTGCATGGCGCCCGAGCGCACGAGGAAGGTGCCGAGCAGGCAGAGCGCGAAGCCCACGAGCGTGAGGAAGACGGTGAGGCGCCTGAGTTGCCCTCGCCTTCTCGTCTGGATGAGCGCGTGCATGAGCGCGGTGGTCGTCAGCCACGGAATGAAGGACGCGTTCTCAACGGGATCCCAGAACCACCAGCCGCCCCAGCCGAGCTCGTTGTAGGCCCACCAAGATCCGAGCATGTTGCCCGCCGTCAGGAAGCCCCAGGTGACGATCGAAAGACGCGTCGTGAAGTCGATGGCCGTCTTCGACCAGCGGCCCGAAAGCAGCAGCGCGCACATGGCCGCGAACATCAGCGCCAGGCCCGCATAGCCCATGAAGAGCACGGGCGGATGCAGGATCATGCCGATGTCCTGCAGGATGGGATTGAGGTCGCGCCCGTCGGGCGGCACCATCGGCAGGTTGCGCAGGAAGGGATT
>ERZ1026870.1130-NODE-1130-length-12668-cov-4.431618_pt1 | contig 12668 bp, 10 predicted proteins | sample MGYA00380165_ERZ1026870 | MGnify/ENA primary metagenome ERZ1026870 (study PRJEB33269, sample SAMEA4719801) | human gut metagenome | biome: human-associated habitat; feature: organic feature; material: feces | place: Cameroon | collected 2013-10 ...
CACAGAGTAGATCGTCGGCAGCGTCAGATGTGTATAAGAGACAGCTCGTAGAGCGCGTGGCTGCGCACGGTGGGCGTCATGCCGTGCGCATACCTGTGAAAGAGCTCGTCGCCGAAGAGCTCGCGCAGCTTGCCGAGCATGCGGCTTGCGGCCGAGGGACTGATGCCCGTGGCATCGGCCGCTTCGGAGAGGTTTCGGAGTTCGTAGAGCTTGAGGAAAAAACGCAGGGCTTCGATGTTCATGGAGCTGATCTCGGACAAAGGTCGAACGCGTTCGCGGGCATGGGCCCTGCGCACGCATGAGAGGCATTGTAGTGCGCTCTTTAGGCGGCGCAAGGCGTCGAGACGATTCTGAATCAAGCGTTTGCGTTTGTCCTGCGTCGAGGTGACGTATTTACGCCGCCCGGGATCCGAAAGCGGCAGGGCGGCACTGCAGGAAGCGTTTCTGTGTCCGATGCGATATGATACGGAGACATTTCCATGAACAGGCTTTAATCCACATGAGCGACACCAAACAAGGCCGCGTTGTGACGGGCGGCGAAATCGCAAACGAACTCTCCGACGCGTTTCCGGACATTCCCATGAGCAAGGCGCGCGAGGCGTTCCGCAGCATGCTCCATGCGATGCAGGATGCGCTGATCCGCGGCGACCGCATTGAGATCAGGGGCTTCGGCTCCTTTGCGCCGCGCTTTCGTCAGGGAGGCATGCGCCGCAATCCCCGTTCGGGCGAGAAGGTCTATGCGCCTGAGCGCTGGGTCGTGATCTTCAAGGCCGGCAAGGAGCTGCGCAAGGCGATCGACGCGCGCACCGAGCGCAAGGCCAAGAGCTGACTGCCGGTCTGACGCATGAATGAGGACGGAGTACTGCCGGCGTGCAGCGCTCCGTTTTTTTGCACGGCGCCTGTCCGCGCCCTGTTTGAGACGCCGGCTAGACCGAGTCCCGTCCTGTCCATGACAACCAAATTCACCATTCGTTCCTATCGCTCGGAGAACCTCGCGGCCATGAGCCGTCTCTTCTTCGAGACGGTGCATGAAGTCAATGCGCGCGATTATGCGACTGCTCAGCTTGCGGTCTGGGCGCCGTCGCCGGAGGCTCTCCTTCGCCACGATGCGACGTTCTCGCGCAATATGACGCTCCTTGCCTTCGAAGGCGACGAGCTCGCGGGATTTGTCGATTTTGATCCCGGGACCGGTCTTCTCGACCATCTCTACGTTGCAAAGGACCGGCAGGGCTGCGGCATTGGAACGCTGCTCCTTGAGGCGATGGAGAGGGCGATTCCGGAATCGGCGCCGCGCGTGCTCCACACGCATGCATCGGTGACGGCGAGGCCCTTTTTTGCCGCACGGGGCTGGCGCGTCGATTCGGAAGAGACCGTCGAGCGCAGAGGCGTTCTTCTGCGGCGGTTTCGAATGACGAAAGCCCGTTCAACGGCGCAAAACGACTGAAAATCCAAGCGCTGCAAGAAACGAAGAGCCCCCGGCGCCTGACGGCCCGGGGGCTTTTTCATTGATGGGCTGCGTGTGCGCGCAGCCGCTGGGACGTGACCTTACGCGGCGCCGGCGGCGTTGGCCTTTTCACCCCTGACGAGGCGGCCGACGCAGTGGTACACGACGAGAAGCGCAAGCACGATGAGCGCGATGGCGATGACGGCCTGCAGCCCGTGCGTCATGAAGACGAAGGTGCCGGCGGACCAGGCAGCCGCGATTTTGAGGAGCTGCTGCGCGAGAGCGGTCATCGTGACGACGAACATGACGGTCATCGGGACCCAGAGCATCCAGCCCTTGCGGCCCGTGCTCTGCAGGAACACGGCGAGCGCGGTGAGAACGAGGGCGCCGAGGAGCTGGTTGGCGGAGCCGAAGAGCGGCCAGATGTTCATGTAGCCGGCAAGGCACAGGAACCAGCCGCCGCCGAGCGTGAGCAGCGTGGCGACCCAGGTGTTGCTGAAGAACTTGGCGATGGGACCCTTTTCCGTGCCGTCGGCGGTGGCGAAGAGTTCCTGGAAGCTCATGCGGCCGATGCGGGCCACGGCGTCGACCGTGGTCATGGCGAGGGCGGAGACGCACATCGTCAGGATGCAGGCCGAGATGTCGGCGGGGAGGCCGAAGGTGTTCGTGAGGAAGCCGGAAACCGAAGCCGAGAATAGCTGGAACGGAGTGCCCGCGGGCAGCTGGCCGTTCGTGGCGGCGGCGCAGACGATCGTCAGGGCGAGGACGCCGAGGACGGATTCGACGAGCATGGCGCCGTAGCCGACCGGACGCATGTCGGTTTCATTGGCGATCATCTTGGAGGACGTGCCCGAGGACACCAGGCTGTGGAAGCCCGAGATGGCGCCGCAGGCGATCGTCACGAAGAGGATCGGGAAGAGATCGAACCCCTTCACTTCCCAGGCGACGAAGGCCGGCATGTTGATGGAGGGATTGGTCACGAAGACGCCGACGACGCCCGCGATGATCATGCCGAAGAGCAGGAACATCGAGAGGAAGTCGCGGGGCTGCTTGAGGATCCACATCGGCATCACGGAGGCCGCGAAGGCGTAGATGAAGACCACGATGCGCCAAGTGTTGGTGTCGGCATAGATCGGCCAGGCGATGCCAAGGGCGAGCATGGCGACCATCATAGCGATGCCGACGACGAGCTGCAGGCCGGTGGAAGGCTTGGCGTACTTCTGGAAAAGACCGAAGACGACCGCGCCCGCGATGTAGATCATGGAGATCGAGGCCGCGGCGGCGTTGGGCATGTTCTGTTCGCCCGTCTTCGTGAAGCCGTTGAAGGTCGCGGCGATCATGTCGGCGAAGGCGGCGATGACGAGCAGCGTGAAGAGCCAGCAGAAGGCGAGGAAGAGCTGACGGCCGAAGCGGCCGACGTACTGCTCGATGATCATGCCCATGGACTTGCCGCCGTTCTTGACGGAGGCGTAGAGAGCGGTGAAGTCCTGAACGGCGCCGAAGAAGATGCCGCCGATGATGATCCACAAAAGCGCGGGCAGCCAGCCGAACATGGCGGCGATGATGGGGCCCGTGACGGGGCCTGCGCCCGTAATGGACGTGAACTGGTGCGCAAAGACGGAGAGTCGGGAGGCGGGTTGATAGTCCTTGCCGTCGTTGCGAAGCGCGGCGGGTGTTTTGGCGTTGGGATCGATGCCCCATGTCTTTTCAAGCCAGCGACCGTAGAAGTGGTAGCCGAGCCAGAGACAGACGATCGCAACAGCCATGAGAGTGAGACCGTTCATCTGCAGATCTTCCTAAAGAGTTGTTGTTTTATGTCGGGAGGTCGAGAGGGCCTCCCTCAGTGGATACTCTAAAGGACTGTCGCACAGGCGTGACTAAGGTGGTTGCCTTATTGGACGAAGGGCGTAGGGGTAAGTACGGATGGGTGTTCGCCTTAGACGGATTGACGCAAATACGATGTTTCGGGTGAATCACTCTAGGCGGCGGGTGATGCTTATAAGGGAATGTTTGCTGAAAACGCGCGTCGCGGATGCGATTGCGTCTTTCGGGGGCGAATAATCAGCCGTGCGTGCCGAAGGAGGAAGGCGAGGCGGGGACTTTGATGCATCCTATGAAGCTTTTGTGCGGTTTCGCTTTTTGCTATCGCCCTGAAGGCGATTTTTGCACGCCTTCAGGGCGCGGCGGACCGGGTTTGGTGCGTTTGCACGACAAGGGTGCGCCTCACGGGGCCGCAAAGGAAATCGGGCCGGTCTCCGCTTGTGGGAGACCGGCCCGATGGATTTGCGCTCGAGGCTGAGGATTACTTCTTCAGCGTGACGATGCGGTTCGTGTCGACGACTTCGAACGTGTCGCCCGTCTTCACGAGGCCGCGGACGTCGGTGAGCTCGGCCGGGATCGACCAGGCGTTGACGACCTTTTCGGCGGCCACGTCGATTTCGACGAGGACGTTGTGGTTCTTCGAGACGGCGAAGAGGCTGCCGTTTTCGTAGACCATGCCGGTCACGTAGAGTTCGCCGAGCGTGCGGCCTTCCTTGAGGTCGGCGGCCGGGACGAATTCACCCGAGAGCATCCAGTCGGACATGAGGGCCTTCGAGATCACGAAGGTCTTCTTGTTGCGGTTGTCGGGCACCGTGGCGGTGTAGACGTACCGGCCGTCGGAGGCGGCGGCGTGGATGTACGAGAACTTGGCGCGTTCGGTGCCGACGCGGGCGCGGCCGAGACCGCCGACGTGTTCAACCTGGGTGCGGCCTTCCGTGAAGTTGCCCCAGTTCTTGACGTCGTCGCCGTTCGGGTTGAGGCGGGCGCGCAGGAGCGACTTGTTGGAGCCCATTAGGATGAAGGCGTCGTCCTTGTAGGGCGCGATGGCCACGAGGTCGAGCACGTTCGCGGAGTACCACGGGTCGTAGGCTGCGGAGACCGCGGGCTTGAGGGACTCGTCGAGCGCCCAGAAGCTGTACTTGGAGCCGATGAGGTACTGGCCGTTGATCTTCGCGAGCGTGTTGACCTTCGCGTTCACGCCTTCGATCGGGCGGATGTTCGCGATGGAGAGCGCGCCGGTGAGCTTGACGGGAGCGTCGGCGGCGTCATGCTTGAACGCGATGCCGAGCTTGTCCGCATTGGGCTTGTAGGCGAAGTCCGGATCCTTCACGTTGCGCTTGCCGAGGAAGTCGATGCCCGACCACATGCCTTCCCAGCTGTCTGCGGACCAGACGACGTACTTCGGGTTGAAGGAGAAGCGGACGGGATCGCCCTGACCCCAGAAGGGCGGCACGCCGGTCGACCAGAGCGCCTGGAAGCAGTTCGAGGCGATGATGGCCGCCACGATGCCGAACGCAATGCGGTTGAAGGCGCTGAGCGGACGGAAGGCCTTGCCCTTGAGTTCGGCCACGAGCGCGTCAAAGCGCGGAGCGAGGTAGACGGCGAGACCGAAGAGGAAGACGACGCACCAGAAGACGATTTCGGCCCAGAACTGGGTGTGGATGCCGAAGACGTCGAGGCCGAAGCCCTGGCCCACGTCGCGCATGGCGTGGTTGCCGTAGTGGCGGAAGCTCATGTAGAGGCCGACGGCGGCCATGACGAGCATCGTGGCGAGGTACTTGGGCTTGAAGCCGTAGCGCACCATGAAGAGCGCGACGACGCCGATGTAGGCCATCTGCTGGCGCTGACCCCAGCAGAGCGTGCACGGCGAGTCGCCCATGAAGTAGCCGAGGATCACGTTGGCGATGCCGACGGGAAGAAGAACGATGAGAAGACCGCCCCAGCAGATGAGGTCGTAGAAGGTCTTGGCCTTCGAGATGTCCTTGTCGTTCACGGGAAGAGCATAGTTCGTCATGTTCGGCTCTCCTTAGATGTTGAGGACGCCGAGAATGGCGTTGGAGACGTGACCGACGTACATGAGGACGACGACGGCCCAGGACACGATGAGAAGCCCCCAGGCAAGCTTTTCCTTCTCAGGCTTGAAGAGAATGAGCAGCATGGCGGCGGTGAGCATAAGAAATTCAAGGAATTCCATGATCAGCCTATGAAAGGGATGTGTATCAGGGATGTGTATGTCGAGCCCGCCCGGCGGGCGGGGACGCAATTGCACGCATAAAACATGCACCAACGGTATGCAAAATACAAACCGTTGCGGTCCAATCTTTTCGGCGTGCGCAGGCGGTTGATTATATACAACGCCCCGAATCTAGGCACAATATCGTAGCGTATACGCGGTACGAATTTTGTTTCTTACGAAAACGACTCCCGTGCAGCGTTTTCGCCGGCTATGCGTCCAAACGTGAAGACGTCGGCGAGGGCGTTGCCGCCCATGTAGTTCTCGCCGTGCACGCCGCCCGTGAATTCGCCGGCGGCGTAGAGTCCGGGGATGATGCGTCCGCGCCGGTCGAGCACTTCGGCGCGCGGCGTGATGGCGATTCCGCCCAGGGTGCAGTTGACGCACATGGTGACCTTGGCGCCGTAGAAGGGCCGGCGGGCGATGCGGTGCATGAGGACGCCGGCGCTGCGCCCGAGCGGATCCTGGCGCGTCTCGACCGCCAGGTTGTAGGCCTTGATCGTGGCCTGGAGCGCTTCGGCGGGAATCTGAAGATGCGAGGCGAGTTCGGGAATCGAGTCGGCCTCGAAGGCGTCGCCGCGCATGAGCGCGCGCTCGAACATGGCGCGCGAGAGCGTGCGCATGTCGGCGCACCCGTCGGCGTCGAGTATGGGGAAGGCGATGCCGCCGGGCTGGGCCAGGACGGCTTCGGAGAGGCGCGAGCTCGGGCTGTCTTCGGCGACGAAGCGTTCGCCCGAGCGGTTGACGAAGATCATGCGCTCGACGGGCGAGACGGCGCCGATGAAGCGGCCGTTCTCAGCGCTTCCGGGCAGAAGCTGGAAGAAGTCCATGCCGACGGCGGCTGCGCCGATGTCTTCAAGGGGCGCGATCAAGTCGCCCGTGGTGCCAGGCAGGTTCGTGGTGAGAAGGCGCCCGAATCTCGGGTCGAACCGGCCGACGAGCTCGGCGTTGGCGCCGAAGCCTCCCGTTGCCACGACGATGCCGCGTCGGGCCCGCACGAAGAGCCGCCGGCCGTTTTGCTTTTCGACTTCAATGCCGAGGACGGGGCCCTCGAGCCCGTCGCGGATGACGCGCAGCACCTTCGAGCCCGTTCTGATGGCGACGCCAAGCTCGCGGCACTTGAAGAGAAGCGGGCGGATGTAGCCCGACCCTTCGGGTTCGGACGGGCTGTGCGTGCGCGCCCAGAGGGAGCCGTAGACCTGATAGACGCCGGGCTCGAACTTGACGCCGATCTCCTTGAGCCACTCGAGCGTCTTCGGGGCGCCGTAGGCCACGGTTTCGGCGAGTGCGGGATTAGCGCACCAGCGGCCCGTCTCGATCATCTGGCTTGCGTGGAGTTCGGGCGAATCCTCGATGCCGAGCGGCTGCTGGGCCGAAGGGTCGACCGCGTTGATGGCGTCGGCAAGCTTCGTGTTGCCGCCCACGGACTGCGTCTTTTCAAAGACGGCGACGTCCCGGCAAAGGCCCCCGGCCATGACGGCGGCGGCAAGTCCCGCGCCGCCCGCGCCCGCGATCACGACGTCGTGCGCCTCGTCCCAGCGGGGCACGACCGGGCGGTCTGAGGCTCCGGCCGGCGCAAGGCCCGCCGCGCCCGCAAGGGCGGCGGTCTTCAGGAGGGTTCGGCGGTCGATCGAAGGGTTGACGGGCATGGGACTGCGGACTTCGGATTGGGAGCGTTCGGTTAAGGCACGTTCGGTTGAGGCACGTTCGGCTAAAGCACGTTCGAAAAAAGAACGTTCAGCAAAAGAACGGGTGAGGCGCGCCGAGTTTTCTTACAATGAAGGGTCGGCGCTCTCTGCGCCCATCAATGATAGTTGACCGCACCGCCGCCATGGGCATCGTCCGCCGCACTCTTCGCCTGATTTCACTTGTCGTTCTCGCCCTAGCGATCCTGTTGATGGTCCTGCCGGGGCCCGAGGCATGGGCTTCCGCAAGGATCGTCCGCATCGTGGGCATTCAGGAAGGCGTGCCGCAGGCGCAGGCCGACTATTTCGAGCGCTCCGTTGCCGCCCTCAACGAACTCACCGAAGACCGCATCTTCGTCACGAGGCGCATTCCGGCCGCCTCAAGCTTTGACCTCAAGGCCTATCAGGGGCTTGACTTCGCGATCGTGAGTCCGCATGTCTTTGCGCTTCTCGAGCGCTACAACGGCTTCATGCCCGTGGCGTCGCTTCAGGCGGATTTGCCGCGGGCGGTGCGCGAGCATCCCGAGGACGAGGCGCTGCGCTCCGTGCTGTCGGCCGTCGTTTATGCGTTGCCCGCCGACGAAGGCGATCGCCGCCCGCGTCTGAGCGACATTGCGGGCGAGACCGTCACGATGGTGAAGGGCGACGATCAGGACGCGGCCTTTTTGCTCCAGAACGAGCTCTCCATGCGAAGCCTCGCGCCCGTCAAGGTGCGCGTCGCCGCCGACGGGGCGACTCCGTCCGAAATCGTGGCGAGGGCCGCGGCAAGAGGCGAGCAGCTCTTTGCGCTCTCGACGGACCTTTTGCGCGACCTCGATCCGGGTGTCCTCAAGGACTTCGTCGAGGTCGACATGCGCGTCGACGACGCAACGGGGCTCGTGAGCTCCGTGACGCCGATGCCCGGGCGCGTCTTTGCGGCGGCGCTCTCCATCGCAAGGACGGGGCTTCCCGACTATGCGGCCACGCTTCTCTCTTTGGACGTTTCGCCCGACATGCGCTGGGGACGTCCGGCGGATTATCGCGCCGTCCACGTGGCGGCCGAGCGGATGCGGGATCCCGCCTACATGAGCTACCAGAAGAAGACGCTTCTCGAGCAGATGCGCGAGCATGCGGCCTGGGTCATTCTCGCTGCGGCGATCCTCCTGGGGATGATCTGGCACTCGGTCGCGGCCGAGCGCCTCGTGCGCAGGCGCAGCGCCGAACTCATGGAGACCGTGAAGCGGCAGCAGGCCTCCGAGCGCCAGTTCGAGGCGCTCGAGCGCATGACGGCGGTCTCGCAGATGTCGAACATCGTGGCGCACGAGCTGAGGCAGCCCCTTGCCGCCGTGACGAACTTCGCGATGGGCGTCAGGCGCCGCATCGCCAACGGCACGCTCACCGACGAGTCGCTCGACTTTGCGCTCGGCAGAATTCTGGCCGAAAACGAACGCGCGAGCGACATCGTCGAGCACGTTCGCGACTACGCGAGAAAGCGCCGCCGCCAGATTGCGCCCGTCGACCTCACGCACCTTGCCGCCAAGGTCGTGGGCTCCATGCGCGCCTCGAACCCGTCGGTCGCCTTCGAGTCACGCCTGCCCGCGGGGCTCTTCATCGAGGCCGATTCGCTCGAAATCGAGCTCGTGCTCAGAAATCTCGTCAAGAACGCGGGCGAGAGCGCGGCCTCGCCCGCCAATCCCGGGGCGGCGGGCCCGCCCCGCGTCGTGGTGTCGGGCCGCAGCGCCGGGGAGCACGTCGTCCTGACGGTCACGGACAACGGGCCCGTCACGACCCGGGCGCAGATCGAGGGCTTCGTCGTGCCGCTCAGAAGCGAAAAGTCGGGCGGCCTCGGCCTAGGCCTCTCGATCGTGCGGCGCATCGTCGAGGCCTGCGGCGGCGCCATCGCCTTCGAGCTTGCCTCTCCTCAGGGCGTCAGGGTCAAGGTGACGCTCCCCGCCCGGCCCGAAGCCTGACCCGCAGAGGCAGCCCTTCATCCAGATTCAGCACTCGGAGTAGTTTTGAAATGATCGCTGATCCCATCAAGCAGCAGGCGCTCGTTCGCATCGTCGACGACGACGGCGGCGTGCGCGAGTCCTACAAGTATCTTGTCGAGAGCGAAGGCTGGCGCGTGAAGACCTATCCGAGCGCGGAGGCCTTTCTCGAAGAGGACGATCCCGCCGTGCCGGGCTGCGGCGTCTTCGACGTTCGCATGACGGGGCTCACCGGCATGGAGCTCCATCAGAAGCTCATCGAATTGGCCAATCACCTGCCCGTCATCTTCGTGAGCGCCCACGGCGACATCGAGATGGCCGTCAAGGCGATGAGGCGCGGCGCGGTCGACTTTCTCACGAAGCCCGTCGTCGACGAAAAGCTTCTCTCATCCATCGAGCGCGCCGCGGCTCAAAGCTGCCGCGAGGCGGCCGAGGCCCGGGCCGCGCAGGAATTGGCCGTGCTCTGGCGAAGCCTCAGCCCGCGCGAGCGGCAGGTCGTGCAGCTCGCGGCCGACGGCTTCACCACCAAGGCGGTCTCGGAAGCCCTCCACATCGCCGAGCGCACGGCCCAGGTTCACGTGGCGAGCGCCTGCGCGAAGCTCGGCGTCGAAAACGCCGCGGGCGCAGCGCAGATCATCGCCCGCCTCAAGGCCGGTGGAGTCGAGCTGTGAAGACGCTTTCCGAAACGCCGGGCTTTGACGTGATCGTGGTGGGGTCGGGGCTCGCGGGCCTTTGCGCCGCGCTCACCGTCGCCGAATTCGGCTGCACGCCCGTCATTCTTGAAAAGGCCGCCGTGCCGGGCGGCCTCACGCGACGCTCGACGGGCTTTTTCAATGCGGCGGACGCCCGCAGGCAGATTTCGCTCGGCATCGACGACAGTCCCGAAAAGCATCTGCGGCAGTCGCTTGAGATGTCCCGCGGGAAGGCCCGCGAGCCTCTTCTCCGCACGCTCTGTCACGAGGCCTATTCCACGCTTCAGTGGCTCGAGGCGCTGGGTCTTGAGTTCGAGCCCGGCATCCGGCGGGTGCTCGGCGGCGTCTATCCGCGCACCCACAAGCCCTTGAAGGGAGCGGGCGACGCTTATGTGAACGTGCTCCTCTCGGCCCTCAAGCCCTTCAGCGTGCCCGTCATCTGCAATGCGGAGGTGACGGGATTGAGGCAGACCGACGGCGTCGTCACGGGCGTTGATGGCATGCTCTCGGGCGAAGCCTTCGGGCTTTCGGCCCGGCTCGGCGTCGTGCTCGCGGGCGGGGGCTTTTTTCGCAACAAAACCATGATGAGGCTCTACGCGCCGGGCCTCTCCAACGTCGCCGACGGCCTCGACGAAGGCGCGGACGGAAGCCTCATTCAGGCCGCGGCCGACCTCGGTGCGGGATTGGTCGGCATGTCCTACTTTGAGCTCGTGCTCACGACGTCGGACACGGGGCTGCCGCCCGGAGATCCGTCGAACTATATTCTCGTCAATGCACGAGGCGAGCGCTTCGTGCGCGAGGACGAGCGCCGCGCAGCGCTGGCCGAAGCCGTTGTGCGCCAGCCCGGCGGCATGGCCTGGATGGTGTCGGCCGGTCCGAAGGGCGCGACGATCGAGCCCTCCACCGACTTCAGGCGGCGCGTTCTCACCACGCTTGCGGTCTACAACGCGTGCGTGAGAACGGGTGCCCGGGATCCCTTCGGGCGCGACTCGCGCGTCATGAAGACAATCGGCCCCTCCGCTCGGATCATCCCCGTGCGTCCGAGGCTTCTCTGGTCCTACGGCGGCGTCGAGATCAACGAGCGCGCCGAAGTCATCGACCGACGTGGCCACCCCATGCCCGGACTCGCTGCGGCGGGTGACATCACGGGCGGCGTGCACGGCGCGCATGCGCTCACGGGCGACATGCTGGCAAGCGCCGCGGTCTTCGGGCGCATTGCGGCGAGAAGCCTTGTCAAAAGCCTGGCGGGCAGCAAGGCCGGGCGGTCGGCTTGAGGGCAAGCCTGCAAGAAGGCTTCCCAACAGCGCATGAGGGTGAGGAGTTTCCGGATTTGTTGCGTTTTCGATACGTAAGTAATCTTGAATGTTGACATATCGCCGGGGGGTAGAGTGAGCTTTAAACCAGCTGTGCCGCAGGGTAATTAAAGCCTTTGCATATTTTATAATATCGTTGGCATGGGTGGGATTGAGCATCGAAAGGGCTTGTTTTGATTGCTTTCGAATCGATGCTTTTTGATTTTTGCCTGTGCCCGTCGTTCGCCTGAGGCGAAGTCGTCAGGATGGCGTCAAAGGCGGGCAGCTCATTCCATTGGGAGACACAATATGTTGGCTCATTCGAGAATTCTGCCGCTGGCTCTGGCGGTTTCCGCCTGCTTCATGACGTCCGCATTCGCGGCTTCGGGCTCGACTCTTGAGGTCACAAATGGCGAAGATGCCCCTTATACCGCTGACATCACGGTCAGTTCGGAGGGCAAATACGCGAACTTGACCAATTTGGGCTTCATCGAGAACAACAGCATACAGGTTGCCGACTACGGCAAGTTCAACAATGCCGGCGGGACGATCAAGACCGGCGTTCTCGATCTGTATCTCCACAATACAGTTAATTCAATCGAAGGCTCGATCAGCGCCTCGGAAAAGTTCGTCTATCGCGGAGAGGGAACGCTCGAGAACGGAGATACGAGCGCCGCTCGCCAGAAGCTGTCCGCCACGGTGAAGACGCCGTTGTTGGAAATCATTGGGCAGGCGAACGTGGAAACGGGTCTTGAGGTTCAAAGTCAAGAAGTCATTGACAACATCGATGCTATTCGTGTTGAAGGCGATGGTGGGCGAACGATGCTCGCCTTCAAGGATGGCCAGACCTTCAACTATGAAGGAACCGTGATTTTGGCCCGCAATGGCGGCAGCAGTGATTCTCGCATTGACGTTGGCGAGTCCGGGCCTGCACAGGTCACTCTGACGGAAGTGATTTCCGAAAAGGGTAAGACCAAGATTCAGGTCAACGAATCGTCGTCGGTGACGGTGAAGAAGATCACGGTGCTGGATCAAGGCAGCCTTGGCCTGGAATCCTATGGAAGCGGAGAGCACAACGAAGCTTCCATGACGCTTTCCGAGCTCCATCTTGGCAAGGATGCCAAACTTACCGGAATGATTCATGGCGAGACTGCGCAGTCCATGTCCATCAAGGGCGACATCGCTCTGACGATGGACGAGGGCGCGACGGCCGATTTTACGAAGCCGAATCAAGAGGCCGAAGTCAAGTTCGGCGCCTCCTCCTTGACCGTTGAGGTGCTTGATGCGCACAGCGGCAATCAGGTCTTGCTTTCCGAAGCCAACTCCACTCTGGATCCGACCAAGGTGTCCGTCACGGGCGCGGCGTCAAGCAATACGGGCAATGCCGAAGCGGACTTGAATGCGCTGGGCGACATCGTTCAGTATGCGACGAAGACCGAAGACGGCGAAACGACGACCGCAACGGATGTTGAAGGCGTTCGCGTCGAGCAGCTCGCGAGCGACCTCTACGACGGCGCTTCGGCGACGGTTGGCA
>ERZ1026870.1136-NODE-1136-length-12575-cov-7.175719_pt1 | contig 12575 bp, 12 predicted proteins | sample MGYA00380165_ERZ1026870 | MGnify/ENA primary metagenome ERZ1026870 (study PRJEB33269, sample SAMEA4719801) | human gut metagenome | biome: human-associated habitat; feature: organic feature; material: feces | place: Cameroon | collected 2013-10 ...
ATTCGACATTTTGGGGTAGAAAATGCCTTTTGAGATCCTGCAGGAACTTGATCCTCTGAACACCGTCATCAAGGTGATCGGCGTGGGCGGCGGCGGTGGAAACGCCGTTGAGCACATGATCACGCACGGGGCCAAGGGTATCGAATTTATCGCCGCGAACACGGACCATCAGGCCCTGTCTCGTTCGCGCGCACACGTGAACATCCAGCTCGGCTCCACGGGTCTTGGTGCCGGTGCTCGTCCGGAAGTCGGCGCGGCCGCGGCTCAGGAAAAGCGCGAGCAGGTGGCCGAGGCCATCCGCGGCGCGCATCTGCTCTTCATCACCGCCGGCATGGGCGGCGGCACGGGCACGGGCGCCGCACCGGTCATCGCCGAGATCGCCAAGGAAATGGGCATTCTTACGGTGGCCGTCGTGACCAAGCCCTTCAGCTTTGAAGGCGGTCGCCGCATGCGCTGCGCGGAAAAAGGCATTGAGAACCTCAAGGACAAGGTCGATTCGATGATCGTGATTCTCAATGAGAAGCTCGAGAGCGAATGCCCCCCGAACGCCACGATGAAGGAATGCTTTGAAATGAGCAACGAGGTGCTCTACAAGGCATGCGTGGGCATTGCGGAAATCATCCACACGCCGGGCACCATCAATGTCGACTTTGAGGACCTCAAGACGGTCATGAGCGAGCGCGGCACGGCCATCATCGGCCTGGCATCCGCCTCCGGGCCGGACCGCGCCCGCGTGGCCGCGGAAAAGGCCATCGCCTGTCCGCTTCTCGAAGGCGCGAACCTTCAGGGCGCCCGCGGTCTTCTCGCCTACTTTACGGGCAACGAGTCCGTTACACTGGCTGAAATCAAGGAAGCCATGGCGGTGCTCAACACGTTCGTGCACAAGAGCGCCATCGTGATCTTTGGCTCGGCCATTTCCGAAGAGATGGGCGACGAGATTCGCGTGACCCTCGTCGCGACCGGGCTCGACAGGCCGCTCGATGCAAGCGAAGCTGGCGTCGGCGTTCAGCCGCCCGTCATCTTCGATCCTTCTATGGGTACGAAGAAGCCGACTAGCGGTCAGGGGCAGGAGAGCGACGGGCCAGAACCTTCTCCGGAGAAGCCGGACGCAGAGTTGGGGGCGCCCAAGATCTCCATTCCGAGATATTTGATGGATTAAGCCGCTTCTGCGGGCGAGTCCCGCGGAAGGGTGCTAAGAAAGCCGGCGCCTCAAGCGCCGGTTTTCGTACGGAGTTCCCTCATGTTCAAGCAGCGCACGCTCAGACAATCCGTTGAGACCGTTGGAATCGGACTTCACAGCGGACGCAAGGTTCATCTAGTGCTTCGCCCGGCGGAGCCCGATACGGGCATTCTCTACAAGCGCGTGGACATTCGTCCAGCGGTTGAGATTCCCGCGCATCCGCTCAACGTGAACGACACGCGCATGGCCACGACTGTCAATGTCGGCAAGGCGGCCGTCGCGACCATCGAGCATTTGATGAGCGCCTTCAACGGTTTGGGCGTCGACAACGTGATCGTCGAGGTGGACTCGGCCGAGATTCCGATCATGGACGGTTCGGGGGCGAGCTTCGTCTTTTTGCTGCATCAGGCGGGCATCGTCGAGCAGGATGCGCCCAAGCGCTTCGTGCGGGTGCTCAAGCCCGTAGAGGTTCGCGAGGGCGACAAGCTCGCCAGACTGGAGCCGCATGAGGGCTTTCGTCTCACCTTCGGCATTGCTTTCGGACATCCGGCGATCGATCGTACGGATCAGTCGGCCGACGTCGACTTCTCGCGCGTCACCTACGAGCAGGCGGTTTCGCGCGCCCGCACGTTCGGGTTCGTCCAGGACGTGGAAATGCTTCGACGCATGGGGCTCGCACAAGGCGGTTCGCTCGAAAACGCCATCGTGATGGATGAATTCCGCATTCTCAATCCCGGCGGCCTTCGAGAAAACGATGAATTCGTCAAGCACAAGATTCTTGACGCCATGGGAGACCTCTATGTGCTAGGCCATCCGCTGCTGGCCCACTACGTCGCACACAAGTCCGGGCATGGTCTCAACAACCAGCTTCTGCGCGCGCTGCTTGCCGATGAGTCGGCTTGGGAGTGGGCGACTTTTGAAAAGGCTGAAGACTGTCCGGTTGACTTCTGGATGCAGAAGGCGGATCAGGCCAGACCATAAAGACACCGTGCGATGTCTTGAGCGTCCTCAGGATGCTCCGCAAGCGCCTTGGCGGCTTCCAGAAGCTGTGCAAGGCGCTTTGTGTTTTCGGGCGTGGGATTGTCGAGCAGAGAAAGGCGTTCCGCCTCTCGCCGTATGTCGGCGTGAAGGGCGTCCGGGTAGTGGGCCTCGTCAGGCGCGAGCGTCGGGAGATGACTCATCAGAGCCTTGCGCATGCGCGGCGACGGCGTTTCGCGCGCAAGCGAGGCAATGGCCGCCGCAGCGGCGGCGGAGACGCGCGGTTCGGCAGGAGGAGCGGGTTTCGCGTCCGAGTCCGGCGTGAGAAGCACGGCCTCGGCGGCCTGCACGTTCGTGGGCAGAAGCTCGAGCGCCCGGTTGATGGCCTCAAGCCGGACGTCAATGCATTCGAGCCTGCGGGAAGCGGTCCCTCGACGGTCGATCTGTTCGGCCTGGATCTTGAGCTTTCGCGTCCGTTCCGCCTCGAGCCGGGGATAGTCCCGAGCTTCCTCTTCCGTGGGAATGATCACCGCGTCAATGCCGTGCGTCAGGTCCGCGACGAGCGTGGTGAGACGCATGCGTTCGGTGCTCAGCTCGATGGACTCTCGCCCGAGCCTTTCTTCGAGAAGGCGGCGACGGTTGCTCTCTCCCGGTCTGATGACGTCGCGCAGGCGCTCCATCGTAGCCCGGAGGGCGGGATCCTCAATGTCGCCGAGAATGCTGCTGATGGCGGCTGCGCCGACGGCGGAGGGGCGGCGTTCGATTCGCGGAAGCTGGACGCCGGGCTGCGGGGCGGGGCGCTTGGGAATGATGCGGGCGTCGACCTCGGTGACGGGCAGACCGGCAGCGGCGGCAGCGGCGGCGAGCCGCGGCGTAAGCTGCCGGATGCGGTTCTGCTGAACGGCGTTTTCCGCGAGCAGCACGAGGGCGTGTCCTTCAATGCGGCAGTAGGCGGGATCCGTGAAGTCGATGTTCATTCTAAAGGGGCGGAGAACATGAGCCGCGACTGCGCCAGCGCGTTTCGAGAGTTCATAGGAGGCCATCAGCGGCCGCAGTTCTTCGTGGGCCAGACAGGCGTCGATGGTCTGGCGTCCGAGCCTTCTGCGAATGAAGTCTTGTGTCACGTTATGACCCAGTGGTAAGAGAAGGAAAATGCCTACAGAATAGCCCGTAGGTACAAATCAGGTGGCGGAATTCTGTGCGATAATCCAACAGCTATGCCGGTCGGGGCCTGCGCAGGGGCGCTACGCACGTCCTGCCAACAGGGAGGAGGCTCCGGCGCAACCGAAAAGAGGGTAGCACGGAACTGCGCCGGCGTGAGCGGCGCGGCCATGCCGCAGAAGGTTCCGTCCGTGCCCTCAGATCCATTCTGGTTACACACAATGTTTGACGAACTTCTGACAAAAATCTTCGGTAGTCGCAACGACCGCCTGATCAAGCAATATCGCCGCAAGTGCGATGCCATCAACAAGCTCGAGCCCGCCATGCAGGCGCTCTCCGACGAAGAGTTGAAGGCCAAGACGCAGGAATTCCGCGACCGCATCGCTCAAGGCGCGACGACCGATGAACTCCTCCCCGAAGCATTTGCCGTGGTCCGCGAAGCCTCCGTGCGCGTGCTCGGCATGCGTCACTTTGATGTTCAGCTCATCGGCGCAATGGTTCTCAACGACGGCAAGATCGCAGAAATGCGCACGGGCGAAGGCAAGACGCTTACCGCCACGCTTGCCGTGTACCTCAATGCGCTCCCGGGCAAGGGGTGCCACGTCGTGACCGTCAACGACTATCTGGCTTCTCGAGACGCCGATTGGATGGGACGCCTCTACAACTGGCTCGGCCTTTCGGTCGGCAAGATTCTCTCGAATCAGAGCACTGAGGAAAAGCGCGCCGCCTACGCATCCGACATCACGTACGGCACGAACAACGAGTTCGGCTTCGACTATCTGCGCGACAACATGGAGTACGACGTTGCCGCTCGACGCCAGCGTCCGCTCCATTATGCAATCGTCGACGAAGTGGACTCGATCCTCATTGACGAAGCGCGTACGCCGCTCATCATTTCCGGCCCTGCCGACGACAATACGGAACTCTACCGCGCCGTCAACGACATCCCGCCGCTTCTCACGCGCCAGGCCGAGGAAAAGGGCGAAGGCGACTACTGGGTCGACGAGAAGGCCCATCAGGTGTATCTCTCCGAAGCCGGACACGAGCATCTTGAGCAGATTCTTTCCGAGCGCGGCCTTGTGCAGCCGGGCGAATCACTTTATGCGCCCAAGAACATCATTCTGATGCACCATCTCAATGCCGCCCTGCGCGCGCATACGCTTTTCCATCGCGACCAACACTACGTCGTGCAGAACGACGAAATCGTCATCGTCGACGAATTTACGGGCCGACTGATGCCGGGCCGCCGCTGGAGCGAGGGCCTGCATCAGGCCGTCGAAGCCAAGGAAGGCGTGAAGATCCAGCAGGAAAATCAAACGATGGCTTCGATCACGTTCCAGAACTTCTTCCGCATGTACGGAAAGCTCTCGGGCATGACCGGCACGGCCGACACCGAAGCCTATGAATTCCAGGACATTTACGGTCTTGAAACGGTTGTCGTGCCGACGCATCGCAAGATGGTCCGCATTGACGAGCAGGACAAGGTCTACCGTACGGTCAACGAAAAGTACCGTGCGATCATAGATGACGTGAAGGCCTGCTATGAGCGCCGCCAACCGGTTCTGCTCGGCACGACCTCGATCGAGAATTCCGAGCTGCTTTCCGGCATGCTCACGAAGGAAGGCATTCCGCACAACGTGCTCAACGCCAAGCAGCATGACAGGGAAGCTCAGATCGTTCTCGAAGCCGGCCGTCCCGGCGTCGTCACGATTGCGACGAACATGGCCGGCCGAGGCACCGACATCGTGCTCGGCGGCGGGATCAACAAGGCCGTCGACGCCATTCGTGCCGACGAGACGCTCTCCGAAGAGGAGCGCGAGGCTAAGATCGCCGAAGTCAAGGCCGAGTGGCAGAAGCTTCACGACATCGTCGTGGAGGCCGGCGGTCTGCGCATCATAGGTTCCGAACGACACGAATCCCGCCGCATCGACAATCAGCTCCGCGGCCGTGCCGGCCGTCAGGGCGACCCGGGCAGCTCCTGCTTCTACCTCTCGATGGAAGATCAGCTGCTGCGCATCTTCGGCGGCGACCGCATGCGCGCCATTGCCGACAAGCTCCGTCTTGAGGAAGGCGAGGCCATCGAATCCAAGATGCTTACCCGCATGATTGAGTCCGCACAGCGCAAGGTCGAAGGCCGCAACTACGACATCCGCAAGCAACTCTTGGAATTCGACGACGTCCAGAACGATCAGCGCCATGAAATCTATGGCCTGCGCAACCAGATTCTTGAAAGCGAGGACATCTCCGAGCTCGTCAAGAATCTTCGCGAGGGTCTCTTCACGGATCTCTTCCGTGCGTATGTTCCGGCCGAAACCGTCGAAGAGCAGTGGGACCTCGAGGGCCTGCAGACGAAACTTGCAGGCGAGTTCGGCATCGTCGTCGACTTCAAGAAGCTTCTTGATTCGAACGAACAGTTCACGGACGAAGATCTGCTTGAAGCGCTCCTCAAGCAGGCTGAAGCCCAGTATGCCGAGAAGGAGGAGATGGTCGGCCACGAAGCGTTCACGAGCTTTGCACGCTCCATCCTGCTGCAGATCCTCGATCAGTTGTGGCGCCAGCACATTTCCGCGCTCGAAGCCCTTCGCCAGGGCATCTACCTGCGCGGCTATGCTCAGAAGCAGCCCAAGCAGGAATACAAGCGCGAAGCCTTCAACATGTTCGAGCAGCTTCTTGACCAGATCCGCGAAACCCTTGTGCGCGTGCTCATGCAGGTTCAGATCAATGTGAAGCCCGCCGAAGAAGCCGCTCAGTCCCAGCCTGCCGAGCAGCCCGCACCCGCTGAGGCGACGGGCAGCGCGCTCGAAAACATGCCCAAGGAGGAGCTTGATCCCGCACTCTTCGCGCATGTCGGCCGCAATGATCCGTGCCCGTGCGGCTCCGGCCGCCGCTTCAAGGACTGCCACGGCCGCCTCGCCTAAGGAGGTGCGTCAGCCGCAGCCGAAGGCTCCCAAGCCCGTCTTCGCACATGTGGAGGCGGGCTTTTCCATGGGCGCTTCAAGGACGGTTGACGAACAAGGATCAAGGAAGAGCTGCTGATGGAACACGAACGAAAGGTATCGCTGCCCGGCCTTCAGCTGGGCTTTAGTTCGGATGGCGCTGTTGCGGCCGCAGCGCTGCCGTCTTCGATGCGGACGGCTGCGTCGTTGCCGGAAGCGACGCTCATGGACGGCACGGCGCAGGCTCTGAGGCTCGGCAGACTTGCGGGCAGTAGGACGCGTTGTGTGTTGATGAGCCGGGGACTTCCGATGTTTGGAGCGGGCGGGTTGTCGGATGCCGGACTCAGCGCCCTCAGGCATGAGATGCTCAGACGACTCGAGCTCCCCGCAGATGCGCTTGCCTTTTTGCTTCAGGGGACGAGGCGGGAACTCGTGCCCGTCGGTCCGTTGGCGGACCGATGCGTTCAGGCTTGGCGGCGCTTGAGTGCGGGAGCTCTGCTGCCGGACGGGTGGACGGGTCTTGAGGTGCCCGTCATGACGCCCGAGGGCCTGATGAGAGCCGGGGCGCTTGCGAGCGGGGGAGCGGCGCCGACGGAAAACCGCGTGGTGTTCCTGTCGACGGACGTATCCGTGAGCCCGGAGCTCCTTCAGGCGATCGCCGACAGGGCGGCACAACCGCTTTTTTCTTGGCTCAGGGCTGCGGGCGTGCTCTCGGCGGCGGATGCGGTGCTGATTTCGTCTCCGTCGGTCGGAAGCCCGATTTTGTCCATGACGGATCCTGGGACTGACATGCTGGTCAAAGCCGTTGAGTTGACGCTCGGCAAAATTTCCCGAACTTGGGCTGCAGAGCTTGGAAAAACCGTGTGCGTACGCATTGAAGGCGTGCGCGACGAGATTGAGACGGATCGTTTGGTCTCGGCCTTCATGGGGGCCGGGGTGTGGCTCAGGGCTGCCCGCTCGCCTCGCGAAGCCTCGCTCGTGCTGCGTGCGGCGCTTGAGAGGAGCGCTCTTGCGGGCTTGGATGCGTCGGGATTTGCCCTGCGTTGCGGTGATGATGCCGACGCTCTGACGCACTTGTCGACTCAGACGCTGGCGGACCTGCAGAAGGGACGGGCGACAATTGTGCTTTCCATGGCTCGAGGCAATTGGTCTACGACATTTTGCGTGTAGCGAAGCGTTCAGGAAACGCGGTAAGATTTTCCTTGCGCGCCTCGCCAAAGGGGCCGATCGAAAGATAGAGGAATAGCATCGTGAGTGAAGACAAGGTTGTAGATGTTGCCGTCGGCGTACTGATCCGCGAAGACGGTCGAGTGCTGCTTGGCTCCCGCCCGGAGGGCAAGCCTTGGGCCGGATATTGGGAGTTCCCCGGCGGCAAGCTTGAGGAAGGTGAAACGGTGCATCAGGCGCTTGTGCGCGAGCTCGACGAGGAACTCGGCATCCGCCTTGCGGATTCCTTCCCGTGGTTCGTGAAGGAGCATCGTTATGAGCATGCGCATGTTCGCCTGCATTTCCGCCGCTCCCGCGACTTTTTCGGCGAAGCGCTTTCAAAGGAAGGCCAGGCTTTCGGTTTCTACGCGGCCAATGAACGCACGCCGGGCGTTCTGCTCCCGGTCGACCAGAACATTCTCAATCGGGTTGATCTTCCCGATGTTTGGGAAGACAGCACGGCCGTGCTGACGCTCTCTGAGAATGCGCTTCATGCCACTGTTGTTCGAGACCGCAAGTATCGCTTCGTCGGCGCCCGTTGCGCCAACCTGGACGATGTGCTGAAGGCAGTTGCCATGGATTTCGACTTCGTGATCGTCACGCCGGAAGTCTTTGAGTCCACTCTCTGGCGGGGCGAGCCGCGCCTGCCGACCTATGTTGAAGGGGTGCCCGCCAGCGATCTTCGCCTGTGGCAGGATCGAGGCGCGCACGGCGTGAAGCCTTGAACTGACGCCTTTTGACGATTGCCTTTTGACGATTCCCAAAGCAGAAAAGCCGGTGAAAACCGGCTTTTTGTCGTAGGTTGCCTTGACGGGCATTTGAATTCAGCGGCGGCGACCGTCCCTGCGCTCTTCGCGCTCCGCGGTGTAGCGTGCGACGCTTTCGAGCTCTTCGGGCGTCATGCGGTCTGCTGAGCCCGGATCGCCTTCAATGACGTAGCCGTCCGAGGCCCATTCTCCAAGATCAATAAGCTTGCACCGTTCGGAGCAGAAGGGACGCCAGGGGTTGGCGGAGGAGTACTCGATCTCCTTGCCGCAGGTGGGACACTTGACTTTCATGTTGCGTTTGGGTTGGTCTGTATGGACGGTATTTCCGGCTCAGGAGGGCGTGCAAAGACCGAGACGGAACGGGATGTCTTCCTCGCGGGCGAGATGCAGCTTGTGGTTTTCATCCGGCCGGGAGAAGCGGATCCAGAGCATGTATTTGTTGGCGCTCACCTCGGGGACAACGGTGCTGTCTGCGGGAAGCCAGATTTGAACGAGGGCGCAATTATGATTGCGGTTCATGGAAAACTGGTATGTGCCTTTGGAGGCTGTGAGAGTCTGACAGTGCGAGTTGGCTCGGAAGATGCGAAGAAGGAGCATCGTGCCCGTGCGTATGGGCTCGAGCGTGCTCACATAGCTCAGCAGTTCGCGGCGGCGGATTTCGGGCGCCATGTTCATCCAGAGGTGCATTTGCGGCAGGTCGAATTCGCAGGTGCCGCCCGCGATGCTCTGGCGGGTGCGGATGATCTGAAGCCACTGGTTTTCTCGAACGCTCTGAGTTGTGCGTCCGACCGAGTCGGAAACGGCTTGAATGGTCTCACCGATCTCGGCGAGATGCGCTGCCATGACCGGGTCGGCCGAAGCGTTCTTGGCAATGAGACGCTGGCGCTGCCGTTCCAGCTCCTGTATCAGCTCATGACGCAGGTCTGACCGTGCTGTCGCATCCAACAGATCGAAAAGGGCGGAAATGCCGGCTTGGTGCGCGATGGCGCTCGTTTGCTCGCAGAACCAGTCAAAGCGCTGAAAGAGCACCTCCAATCGGAGGTACGTGCGGATTTTCTCATTACAGGGGAATTCGTAGAGAAGATGCTCGGCCGTGGACATGTCTGCTTACGCTCGAAGGTGGTGGACGCTGATCATAAACATACCACAGCGCTTCAGGCTGCGCTTTCGCATCATCGGGTTAATGCGGTCCAGTGCTGATGGAGAACGTCAAGGCGACTGTACAGAGCGGCCTCGTCGTCTTCGTTGACGATGATGTCGTCGGCGCAGTTCAGAATCTCGCGGCGGGAAGCCTGCGCCTTCATCATGAGTCGCGCCGTTTCTTCGGTGAGCCCGGGGCGCGAGAGAATGCGGCGAAGGCGAACGCAGTCCGAGGCGTCGATGACGAGCGTTCGGCGGACGGCCGGGTGGCGGAAGTCGTCTCGCCAAAGCAGCGGACAGTCGTAGATGATGACGGGAAATGATGCAAGGGAGTCGAATTCCCGTGCGACGGCGGCGGAGATGAGGGGGTGGAGACACGCCTCAAGACGCTTGAGGGCTTCTCGGTCCCGAAAGGCGAGTTCTCGCATGCGCCGGCGGTCCATGGCGCCGTCAGGTGTGACGAAATCCGGGCCGAAGACCTGCGCGACGGCTCGAACGCCCTCGCCGTCCGGGCCCGTCAGGGCGCGTGAGACGACATCCGCGTCAACGACGGGGATGCCGCAGGTGCGAAGGTGTGCGGAGGCGGTGCTCTTGCCCGCGCCGATGCCGCCAGTAAGGCCGATGATGAGGGACATGGAATGATCTCGCCGAAAAGCAAAAAGGCACCGTCCTGAGACAGTGCCTTTTTGTGAAAACCTGGTCGGGGTGAGAGGATTCGAACCTCCGACTCCTACGTCCCGAACGTAGTACTCTACCAGGCTGAGCTACACCCCGAATTGTCTTGACAGTCAATTCAAACTGTCGAGGAAGAGCATTATGGCAGAAAAATTCCAAAAAGTAAAGGAAATTCTGGAAATTTCGACCTCTTCCTTAAAAGTGGTCGGGGTGAGAGGATTCGAACCTCCGACTCCTACGTCCCGAACGTAGTACTCTACCAGGCTGAGCTACACCCCGATTTGCTTCGCTGCTCAACGATCGCGTTGAACCGTGAAGGCGAGCAATTCTAGCAGAGAATCTCTGAAAATGGAAGGCGGAAGCTTTTCAAGCGCAAGGCGGCCTCGGTCAAGCTCCCTTTCGGCGCGCAGGCGGCATTTTTCCAGCGCGTCGGACTTCATCACGATGGAGGCGATTGTCGGGAAGTCGCCGTCGCCGAGGCGGATGGCTTCGTCGATCATGGCGCGCTCCTCTGGCGTGCAGGATTCCCGGGCGTAGATGATGGGGAGCGTCACCTTGCCTTCGCGCAGATCGGCGCCGAGATTCTTGCCCGTGTCTGCGGCATTGCCTTGGTAGTCGAGGACGTCGTCGGCGATCTGGAAGGCGTTGCCGAGCGCAAGCGCATATTCGGCGACGGCCTCCTCCTGCTCGGGACTGCAGTTCGCGATGGCGGCGGCCATGCGTGCGCCGGCTTCGAAGAGGCACGCGGTCTTGCGTTCGATGACGCGGAAGTAGCGGGTTTCATCCACGCTGGGGTCATGCGCGTTGACCATCTGGACCACCTCGCCTTCGCTCAGGCGGTTGGCGGCGTCGGACAGGGCTTGCATGACGCGCAGATTGCCCGCCTTCACCATCATCTGGAAGGAACGTGTGTAGAGGAAGTCGCCTACGAGCACGGCTGCGCCGTTGCCCCAGCGGCTGTTGGCCGTCGGACGGCCGCGGCGCATGTCGCTTTCGTCCACGACGTCGTCGTGCATCAGAGTGGCCGTATGCAGAAGCTCGATCGTGGCGCCGAGATACTGATGGAGCGTCCCTTCATAGCCGAGTGCTCGGCAGATGAGCATCAGAAGGGCGGGGCGCATGCGTTTGCCGCCCGCGCTCGTGATGTATTCGCTGATTTCCTTCATGCGGGGCACGTCGCTGGCAAGTTCGCTGCGGATGACCGCGTCGACGGCGGCCATGTCTTCGGCGATGGGCGCGAGCACCTTTTTGATGAGGGTCTTGGAATCCTGTGGGTTTTGCATATCGGACATCTGTCTTGAGGAAGCAGTTGAGTGCTGATTCAGGAAGTATAGCCAAGCACAACGGGTCCCGAAGGCGCTGCTGAGCTCCGTCGGCGAAGGCTGAAGACCCTGCGGGAGCGGGGGCGGTCAGAAAATCCGGGCTTTCGCTTGACTGGGCTTGAGGAGCATGCAATAATCACGAGCTTTCCACGCAACCAAACGTGAGACGACGTCATTTGAGGAATGTCTCCTCAAGCGCGTTCACGCTATTACAAAAAGGTTCTGCAGGATCCGGTCGCAGCAGGCGGACGGAGAAGCGGAACGGGCGAGGTTTATTTACATGTACGCTATTATCAAGACTGGCGGTAAGCAGTACCGCGTTTCCGTCGGCGACAAGCTCAAGGTCGAATCCCTTGCTGTTGAAGCCGGCGCTCAGGTGACCCTCACCGAAGTTCTCGCCGTCAGCGGCGAAGAAGGCCTCAAGGTCGGCAATCCGACGATCGAAGGCGCTACGGTCACCGCGACCGTCCTTTCCCACGGCCGTGGCGAAAAGGTCCGCATCTTCAAGTTCCGCCGCCGCAAGCACTCCATGAAGTCTGCCGGCCATCGTCAGAACTACACCGAGCTCAAGATCGAAGCGATCGCGGCTTAATTTGCAACCGACTTTTTATAGAGAAGTACTAAAATGGCACACAAGAAAGGTGGCGGCTCTACCCGCAACGGTCGTGACTCCAAGGCCAAGCGTCTTGGCGTGAAGGTTTTCGGTGACGCTGCTGTCAACGCCGGCGGTATCATCATTCGTCAGCGCGGCACGAAGTTCCACGCCGGCAACAACGTCGGCATGGGCAAGGACCACACGCTCTACGCTCTTGTCGACGGCGTCGTGAAGTTCGAAGTCAAGGGTGCTTTCAACCGTCAGTACGTCAAGGTTGAACCCATCGCTGCCTAATTGAGGGCAGGCGTCCTGAGGGACGCGGACGACAGAGAAAAGCCCAGTGCGGATCCTCCGGCTGGGCTTTCTTGTTGTCTGAGGGTGCGCGGCGCAGAACAGAAACGCGCCGTTGCGCACACATTCAAGCCTGTTAATTTGCTATCGTGGCACTCGGGCAGGCGTCGAAGCCAGGGCGTTGATCGGAAATGGAAACTGCCGGGATCGCTTATTGGCGGTTCTTGTTATAAAAATGTCTCTGCAAGTGTAGTTTTGATGCAGGGATTCAACTTCAGAAGGTGTACTCGTGAAGTTTGTTGATGAAGCAAAAATTGAAGTCCA
>ERZ1026870.1140-NODE-1140-length-12501-cov-5.713322_pt1 | contig 12501 bp, 8 predicted proteins | sample MGYA00380165_ERZ1026870 | MGnify/ENA primary metagenome ERZ1026870 (study PRJEB33269, sample SAMEA4719801) | human gut metagenome | biome: human-associated habitat; feature: organic feature; material: feces | place: Cameroon | collected 2013-10 ...
CCGCAGCACCGTCCTCGACATGAAGCGCCCCATTGTCAAGAACCAGATTCAGATTGCCATAGGCCGTGGACATGCCGTTGACGGCCGCGTTCGTGTACTTGACCGAATCATTGATGTACAGCGTTGATCCCTGCTCAAAGACAAGGAAAGACTGGCCGTCGGCATCCTTCGATCCTGCGGCCGTCACAACATCACCATTCAAGGTGGCGTTGAAGGCTGTATCGACTCTCGTCGTCAGTTCAGCATTTTCCTTGACGACAATCTGCCCGTTCACATCTGTTCCATGTTCAAACAAGAACTGATTGGCAGATCCGGTCACGGTGACCGTTCCCGCATTGAAAGTCTTGACGTCGGCATTCCCCGTCACCGTCGCATTTCCCAACAGGTTCAGCGTGTTGACGAAGGAATCTCCATCAACGACCCACTTGCCGCCATTGGAGATTTCAGTCTTGAAGCCCGTCACATTGCCGTGGTACGGCGGCGCCTGCAGCTCTACGCTTTCCACAGGTTTTCCATCAACCGTGTAGGCTTGGTAAGCATGCCCCGTCCAGACCGAGCCTTCGCCATGCAGGCCGAGATTCACATAGGCATTGATGTACTTTCCGCTTTGGTTGGCATTGCCCGGCTCATTCGGCGTTTCAAACACGACATCACCGTTGAGAACGGTCGTATGGCTGCCATCCGTGTTGATGTTCATCGTCGAATTGCCGCGCACGTCAATCGCATTTTCCGCCGTCACCGTGAGGTTGCCGTTGACATCCATCTGCCCGTTGGAAAAGGCGGATAGACCAAGGCTCTTCGAATTCACCGTAATTTCATCGGCCGTCAGCTTGATCGAGGCAGCTCCGTCCGGCGCCGTCGCGTCTTCCGTATTGTTTTGAACATGAACGCCAAAATCCGTACTGTTCACGACAATCTTCTTGCTGACCACGTTGATCTTGCTGTTCTTGGCAAGCGCCATGATCCCGGCGAAATGCCCATTCACCTCCACCGTTTCAGTGTTGCCGTTCCCAAGATTGATCGTCCCGCCGTCATAGGCTGCCACCGCACGACCGCTTTCATCCGCAGCGCTGACGGAAATGGTCTTTCCCTTCAGATCAATCGTGGCCCCCAGATCCGCCACAACGCCTCTGGAGTTCGTGCTGTTGACTGCGATATTGACGCTCTTGCCGTCCTCGCCGACAGCTGTCGTGCTCTGACCGGCTGCACTGATGCCATAGGCCTGACCGGAAGCAGAGCTCGTTGTGATGTCCACATTCCCCGTCGCCTCCATGGTGACGGTATTGGTGCTGCCTTGTTCATTCTTCACATAAAAACCGTACGCTTTGCCCGTCTTGCTTGCGACCTCAACCTTCAGGTCATGGATGACGCCGGTCGAATCAAAGGTCTGGGAGCCGGTGGTTGTAGAGTATTCGGAGTTATGTGCGAATACCCCGTATGCGTTGGCTCCCACCGCAGACACGTCTATCGTGGTGCTGCCCTTAAGGTCTATTGAACCGCCGTCGAGCTTGATGCCGTATGCGGGAGAACCGCCTCCCGCACTGCTGTTGTTATTGCTTACAGTCGGCTTTTCGCTGTTGGACTTGACAGTGATGTTGATCTGAGTTGCTTCGCCGGATGTCACATGACCGGTGTATTCCTCATAACCTTCGACGCCGGCAATTGTTGAATTGCCCAAGCCGACGATTTCGCTGTACTCATTCGTCGCCGCCGGATCAGTGCTGCGCTCGGTATTGGTCTCTACCTCAATGTCGACTGTACCTCCCGTCAATGCGATAGTGCCGCCGGCCGTGCTGACCCCGTAAACAGCCTTCCCGTTTTGGGCCGTAGAAGTCAGCTTGATTGACGTTTCCGCTGCCGAGATTTCCAACGTTTGACTTTCAGGAGCTTGACTGTAAATCCCGGAGAACTGGTTGTAGCCGCCACCTACAAAATCAGTCGTGGCGTTCACCTTGAAGGCGTCTCCGGAAAAATTGATGTCGCCGCCGACTTGATGAACAACGATGAGCTGCTTATCCTGAGACTTGCCGTCTGTTGGCCCCGTCGCACTCATGTTGATGTCGAAATTCTGATAACTTCCGGTTGCGCCTGACGTAATCTTCAAAACGTCGGCATAATTCTTTTGGCCGGCAATGGTGCTTGCCTGCTGGCCCTTCATCGTGAACGGATCCGCATTTAAATTCGCAGGAACGTTCGCATCTGACCAAACGGCCAGCGCATTTTTTCCTGCATACTCTGCAGCCCCCGGATCAATCGCAGCAGCATTCGCCGCCGCAGCCACTAAAGCACCCAAGCCAACAGCAACAACAGTCTTCGCACCTTTTTTCTGAACAGATGCCGTCAGTTCATTGACGACCATCAGTGCGCCACGCGCTTTATTAAAGACGACGCGATACGTGGAATTCATAAACACCTCGCAACAAATGAACCCGGTGATATGCATAAGTGTCATCTACAAATACCATAAGATGACAAATATGCCGCCACGTTCACGTTACTCTGTCTAAACAAGGGCTCTGGGGGGGGGGTAACCCTTATTCGACTCACTTTCGATACGGCTAAAAAATGGCTTTGCCTTGGTACCAAGCCCTTATAAACCATCTGAACCACAGTGCAATTGCAACATTGCCATGCCATCGCGTAGCAAAACAGCAACGGCCTGGTCGATCTGTACCTCACCAAGCCAGCTTCATTACTCAAAGCCCTCCGGCCGCCACATGCGGCTCAGGTTCTCCGGGCCGAAATCACGTTGCCTTAGATGACTTTTGCTTCGGGCAATGCTGCTCCACCCGACCCACCGGGTCCGTGACGCCACCGGCGGCGTCATGCTCCTCAGGAGGCGAAGTCCCGGCAGATGATCCCCGTACATCAGAACTGAAGCGCCAAGCCCTTCGGCCTGCGCCTTCAGCAGCGTAGCCACGCCTTGATCCAGGTGGCTCAAATGAACCTCATAACGCTCTTCCTCCGTCAGGGACTCCGCTCCGGGAAACTTCGCCTTGTCCCACGGCCCGTGGGCTTCCATGGTGATCACGAACAGGAAAGTCGGTTCCTTCGCAGCGCTCAAATACGCCGATGCCCACGCAAGGAGGGCCTTGTCGCTGACATAGCGGCCGCAGTAAGCATCGGCTGACTTCATCTCGGGCCATTGCGCCTGCAGGCGCTCCAAATCGATGAATTCATCAAACCCAAAGTGCCGCATCACGCGAAAGCGCTCGAAGAAGCGGCCGTCATTGGGATGGCAAACCACCGTTCGGTATCCCCTCCTTTTCATTGCCCAGGCGAGACTGTCCATCGGCATCATGGCCGCCAAACGATAGGGATCGAATCCATAGGTCTCAAGCGAGCGCGGGGCGATGCCCGTCAAGACGGCAAATTCCGTGCGCATCGTGTAGGCGCCCCGCCAGTCCAGGTTCAAGCGGCCGGAATCCGCCCTCTGAAGAAGACCATCAATGGTCGGCGTGCAGCTTGGCCGATCCAAAAGGTTGTGCAGCGGCACAAACGACTCGGCCTGAATCAAAACCTTGTGGTCCGCCGTCTCTTTGTGCTCCGGCATCCGTTCGCAGGCTTGGCCGGAAAAAGAAAAGCGCTCCCTGAGTTCCTCACGATGCTGGCCGTGCCAAAGCAAGTGCAGGAGGGCGGCTCCGAGCGGCGTATACGCCCAAACATCCGTTTGAGGATCAAAGCTGAGAGGAAAGCGGTTCAGCCACCGCTTGACCCATGGGACTGGCCTTGAAAACGCCCGGCCCATTCCGATCAACGATACAGTGAGGAACGCGATCAGAGCCAGACGTTCCCCTCCGTCAAGGCCATCGATGGGCTCCTCCGCCGACATGCCCCAAAGACCGATGCCGACGGCCAGTCCAAGCAGCGGCCAAATCCAAACGGGCGCATATCCGAAATATAGGCGCGGATACCGCAAGGCATGTCCGGCGAGGAACACGTCTGAAAAAACCAGAGCCTCGCTCAGAATCGCCACCTTGAGCCGATTGCCTGCCCACAGCAGCAAAATGAGCCCGGCCCCCAGGAGCGTTGCACTCCAAAACCGGTTGATCGCGAGCAACAGGAGCGAATAGAAAAAAACAACTGTTCCGAAGGACACGGCATCGCCCAGCCACGGGCGGCGAGCCGCGATCAGGGTTGTCGGCGGCGTTTGCGGAGCAGACTGCCTGTTCGCCCAAGCCAGGCACAAAAACAGACTGCAGAAAGCCCCTCCGAGCGCGAACGGCGTCATTTCATTCACCCTGCCCTTATTGCTTGCGCTCGAGGCTGTCCCGATCGGGCCGAACGGTAAAAAAGAACCCCTTCAGAAAGAACGGCTGCAGAGACCTCGGAAGCAGATTCAGAAGTCCGATGCCGATCGCGAGGATTCTGGGAAAGGCCCATTCGGCCTTTCCGGACTCGATCGCCTTTTTGATGATGGCGGCTCCCCGATCCGCATCCATCAGCCAGAGCTTCGCGCCTTGATAGCGCCGGCTCATGTCAGACTCAATAAACCCAGGAAACAGCACGGTCAACCCGATGTTGCGCCCGGCCGTCAGCCGCCTCATGGCTTCGGCATACACCCGGATGGAAGCTTTCGACGCCGAATACCCCGGAGACCCCGGCAACCCCGTCAAGCCGGCGAGCGAAGAAATCATGCCGATCTGCACATGTTCAGGCACCTTGCCCTGAGGATGCGCATTCATCAAGGCGCGCACAAAGGCATTGCAGGCAAGAATGTTGCCCACGGCATTCACGAGCAGCTCCCGCTCAAGATCCGGCGTCGGTTCCGGCAAATACATCATGCCGCCGTCGGGCTGACGGACGCCTTCAACGGAAGCCGAAACGCCGGCCGCCAAGATCAGGCGCGCGGTTCCGAGGGCCGCCGCCCTCTGACACCATGCTTCCACCCGGACCGTGTCCCGCATGTCGAAGGCATCAATCTCGACCACGACGTCGTCCGAACTCAAGGCGCCTTGAAGCGCCCGCAGGACGTCCTGATTTCTTCCTGCAAGCAAAAGCCGGGTGCCCGGCTGCGCATATGCGCGCGCCAGCGCCTGACCAATGCCGCCCGTCGCTCCGCAAATCGCCACGGTTTTCACGTCTCACTCCGCCTGCCGGCTCAATGATTTGACCCAAAGCTCTCCCGCCTGCGGATGACGCTCCCTCAGAGCAGGCGCCGTAGCGATGGCGCCCCTGCGCTCAAACTGCTGAGCCTCGTAGAAGCGTTTTGCACGAACATTGTCAGACCAGCAGTGCAGGGCGAGATGCGTGAGACCCATGTCCCGTGCAAGATCACCCGCCAAATTGACGAGCAGCTGCGCCAGCCCCCGGCCTCGAAAGTCCTCGTGCACCCACAGCGTGTTGATCCACAGGGCATCGTCCGCCCGGGCTTCAAGAAGGGGACGCATTTCCTCAATTTTTCGAGCGCCCAAAAAGCCTTCCATCACGCTTGAAACCCTTTGCTCCCTGGCGTCGTACGAGAAAAGCAAGCCCGCAAGCTTTTGATCCGCCTCAACGAGCAGGACATTCTTCAAATTGAGGTTGCCGTTTCCGCGCAGCAGAATCATTTCCAAAATTTTCGATGGGGACATCCCTGGGAAGAGCCCCCCCAGAAGATGGTCGATCACCCCTTCGGAGACCTCTGTCATGATGGCCGCGACAACCTCGACGTCGTCCTGTCCGGCCATTCTTAATCTGATGTTTTCAGCAACCACTGTCATTTCCTAAAAAACGTTCCGTCCTCAACAGAATCACGGCCTGAGACGTGCGGGAAGATCGTCCCGGGAACGCAAGATGATTTGTCTGTGCTTCGGCTGAATCCGCTCCTGAGACAGGACAAAGCGCCTGATTGTATCCTCCACGGCCACTGCAATGCCGTCGGGCGAATAAAAATTGCCGTGAATGAGAGCCCGCGCGTTCAATACGCGCTTGAAGGCTCTGTAGAGAGTCCGACTGGGCTCCTTGGGCGCCCGCCAGAACAATTCCAGCGGCGTCGCCGGAAGACTCTGCGTCAGGCCTTCAATGTTGTAGATCGAGCGCCCGAGACAATAAACGGGCTTGTTTTGATCGAGCGCCATCAACCCGACGGTGCTGTTGATCAAAACCACGCCTCGGGCTCCCGCAATCATGGCCTCGGTCGAGCCGTCCTCCACGTACGTCACGCGATCCGCCACGCCGAGCTCCTCGGAAAACCCCTTGATGAAGGCGCCGTAATCAATCAGGCCGTTGTCGAGCGGGTGATTCTTGATGAGCAGACGCGTCGTCGGATGCGCATGCATGGCAAAAGACGTCAATATGTCGGCTATTGCCTCCTGAACCCTGACATACGGGGAATAGAGCTGCACCTGGCTGTCCGAAACCAGCTGAAGCGGATGGAAAAAATACGGCGCATCCGACTTTCTGAAGGCCTCGAGCGCCTTTAGCGAGCGCTCGCGCCTTGCTTGACGCGTCAGATAGCGCGGGAGAATCCCGAGCAGTTCGAAAAAGATGTTCTTCGGACGATGCGTGCGGTAGTGACGGAACTTTGGCCAGAAACAAACGTTTCCCGTGTGATGAAGGATGGCCTTCACCACCTTGTCATGAATGTCGTTTTCAAGTCGAATCGTTTCCGGATCAGGGAGCCCGACCGCCATCTCGCGAATGTCCTGCGGATTGACCGGGAGCGACGATCGTCCGTTGACGCCGTTTTCCTCCAGCGTTGAGAAGCCGGCTCTGAGGTAGCCTTCCTCAAAGACCCATACGCGAATGCCGCGCACGTAGGCCAGACGAACCGCTTCCCAATGGAGCGGCCGCCAGTCTCCATACAGGCAAATGTCGGTGACGCCGTGCTCCCGATAATAATGACCGATCCACTCCGGCCACTCATAAAGCGTTCCCGTATAGTTGATCGCGCGCCGGCTCAATCCCCACAAAAGAAGATCGCCCCCGCAAAAATTCACCTTGTCCACGCGCGCGCCTGCTCCGGCCAATGCAGCCGACAGTTCGCCAAAAAAAGCGCTTTGCGGCCCTTGGAGCAAAAGAAAATAGCGGTCGGACAAGGGTTTATCAGCTGACTTTATTCCGGACTCAATCGAAGCAGTCATACAACATGCCCAAAAACAACCGACGTCAGCGTGTTCCCTGTCTGACGTCGGCTTACACATAGATCAACATTGTACGGTTTTTTCTCGACCTCCCGAGATTTTCTCTCCTCGGGAGAATTCCCGCCATGATGCAAAACGCAGCTCAGATGAAACATGAAGCTGCGCGTTCACGTCCTTGAGAATCCGCCCGGCCAAGGCGCCCGTCTTTCCAAATCCGCAGGTTTTCGGCCCCAAAAACGCCCTTTCGGGCCGTTTTTCACCCCGTTTCGCACGTTTTTCGGAGAACGCGCCGTGCGCACTTGCTCCCATTTCATCCCTTCATTGCCCTCCTCCGATCCGCGCCGGGTCCTTTGTCCGAAGCGCGCTTTGAGTAGAATGACCTTTTGCCAATACAACAAAAGAAGGGACAAACCGATGACGGCGAACATGCAGTCTCAGGCGATCGTGCGCGTGGTGGACGACGATCCGGACGTCAGGCGCTCCTGGCAGTTCGTGATTGAAGGGGAAGGCTGGAACGTGCTCACGTATGCGAGCGCGCTGGAATTTCTGGAAAAGGACAGCCCCTTCGCGCCGGGGTGCCTGGTGCTTGACGTGCGCATGCCCGAGATGAGCGGGATTGAACTGCAGCATGCGATGAAGATGCGCGGCGACACGCTGCCCATCATCTTCATATCGGCGCACGGCGACATCGACATGGCGGTGAAGACCATGAAGGACGGCGCGGCCGACTTTCTCTCGAAGCCCGTGACACCCGAGAGGCTTCTCGATGCGATCGAGCGTGCGGTGAAGCGCGACGCGAAGGCAAGGCTCGAGACTGCGGCGCTCGAACAGGCCAAGGCCGCCTTTCGCAGGCTCTCCGCGCGCGAGCAGGAAGTGGCGGCGGGCGTTGCGCGGGGGCTTCTCAACAAGCAGATCGCGTACGAGCTCAACATTGCGGAAAAGACCGTGATCGCGCACAGGAGTTCGCTCAGCAAGAAGCTTGGGGCCAGAACGGCCGCCGACATCACGCGCCTCATGATGATGATCGATCCGGAGGCCTTCTCGACCGTGCCCGGCGCGCCAGAAGAGGAATGAGGTTCGAAACCCGGGCCGGAGAAAACAGGACAAAGGAGGACAAAACAGAAGAGCCGCCTCAACGGAGAATTCCGTCGATGCGGCTCTTTGTTTTCGAGGGCCTCCGGCCCGGCCCGCCCGTCGGGCGGGGCCGGAGTCTACGGGCCGTCAGAGGAGAACCGGCTCGTAGTAGCCCGCGAAGAGCACCGAAGCGCGAAGGAGAAGCGCGCCGATGATGCCGAGCACGGCGCCCACGGCCACGAGCTTGTGGCTGCGCGTCGTGAGATTGATGGCGAACGGGATGAGCGAGCCGCAGAGAACGGCGCCCACGAGGAACATCATGGCCTGCGGGCCCGAGAGGAGAGCCTCGGCGCCGGCGCGGGCGGCGGCGGACGTGGAGCTCGTGGCGACGTGCACGAAGGCGAAGATCGTGAAGAGCTCGGCGGCCTCGACCCAGAGGGCCGTGCGGCGGCTCCAGAGCACCTTTTCGTGCGGCACGCGGCCCGAGATCACGAGAAGCTCGATCGCACCCATGGCGCTCGCCATGCCGGACATGATCCAGAGAAGCGGGATGAGCGCCGTGTTCCAGAGCGTGACGCCCACGGCCTGCGTGAGGAGAAAGCCCGAGTAGATCGTGGCGGCGACGCCGACGCCGGCGGCGAGCCAGTTGAAGGCGTTGCCCTCAACGAGCTTGCGGCAGCCTTCGCCCTTGAAGATCACGCCCGCGAAGACGCAGGAGTAAAAGAGCGTGAGGCAGCACTGCACGACGAGCAGGCAGATGCCGATGAACATCCAGCTGCCGAAGTTGAAGCTCATCTCAAGGAGAGAAGAGATGGCGGCCATCGGCAGATTGAGGATGCGCGTCAGATGGCTGACGACGAGCAGCGTGCCCACGATGCCCGTGACCGTGCAGACGTAGACGAGCGCCTTCTCGCGCACCCAGTTGTTGAGGAACATCCCCATGCCCGAGAGACCCACGAGCCAGAGGAAGAGCGCGATCGTCCAGCCCCAGTGGGCGGCCTGGACCTGCGCGGTGAAGTCGGAGAGATCCATCATTTCTGCACCACCACATAGAAGTTCGGTTTGGTCCCGTGGCTCTCAAGGAGCGTCTGGGTCTTGGAAGAGGCGATCTTGCGGGAGATGTCGGACGCCGGGTCGAGCGTGTCGCCGAAAAGGCGAGCGCCCGCCGGGCAGGCCGTCACGCAGGCGGGAAGACTGCCGCCCTTGATGAGCTCGAGGCAGCCCTCGCCCATGCACTTGCTCGGCAGACCCGTCTTCGGGTTGGACCAGCGGGCGTCGTACGGGCAGGAGGCGATGCAGTAGTTGCAGCCGATGCAGCGCTTCGGGTCGTTGCGAACGAGGCCGTTCTCGTCATAGTAGTTGGCGCCGAACGGGCAGGTCGTGACGCAGGGCGCTTCCGAGCACTGCTGGCACTGCACGAGGAGCTGCATCGGGCGGTTCTTCTCGACCTTGACCTGACGGATGTTGTTGCACACCGTGTTCCAGGCCGGGATGAACTCGTTGATGAGGTCCGGGTAGTTGGTCTGGGCGCAGGCCGTCGTGCATGCGCCGCAGTTGATGCACTGGGTCGCATCAAAGAGGTGCGCCAGCTGTTTCTTGACTTTCTTCATGGTGACTTATCCCTTGATGCGCTTGACACGGATGCAGCTGTTGTTGGCGAGGTTGCCGACGACGGGCTGCGCATAGCCGGTTGCAAACCAGTGCGAGTTGATGCCTTCCTTCACGAAGTCAAAGCGCGGATCGTTGACGAGCTCCTTCGTGCGGACGCCGCCGGAGAACCCGAACGCGAACACGCTGCCCGCCATGACCTTCTTCGTCACGGTGACGACGACTTCGGCCTGATAGTCGCGGTCAACGCCTTCGACCATGACCTTTTCCTTGTCGGCGATGCCCAGACGCTCGGCGTCGTACGGGTTCATCCAAAGGGTGCGGTCGCCCGTGAAGCGGGTGGTCGCGGCGAAGATGTTGAGGCCCGAGGACGACGTGCAGTTCTTGCCCGAGACGAGGACGAACTCGTTGCTGCGGGGCTTCGGAGCCGTATAGGCGGGCGCCGGCGCGTAGTCGCTGATCGGCTTGATCTGGTCGTAGCCGGGCTTGGCGAAGGACTTGAAGCCGTAGATTTCGATCTTGCCCGTGGGCGTGCCGAAGGGCTTCTTCCACGGATAGACGCCGTACTTCTTCTTGTTGACCGTGGTCCAGCCCTTGGTCTTGAAGTCGGCGAGGATCTTTTCGCCCGAACCCGGATTCTTGGCTTCCTGGTCCTTGACGAACTTGGCGATGCCCTTGTCGTCGAACGCATTCCACCAGGCGTCGAATTCGTCGGCGGTCTTGCATTCCTTGTAGCCCACGCGTTCGGCGCGTTCCGGATAGGCGCGGCGAAGGATTTCGAGGAGGATCCACACGTCGTGGCGGGCCTCGACGCCTTCGGGCGGACGGATGCCCGCGTCGTTCATGTGCACGGAGCCGTCAAGCGCCCACTTCACGCCGGCGGTTTCGCGGCGTTCGATGAAGTAGGTGGCGGGGAGCACGTAGTCGGCGTAGTCGCACACTTCGTGCGGCATCAGATCCTGAACGACGAGAAGGTCGAGGGTCTTGAGGGCCTTCGCAAGACGGATGGAGTCCGACTCGCGGTGGAAGAGCGTCGTGCCCACGCAGAAGAGCGCGCGGATCGGATAGGGCTTGCCGGTCATCATCGCCTCGAGCGCGGCCCAGAGGTTGCCCGCGGATTCGGGCGAGAGCATCTTGTCGATGCGCTTGGCGTCGACCATGTCCCACTTTTCGCCGTTGGGGCCCTTGCCCGCGGAAACGCCCGGGCGCTTGAAGCCGCCGCCCGCGGTCACGACGATGCCGCCTTCGCGGTCGACGTTGCCGTTGAAGGCGTTGAGGATGTTGATGAGCTGATAGAGCTCGATGTCGTTGCCGTTCTTGGAGGAGTACCAGCCGTCGTCGACGACGCCCTTGAGGTTGGCGAAGTTGCGGGCGAGCTTGACGAGCTCGTCGGCCGGAATGCCCGTGATCTTCTGGGAGGCTTCCGGGGTGTGGCGGGCGGCGATCTCGGCGAGGATGTCGAGCGCGGTGCGAACGGCGACGGTGGAGCCGTCGGCGAGCTTGACGTCGCCCGCAAAGTGGAGGTTCGCGTCCGTGTCGGCCGCTTCGTCAAAGCCCACGGCGGCGCCCTTTTCGTCGAGCACGACGCCCTGGAAGACGATGCGGTTCGTCTTGAGGTCATGCACGGCATAACGGTCCTTGCGGCCGCCGGCCTTCATGTCGGCCTGCGTGAGCGGACGACCGTCGGCCTTGATGAGGTAGGCGGCGTTCGTGTGCTTGGCGAGGAACTGCAGGTCGGCGAGGCCTTCCTTGAGCATGACGTTCATCATGGCGAGGACGAACGAGGCGTCGGTGCCAGGACGAATCGGCACCCACTTGGCGTCTCCGTAGGCGATGTCGGGCATGCGCGGATCAACGCTCACGACCTGGGCGCCGCGTTCGCGGGCTTCGTTCAGGGAGTGCAGGCACCCCATGGCCGAACCCATCGAGCGGCCGATGAGGATCAGGTAGCGCAGGTGCTTGTAGTCGGGCTCGATCTTGCCCGCGCCCGAAAAGCCCTTGCCGTAGACCCAGTCGCGACCGGCGATCGAGGCCGAGTTGCAGGTGCTCGAGTGGCCGATGTCGTTCGGGGAGCCGAGCGGGAACGTGATCCACTTGGAGAAGGAGGAGAAGGAGTGCGAGGTCGAGACGACGGACTGCTCGCCGTTCTTCGTGACGACGTCCTTGAGCTTGGCGGCGATGTCGTTGAGCGCTTCGTCCCAGGAGACTTCCTTGAACTTGCCTTCGCCGCGCTCGCCCACGCGCTTCAGGGGCTTCTTGATGCGAAGCGGATGGTTCCACATCCACATCGTGGCGGCCGCACGGCCGCAGTAGCCGCGCTGGGGATGATCGGGATTCGGGAAGATGCGGACCGTCTTTTCAGAGGTCGGCTCGCCGATCTTCTTCATGGCCACGAGGCCGCAGAAGGCGCCGCACATGCAGCAGGCGAGCGGATGACGGCTCCAGCCCTGGTGTTCGAGCTCTTTGAGCTGTGCTTCGATGGGCCACATGGCGCCGGCCGCGCCCGTGGTGGCGACGGCAGCCGCACCGCCGAGCTTCATGAGCCCGCGACGCGACATTCGAAGGTCGACAATGGTGTCTGCCATTCGGTTTCTCCTTGGTGTTTTTATTAGAACGGTTCCTTGAAACGGGGCGGGAACCGTGCAGTACCCGATTGTGTCTACTATCAGCGACGGATGGCGGGCGACTTTGGTACTACCCCGTGAATTTCCACCAGAATGTTACGTGGGTCGCAAAAACTCCTATTTTTAGCGAC
>ERZ1026870.1141-NODE-1141-length-12496-cov-23.981834_pt1 | contig 12496 bp, 8 predicted proteins | sample MGYA00380165_ERZ1026870 | MGnify/ENA primary metagenome ERZ1026870 (study PRJEB33269, sample SAMEA4719801) | human gut metagenome | biome: human-associated habitat; feature: organic feature; material: feces | place: Cameroon | collected 2013-10 ...
AGGCTGGCGGTAAGAACAAGGACGGCTTGAGCGCTGCAGTAGATAAGGTTGTAGAATTGGCTCAGCTCTAAGATATAGTTCCTATAAAATGATAATAGGGTGTGTCATCGTTTATGTTGACACACCCTATTTTTTGTTTCCACACATTGTAGTGACTCGAAGATACACTTTCCTAACTGAAAAATTTCGCTTGTTTCCCAATAATATAGTCCATTATATTTGGAAGTTTAAAAACTTTTTCCTTACTTTGCCAACAAAAAGGAGATAAGATGGAAGAAAACAAAGATATCAGATGGATACAGCGATTGAACAACGATGATAAGGCTTTAGCCAGATTGCAAAACGCAGCAAAGATCATCGCTACAGAAAAACAATTCAGTGGCGATGTAGATGACCTATTGAAAGAAGGTCTAGTTCAGCCTTTGAATAGATAAAGACTTCCGGTAATACAATGGATTTATCAAAAAGACCGCACACCGCACTAAATCCTCATAATTCACTATATCCCACTAAGTTACAGCAGTGCGGTGTTTGTGCAGTGTTTGAGCATCACCGCACTAGGTCTAGCTAACTAGTACACAGCAAGTTAAACCATATCTAGTGCGGTGTGAGGTCTATTTTGCAATTCTATTTATTTACCGCAGCATAGAGAACAAATCCCAACTAATTACTCCAGTTTTGTTCCTCGGCAGGGCACCAAAGTGCCCTCAGTGAGAGCACTTATGTGCCCTGCCGAGGAACTAATACAAACATCGGGGCTCTTGACAAAAGACAGTCTGGGCACAAGTTTCCATCTTAGAGCTTACTTAATCACAATCTTCTTGCCCCAATAAATATAAATACCTGGAGTAGTTGGCTTCTCAGAGAATTTTACTCCTTGCAGATTATACCATGAAGCATCATCCTTGACAGATATTACGATTGGCTTAATAGCTGTCGGATCTATCTCCACAATATGTCCTGCAAAGTGATCCCAACCAGGAGCTGTCCCGTAAGCTTCCTTGCTGCCTATAGGGACATACAAGGCTACATCGTCTGGAATATCCACGAATGTTTGGTCAGGAACATCACATACTGGTGGAATAGAATTCAGACTATAAATCTCTTTCAAGGCACCTATACCCCAAAAAGCATTTCGTTGAAGTCCTTCCACGCCTGTTCCTAAGACAATTGTATTCAAACTATTACATTCTTTGACAAACGCTCCACCAACCACTTTCACTGAATTAGGGACAACTAGCTCTTTCATTTTCAACTGTCCAAAACACTTGAATGCGGAATCATCAATATACTCTAATCCTTCATTTAATTTCAAAGAAGCAGCCTTAGACGTATAAGCCAAGGCACTGTCTCCTATTCGTTTGACAGAATAAGAGATTCCATTAGCAGTTACAGATGAAGGAATCTCTATATCACCTGTAATTTGCTCATTATTCCAACCTTCTTGATAATTACTTCTGTGAATCATTGTTACCTCAAATGGGAAAACACTTGTTACCTTAAATGCCATCAATAAGTTTTCTTCACCATTATTGATAATATTTGCCGTAATCAAGTCACCCACCTTCACAATATCAGGATACTGCGCATTATGATACTCTGTCTCGGTTACCTTCGACTTGACACCACCTACAACAGCGACTGCCTTAATCACACAAGAAGCATATAGACTGACTGGTTCTGAATAGACCTTAGAATTCTCATCAGGTTCCGTACTATCCAATGTGTAATAAATAACAGCATTATCCAATTCTGTTGAAATCTGCAATTCGTTATTGACAATAGACACAATAGGTGCTGACATTTCTGTTATGGTCAATGTACCAGACTGATAAGTTATCTCATAGTTATCTGCCTCTGCACCACTTACATTCACCACATAATCAGCTGGAGCGCTTGATGTCGTTGCATCGGTCGAGAACTGAGGTTGTTTCGTCAAGACTGCCTCATTCTCACCATTCTTGAAGCCACTATAGCTAGCCTTGAACTCAGGCATGGCATCACCTTGCTTCTTGGTATAATTGCCAGCGGAGATAACGAGAGGAGCCTTTGTGACAGAGAGTTTACCAACTACATAACTAAAAGAATACTTATTGGACTCTGCACCCGACAAAGTAATCTCGTAATCTCCCACAGCACTTTTCAGATTAGCATCTGTCTGAGCTACAGCAGAGGTTGTAAGCCTCGTCTCTGTGTCCCCATCCCTAAATCCCTCATATGAGATTTTAAACTGAGGATTCTCATCACCATATTTTCTAGAAGCATCTTCTACTCTTACCGTTAAAGGTATTTTCGTTACAGTAACAGCACACTCCGCTTTCACAGAGCGATCTGCAGAATACGCATTAATAACACACTGTCCCTCAGCCTTAGCAACAATATTTCCATTTGCATCAACAGTTGCCACCTGCTCATTACTAGATTCCCAGACGACACTCTTATCCGTACAGTTCTCTGGCAATACTGTAGCGGTAAGCGTTTTTGAATCATCTACTTGCAAGCTCAGTGAACTCTCACTAAGACGAATGGAAGTAGCAACCACAAATGAGACATTCACATCAAATGATATCGGTTCAAGGCGATAAGTCTGAGCCTTGGCATCCGAGAATACAACATTTTCTATCTTTACTTTCTTATGGTCTCTAGCTGATGACTCAGCATTCAGCCATAGATTCAAGATTGTCCCCGAATGACCAACGAAAGTCGTATTATCCATTGACATACAGACAAAACGATATCTTCCGTTTCCGAGGTTCTTGCTTGTCAACTGATGACTAGATGAGCACCGCCCAGTCACACTGCATTTTGCCAAATCCAAAGACAAGCCACTTGGCACAACCACATCAAACTGACATGCCGTCAAACTAGACTCGTTTGTCAATTCCAAAGCAAAAGCCTTTCCTTTACCAGCAGTCAGTTCACCACCTGCAATAGAAATAAAGTTTTGCTCTTTCGTCTGAACCAACACCTGCGAATCATCCATGCTCACATCCTGGTTATTTTCATTGGAGAATATAGTATTCTTCAACTGAACATAGCCACCTTTGAAATCCGAAGAAGCTTTCACTTGAATATCCACAAGTGCTCCATTATCCCCAGAAATAGTTTCATATTGAGCAGAATATCCCAGCAACCTCAACGCTCTATCTCCCACTTCATTGGAAGTCAGCGCAAAGGCAGAGGCACGATTGGTAAGAGAGATTGCCAAACTATTATTAGCATTCTTGACAATACTCAATCCCTCAGGCAACACAATATCCGTCTGAAAACCACGATAAACATTCTCGTTATCGAGATTCAAAGAAATCGTCTTCGTATCCCCAGGAACGATATTGAATGGTTGTATGTAAAAAGCATCCTTTGCCTTTGATACCGTCGGCAACCCCAACAGCATCAAAAGCAACAGAATGGATATATTTCGAAGTCTTATCATAACATTTTATTTTACGGTTACTTTTACGACTTGCTGATTGAGCTTCACGAGATAAACGCCAGCAGGCAAGTTGATTGTCATTGTCTCAGTCGCAAGACGTTGAGATTGAACCAACATACCAGCAGTATTATAAATGCTGACAAGCATACCCTTTTCACCAGACACTACAATACCATCAGCGACAACCTCTACATTCTTACCACTACCAACAACACTTGCAATAGAAGTTGTCTGGTCGAATTGAGCGTCCAAGCCATATCCCTTAGCCTCAGCATCAGAAGCCACAGCATTTTCAAACTGAACATCCGCAGGATTGACTCCCTTCTTTGAAGTCAAAGTAAAGATCGCTCTACCATCCATAAAGGTGCTATTACTCAAAGAATAGACAACCACTCTCAATGTATGGGCGTTCAACTTAGAAGAAGTCAACAAGTGGGTAGATGCGATTGCGTCATCCAACTTCAAGTTGATATCATCCACATTTTCTGTCATTACGATATCAGTCTGCATCGCAGTATAGTTGCTATTGACATCCAAGGCTACATCTATCGCATTCTTGCTTGGCTGAGAATAAACGATGTAATTCTCGTTCTTATCAGAAACATTCATATCCTTTGCCATTGCGATACTTTCCTTAGCTTGCAATGGTTGTTGGAGAATGATAGCAGTGGTACCTGTCACATCAGAAACTGAGATATGATTATCCTTGTTGACATCAGCAGCCTCAAACTCGAATGTACCAACCACTTTATTCAATATATAGTTGACGGTATTGACTGCATCAACCACATTCACCTCATCATCATCGTTGGAGTCACCAGCCTTTGGAGCAGTCACTGTCAGATGACACTCAGCTGTGATACCAGAACCATCATTGGCGCTTACCTTGATGGTTGTTTCGCCAGCAGTAAGGGTCTTTACATTTCCCTCGTTGTCCACTGTAGCTATCTCTGGATTGTCAGACGTCCAAGTCAAACTCTTGTTGGTTGTCGTAACTGGCGATATGGTTGCCACGAGATTAGCAGTACGCTTTTTCTTCAATGTCAACGATGGCTGGTCGAGCGAGATGCTCTCTGCTAAAGTAGGATCAACCGTAATATCACAAGTTGCCTTGACACCAGAGCCATCGGCAGCAATAGCAGTAATGGTAACATGACCTACAGCATTGGCAGTAATAACACCTTCTTCAGAAACAGTAGCTATCGACTCATTGGAACTCTTCCAGATAAGGCTCTTATTGACAGCTTTTTCGGAGCCAACGGTGGCTCTCAAAGGCAGGGTCTCAGTTGCCTTCATATTTGCTTCCGTCTGACTCAATGTGATGGAAGATACGAGCACATTCTCCGTGAGAGGTTTGATGTTCATCCAATCCTCCCAAGTAGCAGAATAGGTATAATCATCCTCATAGCCCTCTGGCACGAACAATGTACCATTGGCAACCACCTCTGATGGGAAATTAACCAAACCTTCTGGAGCAGTAGTGGCGTAAGACTTCACGTAAGCAATGTTGCTACAACCTGCGAATGAGTTCTCACCAAGGGAGGTTGTCTTGTCGCTCAAAGAGATCCACTTCAAGCCAGTACATCCCATAAATGCCTCCTTACCTACAGAACTGATGCTCTTCACTTCCACGTATGGAAGGCTGGTACAATTCTTGAATGAGGCAACACCCAAACCATAGAGAGTACTTGGTATCTCGATCCCTTCCAAAGCCTTGTCATTTTCAAAGGCCGACGGACCGATAATCAAGAGGTTCTGACCGAGGTCGAGTTTTCTCAAAGCAGTACAATCAGAGAAACTATTGCTTGCCACACTAGTCATACTTGCAGGGAAAGTTACATTGTCAAGTGAAGTACACCCAGCAAAGCCATAATCACCCACCTGACTGAGTTTTTCGCTCAAACGAACCGACTTCAAGGAAGAACATCCACGGAATCCCCAAAGGTTGACAGACGTGATATTGTCAGGCAGATTCACCTCTTCCAAACCTTCACAGTAAGAGAACATATATTTGTCTATGACCTTGACGTTCTTACCAATGTTTAAGTTCTTCAATGCGTCGATAGAATAGAAAGGTGATCTTGAAGCTACCTCGGTATTATAAGACAACCAACGACCAAGGTTGAGGGTTTTCAAAGGACAATCGCTAAAGAGACCATAGTTTTTCCAACTTGCACCATATCCCATCTCTATCAAGTCGGTACCATCCTCAAAGGTCGCAGAAGTCAAAGCCTTGCAGTTGGTAAACATATAGCCATCCATTTTTGTTACGGCAGACGGAATCGTGATAGACTGCAACGCATTACATTCCGAGAACAATCCTTCTTTCAACCAAGGGCAAGATGTGGAAAGTTTTGCTGATTTCAAAGAGGTATCATCAGCGAAAGCATACGTGCCCATCTCTGTTACTGCATTTGGAATAACAATACTTTCAAGCGCAGCCATTCCTCTAAACGTCCCGTCTCCTATCGAGGTCAAACTCTCTGGCAATGCCAACGTCTTGCAATTATTGACTTTATAAAGCAAATAGTCCTTACAATAGGTCACTGTTCCTGCTTGCGAGAATCTGACATCTGTCAAGAAAGACTGATTGTAGAATGGAGAATAGCCATATTTTTCATCAGCCGTGTAATTAATATTACGGCCAATATAAAGATAAGTCAAATTACTATTACCAAACAAAGGAATATTATCTAAATACGAAGTACCAGAATTAGACCTTGCACCATAGCCAAGTTTTACAGATTTACTGGAGTCTTCAAAGGTTAATTGTGTCAAACCTGTACACTCTGCGAAAGCATAGTTACCAATAGATTGCAACATAGCAGGGAACGACAGAGTTTTCAACAAAGGGCATTGAGCATAAGTATAGTTGCCGACAGAAAGAAGTTGCTGCGGAAAAGTCACCTCTGGTAAAACTGCACAATTTCTGAAAGCATAATCACCTAAAGTAAGTGTATGGTCCGTTGCATCATGGAATGTAGTTGCAGTAAGAGAACTACAATCATCAAATGCATTTCCATAGATATTGGCAATAGAAGCTGGTATATCTATTGTTGTTACCTTATCACAATTATGGAACAAATGATTATAAAGGAAAGTCACCTTAGAGCCTATAGTTACCTTTTGAAGAGTAGTACTATTAACAAATGGAGCAGATGCCCTACTCATTTCTTTCCAGTATCCATCTACATAGTCATAAACACTTGCATTGTCTGCATAATCATACTTTAAGTCACGACCTAAATATAACGTTTTGATAGGGCAGTCATAGAAATAATCATTGCACCTATTAGTATAACTACCACGACTCGTCATATCATCTATTTTCTTACTACGAGTATAATACGAGTCAATTGTAAGTGTTCCTTCTCCATCTTTAAACCTAAGGACAGAGGTATTAGTACAGCCATAGAAACTATTGCTACCAATAGAGGTAACCGTTCCTGGAATTGTAAAAGTTCTAATTCCTGAGTTGTTCCAAAACACTTCATTGCCAATAGTTTTCAATCCATCATTCATTGTTATGACAGCCAAGACCGAATCATTATAGAATGCTTGATCACCCATTGACACAGACGTAGCTGGCACTGTCATTTCCGAGAGTGCAATACAGTTTTTGAATGCCCTTGCAGGAACTGCTCTTAAAGAATTGCCAAGTTTGGCTACAGTTAGTTTCTTGCAATCTTCAAATGCCGAAGCACCCATTGTGGTAAAGTTGTCTGGCAAAAGTATCGCAGTAAATGAACCACATTTTTGAAACGCAGAAGCACCTATAGACTGCAATTTAGAACCAACAGTGACCTCTGTGATACTTGAACAGTTATAAAATGCCTCATCACCTATTGTCGTTATAGCATCAGGAAATGTCAACTTGGTTACATTTGTACAATTATAAAATGCTCTATCATCAACAGTCATCAAATCTTGTCCGAAGTTTAACGTTGTCAACTTAGAACACCCTTCAAACGCAGACTTACCAATAGTTTTTACTTTTGGCAAATCAGTTAATGTCATCGCAACATTCTTATAAAATAAATATGCAGGTATTTCCGTAACAGTTGACGAAAAGGTCACCTTCGCCAGCATTGGCTGATTATAGAAAGCAGAATAGCCATAGTATTCTGGATACTTTTCAAAGGAAAAATAAGAATCATAATTCACATAAAAGATATTACGACCTATATAAACTTCTTGCAAAGGACAATAAGCAAAAAGTCCTTTAGAACAATATGAGCTATTAGGTTCAGAGGTGGAAAAAAAGACACCCAAAGATATGCTTTGCACCCCATCCTCAAACTTTACTTTTATTAAAGAAGTACATTTATAAAATGGTAAATAACTTTCACTTGTACAAGTCGTTCCAATTTCCGTAACAGTACCAGGAATACTAATTTCTTCCAAAGACGTACAATTAGCAAATGCTTGATCTGCAACTTTCGTCACCGTGAACGTGATTCCATCACACGTTACAGTCTCAGGGATTTTTACACTTGCTGGCAATGAGGCGTAATTATCCGTCCCTATCGTTTCATAAGTTACCGTAGCTGTACGACTTGACGTATTCAAGTCATAGTACAAGCCATCAATCAACGTACTCGCCTGAGCAATATTCAAGCACAATACAGGAAGCAAGAACAATGCTGCACAACATATTCTTTGAGATAATAGCTTTTTCATACTCTATTTTTTTATTTATTATTTCCTAGCTTTTTTAACTGATCCAAGTTCTCCTCACTTCTTTGATTTTTACCACGCTTCCAAAAATAGGAAGCAGCAATTAAAATAGCAACGCCGAAGCCAAACACTAAAGCTTCTTGAATTTTATCAAACAACAATCCCAATCCATACGCTATTACTAGCGCTGCAAAAAGGAACAGAAATACACTAACAAGTGTAGATACATCTGATGTTTTCATATCGTTTATCTTTTAATTATATTTTTACCTTTTTACACACTCCAGATAATTCTTGTAATGCTCTTGTCGCAAATCCTCCTTCTGGTCATCAGAAAGTATACCCATTCTACTTTCCGCAGTTACTCCATGCCATTCTATAGCTATATTAGCTTGCATCAAAGCTAAAAACTGTTTCTGAGCCAGACAAAGCTTTGATTTAATTTCCTCTTTATCGCTAGAAGTGGCTTTTAGAAATTCTTGATGTTGATTATAGAGACGTTCTAAAATAGCAACAACCTCTTGATCTATATACGATTCCGGCTTGGTGGAATTGCACATAAGTATCAACTTATAATAATAATATTCTATTGAATTATGACAAGAATGCACTTTATTCTCAGGGGATTCTCCTACCTCTTTAAAGGATTGCAAGTTGTCAATAGTCAATAGCTCACAAAATCTCGCAGAGCACTCTCGCCACTCCTTTATAAAATTCAAGCGTTCTTTTGTTATTAAATCAGAAAAACGCTTACGTTTAGTAGACCAATAAGTTACAAAAGCACCAATAAGGACGCCCAAAAGTGCGACAATACTTGATACCAAAGTTGAATCAAGTATTGTACCTTCATTACTTGAACTAGCAGCCCAAGTCGAAGAAATAAACATCAATGCCATCATTAGACAAGTACATCGTTTGTTCATAAGCATATTTTTTAAGTTTTACTTTTCAAAGGGCAAAGGTAGAAAAAATCTGCGAACCAAACAAGTCCATAATGGTTCATAAATGAAAAAAGATGGTGCGAACCCCTACTTTCTTCACTTTCTTGTAAGTTAGGCTCTGGTAAAACCCGTAGAAAAGAAAATGCGAAAGAGGAATCCACACCTATGACGGTGTAGACTCGCTCAAACAAATTCTCGTTCTTTCTACGTTTCAATTTACCAGATTTCAACCTACAGAACTGAATAGTTTGCTCGTGTCCACAAGATTATCTTGTTTCTCTGCATCATAGCGACTTCAAGCGAGGACTTTCACCTGCCCTGTCACTAATCCAATGGCAAATTTAATAAAAATCTGATGAACCACCAAACTTTTAACAAGAAATCTTATGGATTCCTCTTATATTTTATTTTCAGGGACTCCTAACCCCTCTTCTTTCTGCATTCATACCTTATTATATAGAGTTATTGTCAATTCTGCTGCAAAACTACAATCCGGTTGCGACAAAAACTGACATAGGGAGAAGAAAAGATGAAGAGGGAAGATTAAATTGCAGATGAAATACAATATGCATACTGCCCAGAAAAGAATATGACCTCAATTCTGACAACTCCATCATTTTTACTTTCGAAACCGCCATTTCGGAAAAACAAGAAGTACACAAACAAATAAAAAAACTTAAATTAGCAAACAAACAAGCTGACATTCAGGCATTTTTATTACCTTTGCATTCGAAACCGCCATTTCCGAAACAGCGGTTTCGAAAAATAACATCAAAAAGAAACTGTAAAATTATAGAAATATGAAGTTCTTTGGAAGACAAAACGAAATAAAAGAATTGCAAGAGATAAGAAATCTATCTTTGCAAACGGCCCGTTTTACAATCGTAACCGGACGCCGACGTAGCGGTAAGACATCCTTATTGATAAAAGCATACGAGGATGTTCAGGATATGCTGTATTTCTTTGTTGCAAGAAAATCAGAAGCAGAACTCTGCAGAGATTTTATCGAAGAGATAACGAGCAAACTTCAGCTTCCTATTCTCGGTGAAGTAACACACTTTGCTGACATCTTTAAATATCTACTTCAACTATCCAAGATTCGCCCTATCACTCTCATCATTGATGAGTTTCAGGATTTCAAGCGGGTTAATCCATCAATTTTTTCAGATATGCAAAAGATATGGGACCTAAACAAACAGGAAGCTCATATTAATCTTGTGGTCTGCGGTTCTGTTTACTCACTTATGAACATCATCTTTAAAAATAACAAGCAACCTCTTTATGGTAGGCAGACTGGAGAAATAAAAGTCACTCCATTTCCCCCTTCTGTCATTAAGGAAATTCTCTCTACATATAATTCTGCCTATACCAATGATGACCTACTGGCTCTCTACAGTTATACAGGCGGAGTAGCAGAATATGTAGAAATGATGATGGATGCAGGAGCCACGACCAAGGAACAGATGACAGAGCGGTTTATTGCAAAAAACTCTTATTTCATCTACGAAGGAAAAAATATGCTGATAGAAGAATTTGGCAAAGACTATGCCCGCTATTTCGAGATACTGCAACTTATCGCTTCAGGCTACACAACTCGAGGTGAAATAGAAAGCATCATGAAAATAGAACTTTCGGGCTATCTCACCAAACTGGAGAACGACTATAGCTTGATTTCCCGTTATATACCGATGTTCCAAAAGACCAATCGCAACATTCGCTATCAGATAGAAGACAACTTCCTTCGCGTCTGGTTTCGCTACATCTACAAATATGGATACATGATAGAGGTTGGCGCCAATAAAAAACTAAAAATGGTCATGGATAAGAGCTACACCACATACACCGGCAAGGTTCTGGAAAGATATTTTATTGCCAAGATGATAGAGAGCGAAGAATATACCCAGATAGCCTCCTGGTGGGACAGAAAGGGAGAGAATGAAATCGATATTATCGCTGCCGATGAACTGGAGCAGAAGGTTATTTTTTATGAGGTAAAACGCCAAGCTAAGGATATAAATCTCGGCATTTTAAAAGATAAAGCCGAGCATTTCTTCCAAGCTACAGGAAAATTCAAGAAATTCGATATCGGATACCAAGGATTGTCGATGGAGGATATGTAAAAACAGAAATGCGTCCGCTAAATGCAGACGCATTTCTGTATATAAACTTACCGCACAACAGGTGGATGACGAGCGCACAACAGCTGATGGACATTCGCACAACAGCTGATATGCAAGCGCACAACAGCTGTTGTGCGGTTCACGATAGTATATTCCCCAACGACAGATACTATATCTTCCAACAACTTATCCTATATCTTCCAACAACTTATTCCGGTTCTTCCAGCACCCCTTACCATATCTATCAACACCCCAATCCACTTTCGAGAACAGACGGAGGCACATCAATATAGAACAGCAAAGGCTTGAGAATGGAGAACATGTATATAGAATAGATGAAACCACAGGCCATCTATTAAGGTAGTCAACTAAAAATATGACTAAGTTTCAGGAAAGTCAACGTGAATTATAAATAAGTTTTAACGGAATCAACTCGTCTTACAAATAAAACTAAAAGTGGACAACTAAAATCGTTAAACCACATACTGAAATAGTGCCCGCGAACATGAGCACGGATGACCATGAACATGGGTACGCGCGACCGATACGATGGGTATGAATGACCAAAACGATGGGCACGGATGACCGAGAGCATGGGTACTTATACCCAACTAGCTCGGGCATTCGTGCCCAAGGCTTTGGGCAAAGTTGGGCAAAACGTTGCGTTGACTTTTTCTGATTTCAGCTGACTCTTCTTTATTTCAGTAGACACTTTTTATCTTTATGAACTGAAATGGTAGACACACTCAGTTGTTTTATGCTGAAAAAGTAGACTTTTTCATCTCTTTTTGCTTATTTCCTCTCCTTTTTTATATTTTTCCTCCGATAATCTCGTACTTTTTCTCCAATAATCTCGTGTTTTTCTTTGAAAATTCTGTGTTTTTCGCTGAGAATTCCCGGTTTTTAGCCCTAACGTGGCAATAGGTGGCAATAGGTGACAATAGAAAAAGCCCTTATTGCCACGCTTAAATCAATAATTATCAAACAGTTACATTCTGAGTGGCAATAGTGGCAATAAATCAGAGAAAAAAATCGCCCCACACTTTCTGTTAATCTTTACTATATTCCTGCAAGAAAACTTGCAGGATAAAGGGAATATGAGTAACTTTGCACACGAATTTCTGAAACTATTGTCTTACAAAGACATAAAATAAGAGAGAAACTATTTTTTAAGGATAATATTGACTCATAAGAACAAATGAAAAAAGGACTATTTGCACTCGCGCTGGGTACATTCACCCTGGGCATGACAGAGTTTATCATCGAGGGTATCATTACCGATGTTGCCCACAACATGAACGTATCCATTCCTGAGGCAGGCCACC